>LNFM01001381.1_pt1 | contig 84207 bp, 90 predicted proteins | sample 596031 | NCBI WGS metagenome assembly LNFM01 (sample SAMN04254537, study PRJNA301005) | activated carbon metagenome | isolation source: dual media filters at the Ann Arbor, Michigan drinking water treatment plant | place: USA: Ann Arbor | reverse complement strand
TTCGACGTGTGCGGGCGAAATCGTAATCCCGCGCGCCTTCTCTTCCGGCGCTTTGTCGATCTGGTCATAGGCCGTGAACGTCGCACCGCCTGTTTCCGCCAACACCTTCGTGATCGCAGCTGTCAGCGACGTCTTGCCATGATCGACATGACCGATCGTGCCGATGTTGCAATGCGGTTTGTTGCGTTCAAATTTTTCCTTGGCCATGGCCTTGTCTCTTCAATTCCTTTGGTCGGTTGTCTGGAGCGGGTGAAGGGAATCGAACCCTCGTATTCAGCTTGGAAGGCTGCTGCTCTACCATTGAGCTACACCCGCGATTTCCGCGGTCTTTTAGCGATATCGCTACGGAACGCCAAGAAAGATCGGGTGCCTTGCCTAACCGTCATATAGGGACGCCAAAGCAAGATGCGAAGGCTGGTGGGGGAGGCAGGACTCGAACCTGCGAAGGCATAGCCAGCGGATTTACAGTCCGCCCCCTTTGCCGCTCGGGACACTCCCCCGGCTCTAGCCGGATTTCTCTCAAGAATGAGCAGAAACTGACAGGGCCTAGCTACCGCGAAGCCCAGCGGCGGGACTTATGGTTGCCGCCCTTGGGGGTGTCAACCCTGTGAAAAGGCTTCTGTTCGGAGGGGCTTAGCCCCTCCACTGCGCCGAATTGCCAAGCCGGTCACAGGCGGCCTAGATGCCGCCCCGACGAGGCAATCCCAATGGCCGAACGCTTCAAAAAGTCATCGACAAACAAAGCCGCCCTCACCGGCCGGCGGAGCTTTGGCGCCGACGGGCGCAAGGTGCCGCTCGACCACACGATTCTCTACGGCTGGCATCCGGTCTCTGAGGCGCTAAAGAACCCCGCACGCCGTTTTCGCGTGTTGATCGCAACCGAAAACGCGCTCCGCCGCCTGCAAGAGGCAAACATCGAGTTGCCGGTGCAGCCGGAAATCGTGCGCCCCGACGCGCTCGACGCGAAGCTGACACCCGACGCCGTGCATCAGGGACTTTTCGCGGTCACCGACGCACTGCCCTCGCCCGGCCTGCACGATCTCGCGCTCGACAAGCTCGTGCTTGTGCTCGACCAGATTACCGACCCGCATAATTTCGGCGCCATCGTCCGTACGGCGGCCGCCTTCAATGTCTCCGCGATTGTCACGACTGCGCGCCATTCTCCGGAAGCCACCGGGGTACTCGCGAAATCGGCCTCCGGCGGCCTCGAGCACGTGCCGATCTCGCTCGTACAGAATCTTTCGCGCGCGATGAATGAACTCAAAGAACGCGGCTTCACGCTTGTCGGCCTCGCCGAAGAAGGCGAAACGGATCTGAGCGAAATCAAACTCCGCGCGCCGATCGCCCTCGTACTCGGCGCGGAAGGCAAAGGCCTGCGGCAACTCACACGCGATACCTGCGACGTGCTTGCGCGCATCGACCTCACCGGCGCGATCAAGAGTCTCAACGTCTCGAATGCAACGGCGCTTGCGCTTTACATCGCCGACCGCGTGGTTCGCCTTAAGGAATAAATACGATGATCGTTCAGCGCTGGATCAAATCGAATACCGCGGGGCGGTGGTAACCGCCAGTTGCGAAATGCCCTCGCCCCGGCCTTTGCGCCGGGGCATTTTTTTATTTGTTGTCGTCGTCGTCGCGCTGCGGAGCGGGGATGACGTAAGGACCCTGCCGCTGCGGCAGGTCGGCCGGCGCATTCGACTCCGTACTCCAGCTACGATTGTAGCGCGGCCCTGGCACAGACGGCTCCCTTGTCGCCCGCGAGCGATAGGCAAACGGATCACCGGCATTCGACGGGAAGTAGTAGCCCTGCGGTGCGCGCGGAGCGTAGTAATAATGCGGACCCCAATACTCGGCGTAGGGCACGTAATTACTGTTCCCGGCGAGCCCCCAATCGCCGTAAACGACCGTGCCGTCGGGATGAATAACCGGGCGCTTGTCGGCGGCGGCCGGTAGCACGGTCACACCCAAGATCAAAATAAGTGGGACAAGACGGCTCATAAGTGCGCTTCCTTTGCAGAAGCATCCCATGAACATTGGATAAAAGTGCTTATCGGGCCGAGAAGACCGTTTACTTGGTTACCCAAAAGTAGCTTAGCGGCCCACCAAAAACGACTTGAGCGAAATCTACAGGGAATATGCACACGTTGAGCAGAGCTCAACTTTTCCAAGCTCTTCCCGATCCCAATTATAAAATCTCGAGTTCTGATCAGGGATTTTGGCGTTCTCGATCAACAGATGCGACCTCGTGATCAGGGATTGCCGCGCCCATATCAGCGAATTTTCCCACCCGTTCGCCCATTAACGCCGCCGAGGTTCACTGGCCTGTTTTCCATTGAGTACGGCCGTAAAGGGGTAAGGGACAGCCATGCCGGCTGCTCCCAAGGGTAAAGCATGGCATCATGACAAAAAACGAACGAGTTCAAGTTACCGAATTTATCAACATCAATGAAATCAAGGTCAATCCTCGAAACGCCAGGAAACATTCTAGGAAGCAAATTTCGCAACTCCGGCAGAGTATCCAGAAATTTGGATTTCTAGCGCCGGTGATTATTGCCAACGATTGCACTCTTCTAGCAGGACACGCCCGCGTGCAAGCGGCGCGTTCCGCTGGCTTAAAGTCCATTCCAGCAGTTCGAATATCCCATTTAAGCGAGAGCGAACAAAGAGCGTACCTGCTCGCAGACAATCGACTGGCGGAGCTCTCCGTATGGGATCAAAACGCGCTCGAACAAGAACTGCAACTCCTCAGCACCACGGAGATCGCGTTCGATTTCTCAGCGATCGGGTTCGACACTCTGGTTCCAAAACAATCACCTCTGCGCGAAGACCTTAACGGGTCGCAACATAAAAATGGTTCTGCAACACCTGCACAGACGACATCGGCGGACCTATGGATTCTTGGAGATCACAGAATTTACTGTGGCGACGCCCTTGATTCGAAATCGTATGAGGCGGCTCTGCGGGGCGAACCAGCTGATGCGGCCCTAGGCGTGATCGCACCGCTGGGCTCCAAGACTCGCAATGACAAACAACCCGATGCTAGCCAATTGATCTCACATCTAACTAATCACGTGGTTGATGGAGGGCTTCTATATCTTTGTGTTGATTGGTCCCAGCTGTATAACGCAATTAACGTTGCCCTGCCTCGAGGCAAGTTCCGACAGTTATGCATCTGGATTAAGCAGCAATACGCGATTGGTTCATATTACAAAAATAGCCACGAACTAATTGCGCTTTTTGAAATCGGAAAATCAAAACAACGTCGGTCCATAAAGCGAAGCGACGTCTGGCATTACAGCATTGATTATCAAAATGCTGATCGCGCTGTTCAGCAGTTACCCGTCACCCTCGTGGAAGCATTAATTGCCGACAGTACTGAACGAGAAGACTCGTTTCTGACTGTTGGATCGTCTCTCGAAACTCTGATCGCAGCAACGAGTACCGGGCGGCGCGCACGGATAATCGAGTCCGACACCGAAAAAACGAAAGCCGCAATTGAATGGTGGCAGCAAACAAACAACAAGGTGGCAAAGCTAATTCGACCACATCATGACGACCTCACATCTTCTGGTCAGCGGTATGAGATCTGAGATGAACGAAGACACTTCCAACAGGAATAAAGAACGATCAGAGACGATAGTGGACACAGTGGGATACAAAAAGCCACCGAGGTCCAGGCGCTTCACCAAAGGAAAATCTGGAAATCCAGCTGGACGCCCAAAAGGCACCCGCAACCTTAAAACAGACGTCAACAATGTTTTGAACAAGAAGATCCGCGTCAAGGAAAACGGCAAAGAAGTAAAAATAAGTCGACAGGAAGCTATTCTGCTTAGTCTGTTTGAGAAGGGCGTGCACGGGGACGTGAGGGCAATTAGCGCGCTTCTCGCAATCTGTCAGAAACTCAATCCGCCCGGAAAGGATGAGGCCTCAACATCTGAAGCGATCTCGGAGGACGATAAAGCAATTATTGAGGAGTATCTCAATCGAACAGGGCATCCAACACCATGAACCATCCCATCGATAGAAAAGCACTTGATGCTGTATGCCGTGATAATTTTCACGCGTTCGTCAAAAAATCATTCAGCGAACTCAACAATGGAAAACCGCTCGAAAGAAATTGGCACATAGACGCAATTACCCATCAAGTCGATCAAGTGAGAAATGGGAAATGCAACCGTCTTATTATTAACCTGCCGCCGAGAATGCTGAAATCACACATCTGCTCGATTGCACTTCCCGCATTTATACTGGGCAAAGACCCTACGAGAAAAATTATATGCGTTAGCTATTCCCAAGATCTTAGTGAAGACCTCTCAAACAAGTTTCGGCGCTTGGTAGAATCGGACTGGTACAAGCGCTTGTTCCCTAATGTGGAGATCAAGAAAAACACAAATAGTGAGATCGCGACTAAGCAAGGTGGATTTCGCATATCCACCTCACCTGACGGAACGCTAACTGGGAGAGGTGGCGATTTAATCGTAGTTGATGACCCGATTAGCGCCGGTGATGCGAACTCTGAGTCTCGGCGCGAAAGTGTCAACAGTTGGTTCTCGACTACCCTTGCATCCCGATTGGACAATCCAACTCTAGGCGCGATCATCGTAGTCATGCAGAGATTGCATGAGAACGACTTAGCCGGACATCTTTTACAATCACAGAAATGGACAGTTACCTCGTTGCCAGCGACCACTCCGACCCGCAGGTTGATCAAGCTAAATGACCATAGTTCTCACGACTGGAACGAGGGAGAAGCCCTAGACCCTGGTCGGCTATCAAAGGATATTCTTGAAGAAAAAAGACTAGAAATGGGCACCGCAGCGTTTAATGCCCAATACCTTCAAGAGCCAGTATCTGAGACTGGAAACGACCTGAACCCGCAGTGGATAAAATATTATAATCCTAGCCTTCTAGACCCTACGAAATGCGAGACGGTTCAAAGTTGGGACACAGCGTTAAAGGCCGGCCCTAAAACTGACTTCTCTGTATGCCTCACATTCAAGATTGAGAACGGTAATAAGTACTATCTTTGGGACGTTTATCGAGCACGGATTGATACTCCCGATCTAATTCGTGAGATTGGTGTGCAATCCCGCAAATATGCGGCCCAAACCGTCCTCATTGAAGAGATGAGCGCAGGAATAGCGGTAGTCCAATTGGCGAAGCAGGCTGGCATACAAGGGATAGTCCCTCTCAAACATCGAGACGACAAACGATCGCGAATGAAAAGCGCATCTCCGAAGATCGAGGGTGGCTCTCTCTTCCTTCCGAACTCGTCCCTATGGAATGACGACTTTCTAAAGGAGTTCGCTTCCTTTCCGGCCGGGCACCATGACGATCAGATGGACGCCCTTTCTCAGTTTCTGAACTGGAGAACGAACAGAGAGAGCGGAGAATTCGAGTGTGACTTCGGGCTCGGTGATAGCGAGGGAGCACCAGATCCAGAGCAAATTTGGCACCCTCGCGTTCGAAAGTGGTGAGTACACGTTGCCATGACAATTCATCGATTGCACAGTAGCTGCAAGAAGAAACATAAATTCGACGACAATCCGTGAAAGTTTTTAGTTTCATTCTTTCAAGGAAAATTGCTAAGTGCTTTTACCTTTATGCGCCGTGCCGGCGTAGCACAGCGGTAGTGCAGCGGTTTTGTAAACCGAAGGTCGGGAGTTCGATCCTCTCCGCCGGCACCAATTCCATCAGGAATTCAGCAACACCCGATAAGCCTCGTCGAGATCGCTGGCCGCGTGATCGATCATGAATTTCTGCCGGATGTTGCGCTGGGACGAAGCAACGCCGAAATCGGCCGCACTCCAGCGCGAGAGCAATCTTTTCAAAGCCGTCGCAAACGAAGCTGGATCGCTCGGTTCGAATAGCATATCAGCGCTCGTCTGCACTTCTTCGATCACGCCCACACGGCTTGCGAGCAGCGGCACGCCTGCAGCCAACACTTCTACCGAGGCCATACCGAACGTCTCCATGCGGCTCGGATTGATGACGAGGTCGTAAGAGCGAACGAGATCACGGAATGCCTCGACCCGGCCAAGGAAATTGTAACGCGAAGCGAGTCGCTCGAGCTTGAGATCGTTCTCGCTCTTAGAAGGCTCCACGCCGGTGAAGTCGAACTGCATCGGCGCAAGCGACTTCTCCCGCTCAAGAAGAAATACCGCTTCCGTCAAATCCGCCCAGCCCTTCCAGTCGAGCGGTGAGCCGATAACAAGAACTTTCGAAGGCGCTTGCGCTGGCACCTGCTTCGCCGACAGAAACTCATCCTCAAACACGCCGTCGTAAACGCACTCGATCTTGCGCGAGGAATCCCATGCCTGGATACGCGCGGTCAGCTCGTCGCCGATCGCGCTGATGTAATCGAATTCGTTGCAGCGATATTTGAAATAATCTTCGCGGCGCATACCGGGCGAGCGAAGTACGATCGCCGTTTTCGCGGCGAGCCTTTGCGCGAGCGACAATGCAAGCAGCCCTTCCTGATGATCATTGGCATGCACAATGGCCGGTGCAATCGAGCTCGCGTGAAGCGCCGCAGCCGCGTGCTTCGAAAAAGCGCTGATTCCCCAAAGTCTTGCAGCCAACGAACGCGAGCTTGGAAACGGCTCCAATAGCGTTGGAACGCCGAGCCGCGCGCACTCTTCCGTGAACCAACCCGGCTTCGAACAAAGCACCGCTGCACTATATGCACGTACTTTTTCGTGGCGAAGCAGCCGGGCGAGACAGGTTTGCGCACCCGCGCGATGCGTGCGGCCCTGAAGAAAAAGCACTGTTGGATTTTTGCTCACGACGCGGCGGTCAGAGTAAACTTCGGCGGCGCCTTGAAGGAAGCCATCTCCGCGGGTACCGCGATGATGTTCTGGTAGCCGAAGGTCTCAAAAAGCATATTGTAGCGGAACGGAACAAGCCGATCTGGAAACATCTTGTACGTTTTATAGCCTACCCGCGCGAACAGATCGCAGGCATTCCTCAGTCGCGTACTCGACCCGATCCAGAAATCACAATACTCGAATTGAACGATTGGCCGCTTCTTTGCGAGTACATCCGAACATCCCGCGAGCACTTTGTAGTCGTGGCCATCGCAATCGACCTTCAGAAGATAGGGCTTGATCGACGGCGAGTGGAAAAGATCGTCTCCCTTCTTCAACTGCACTTTGTATTCGACATACTTCTTCTGCGGCTGCGAATTCGCCTGCTCGGCAGCGTTACCCCTGTACGATCGATACATACCGCCACCGCCGCCACTATTGAAAATCGTTACCTCGCCGCCGCCACTATCCGACAACGCCACTTCCGCGACTTCGACGTCTGGTGGTGAAGAAAAACGCTTGCGGATCGTCTCTGTGAGCCATGGTATCGGCTCCACGCAATAGAAAGTCTTGATGTGCTGTCCGCCAAGCGCGTTGCGCGCCGCTTCGGTCCAGTCGCCGTGGTTTGCACCTATATCGATGACTGCGTTGTAGGCGCAGATCTCGGGCAACGAAGAGACCCAATTCAGAAACCGGTATTCGCCGTTGTCCTCAGGCTCTAGACTCTTTTCTGGCTCGTAGCCTGCCGCCGCGAGCACCCTCGCCTTCGCTTTTCCGATTTCCTTCAACAACATTATTGCGACCGTGGATTAAAATTGGCGCCCTAGCGGGCCACCCAAAGCGACATACTGCTCGGAAGATTGATGCAGCGATTTCTGATGTCTTCCGCAACAGGCAGCGGCGCGCACGGGCAGTCGCGATGTATCGGTAGAAGGTGCATCGGCGTCCAGATCGGCCGCGCCAGAATTTGCGCTTTGTGAAGTGCCGCGAGGACCGCGTCACGATCGCTTTCCCCGGAAGAGTGCAGCACGAGAGTATTCAGCCAGTAATTGCCGATCGCTCCCGAAGGCTCACCAAAAATCACGCCATCCGGGCTATTGCCGAATACTTCCATGTAGCGATGCGCGAGACTTCTCTTCGCGGCGAGAAAGCCGTCGAGCTGCTCCATCTGCGCGCAACCGAGCGCCGCGTTGAGATTGGGCAGACGATAGTTGTAGCCGACCTCGTCGTGATTGAAGTCCCACGCGTGCGGAAGCTTCGCCGTCGTCGAAACATGGCGAATATGCTTTGCGAGCGCGTCGTCGTTCGTCACGATCATGCCGCCGCCGCCTGTCGTTATCGTCTTGTTGCCGTTGAAGCTAAGCGCTGCGCAAACACCGAGCGAACCGCAAGGCAAATCGCCATACTTAGAGCCGAGCGATTCCGCTGCATCCTCGACGATGACGAGATTATACTTCGCAGCGACTTTCGTCAGCGCATCGAACTCAATGGGATGGCCGAAGACATGCATGGGCACGATCGCGCGGATCGGACGTCCGGTCGTGCTGTTGACGAGCACGCCCTGCTTCATCGTCGCAGTTTTTTGCAGATGAGCGTCGAGCGCTGCCGCATCTATGCCCAGCGTGCGCCAAGTGGAGTCCACGAAATGCGGGGTCGCGTTCGCGTGCCTCACCGCATTCGCGGTCGCGACGAACGTGATCGTCGGCACGATAACCTCGTCGCCAGGCTGCACGCCCGCCATCACAAGCGCGAGATGTAGCGCCGCCGTGCCGTTTACGATGGCAATGCCATGCTTCACGCCGACATAGCACGCGACCATCTGCTCGAACTGATCGACGAATTTTCCGCCGGAAGAAACCCAGCCGGTATCAATCGTCTCCAGGACCAGCTCGCGATCTCGCTTGCCGAAGCTCGGCTCATGTAGCACGACCGGTCTCCGCGCATTGCCAATGACCGCTTCGACGCTAGCGACGATGCGCGCGGGATCGATTGCGTTGGAGAGACGCGCCTCAGATCGCATATTCCTCGGCCCGGTACCATTTCGCATTCCGCGGATCGCGGAACCATTCGATGGTCTGCTTCAAGCCCTGCTTGAAGCCATCGAGCCCCGCAAACTTCGGTGACCACTTCAAAAGCTTCTTCGCTTTTTCGTTGCTTGCGCAGAGCCGTTCGACTTCGCTGTTTTCCGGCCGAAACCGTTCGTCCGCGCTAACAACGGAAACCTTCCGGCCCATGACTTCGGAAATTGTCTTTGCCGTATCGCCGATTGAAATTTCAAAACCAGTGCCGAGATTGACCGTCTCTCCGATCGCCGCGTCGCACTCAGCGGCGGCGATAAAACCGGCAACGATGTCGGAGACGAAACTGAAATCCCGCGTCGGTGTAAGATTACCGAGCTTGATGGTTTCCATCCCGGCCGCGATCTGCGTGATCACCGTTGGAATGATCGCGCGCGCCGATTGCCGCGGTCCGAACGTATTGAACGGCCGCACGACGGTAACAGGCGTACCGAACGAACGCTCGAACGAGATCGCGATCTGGTCGGCACCGATCTTGCTCGCCGAATAAGGCGACTGTCCGTGCAGCGGATGCTCTTCCGTGATCGGAACGAAGCGCGCAGTGCCGTAGACTTCGCTCGTCGAAGTGTGAATGATGCGTTTTACATCCAGTTCGCGCGCGGCCTGAACCACGTTCAGTGCGCCCTTGATGTTCGTATCCACATAGGTGTCGGGCGAGTGATAAGAAAACGGAATCGCGATCAGCGACGAAAGGTGATAAACCTGATCGCAACCCTGCATCGCCTTGCGCACTCCGTGTGGATCGCGGATGTCGCCGTTGAAAATGTCGATCTCGCTCTGAATTTCCTTCGGCAGAGAATCGATCCAGCCGCGCGAGCCTCGGCTGTTGTAATGCACGAAGGCGCGCAGCTTGCCGCCGCGACGGACGAGTTCTTCGATCAAATGCGAACCGATGAAGCCTGCGGCTCCCGTAACCAAAATTCGGCCCACAGATTTCGTCACCAAAACACCTATTTCGAATTGCGCTGCGGGTCACTACTAGCACACCCGATCCCCCCGCGCCTATCGCAGAAAGCCCGCGCTGACCCCGCTAACTATTGCCGGTTCCTACGCTTTTCGGTATGAACCCACTCCTTCTTTCGTATCCAATCCGAAGGCTTCAAGTGTCAGGCAAAGGACAAGAGCTATACCGCCGCGCGCGCGAAATTATTCCCGGCGGCACGCAGCTGCTCTCGAAGCGGCCCGAAATGTTTTTGCCGGAACAATGGCCGACCTATTACCGACAGGCGAAGGGCGCCGAAGTTGTCGATCTCGACGGCAACAACTTTCTCGACATGAGCGTGTCCGGCATCGGCGCAACCGTGCTCGGTTTCGCCGATCCGGATGTCGACGCTGCCGTGAAGGCTGCAATCGACATGGGCTCGATGACGACACTGAATTGCGAAGAGGAAGTGCAATTTGCCGAGTTGATACTTGAACTGCACCCCTGGGCGCAAATGGCGCGCTTCTCTCGCTCCGGCGGCGAAGCGATGTCGATTGCAATTCGTATCGCGCGCGCGGCGACCGGAAAGGAAGTCGTCGCATTCTGCGGTTATCACGGCTGGCATGATTGGTATTTGAGCGCTAACCTTGCAGAAGACGGCACACTCGACGGTCATCTCTTGTCCGGCCTCGAACCAAGAGGCGTGCCGCGCGGCCTGATCGGGCTGATGCAGCCGTTCCACTTCAATAACGTGGAAGAGATCGAAAAGATCGCGAAAGAGTTCGGCCCTCGCCTCGCCGCGATCGTCATGGAGCCGGTTCGCTCGAGCGAGCCCACGCCTGAATTTCTGAAAGCCGTGCGCACAGTCGCGAATGAAACGGGCTGCGTGCTGATTTTCGACGAAGTGACTTCGGGCTTTCGAATTAACAACGGCGGCGCACATCTCGTTTACGGCATCGAACCTGATATCGCTGTTTTTGCAAAAGCGATTTCGAACGGCTATCCGATGGCTGCCATCATCGGCCGCAAGAAATTCATGGATGCCGCGCAGGACACGTTCATCAGCAGCACGACATGGACCGAGCGCGTCGGCTTCGTCGCAGCACTGGCGACGCTGCGCAAATTCCGAGAGAAGAACGTCAGCAAGCACCTGCAACGCATCGGCGGCAGGGTCATGCAAGGCTGGAGCGAGACGGCTGCCGCGGCCAAGATTCCGCTTGAAGTTTCAGGCATTACGCCGCTTGGGCACTTCTCGCTGAAAGTGGAAGGCGCCCAAGAGCTGCGCACTCTGTTCACGCAGATGATGCTGGACCGCGGCATTCTCGCGGGCAGCGGATTCTACGCAATGTATGCGCACACCGACGCGCATGTGGATCGATATTTGGCTGCGGTGCGCGAAATATTCCCCGAGCTGAAAAAGGCGATCGACAATCGCTCGGTGCGCCAGTTATTGCGCGGGCCGGTCGCGCACTCGGGCTTCAGCCGCCTGACTTGAAGACTTCTTTGATCACGTTCCGCTTAGTCGGTGAAACGCCGGCTTGCGGATGAATTCCGTGCAGCACGGAATTTTCATTCAGCTTACCGAGATCGATTGCAATCGCTCCGGTCGCGATGAACGTATTGTCCGCGATATTTGTATCACCGATGATGCGGCAGCCGCCGTACATCACGACGCCACGCCCTAGCACAGGATAAACGTCCTGCGCATTCGCGCCCGTCGTGCAGTTTTGATAACAGCAGAAGAAGTCGCCGTATGTCGCCCGGCCAAGCACCGTTCCGACCGGATGCACCAACAACAACACCGGCGGCAAATCGACTTCATAGAATGCGTCGAGTCCATGCAGCGCTTTGTTCAAAGCATAAGCGCGCTCTGCGATTGCGCCCTCTCCTGCTTTGAATGCAGAGTTGGAAAGATAATAGAGGAACGCCGCGTATTGATCGGTGTGCAGGTGATTGAACAGCGCGCCGTTCGCGTCTGAATATCCCTTTACACCGATCTTCGAAAAGCATTGTTCGGCACGATCGAGAGCGAGCCCAACAAATTTTGGCAGATCTCCCAGCTTTGCGCCGTCCGGGAAAAACGCTTCGAATTGCCGTTTCACATATTGCGCGAGTACCGCCCGGTCGAGCGAAGCTTTCATGCTTAGTTCCTGCTGTTCGTGCTTGCGCGCACATCCAGGCCCTTCGAGACGAGATGGCTCCGAAGCTTTATCGGGCTGTTATCAGTAAACAGAAACATCGAAGAAATTGCTACTGCCGACGCACCCGCTTCCAGTGCGTCGATCGCATGCTGCAGCGAACCACAGCCGCCGGATACAATCAACGGGACGTCGAGCCTCCCGCTTAGCGCGTGAATGGTCTCGAGATCGTAGCCGCGCATGGTCCCGTCGTGGTCGATCGAGGTGAGCAGAATTTCTCCGCAATGCAGATCCTGGCATTGCTGCGCCCATTCGATCGGATCGAGCGAAGTGGCTTCGCGCCCGCCGTCGATGAAGACCCGCTGCACTTTCGGAGAAATACGCTTGTAGTCGACGGAGACGCTAATGCACTGATCACCGAACTGTTTCGCTGCCTCGCGAACGAATTCGGGCTTGCGAACTGCTTCAGAATTCACAGAGACTTTGTCGGCTCCTGCGCGGAGAAGCGCGTTGACGGACTCCAGCGACTGCACGCCGCCGCCGATAGTAAACGGCATGAAGATTTCTTCGGACATACGCTCGATCATCTGCACGACGCCGGCGCGGGAAGCCTCGCTCGGCTGAATATCAAGCACGATGAGCTCGTCCGCACCGTAGTCGTTATAGACCTTCGCAGTCGTGACGGGATTCCCCGCCAAGCGCTCGTTTTCGAAGAACTTGGTGTATTTGACGAGCCTGCCGTCGCGCAGCAGAAATTTCGGAATCAAACGCTTCTTTAACATCGGGCGTTATGGATTCCAGGAAAGGAAGCCGTTCAGGAGCTCAAGTCCGCTGTCCTGACTTTTCTCGGGATGGAATTGCGTCGCGACGATGTTGTCACGGGCAACCACCGCGGTAACCGAAACACCGTAACTCGCAAACGCGACAACATCTTTCTGGTCGCGACACGACATCTGATAGCTGTGCACGAAATAGAAATTCAGATTCTTCTCGTCGATACCCTGAATAACCGGATGCTCGCGCTCCTTCGTGATGTTGTTCCAGCCCATGTGCGGGATTTTCAACGTCGGATCTTGCGGCACCACTCGGATCACTTCAGCATCGAACCAGCCGAAACCAGAATGTGCGTCGCCTTGTTCGGCATACTCGGTCGAGCTCTTAGCTAAGACCTGCATCCCGAGACAGATGCCGAGCATGGGCTTGCCCTTCCCACGCACATTCTCGTCCAGAATCTCGACGAGGCCACCCTTATTCAGGTTCAGCATCGCGCTCTCGAAAGCGCCGACGCCAGGCAGAATGATATGCGAGGCATCCGCGATTATTGCGCGCTCAGCAGTGACGACTGCGTCGTGTCCGCAATATTCGACCGCGTTCTTCACCGAGCGGACATTGCCCATGCCGTAGTCGATGATGGCAACGCTCGTCATCTCGCTCGCTTAAGCCTTCTTCTTGCCTTCACCGCCGATGGCAATGCCCGGATGGTTCGGCCAGCTGACCTTGGTGTTATCCCAGCGGCTCATGTCGGGCATCGATTTGCCGCGCTCGATCTGGTTCGGCGAGAACTGCCACGGGCTGACTTCGTGACGCGTCGCAACTTCGAGGAACTCTTCTTCTGAAATATTCAGATAGTCGAGGAAGAGATCGAGGCTCGGCGGGCGCTTGCCGTCGAACTTCGCGACCAGCTTCGCGCCCTCTTCGCGCGTGATACGGCCGTTCCGGATGTCGATGTTCACGAGATGGTTGGTGCGTCCCATACCGCGCTTGATGAACTTCAGATAGTCGCGCACGCCCTGGAAGAAACACTCGACCTTTTCGTAATCATATTCCGGCGGAATGCCTTCGACTTCCTGGCCCTTCCAGTCGAGTTCGCGCTTGATGATCTCGACGTGTTTCTTCGTGTCCCATTTGATGTAGCTGCCGAGGCAGATGGAGCGGCACTTGATGCGCATCAGATCTTTGCGCGGCGGATAAACGAAGGGATAAAGATCGCGCTTCGAAACGCGGCCGCCGAGAAACTCATACATATCGTCAGCGGTGATGCCGAGATTCATCGCGCGGTTGAACCGCTTCTCGTCCACTTCCTCCATCTCGTCGTAGGAATAGAACGACTGATATTCCGCGAGGCTCTCGCCCCAGATCAAGAGCGGCGTCTCGTAGCGGATCGCGATCTGCATCGTGTGCGCGTAAATACCGGTGTGGCAGTGCCAGCAGAAATCGCCGCGGCGCTTGAGCGACTCCAGCATCAATTCGCGAACCACATGCCAGTTCGGCGTGAAGTTCAAAACATCGACGCCAAGTTGCTTGAACACCTTGGTGTTGTTGTCTTCGATCAGCGGCCGGTAGAACCAATGGTCGAAGCGCACGACGAGCGGCTTCAGCTTCAGCTGACGCACGACGTACCAAAGCTGGAACACGCTATCCTTACCGCCCGAGTACGGCACGATGCAATCGTAGAGACCTTTGTCGCGATACTGCCCGATCAGTTCGTGCAGCTGCTTGTTGCGGTCGTCCCAATCGATTTTGGTGTCGCGGACTTCGATCTGGCGGCAGACGCTGCACGTTCCGGTGTTGTCGAAGGTCGTTGCCTCAGCCGTTTCCGGCAGCATGCATTTTGTGCAGCTGAGCATGAAAAACGTCCAATTTCCAGTAGTTTATTGCGTTGCGGCAGCTATTACCACGCGGTCCAGCCGCCGTCGATGGCCAGACACTGCCCGGTTACGTAGGAAGATAGATCGCCTGCGAGAAACGCAACGCTGCCTTTGATGTCCTCTTCCGTACCCATGCGACCGAAAGGCGTCCGAGCCTTATAGCGCGATAGAAACGGCTCCGGTGTGTTGCGCTCGATGCCGCCGGGCGCAATCGCGTTGGCGCGAATGTCCGGCGCGAGCGTGGTGGCAAGCCAGCGCGTGAACTGCACAAGGCCGCCTTTGCTCGCGGCATAAGCGGCGGGGTTGCCGAACTTCGTGCCTTCATAGAGGCGCCAGTCTGGCCCGGTGATTCCGTAGATCGACCCGATATTGATGATGCTGCCGTGCCCCGACGCACGAAGCAGCTTCGCACTCGCCTGCGCGAGCACGAAGGGTGCAGTCAGATTGACTTCCATCGCGCGGCGCCATGTCTCGACAGACTGCTCCTCGAACGGCACCGACCAACCCTTCAAATCGTTGGTGCCGACGAGTGCCGCGCAATTCACGAGAATGCCAAGACCGCCGAATTCCTTGCCGACTTTCCCAGGCAGCGCAGCAGTTTCATCGCTCTTTTCCAGATTGGCGGCAAAACCTTTGGCTTTGCCGCTCCAGCGTTTTGCGATCACCGACGCGACTTCATCGGATTTCTTTTGATCCAGATCCACAATCGCAACACTTGCGCCTAGCTCGGCAAGACCATCAGCAATCGTTGATCCGATATGTCCAGCTCCGCCCGTGACCAGCGCCACGCGGCCCTTGAGCGACATGAGATCTTTGAGGGTTTTCGTATCCGTCACGTCGTGCCCTCGCTATTCGCCGAACACATGCTGGTATTCGTCAGACGCCCGCTTCAGATCGTCCAGCCTGCCGATATCGATCCAGTATTCACGCAAAGGAAATGCGACGGTCGTTTTCTTGTTCTCGACCAGCATATTCAACAGGCTCGGCATATCGAGCGCCTTGCCGGGCTCGATGTATTCGAAGACTTCCGGCTGCAGAAGATACACGCCGGCATTGATGAATTGCTTGAGTGTCGGCTTCTCGCGGATGCCGGTGACCTCGTTTTCAGAAATCTCGACGACGCCATAAGGAATTGTCGTGCTGTGTTCGAGCACGCAGGCGGTCGCAACCGCTCTGTGCTCCTGATGATATTTGATTAGCTGTTGAAAATTTATCGTAGTGAGCAAATCGCCGTTCATCACGATAATCGGGTTTTTCGGTCGCGTTGGTAGCAAAGAAAGCGCACCCGCGGTTCCAAGCTTCGCTTTCTCTTCCAGATAGGAAATATCGACGCCCCATTTCGAGCCGTCGCCAAAATAGTCCTGGATCATCTCGGCTTTGTAATTGACCGAGAAAAAGAATTTCACGAAGCCCGACGCAATAAAGTTCGAGAGGATCGTTTCTAGAATCGGCCGTCCACCTACCTTGATGAGCGGCTTCGGCAAGTCTTCGGTCAGTGGACGCAAGCGCGTACCCGCGCCGCCTGCCATCAACACGACCCAGTAGTCGCCGTGCGAAACGCGAGTAAGATCGTCGATCAGCTTGATCTCGATAATCTTGTCGTTGGTATCCACCACGGGGAGTTGATGGATCGAATGCTTGCGCATCATCGCAAGCGCGGCCTCGTTGGTGACGCCTGCTTTCGCGACAATCGGCGTCCGGTTCATGATGGTCTCGACCGGCTGCGAAAGTGTCGCGCCCGCAAGTAGCGCGCGGCGCACGTCGCCGTCGGTCAGCGTGCCGACGACGCGGCCCTGCCGCTCAACCAGCGCGATCTGCAGCCGACCCTCGTCCATGACGCGGATTGCGTCGAGGATCGGGGTGGTCTCCGAAACGATCGGAAGATTCTTCGCTGCATTCATGCGGCTTTACTCTTCACTCTTGCGGCCGCCGGCCGCAAGGACTTGCCCGTCCGCGACGTTGTTGCGGACCACTTCTCCAGCACCGATTACGACGCCGCGGCCGATAGTTCTACCCTGAAGAATAATGGCTCCGGCACCGATGTGGGTTTCTTCGCCGACCGTTACGGCGCCACACAGTATAGCGCCCGGCGCGATATGCGAATGGTCCCCGACCACGCAATGATGCTCGACGATGGCGCCGGAATTTACGATGACATTCTTCCCGACGCTGGCACCCGCCTGCACGATTGCACCAGCCATGATGTGAGCGCCCTCGCTGATCTTCGCATCGCTAGCAACAAAGCCCCGTACGTGGATGACCGGCGGAAATTTGAACTTCTTCGCAGCAAAGCGCTCGTAGATTGCACGCCGCGTCGAGAGGCCAGAGCCGACCTCGGCAACACGATTTCCGCATGCGTTCACGAGTTGCACGTCCGCTGCATTCATCGCCTCGATCACGTCATCGTTTCCGAGAAAGGGCACATTCTTGATATTGCCAGCGGCCGACGGATCGGCGTCCGCAAAACCGAAGGGGACAATGTCACGGCTGCGCAGTGCCTCGATAACGACATGCGCATGGCCGCCCGCGCAAAGCACGATCGTTTTCATGGATCGATCGCCTCATCGGCTGCGTAGTTGCGGTTCGCCTGCTTGCCGATCCTATCCCATAGCTCGATCGGAGGTACACCGGAACCCGGACGCTTGGTCGTCAAATTCGCTTCCGTGAAAATCTCGCCCTGCTTTATTTCCGTCGCTGCCACCAAAGAGCGGCGCGCGACATCGCGATTTTTCGTTTCTGAAGCCGACGGAGTTTTCTTGCCGTCGCCCAAAGCAATCTCGGTTTCACGAATGGCCTTGACCATCGCCGAAAGCTCGACCGGCTCAAGCGAAGCGCGGTGATCCGGCCCGGGCAGCGCGCGGTCGAGCGTGAAATGTTTTTCGACAATCTTCGCACCGAGCGCAACCGCTGCAACCGACATGGCGATGCCTTCGCTGTGGTCCGAGTAACCGACCATAAGGCCGAACGCGTTTTTCATTTCGGCAATCGCACGGAGATTGAGATCCTTGGCCGGCGCTGGATATTCGGTCGTGCAGTGAAGCAACGAAACCTTACCGTCCAGCGCAGAGAACTTCTTGCTCAGTTTCAGAGCCTCAATTTGCTTTCGCGAAGGCAACTCGCCGCGAGGATTTTCGAACCCAAAGGTGAGCACTGCAAGCGCTTCGGCGATTTCATCCATAGTCGCCATGCCCGTCGAAAGGATCACTGGCTTCACAAGCCGCGCCACATGAAGAAGCAGCGGCGCGTTCGTGACATCGCCGGACCCGATCTTGACGATCTTCATGCCGACTTTCTGTACAAGAAAATCAGCACTCGCTTCGTCGAATGGAGTAGACATGAACGCGATGCCGGCGCGCGCAGATTCTGCGGCAAGTTCGGCCTCGGCATCTTCGCTGAGTTCGAGCGCGCGCAACATCTCGAACTGCGATTGTCCGCCGCCGGTCGTCTGCTCCTGATAGGCAGCCTTGCGCGCATTGGCGGTCACCAGGCGATCCGCCTTAAACGATTGAAACTTGACTGCGTCAGCGCCGCTCGCGGCGGCCACACGGACGAGCTCAAGCGCGCGCCCGCGGTCACCGTTATGATTAACCCCGGCCTCTGCAATAATGAATGTGCGGTCGCTGAACATAGCTTGTCGTAAAAGGGCTTAGCGGGACCGGAACGTGCCCGCAGGATTGCCGGGCGACGGGATTCTTCGTACTGGACTAGGCCGCCGGAGGCAAACGAAGCGCCCGGCATGGTTTACGCCGGAGCAACAATGCCCCTATCCCCGTCAGTGCTTTTTCTGCTCGTCGGCCGCGGCGGCTCGAAAGGGGTACCCGGAAAGAACCTGCGCCAGATCGGCGGCATCAGCCTTGTCGGCTACAAGGCAATTGCCGCGAAGAAGTCTGCCTATTGCAGCCGCTTGATCGTCTCGAGCGACAGCGCCGAGATTCAGGCCGAAGCCAAGCGCTACGGCGCTGAGGTACCTTTTACGAGGCCGGCAGAACTTGCGAACGACACCGCAAGCAGCAACGACGTCATTCTTCATGCGATGGATTGGATCAAACGTAACGACGGCCGCACCTACGATGGGGTCATGCTACTTGAGCCCTCCTCTCCTTTCGCGCGTGCAGATCATTTCGACGCTGCAATAAAACTCTTCTACGAGCGTGACGCCGATCTTGTCGTGGGTATGCGCGAAACGGAAGTGTCGTCGATCTTCGTTGGCACACTCGGCAACGATAGCTCGATCGCGCCGATCGTCGAGAGCATGCTGCGGAACCAGAACCTGCGCCGGCAGGACCAGAAGCCCGAAGTCACCATGAACGGCGCGCTCTATCTGATCCGCTGGCAGGCGATGAAGGAGAGCAAAAAGGTGTATTCGAATCCGAACAAATCTTTCGGCCTCGTCATGGACCGTATGCATTCGATCGAGATCGAAACGCCGCACGATCTCGCTTTTGCCGAGTTCGCCGTCGACCGCGGTATGCTCGACATCTCACACTGGCGGGGCTGAGCCGCATGGCGCGCGAGAGAAAAATTGCCGTCGTTACTGGATCGCGCGCGGACTACGGTCTGCTTCGCGCACTTCTGCGAATTCTGCAGGACGATTCTGCCGCGCAATTGCAGCTTGTCATATCGGGCTCGCATCTGCTCGCAGGTTTTGGAAACTCGCTCGCCGAAATCGAGCGCGACGGCTTCCCGATCGCAGCAAAGGTACCGTTCGCCCTTCCCGATGACAGTGCAGTCAACACAGCGCGCGCGACCGGCGCCGCACTCACAGGATTCGCAGAGACTTTCGCGAAACTATCGCCTGACGCCGTCGTACTGCTCGGAGACCGCTACGAAATGCTGGCGGCTGGAAGCGCCGCACTCCTCCTGAATATTCCCGCGGCACATATTCATGGCGGCGAAGTCACGCTTGGAGCATTCGACGACAGCATCCGCCACGCGCTCACGAAGATGTCACTTCTGCACTTTGTGGCAGCTGAGACCTATCGCAAGCGGGTCATCCAGATGGGCGAAGAACCGTCTCGCGTCTTCACCGTTGGTGCGCCAGGCCTCGATCAGTTTGCACAAGTCAAACGACTTACGCGCGATGAAACCGCAGCCATGCTTGGCATCTCCGCCGAGCAGAAATATCTCCTCATTACGTTTCATCCCTCGACCGCACAGTCTGAAATGGATCTCCCGGCCACAGAAGCTCTGCTTTCCGCACTTAGCGAAATGAAAGAGCACACCTTGATCTTTACCGGGGTGAATGCGGACCCCGGCCACTGCACCATCGAAGACAAAATCCGAAACTTCGTCGCTGCTGAAAGCAAGCGCGCGAAGCTTTTCACATCGCTCGGCAGCGTGAATTATATCAACGCGCTGAATTTCGCCGATGCAGTCGTCGGAAATTCGTCGAGCGGAATCATCGAAGCACCCGCCGCTGGCGTTCCGACGGTCAACATCGGCGACCGCCAGACCGGAAGAATTCGCGCAGCGTCCGTGATCGACTGCGCGCCGGAGCGGAGCGCAATTCTCTCGGCGCTAAACGGGGCGCTCTCGCCCGTATTCCGCGCGAGGATAAAGGACGCGGAGCGGCCGTTCGGCCGCGGCGACGCTTCCTCAAAAATCGCGAAGATTCTTCTTGAAACCGATCTTGCCGCGCTGACTCCGAAGCGATTCTACGATTTGCCGTAACTCACGCCCTTGCCTTCGACGCGACGAGGTTTTAGACCGCCCGCAAATGAAAAACGTCGTTCTTCTGGTAGACAGCAAGACTCGAGATCTCGATGTCGCGACCCTGATCGCATTCCATCTGCGCAAACGCGGGATCGAGTGCCATCTTGAGCCGCTTGAAGCCGACCGCGCGGTCGTCGGCGCCTACAAACCCGACATGATCATCTTCAATCATCTCGCTGCGAGCCATCTCGTGCGCTATTCGAAGCGGCTTCAGGAGATGGGTGTACTCGTTGCCGTGCTGCCGAACGAGGGAATCTATTACGACGACGATCAGGCGCGCTTTTATGCCGGACGTCATCACAACAGCGCGCATATTGATTGCTTCTTCTGCTGGAACGAACGCCACAAGGCGATGATCCAGGAACAGGGTCATTTCAAGAATACGTCCGTCGAAGTCGTCGGCGTGCCGCGCTTCGATTATTACTTCGAGCCGTGGTCGAAGGTCGTTTTTCAGCCCAAGCCGCGCACTTCGAACCGACCGAAAATTTTGCTTTGCACGAACTTCGGCACTGCGCCCTATTTCGAATTGCCGCGCGAGTTCGCCGATAGATTGTTCGCGCCTTGGGCAGGACGAATTCCGATCTACACGAATTACTGGAAAGCGATCGAAGCGCAGTGGAACAGCCGCAAGCGCTTCTACGATCATTTCAAAGCGCTGGTCGAAGCCGACAAGTACGAAATTCTTCTGCGCCCGCACCCGATGGAAGAGCCGGCCTATTACCAGAAATGGCTTGATGCCCTTCCCGCGCATCAGCGCACGCATATCTCGCTCGACGGCGCGACCAACATCACGCCGCTGATTCTGGATTGCGACCTGCAAATCTCGTGCGAAACCTGCACGACTGCACTCGAGAGCTGGATCGCACGTAAACCGACGATCGAACTTCTCTTCGATAAAGATCCGCTTTGGTATCACTCGACCCAGGCCGCCGCGAACGTGCCTTGCGATAACCCGGCCGATCTGCCGCGTCTCATAGACGAACAATTGTCGCAGCCGCTCGATCCGAAAATCCGCGAAGCGCGCGAACAGCATCTTGCGAAGTGGTGCTCGTCCCCGGACGGCACCTCGAGCGAGAAGATCGCAAAGGTAATTGCGAGGGCGCTTGAGAAGAATGACGCGCATGACTGGTCGAAACTGACGACCACGGATCGTCGCAAGGCGATCAAGCTCAAAGGCCTGCGCAGCCTCGGCGTCGCTTATCACTTCGATCCGTTCCTGCCGATCAAGCGCAGCCTGTTCTCGAAAAAATATGCGGTGAAGGACTTTTCCTACCGCAAGGCAATCAAGCCGCATGACGTGGCCGCCGCGCGCGAGCGGCTTGAGCGGAACGTCTCCTGAGCGTCGCCGACACCAGGCTGGCAGGCTTTCGCCAAACTCCGCGGCAGAGTTTTCGACTTCACGGAATTGGCTGCAGTTCCGGGCGCCACCAACTGCGAATTTATCGACGGCGCTCATGCCGGCGAAGTGACCTACGCCCGGACGCTCGTACAGATCGCGCAATCGGACGCTGCGCTTAAGCCAGCGCTAAACCCGCCGCTTTCCGAATGGATCAAAATTAACGCAGGCAAGGTCTCTCAGACCAGCGCGCAGTACGCCGGAAACAAACTAGAGCGCGACTTTCTCAAACTCGGCTGTAAGCGCTGAACGCTCAATAGCCTCGCGCGTGCCGGATCATCGCGCCTAGCACGTTGGAATAGTCGTCGGTCCAGACCCACTGGCTCGGATCTACCTTCTCGTCCCTCCAGTGCTTCGCTTCGTTGAGCGTGCCGAAATCCTCCGGCTTCTTCACGAGGGCGCTAACGGTGCCCGAGAATTTATAGTCCTCGTCGTTCACCTCTTCGTCGCCATCGGTGGTGTTGTGGGTGCGCACCGACATCCCGTTCGCATTGGCGACGCCCGCGACCACGGACGCAAGTTCGAGGTGGCGGTTTGAAATGTGCAACACGAGAACGCCGCGCGGCGAAAGCTTACGCTTGTAAATCTCTATCGCCTCGCGCGTCATAAGGTGAATCGGGATCGCGTCCGAGGAGAACGCATCGATCGCGATGAAATCGTAGCTGCCGTCTGGGGCATCCCCAATGGTGAGCCGCGCATCACCGAGAATGATCTTCGCGTCCGGCGCGCATTGCGCGAGGAAGCTGAAACCGTACCGCTTCGGGTTGGTCGCGATCTCAATCGTGGTCGGATCGATCTCGTAATACGTGACAGAGTCTTTTTCCTGCTTGTGGCAGGCAAGCGTACCGGTACCGAGACCGACTACCGCGTAATTGATCGGACCATTCTTGTTCACCCTCGCCTGCGCCACCGCCTGCGCGATTGCCGCCGACTTATAATAGTAAGTGGTCAGCTCCGGGCGGCCGGTGGCTGGCTTGAAATCGTTGGTCATGACCCGCTGCGCGCCGTGAATGGTCGTTCCATGCAGGAGCACGCGGAAGCGGCCGTCATAGCTGTCGGTGACTTTGTGAACCCCGAAGAAACTGCGGAGCGTGTGACGCGTGCGCGAATCGATATTCTCGTAGGCTTTGATCGTGAGGAAGCACAGCGCAATGATGTAGGCGTACTTCACAGAGTCGAACGAGATCAAAATCGAAGCGACGAGCAGGAACCCGATCACCCACTTCATGTAGGTGTAATTGCCCGGCGCAAGATCGGAGAGCACGGGCACGCGATACCCGAACGCAGGCGCGAGCGCTGCTGCCGCGATGATGGCAAGCACAACCCAGAACACCGGCGCCCAACGCCCGCCCGGCCAGACCCAGCCCGGACGGCAAAGCAGTGCGAGCACAATCAGGATTGGATATTCCGCAACCCAGTTGAATACCTGCGGCGCTACAAGTGCCGCCGCGATGCCGCCGATCATGCCGCCGGCCGACATCCACATATAAAATTCGGTGAGATGCGCGGGCGCCGGACGAAGCCGCGCCAGTTCGCCGTGACAGACGAGTGCGGTGAAGAAGAACGCGGCAATATGGATCGTCAGAATCCAGACGATGGTGTCGAAACCTTCGAACACCTGGCTTGCGATCAGCACCGCGATGAAAAGCGGCTGCACGATCACCGCGACCTGATGCACCTTCTCCGCGAAGCGCGAGAACACGAGCACGAATGTCAGAAGATAAAGCGCGAGCGGCACCACCCACAGAAACGGCACGGCCGCAACGTCGGTCGAAATATGATTGGTGACGGCAATCAGCAGGCCCGAAGGAATTGCCGCGAGTGCGATCCAGATCGTTGCTTCCGCCCAGGTCGGCTTATCGGCTTTCGCGCCATTCGCAGGCTTCGCCGGTTTCAAGTCTTTCGTATTCCAGATGAGATAGCCGCAGCCAGCGATCAACACGATCAGCAGAACGAAAATCGCGGACCAGCCGAAGGTCTGCTGCTGCAAGCGTGTGAGCGGCTCCACTACAAACGGGTAAGCAAGCAGCGCAAGAAAACTTCCAATGTTGCTCGCGGCATAAAGAAAGTACGGATCCTTTGCCGCCGGGTGATTGGTCCGTGCAAACCACGCCTGCAACAGCGGGCCGTTTGCCGAGAGCGCGAAGAACGGCAGACCGATCGAAACGGTAAACAGGCCGAGCAACCAGATTGCCTCGCCCGAGGCCGGAGGCTTGGTCCAGCCGCTGGCAATACCGAGCGGCAGAAACAGAATCGCGACCAGCATGACCGCGAGGTGAACCATCACGGCCTTCTGGCCCTCGAGGTTCTTCGTGATGAAATGCGCATAGGCATAGCCCGCGAGCAATACGGTCTGGAAGAAGACCATCGCCACCGACCAGACCGCGGGCGTGCCGCCGAGACGCGGCAGCACCATCTTCGCGAACATCGGCTGCACGAAAAAGAGAAGTGCCGCGCTGACAAAGATCGCGAGCATGAACAGCGGGAGCAAGAATCCAACCGTAGAGCCCTGTGATGATTTCTTCTCAACCGGCGATTTCGCTGCGGCGATCGGCTTCTTCTTCGCGGGCGACCTCTTCTCGGCGGGAGTCTTCTTCGCGTTCATCGGAATTCCTTCACTGGTCGCATCTTGGGTGCGGAAGCCGATCCGCGTTGCGGTGCGGGAGACCGCTGGCCTTGAATATCGTGAATTTGATGGCTGATTGAGCTTCCAAACGGAAGTTTGTTCGGGCTTTCAGGCTGGACCCGCGCGGAACGATGCGGACGGCGGGATAATCGCGGAACTGGCGATTCCGGTCCAGCCCTGCCCACCCGATTTCCGCAGCGCGGCGCATGGCGTGGCACATAGCATGGCACATGGGCGTGTAAGCCACATCTCGTTGCATCGCCGCAATAAAATTCCTGCTAAAATGGTCCGAGAGTCCCGCGAAACGGGACCGTCCCAGGGAGCAACTAATGTCAGAACTTTCTCGCCGCACTTTACTTGCGGGCAGCACTGCTGCCGTCGGCGCGCTTTCGGTAGCGCCGAGTTTCCTAGAAGGCTTCCTTTCGTCTGCGTCGGCACAGTCGGCCGGTTTCTATAAGTATAAAATTGGCGCTATCGAAGTCGCCACCATTCAGGACGGCACGTTCTCGTTGCCGCTGCCGGAACGGTTTGTCACCAACCAGCCCAAAGAAGAAGTTTCAAAAGCGCTTAAGGCTGCTGGTCTCGACGGCGAAAAGCTGAACATTCCACTCAACCCTGTCGCGTTCAAAAACGGTAACCGCATCGTTCTGATCGACACCGGCATGGGCACGGCGATGAACGAGAAAAACCCGGCGGTCGGCAATACTATGAAGAATCTCGCCGCGGCGGGATTCGACCCTGCGAAAGTGACGGACGTCGTGATCTCGCACTTCCACGCCGATCACATCAACGGACTGCTCGCCGGCGACAAGCCGGCCTTCCCTAACGCGCAAATCTGGGTGCCGGCGGCTGAAATGAAATTCTGGACTGACGATGGTGAGCTTAGCCGCGCGCCCGACAATCGGAAGGGTGACTTCGGCAACGTGAAACGTGTGTTGAGCGGTTTGAATAATAAGGTCACGCAGTATCAGCACGGCAAGGAAGTGGTGCCGGGTCTGATGGCAATGGCTACGTTAGGACACTCTCCGGGCCACACCTCTTACGTGCTCGCTTCCGGCAACGACAAGGTGTTCATCCAGTCGGACGTTACCAACCTGCCTGCGCTCTTCCTTACCAATCCGGGCTGGCACGTGACATTCGATCAGGATCCGAAAATGGCGGAGGCGACACGCCGCAAGACCTACGACATGGTCGCGGCGCAGAAGATGCGCGTGCAGGGCTTCCATTTCCCACTCCCCTCGCTCGGCCGCATCGAAAAGACGAAAGACGGCTATCGCCTGAACAAAGCGTAAGCGAGCGTAAACGAACGCAAAAGGCCGCCGGAAACGGCGGCCTTTTTATTTGCGCGTCTTCGCTTTCCGCGCGCGATAGGTCAGCGCCAATGCGATGCAATGCGCGAGCGCTTTTTCGTCGGGTTTCATTTTCGCGTCCAGCACGATCGCGCGATTGCCGTCATACGCGAACTTTTTCGGATAAAGCTCGCGAAAGGTGGAAACGAGATCGGTCTGGCAATGGAAGTAGAGAGCGTATTTGTCCTCGCTCGCCTTCAGGCGGCCGATACGAATCGTGCTGCCGCTATTTGTTTCAGGCGTCAGATAACTTGGCTGGCCCCATTTGAGCGTCTCATCGAGCGCGCCTACGCCGTCGATCTTCGCCGCCGTCTTCAAGATAAGCCGCCGCAGCGAAGTGAGCTTGCTCTTCAGCTTCGGCGGATAAGAACGAAACACACTCGCCACCGCTACCGGCATCTCGGATTTCGTTCGCTTCCCCATCGTCTCGCTCGCGGATTTGGCGCGATTGTCGCGCGCGGCCGTTTCCTTGTCTTGCGGAGAATTGACTCTCCTATCCTTCCCGCGTTTAGATGAAGGTTGATGTTGGTGTTCTGCGTGGCGAAAGCCGCAACGAACATGGGAATACGGTCAAGGATCGCGTTTTTCGATCCGAATCCGTAGCTGCCCCCGCAACTGTAAGCGGTAGCTCTCGTTTCAAGTGCCACTGGACGAAAGTCTGGGAAGGCGGAGCAAGAGCAGAGACCCGCGAGCCAGGAGACCGACCAGCATCAGTCACCCAACCGGCGCGCGGGGCGTGCGATCGGTGCGGCTAACCGCAGCGGTGACACGTGAAGACGTGAACCGTTGCGGGGGCGCAGGTGGGACTGCATCTCGATAAGCGTTTCGGAATGAACGGAGCTTTCGGCCTCGTGCTTTCGCGCGCCTCCGCGGCTTGTCCAATGACAATTGCTGGGGGCTACCCGTGTCCAATCTCAAGAAATTATCTCTCGTACTAACGGCGTCGATTCTCGCCTCGCCTGCGCTCGCGCAGACAACGCCGCTTCCGGAAACCGTCATTTCCGCAAATCAAGTGCCGCAACCTGCCGATCGCGTCGGCGCGAGTGTCACCGTGCTGCAAGGCGACGAGCTGCGCAGGCGTGGCGTTGAAACGCTCGCCGACGCGCTTCGCACCGTGCCGGGCGTTCACGTCAGCAACGCCAATGGCAACAAGGGCGGCCTCACACAGGTACGCATCCGTGGCGCGGGGGCGAGCCACATTCAGGTGATGATCGATGACGTGCCGGTCGGCCGTCTCGACGGCGGCGATTTCGATTTCGCGGATTTTCTGATCGACGATGTCGAGCGCATCGAAGTCGTGCGCGGCCCTCAGTCCGGCATCTATGGCGGCAATGCGCAGTCCGGCGTGATTGCGATCTACACGAAGTCCGGGCGCGGCCTGAAAAAGCCCGAGCTCACCACGCGCACGGAGATCGGCACGCAGAACAGTTCGCTTCTGAGCACGACCTTGCGCGGCGCGAACGGCCCTTTCTACGGCGCGTTCAGCGTTCAGCATCGCGACACCGACGGCCACAACATTTCGCGCTTCGGCAATGAGCGCGACGGCCACCGCGCCTTCATCGTCAACTCGAAGCTCGGCTTCGATATCAATGAGCAGATCAACATCGAGGGCGTGATCCGTCACACCGACCGCAAGGTACAATACGACCCCGAAACCATGGTGCCGCTGCCGGATGCCTATGCGCAGGACACCCAGCAGAATACGCACGCGCGCATCAACCTGAACACGCGCTCGCTCGACGGCTTCTTCATGCAGCGCTTCGGCTACTATGTGCGTCAGGAAGACCTGACCTCAAGTTGCCCGACTTGCTTCTCTACGTTCCGCGAGACGAACACCAAGGGCAACGGCGCCGACTATAAAGGCGTCTTCAATTACAATCTCGGCAGTGTGCAGAACACATCGACCTTCCTGCTCGACTGGAAGAGCGAGAGTTTCCTGAGCGGCGGCGTAACGGCGGAGCGAGATCGGACCGGCCTCGCTTTCGAGCAGATTGTGCACTTTACGACTGGCCTCACGCTTTCCGGCTCGGTGCGTCACGACTTCCACGACGTATTTCAGGACTACACGACCTGGCGAATCGCGGGCTCGCAGAAATTCCACACCGGCACGCGGGTTCATGCGAGCGCCGGCACCGGCATCACGCTGCCTACATTCTTCCAGCAGTTCGGTTTCGGCTTGACGTTCGTCGGCAATCCGAATCTGAAACCCGAGACCTCGCTCGGCTGGGACGTCGGTGTCGAGCAAACTTTCCTGAACGGCCTATTCGTCGCCGACATCACCTACTTCTCGATCGATGCGGATAACGCGATCACCGGCTTCGGCAACACCGCGATCAACGCCGTCGGCATTTCTGAGCGGCGCGGTATCGAGTTCACGGGAAAATTCAATCCGGCAGCGTGGCTCACGCTGGAGGCGACCTACACCTACACGCACGCCGAAACGCCGGCAGGCATCGAGGAAATCCGCCGGCCGAAGAATGCGGCGAGCTTCGCTGCCATCCTCCGCCTGCCCGACAACAAGACGCAGGCGAGCGTCATCGTCACGCATAACGGCAAGATGGCGGACGATGCCTTCATCGGCTTCCCCGCGACGCGCGTGACGCTCGACAGCTACACGCTCGTGAATGCGATCCTGACCTATCAGGCGACCCCGAATACGCAGTTCTACATTCGCGGCGAGAATTTGCTGAACGAGCGCTATGAGGAAATCTTTTCTTATCGCTCGGCGGGCGCGACCGGCTACATCGGCATGAGAATGAAGTTCGGCGAGCTTTCGCCGCAGATCAATTACTGAAGCACGAAGGGCCGGTCTAGCGGCCGGCCCTTTTTATTACTGCTTAGGAAATTTGGTTTCCGGACGACTCCGACACGATCCAGTCGATATAGGCGCGGTCGCCGCCTTCGGCGGGCAGGAACAGGATCGCTGGCGTGTCGTAGCTGTGGTTGCGCTTTACTTCGGCCGCGACCGCTTCCTTCTGCGTGTCTTTCGTCTTTACGATCATCACCACCTCGTCAGCGCTTTCGATCTTGCCTTGCCAGCGATAGATCGAGCGCATACGCGAGGCCCTTCTCGGTCAGTAACCGTCCGGCTTGCTCCGCCTCGACAAGCGAAGGATAGGTCGTATAGACGAGAACCGGCCGATCCATTGCCGTCTTCCTTTTCGTTAAGCAGCGTAACCAGATGACCGCGTCACGCTACGACAAGATCGCTTTCGTCGCGAGCAGCGCACCCGACGCGGAAGCCGCGCGTTCGCGGCTCGCCAAAGCCTATGGCGACGTGCCGCAAGATCAGGCGAACGTCGTAGTCGCGCTCGGCGGCGACGGCTTCATGCTCCAGATGCTGCACAAATTCCGCGACCGCGGTATGCCGATTTACGGCATGCATCGCGGCACCATCGGCTTCCTGATGAACGAGTTTCGCGAAGACGGCCTGCGCGAGCGCCTCGCGGTCGCGACCCGCAGCGTGATCCGCCCGTTGATCATGGAAGCGACCGACACCGCGGGCAAGGTCCACACTGCGCCGGCGCTGAATGAAGTCTCGCTTCTGCGCCAGTCCTATCAGGCAGCGAAGCTTCGCATCCACATCGACGGCAAGGTGCGGATGGAAGAACTGATTTGCGACGGTATGCTGGTCGCGACCCCCACCGGCTCAACGGCCTATAACCTCTCCGCCCACGGCCCCATTCTGCCGCTGGCGGCCCCCTTCCTCGCGATCACCCCGATCAGCCCGTTCCGCCCCCGCCGCTGGCGCGGCGCGGTAGTGCCGGACCGGGCCGACATCGAAATCGAGATCCTGGAAGAGGATAAGCGGCCGGTGAACGCGGTTGCCGACCATTTCGAGGTCCGCTCGGTGGTCCGGGTAAAGGCCCGCATGGACCGGACCTCTTCGGTCGAGATGCTGTTCGACCCAGGCCACAGCCTCGACGAGCGCATCCTGAACGAACAATTCGGCTATTAGCCCGGAATGGGATTTCAACCGAAAATTAAGCCTGCCGGGCGCTAATTGGCCCGGTATCCGCGTTCGGCCGCCTCGGCCTAGGCCTTTTCGGCCCCGGACCCCAGGCGCCCATGATCCGGATCGATTTCAACCGCCTCAAATTCCTGATCATCGACGATAACGCCCATATGCGGCGCATCGTCCGCCAGCTGCTGCACGGTTTCGGCTCTCGCGAAATCTACGAAGCGGAAGACGGCGCAACAGGCCTCGAAATCTTCACGGCGCAGAAGCCCGACATCGTAATCACCGACTGGGCCATGCCGCTCTATGACGGCATCGAATTCACGAAGACGGTGCGCAATTCCAATTCGCCGGTCACGCGCTTCGTGCCGATCATTATGCTTAGCGGTCACTCCGAAAAGCGTTGCGTGATGGAAGCGCGCGATGCCGGCGTCACCGAGTTTCTGACCAAGCCCGTCGCCGCGAAATCGCTCTATGAGAGAATCCTGAGCGTGGTGCTGGCGCCGCGGCCGTTCATCCGCACCAAGGACTATTTCGGTCCCGATCGCCGCCGCACCGTGAACGCGAAATACGCAGGACCGGAGCGCCGCAAGGGCAGCGAAGACGCGGAGATCATCGAAGTCGTGCCGATTGACAATCGCCTGCAGCAGCAGCGCAAGCAGGCGGATTCCGGCGCAGCGGCGATGCCGCGGCCGAACACAGCCGCCTAAGCCACGCAAGATTCAAGGTAGCCATGGCACAGCAGCCGCAAGACAATAATCCGCCGGAGAAGCGCTTCGACGACCATTCGGTGATCGTCCCCGCTCACAATTTAAAGACCGTCGTGCAGCACGCGCGCGGAACCGAGCAGATCGACATGAGCGCTGTTCAGCGCGCGGAAGCAGCACTTGCAGAACTTAAAAGCCAGTTCGGCGGCTGGATGAACGAGGAATGCACGCGCATCGATACGGCGCGGCAGTTAATTCACGCACGCGGTCTCAGCCGCGAAACCGCCGATGGCCTGTTTCTGCCCGCACACGACATTAAGGGCGGCGCCACTACGCTCGGTTTTCCGCTTGCGGAACGCATCGCTACCAGCCTGTGCCGTATGCTCAAGCATTCGCCAGAGCCGTCGCGCATTCCGCGCGAGCTGATCGATCACCATGTGGATGCGATCCGCGCAGTGGTTCGCGAAGACGTCAAGAACGCGAGCAATCCTTATGGCGTTGAGCTTTCCGAGCGTCTTGCGATCATGGTCGAGACCTTTCTCGCAGGCGAACTACAAGACGCCTACGCGGAGATCGCGGGCGACGCGGCCCACCGCATCGCCATTCCCGGTAGGAAGTAAGTTTCTAAAATTATGCTGCGGCGACCAGATCGGCCGTGAAGTGCCGCGCTTCGTCGCGCGCGGCTTCGGCTGCGAAACGGCGCAACAGCGCATAAAGCTCGTCGAGCTCGCCGAAAGATTCCGGCGCGTAGCGCGTAATCACCTGCTCGACCATGCCGCGCCCAAGCGCGGAATAGCCGGGCGTTCCCGCGAAACCCATTTCATGCACGACCTCGACCGCCGCGCGGAAAGCGCCGAACGCGTCCTGCGGTAAGCCCGCCTGTTCGAACAGCGCGCGGAAGCCGTGGCCGGAACGATCGCCGAGGACCGATGAGATCCGCGACGGCGTAAGGCCGGAAAGCTCCGACAAAGCATCGATCAGAAAACGGGTATTGCCGGAGAGAAGCGCGCGCAAGAGCAACGCGCCGGTAAGCTGTCCACTATTTGCAAGATGGCGCACGAGCGCTGCGACCTGTTCCGGCGTCTGACCGGCAGCAATCGCAACGGTCGCGCGGTCACAGGCTTCGCGTGCAACAGATTTCGCGCGGTGTTCAGGCAGCCATTCGCGATGCGCAACGAAGCGCGCAAGGGTATCCGCAAGTGTCGCGACCAAAGCCTGCCGCGTTTCGGTCGGCAGATCTTCGCGCGCGAGCAGTTCGTCACGCACGGCAGCGAGATGACCGTGGCGTTCCGCGATGCGCGCAAGTGCTGCACCCGTCAGATCGGCCACGGGATTTTCGAGAAGCGCGAGACAAGCAGAGGCGCTGCCGACTTCGGCAATTGCTGCCGCGACCGCGCGTGAAATCAGTTCACGGGAAGCAATCGCAATCTGAAGGCGCTCCTTCCCGCTTGCGGCGAGGTCGACGAGTTCGACATCGAGCAACGCCGGCGAGCGCTCGACGATGATCTCGGCGATGTCGAGCTGGTCCTGCGCAAGCCCGATCAGCACGGTGCGCGGCGCGTATTCGCTTGCCGCGATCGCTTCCGCGAGCGCGCGGCGCACCAGCGGCGACGGATCGTCGAGAAGCACGGTCATCGCGGCTTCCGCCGCCATGCGGTCGCCGCTCGATAAATCAGAGTAGAGGTAAGCGCGTGCGAGTGCGCTGGTCGCGTCGGCCCGCTCGCCTGGGGGTGCAGTCTGAATCCACTTGAGAAACTGGCGAACGATCATCACCGACCCCACACAACCGACTGTGTTGCGTGAAGCCTATGCGCGCCCGCTTAATAAAGCGTTCACCCTGAATTTTCAGATTTCGTTAAGGAGTGAAGCGCGGCTCAGGTCGTGCGGCGCAGGAACGGATTGACCCCGCCCCAGAGCGAGCGAACATCCTGCGAGATCGGCGTCGCGGTATCGTTCTGGAAGAGACCGCGGAAGATCGGCGCGTCGTTCCGCACCGCCGGCGGATCGTTCAGAACCGCGACCGTGTGCGGCGTGACGTTCGGCACGGGCGCCTGTGCAGTGATCGTCCGCGTCTGCGGCGTAACTCTGGGTGCGAAGGCGGTTGCCGTCGGCACATTCATCTGGCGCACCGGCTGAATTGCATTGGCTGGCGCGGCTTTGCGCGGCGAGAAGATCGCGGCGATCCGGTTCAGAAGATTGGGGATCGGCGAACTGTCTTGATCCGCCACCGGCGGATTGGTGATCTGAAGATTGGCGACGGCGGTTGCGGGTGCCGCGTTGCGGAGATTTTCGTGCTTCGCGACCAACCCGCGATAAGTCTCTTCGATACTTTTTGCGCCGTTCGGCCCGTAGAAGATCGACTTGTTCGCGCGCGCGGCTTCCGGGAACGCGGCGACCGCCGAAGCATTGGGGTTCGCCGCGCGCAGCGAAAGAAAACGCTTCGCGCCATTCGCACCCAGGAAGTGCGCGATATAGAGCTCGCCCGAAGTCGGCTGACGGCCGAGCACACTCTGGATTTCATTCGCATTCCGCTTGGAGAATGCAGCCGCCATCGTGGAAGCGATTTCCGGATTGTCGCGAAGCTTCAGAATCTGCGCGCGGACCATCGGGTCGCGCACGACATAATGCCCGTCCGCGGTCTTCTCGATCTGGTTTGCCTGCACCTGCAGGCCGAAGGCAGGCCCGTCTTCCTTGACGGTCGCAAGCCAGGTGGTGTCGATGAACTGGAACAGCCCGCGCGCCGACGAGGTCGAAGCCTGCGCGGTCGGATTGAGCGCGGATTCGCGGTACGCCGTTTTCAGGAGATAATCGAAGCTGATGCCGGTCTGCTGGCTCGCCGAACGGATGGCCGCGGTTACGCGCTCACCCGAGTTCAGCAGCGAGTCGAGAAGCATGGCAGGCGTCCCCCGGTCTGCCGCGACTCTATCCGCGGAAAGACCCGCTTGGAACTTGGCTTGTTATGGTAAACGGAACCTTAACGACGAAATCCGGGAGTAAGACCATGGCTCAAGAGGCGGCCCGCCACCCCCGAGGCGGTATGTATTTCGAGGACTTTCAGCCCGGCACCCTGATGGAGCACCGGCTGCGCCGGACCGTGACCCAGATGGACAATATGTTGTTCTCGAACATGACGCTGAACCCGCAGCCGCTCCATATCGACCGCGACTTCTGCGAGAAGGAAACCCAATGGGGCCAGCCCTTGATGAACTCGCTCTTCACGCTCGGGCTGATGATCGGGATTTCGGTGAACGACACCACCGTCGGCACCACAATCGCGAACCTCGGCATGACCGACGTTAAATTCCCGCACCCGTTGTTCGAAGGCGACACCGTGCGCTGCACGACAGAGGTGATGGGCAAGCGCGAGTCGAAGTCGCGCCCCGATGCCGGCATCGTGGATTTTCACCACCGCACCTTCAATCAGGACGGCAAGCTGGTCGCCGAATGCAAGCGGCAGGCCTTCATGCTGAAGCGCAAAGTCCAAGTGTAGAGAAAACGTCTGATGCGCTCGTACCTCTTCGTTCCCGGCGACGCGCCGCGCAAACTCGAAAAAGGTCTTGCGAGCGGCGCGGACGCGCTGCTGCTCGATCTCGAAGACTCGGTTTCCATCGACGCGAAGCCGAAAGCCCGCGAAATCGTCCGCGATTATCTGAACGCGAATATCGCAAAAAAGGATCGCCCTCGCCTCTTCGTACGCGTGAATTCGCTCGATACCGGCATGACCGACGATGATCTCGATGCGGTGATAGCAGCGCGCCCGGACGGCATCCTGTTTCCGAAAAGCCGCAACGGTGGCGACGTCACCCATCTCGACGCCAAGGTCACCGTGCGCGAAGCGCTCTACGGCATCGACGAAGGTGCCACGCGCATTCTCGTGCTGGTCACCGAAAGCGCGCAGGCGATGTTCGGCCTTCACAATTATCGCGGCGCCAGCAAGCGCCTCGACGGCATGACCTGGGGCGCAGAGGATTTATCCGCCGATCTCGGCGCGGAGACGAACCGCAATGAAAAAGGCGACTACACCGATCCCTATCGTCTCGCCCGCGCGCAATGTTTGATCGCGGCAGTGGCCGCCGAAGTCGCTCCGATCGACTCGATTTATCCGAATTTCAGGGATGCTGAAGGCTTGAAGCGCGAAACGCTGGAAGGCCGCCGCGACGGCTTCACCGGCAAGATGGCGATCCATCCCGATCAGGTGCCGGTCATCAACGAAATTTATACGCCGAGTGCAGAGTCGATTGCGCAGGCGAAGCGTCTGATCGAAGCCTTCAAGGCGGCGGGCAATGCCGGCGTGATTTCGCTCGACGGCCAGATGTACGACCAGCCGCATCTGAAACGCGCGCAGCGATTGCTCGCGCGCGTGATAAAATAGCAGGAGAAAGGAATGAGCCTTGAATTTCTTATCACGTCGCTAATTGTGGTGGCCTCACCCGGAACCGGGGTGATCTATACACTTGCGGCAGGTCTATCTCGTGGAGCCAAAGCAAGCATCGTCGCCGCATTCGGCTGTACACTCGGGATCATTCCTCACATCGCAGCCGCCATCCTCGGTCTTGCCGCGCTGCTGCACACGAGTGCACTCGCCTTTCAAATTTTCAAGTATCTTGGCGTCGCCTATCTTCTCTACATGGCCTGGAACACGCTGCAAGAGCACGGGGCACTGCGCGTCGAAAAACAAACTTCCCCACGCACACATCGGCAGATCATCATCGAAGCGGTGCTGATCAATATTCTCAACCCGAAGCTATCGATCTTCTTCCTCGCGTTTCTGCCGCAGTTTGTAAGTGCAACAGAAACGCAGCCGCTCACGCGAATGAGCGAGCTAAGTGCCGTATTTATGTTGATGACGTTTGTCGTCTTCGCCGGCTACGGTTTATTCGCCGCATCGATCCGTGAGCACATCATTTCGCGGCCACGTGTCGTGACATGGATGCGGCGCACATTTGCCGCGGCCTTTGCACTGCTCGGAGCGAAGCTCGCGCTGTCCGAGCGCTAGCGCTTCACTTCGTCCGGCCGCGTCATCTGAAAGAGTTCGGTCACCACCGAATAATCGCGGTAGCCGAGCCGTGCAATCGGCTTCATCGCGGCCGCATCGAGAATGCCGCTCTTGATATATTTCTCGTCGATGTGAATGCCGATGACCTCGCCAAACACCACGAAGTTCTGTCGCGGCGTGCCGTCCACGCCTTTCATCTGCACGATATCCGTCGCCTTGCATTCGAGCGCACAGGGACTTTCGCCGACGCGAGGCGGTTTTACTAATTTCGAGGGCACCGGGGTCAGGCCCGCGAGTTCGAATTCGTCGATGCCATGGGGCACACTTTCCGAAGTCTTGTTCATCGCATCGCGCAGATCCCATGTCGCGAGACTGCAAACGAACTCCATCGTCTCGCTGATGTTCCGGACCGAGTCTTTCGCGCCCTCACTCGAGAACATCACCATCGGCGGATGGCTGCCCACGCCATTGAAGTAACTGTAGGGCGCGAGATTGACGCGGCCTTGCTTGTCCATCGAGCTGATCCAGCCGATCGGGCGCGGTGCCACGATCGCCTTGAACGGATCGTGCGGCAGGCCGTGATTGCGTTTCGTCGGTTCGTAGAACATCAGCGCCTGCTCACGATCTGCGATAGGTCGGGACGCGGACGCTGGAAAGTTTCGCCCTTCACCGTCCCGATATGAATGAAGCCGACGATCTGCTCGTTATCGGCAAGACCAAACAATTCCTTGCTCGATGCGTCGAACGCGGCCCAGCCGGTGAGCCAGTTCGCGCCGAAGCCAAAAGCGTGCGCGGCGTTCAGCAAATTCATGCAGGCAGCACCAGCGGAAAGAAGCTGTTCCACGTCCGGCACTTTCGGGTTCGGCGAAATCTTGCAGACCACGGTCACGATCAGCGGGCTGCCGCTAAAGCGAAGACGCTGCTTGTCGATTTCCGCCTCGCTCGCGTTCGGGTTCCCCGCGCTGAAGTTAGCGACCAGCTTATCGACAACTGGTGCCCGCGTTTCTTTCGGCAGCACAATGAAGCGCCATGGCTTCATCATGCCGTGGTCGGGAACGCGCGCCGCGACGGTGAGGATTTCGGTGAGCTGCGTTTCGTTCGGCGCGGGCGGAATGAGGTCAGCCGCCTTCGGCGAAGCGCGATTTTTGAGTAGTTCTAGGGCGTTGGACATTGAGATTCCGGTCTCGAAAAAGCCGGGGACCGGTAGCATAACTAGTGGCCCGATCCCAACATTCGCATCCCGTCCCGGCGAGGTTGTTTGCGAATGTTGGGATCAAAGGGCCACTAGCAAATATAAATCTCCAGTGGAGTTTTGGATTTGACCTTCGCGTAGCGAGTCCGCCGCAAATGGGCCGCGAAGATCAAATCCACTCCACTAGTCATTCACTGTGTCCAACGACCGCCGGGCAAGGCTGGCCCTCCCGGCTTGCATTCAGAGGCTTCAGGGCTAAAAGACCGCCATGACGTGCTTGTCCCGCTTCCGCGCCCCGATTGCGGCCCTGCTGATGCTCGTTCTCGGCGCCGGCACGTCCTCCGCGCAGTGGTTCCAGGGCCCGAACCAGCCGCCAACGCCACCAGCCAACATTCCCAATCCGCCGCAGCCGCAGAGCCAGCCTACGCCGCTCGCGCCGCCTCCCGCACCCCAACAGCAGCAAACCCCGCCCGCAGCACCTCGTCCGGCTGCGAAGGAAACCCCGCCGCCACCAAACGCCCCGCTGCGCTATTCGCTGCAACTCGCCGCGCGCTATGCGCCGGAAGGGCAGAACGTCACCCGCTCGCTGCACTGGCGGATTTTTGTCGAGCGTCCCGGCACGGCGCAGCCGCTCTTCATGGTGAGCGAGTCGCAGGAAGCCTCACCCACATTCTCGCTTCCGCCCGGCAAGTATGTTGTTCATGTCGCTTATGGTCTGGCGAGTTTCGCGCAGCGTGTAACGGTGACGGAAAATATGCGCGAGACTTTGGTCGTCGCGGCCGGCGGGCTTCGTTTGCAGGGCCGTGTCGCGGATGCCGCGATCCCGCCCGCGAAACTCCGCTTCGATGTCTACGAAGGAAATTTCCTTCAGCGCAGCATTACCGGCGACAAGAAAAAACGCACGACGCGCAACGAGCGTCCGCCGGTCGTGCGCGGCGTAATACCCGGCGATCTCGTGTTGCTGCCCGCCGGCACCTATTACGTGCAGTCGACCTACGGGGAAGGCAACTCGATGATTACCGCCGACGTGCGCATCGAGGCAGGGCGCCTGACTGACGCCACCGTGCATCACCGCGCGGCGCAAATTACTTTGCGTCTTGTTCACGCAGCAGGCGGCGAAGCGCTCGCCAATACTTCCTGGTCGGTGCTGACGCCAGGCGGCGACTCGATCAAAGAGTTTATCGGCGCCTTCCCGTCGATCGTGTTGGCCGACGGCGAATATACCGCTGTCGCGCGCCACGACGGCAAAACTTATCAGACGAATTTCAAGGTCGTGGCGGGACGTGACCGCGAAGTGGAAGTGCTCGCGCGCGGTGAAAACCAGGCGCAGACGCCGGCTCCGCCGACGCGCTAGGCCTTACGCCGCGTCGTCCTCCTGCTCACGCTTCAAATCCGGCGGCAGGGCTTCGGCAACGAGTGCTGCAAGCGCGGCGTCTAACGGCATCGAAGACTGGTTCTGCGAACCGAGACGCCGGATGGAAACCGTGCGCTCCTCCGCTTCCTTCTTGCCGACGACCAGCAACACCGGAATTTTCGCGAGCGAATGTTCGCGCACCTTGTAGTTGATCTTTTCGTTCCGAAGGTCGGCTTCCACGCGAAGCCCTAGCTTGTAGGCCGCCTTGAACACGTCGTTCGCGTAGCTGTCTGCCTCCTGCGTGATCGTGCAGACCTTGATCTGCAAGGGTGCGAGCCAGAGCGGGAAATGCCCCGTGTGATGTTCGATCAGGATGCCAGTGAAGCGCTCGAGCGAACCGCAGATCGCACGATGCACCATGACCGGTGTCTTCTTGCCGCCGTCGGCATCGATATAGAACGCGCCGAAGCGCTCCGGCAGATTGAAGTCCACCTGCGTCGTGCCGCATTGCCAGTCGCGCCCGATGGCATCGCGCAGCACATACTCGAATTTCGGCCCGTAGAACGCGCCTTCTCCCGGATTGATCGAAGTCTTGATGCGGCCGTTCGACTGATCGGCGATCTGTTTCAAGACTTTTTCCATCACCGCTTCGGCGTGATCCCACGATGCGTCCGCGCCAACGCGCTTCTCGGGCCGCGTGGAGAGCTTCACCGTCAATTCGCCGGTGAAACCGAAGTCGTCATAGGTCGAGAGAATAAGATCGTTGATCTTCAGGCACTCGGCGGCGAGTTGATCTTCGGTGCAGAAGACGTGCGCGTCGTCCTGCGTGAAGCCGCGCACGCGCAAGAGACCATGCATCGCGCCCGAAGGCTCGTAGCGATGCACCACACCGAACTCCGCCAAGCGAACGGGAAGATCGCGATAGCTTTTCAACCCGTGCTTGAAAATCTGCACATGGCCCGGACAGTTCATCGGTTTGATCGCGAACCAGCGCTTGTCCTCGGCTTCGTCACCGGCTGACTGCGCTGCGAACATATTTTCGCGATACCAGTCCCAGTGGCCGGAGGTTTCCCAGAGCGACTTGTCCAGCATCTGCGGCGCATTCACTTCATCGTAGTCGCCGCGCAGACGGCGCCGCATATAGGAAACGATCGACTGAAACAGCGACCAGCCTTTCGCGTGCCAGAACACGACGCCCGGTCCCTCTTCCTGAAAATGAAAGAGATCCATCTCGCGGCCGAGTTTACGGTGGTCGCGCTTCTCCGCCTCCTCGAGACGGTGAATGTAATCATCTAACTGCTTCTGATCCGGCCACGCGGTGCCGTAAATGCGCGTCAGCATCGGCTTCGTCGCGTCACCGCGCCAATACGCGCCCGCGACTTTCATCAGCTTGAAGGCATTGCCGACCTTCCCGGTCGAAGGCATATGCGGGCCGCGGCATAGATCGAACCATTCGCCCTGCTTATAGATCTTCAGATCCTGATCGGCGGGAATACTTTCGACCAGTTCAACTTTGAAATTCTCGCCTTTGTCCTTGAAGACCTTCTTCGCCTGATCGCGCGTCCAGACTTCCTTCGTGAACGGTTTGTCCCGCGCGATGATCTCTTTCATCTTCTTTTCGATCGCGGGGAAATCTTCCGGCGTGAACGGCTGGTTGCGGAAGAAGTCGTAGTAAAAACCGTTCTCGATCGACGGGCCGATGGTCACCTGCGTGCCGGGAAACAACTCCTGCACGGCTTCCGCCATCACGTGTGCCGCGTCGTGGCGGATCAATTCGATTGCGCGCGGATCGTCGCGTGAGACGAATTCGATCCTGGCATCGCGGTTGATCGGATCGGTAAGGTCCATAACCTCGCCATCGAGCGCCATGGCAACAGTGCGCTTGGCGAGCGAAGGCGAAATGCCTTTCGCAATGTCGAGGCCGGAGATTCCGTTTTGAAATTCGCGGCGTGCGCCGTCGGGAAAGGTCAGTGTGACCATCATGTCCTCCTGCTCACTCCTGCAAACCAGGCAGGTAAGCGATTAATTTATTGGGCTGGCGGCGACTCGTTCGTTCCGCGCCAGCGTCCGTAGCGCCACGGCATATACCAGCGCGCGCTTGCCGGTAAAGCCGAAGGCACAAAATCCAATCCCGACGTTCCAAACGGCCCGCAGCGGCAGAAGCGCGCGAACGTCATCCATCCGCCGGCCCATGCTCCGTGCCTTGCCAGCGCCTCGTCGGCATATTCCGAACAGGTCGGCAGGTGCCGGCAGGTCCGCCCGATCAGCATCGACAAGCTGTAGCGATAGCCAAGGACGAGGAGCCGCATTCCGGAGGCAACCGGCTGGCTCCAGCGCAAGGGAAAGCCCTGCTCCTTGGCTCCGTGGCTGCAGTCGGGGTGGCTACCGTTCATCAAATTACATTTCGCCCGGTAACGTCGCAGCGCAATAGCCAAGGCTATTTCGCGCCCTTTGCCTTCTCGATTTGGCCTATGGCATCGACCACTGCGTCGAAGGTAAGCAACGTCGAGGCGTGACGTGCCTTGTAGTCCCGAACCGGCTCGAGCACGGCTAGGTCGGCCCATTTACCCGCCGGTACCGGGCCATTTTCTTTGAGCATCCGGTACATCTGCTCACGCACTGCGCGAAGCTCGGAAGCATCCGATCCCACGATATTCCGGGCCATAATCGAAGACGACGCCTGCCCCAGCGCGCAGGCCCGGACGTCATGGGCGAAGTCGGTAACCCGCCCCCCTGTCATGGCCAGGTCGATGGTGACCGTCGACCCGCACAGCTTGGAATGGGCGGTGGCGGAGGCATCCGGATGCGGCAGCCTGCCGCCCCTCGGGATATCGGCAGCCAGCTCCAGGATACGGCGGTTATAGACATCGTTCAGCATGATGGGGTCTTAGCCTTACTCCGCGAATTTGCCGCAATCCAACACCAGATTTACATACGACTTGCGGGAACTAATGTACGGGGGTGCATGTTTTCACGAGTGCTTGCCACCCGTCAGAAGGTGGAAGGTTTTCGGGAAACTGCCACAGAGGCGTCGTTCGCAAGTCTTATTCCCCGGAAATATGGGACCGGAATGGTCGGGTTGGAAGGCGCCCGGCTGCTGGGAAGAAATGTGCCTCCTGCATAGCCGCCCCTCCGCCCGGAGGCCGGACTGCAAAACGCAAATTAAGCCGGACGACGGGCGTCGACCGGTACATGGAGAAGACCAAGATGGATGCCGTCGTCACGTCGCTGCACAAGCAGCCGGATGCAGCACCCGAATTAAGCCCGGTAAAGCGCCCGTCTCGTGAAGAGGCGGAGGCCGCTGCGCGTACGTTGATCGCCTGGACCGGCGACAACCCGAACCGTGAAGGCCTGCTCGACACGCCGCGCCGCATGGTGAAGGCGTACGAGCAAGTATTCGGCGGTTACGGAGAGACCCCGGAAGAAATTCTTGGCCGTACCTTCGGTGAAATCGGCACCTTCGACGATCTCGTCGTCGTGCGCGACATTCCGTTTCACTCGCACTGCGAGCACCACATCATGCCAATGATCGGCAAGGCGCATATCGCGTACTTCCCGGTCGAGCGCGTGGTCGGCCTCTCGAAGTTCTCGCGCCTGATCGAGATCTTCGGCCGCCGGTTGCAGACGCAGGAACACCTTACCTCGCAGATCACCGATGCGATCGACGAGCACCTGAAGCCGCGCGGTTGCGCCGTAATGATCGAAGCCGAGCATATGTGCATGGCGATGCGCGGCGTACAGCGCCAGGGCGTATCGACCGTCACGACCCAGTTCACCGGCGTCTTCCGCGACGATCCGGCCGAGCAGGTCCGCTTCTTCACGCTGGTGCGCGGCAGCCGCAGGGACTAAGCCGAGCGCAAGCCAAAGATTGACGGGCCCGTTCGCGGGCCCGTTTTCTTTTGGGCAAGGGCATGATCCCGAAAAGTGGTTTCCGGTTTTCGGGTAAGATCATGCCCGGATAAAAAGCAACACGAATACGACCCTAAGGACGATTCCGATGCACGACAAAGAACTCGAAGAAGGCAGCAGCCTTAACCCCCGCTTCGACGCGAACGGACTGATCTCCGCGATCGTCGCCGATGAGGCCACCGGCGAAGTGCTGATGCTTGCGCACATGAACGAGGAAGCGCTGAAGCGCACCATCGAGACACGCGAAGGCTGGTTCTGGTCGCGCTCGCGCAAAAGCCTCTGGAAGAAGGGCGAGAGCAGCGGCAACGTCTTGCGCGTTTCCGAAATGAAAGTTGATTGCGATCAGGACGCGGTGCTTCTGAAGGTAAGCGTCACCGGGGACGGCAAGAGCTGCCATACCGGCCGCCGCTCCTGCTTCTATCGTGCGATCCCGCTCGGTGGCGGCAATACCGCGCTAACCTTCGACTAAAGCCCAGCGATTTATGACGCGATCCTGACAAGTTTTGTTCTTACATCGCTGCGATGCAGCGACGATTCCACAAGCGCTTGCAGGAACTTCACGACCGAGTACCGCGTTTTGGATAGCAGCCATGTTCTTGAATGTCTTCAACCGCAAATCTCCCGAACAGCCTAACCAGAACGTCCCGGTCGATCGTCACGAGCCGAAGACCGCGGGCCCGCGTATTGGCCTTGCCTTCGGCGGTGGTGCTGCGCGCGGCTGGGCGCACATCGGCGTTCTGCGCGTGCTCGAAAAGGCCGGCATCCGTCCGGATGTGATCGCAGGCACCTCGATGGGGGCGCTGGCGGGTGGTGCATGGGCTGCGAACCGGCTCGACCAGCTCGAAGATTTCGCGCGCTCGATGACCAAGCGGCGAATGTTCGGTTTTCTGGATTGGCGCATCGGCGGCAACGGTCTGATTTCCGGCGGCCGTCTTGCGAAGCTGCTTGAGTTGAATTTCGGCGAGTCGATGATCGAGGATCTGCCGGTCAAGTATGCAGCGATTGCGACCGAGCTCTCTTCGGGTCACGAAATCTGGCTGACGCGCGGCAATCTCATTCAGTCGATGCGCGCAAGCTACGCCCTTCCCGGTATCTTCACGCCGATCAAGCTCGGCGGGCGCTGGCTCGCCGACGGCGCGCTGGTCAATCCGATTCCGGTCTCGGCTGCACGCGCGCTCGGTGCGCGCGTTGTAATTGCCGTCAACCTGCATTCCGATGTTTTCGGCAAAGGCACCGTCATTCAGGGCAGCGGGCCGGCGGTCGAACCTGAAGAAGCGCCGCTTCCCGCCCCGGCAACCAAGCCGCGTCATTTGTTCGGAAACATTTTTGGCTTACCGCGCCGGCGCGTGCAAACGCCAAGCGACGGCCCGCGCGGTATCTCGACCGTGATGATGGACGCCTTCAACATCACGCAGGACCGCATCTCGCGCTCGCGGCTTGCCGGCGATCCGCCGGACGTGATGATCTCGCCGCGTCTCAACGGCATCGGCCTGTTCGAATTCTATCGCGCCGAAGAAGCGATCAAGGCCGGCGAAGAAGCCGCCGAGCGTGCGCTCGCTGATATTGCCGAAGCAGTCGCAGCGCTAAGCGCGTAACTCTCAAGCGGTCGCAATATACTCTTTGAGGTGCTCGCTCTCGCGCTCCATCTCTTCGAGGCGAAGTTTCACGACGTCGCCGATGGAGATGACGCCGGCCAGCTTGCCGTTCTCGACGACCGGCATATGACGGAACCGCCCCGCCGTCATCACCTGCATGATCTGCTGGATGGTATCGTCGGGCTTGCAGCTTTTGACCGGCGCGGTCATTGCCGAAGAAACCGAATTCTCGAACCGGTTTGCGTCCTTGTTCGAAAGCAGACGAACAATATCGCGCTCGGAAAGCACACCCACCACTTCGTTGTTCTTGCCGGTTACGATCAGCGCGCCGATGCGGTGCTTGGTCAGAAGCGCAATGGCCTCAAGCAGCTTTTTCTCCGGCGCGATGGTCATCACGTCGGAGCCTTTGAGATTCAGGATCTTGCGAACGGTCATCGAGTCCTCCGGTTATGCGGGGCCGACAGACAACAATGATTGGTCGATTTTGGTTGCACCGCAAGTTGCGATGCAGCGACGAATTCTAGTGCAGAGTCGGCCGCCGGATCGGGTCGAACAGCGGAAATAGCAGCAACCCTGCAAGAAAGCCGCCGACGTGCGCCTGCCATGCCACCGAACCTTCGGAGAGGTTCGTAATCGCGCTGGTCAGACCGAACAGCAAATTCAGCGCAAACCACACTCCGAGAAACACGAGAACCTGTGTATTACGCAGCGAAGCCAGCAACGGCGATGCTGGAATGCGAAACGCTTCCGGCCCCGAGTTGCGCCAGGCGCCCAACGGGCCGCCCGCTTCGAAAGCAAAGCGCACCGCCGCCGCCATCGCGCCTGAAATCGCAGCCGACGCGCCGACCAGCGGAGCGATATCGCCAAAGTGAAACAGGAGATGCACCGCCGCACCCGCCGCAGCCGTCACCGCGCAGAAAACGAGAAACCGCGTTGTCCCGAAGCGCCATGCGACCGCGCTGCCGAACGCGAGAAACCAGATCAGGTTCACGCCCAGATGAACCCAGTCGCCGTGCAGAAAGGAATAAGAGACGAAGGTCCAGATGTCGGCGGCAATACCGCCCGGCATCAATCCGTTCAGAACCGGTACGTGGCTGTAGCGCGCGGGCAGAAAAGCGGCCCAGAGCAAAACGTTGAGGTCGGTTTCCTGCGAAAGAAACTGGCGAACCCCATGCACCGCGACCAAGATCGCAGAGAGCGCAACGATGACGGGAGGAAGATTGAACACCGGCTCGCTGCGGCGCTGCGCTTCCAGAGGAAAATTCTGATAATTCACAGCACCCCCTTAGAGGGCGCGGCTTTCACGGGCAAGGTTCCGCGAAATTTATGCAAATGCAGAAAAGAATTGGCCCGCGAAATCCCCATTCCGCGGGCCGGTCACGTCCCAGTTCTATTTTCAGTTTGCGCGGGTCCGCTTTGTTGACCGAAAGCCTCGAGCGTGAGGTCCGCCGGCCGGCCCGCGAATTCGAGAGAGCCTTGAGCCATTCCCACCATAGCCGCTCCACTCGGACGCGAAAGCGAAAGCGCCCGTTAACCCTACCTCGCGCGCCCTGTTGATCGCGCTGCATACGGCACAGCCCCTGCTCCGTAGCCGTGGCACCGTCCCAAGATGCAACGGGCGGATCGCTTGGACCAGGGAACTATCGATATGAAACATCCGTCAGCACGCGCGCTGCACGCTTACTGGGATCGCCTGCGCAACGGCCGCGCTGCGCCCGAGCGCGCCGAAATCGATCCGGCCGAGATTGGCCGTTTGCTCGGCGATATTTTTCTCTTGGAGAACAGCGAGAACCCGCGCCACGCGGTACGCCTCGCCGGAACCCGTCTTTGTGCGCTGATCGGCCATGAAATGCGTGGCCGCAGCTTCGGAGCGTTCTTTGCCTCCGAAGACCGGACCACGCTGTTTGGGCTCCTGGAAGGGGTCGCGGACGGTCAGTTGCCTGCGGTAGCCTCCCTTGTCGGCGAGACCGATGACGGCCGCAGCGTGGACCTGGAGATGCTGTTGTTGCCGCTTCGCCACCGCGGGCGGACCCATGCCCGTATGCTGGGCTCTGTCGTGCCCCTCGATGTCCCGTATTGGACCGGCACCGCTCCGCTCGCCCGCCTGCGCATCAAGACGCTACGGATGATCTACGCGGCCGATGAGCAGGAAGCCGATTTCAACGGACTAAGGCGGCCCGGTTCTGCGCGATTACGCGTGGTGCAAGGGGGCTTGAGTTAACCACGCCGGAAAACCTGTGCGGGCCGATACGGGCCGTTAACCACGGCCCCCGTAGTGTTTTCACTAATTCTCGCGCGAAACCCGGCCAACATCATGCGTCAATTAGATAGAGCGGTAACGCTTCCCCTCAATCAGGAGCGTCGCCGTAGTCAGCGTGTAAAGATCGACCTTACGGGTCGCTATATGCTTGCCGACCGCCGCGAGTTCACTTGCCGCACGTTCGATATGTCACCCGGCGGCGTTGCACTGATCGCGCCCGCGCAGCCGCGTCCGGGCGAGCCGGTCGTCGCATATATCGACCATCTCGGCCGGCTCGAAGGCCATTGCGTTCGCCTGATCGAGAATGGTTTTGCCATGACGGTTCAGGGCACCATTCGCCGCCGCGATAAACTGGCCGATCAGCTGACATGGTTTGCAAATCGTAACACGCTGGGCCTGCCCGAAGATCGTCGGCACGAGCGTTTCACGCTCCGCAACCCGCGCTCCATGCTCACCTTTGCGACCGGCGAAAGCGTGCCGGCCCGCGTTCTCGACGTCTCGCTCTCCGGCGCGGCCATCCAGGCGCGCGACAAGCCGCCGGTGGGCACCCCGGTCACCCTCGGCCGCACGCCGGGCCGCGTCGTCCGCCATCTGGAAACGGGCTTTGCCATTGAGTTTGCACGAGTCCAGACCGTCGATACGCTAGAAGTGAATATCTCGGTCGACGATCTCTGATCGAAGCCGAAACTGGATTTGAAAAGGCCGCCCGACCGGGCGGCCTTTTTCGTTTCTGTATTTTCGTTCGCGCAAAGCGAGATGATTACAATTTTAGACAAATGCGATTCAAACAATTTGAAAATTTGAGAACAGTTTTCGGAAAGAAAGCCGCGACTTTCGTGGCGCGAATTAGACTGATCTCAAAACGTCCCTGCCATGATCGCCTCAATAAGAAAAACAGGGTTTGGGGCGTTGTATGGTTGCGTATCAGGGTTTCGGCGTGCGTGCCGCAGTCGTCATGGCTGCGTTCGCTGCTATCGTGTTAGGCGGAATCTCTTCCGCGCAAGCACAAAAGAAAATGCTTTTCGTGGCGGTTGGCGAAACTTCGCGTCCGCCGATCGGCTGGGTGCAGTTTTGCGAATCCCGCCCGTGGGAATGCAATGTCGAGCGCACCGAGCCGCGCGACGTGCAGTTCACGGCGCAAGCCAAGCGCGAGCTTGAGCGCATCAATCGTTTCGTAAACGAGCGCATCAAGCCGATGACCGATCTCGAACACTACGGTGTCGTCGAGAAGTGGACCTATCCGGAAGACGGCTACGGCGACTGCGAGGACTACGTTCTCTTGAAGCGCCGTATGCTGATGCAGCTCGGCTGGCCGCGCTCGGCACTTCTCATCACGGTAGTCCGCGACAAGAAGGGCGAAGGCCACTCGGTGCTCACCGTTCGCACGGACAAGGGCGAATTCATTCTCGATAACCAGGTCGAGGAAGTCCTGCCCTGGGCGGACACCGGCTACCGCTACATCAAGCGCCAGGCGCAGCACGACCCTAACCTCTGGGTTTCGCTTGGCGACGACCGCCCGACGCCGTTCGTCGCGGCCAGATAGAGCATGATCCCGAAAAGTCGGTACCGGTTTTCGGAAAAGATCATGCTCAAAAAGAATAAGCCTTCGCAATACTTAGCGAGGGTTTGAAGGAAACGCAGGCCCGGTCACGTCCCCACCCCTCCCCGTCCCCTGACCGGACATGCGGAGGCCGGCTTCGTCCCCCCGAAGCCGGCCTCACTTTTTTGCAGGCCTGACAACAAATGCAGCAAGGCGAGAATGGCAAACCAACAGAAATGTGAAGGGGTTATGCCTTCCTGTGGCTTGCCAAGTTGCGGTGCAAAGACCAATCTCCCCCGGATTCTACTGGTGCTTACGGGGGGTCGTATGCGCACTTTACCGTTGCTTGGCCTTGCGGCCTTGGCAGTTTTCGCGTCGCCTGCGCTCGCGCAGAGCACGATTACCTCGATGTCCACGAGCAAGGTTCAGGACGTCGATGCGCCGTGCCGCATTCCGTTCGAGAAGCTCAAGGACGTGAAGACCAACGCGCCGTTCCCGATGTCGGCTGCGATCAACGAGAGCGAAAAACTGCCGCAGAACATCCGCAACCGTTACGTCGTCGCCGATTTCAACACGGCCGACGAAAACGGTATGTGCAAGGGCGTGAACGAATACCTGTCACGCGTCGATCAGCTTTCGGAATTTCCGCGACTTCGTAAAATCGCGGCCGAACGGAGTGTCGAATTCACGACGCTCGTGAGCGAAAAAGTCGTGACCTTGACGAAGAGCGAAGAAAAGCTCGAAGACGTCGAGGCGCTGGCGATCGAGCTCGAAGATCTCAAGAATTATCTGGAGCAGGTACAGCGCTTCCAGACCGACCACATCGTCAAGGCGCGCGTCTATAACGGCTATTGCGTCGGGCAGACGCTGAACTTCTGCGAAATTCAGGACGGCAAGCCGAAGCTGGTCTACCGCTTCATCACTTCATCGAGCCGCTGGCAGCAGAAGCCGAACAACAATTACTACGCACCGATCAACGTGATTTCGACCCGCAACTGGAGCTCGGACCGCCGCTACACGCCGGCCGACGCCAAGCGCGACGAGCGCATGAACGGCGGCCGCTCGCACATCGCGATGTTCGAGAACGGCGGCAGCCCGATCGAGATGCCGAACTTCCTGCACTTCCTCCCCGAGAAGGGCTACACCGGCGAGCGCGCGAATGGCATTCACCAGATCGCAGGCGGCCTCGACTCCGGCGGCACCTTCGGCGCGCCGGTGAGCTTGGGATGCGTTCGTCTGAGCAAGTATCAGGCAAAGCTCGCGCGATGGTGGACGCCGCGGCAGGCCAAGTTCTTCATCTATCTGGAAACGGACGGCTACAAGAACTACGGCGATGCCAAGACCGCGCGCGCGCGTGGCTACATCAACCCGCCGCCAGTCGATACCGCGGGCCCGCGCAGAAACGAACAGCAACAGTCGGTCGGATTTTTCTCGATCTTCCGCTGATTGAGCGCCTGAAATTCAAAAAAGCCAGCCTCGCGAGAAGCCGGCTTTTTTCAGCAATTAGCGAACGACCTGACGCGAGCTTTCGCCAAGCAACCGGCAGGCCTCCGCCACCATGCTCTCGACGATCTGCGCGGCCGGTGGAGCATCCCGGATAATTCCGGAAACTTCTCCCATCAGCACGCCGGAATTATCGGCGTCCCCGGCTTTGAACGCACCCCAGAAACGCTCGAACTCAACATCGATCGCCTGCTCGATTTCGCGTTCGCGTCCATGCCACTTGTTCACAAAGCTGTTCTTCAGCACGCGAACAACGAACTCGGAATTGGGCCAATAACGCTTCCGCACCACATCGACGGAGTTCGATTTCATCGTCGCATCGCCGTCGGCATCGATAATCGCGCGACGAAATCCTTCGGGAGCTTCGGACTCTTTGGTCGCGATGAAACGCGTGCCGGCTAGAACACCCTCCGCACCCAGCATCAGCGCCGCCGCAAGCCCGCGCCCATCGCCAATGCCGCCTGCTGCCACCAAAATCGTGCCGGGTGAATGCTTCGCGAGATAATCCGCAGCCTCCGGAACAAGGGTGATTGTGCCGCGATGGCCGCTGTGGCCGCCTGCCTCGTTGCCCTCGGCAACGATGATGTCGGCACCCGCATCGACCGCTTCGCGAAGATACTTCATGCCCTGCACCTGACAGATCAGCGGCACACCTTGCGACTTGATCTTCGTCGCGTGCGGCTCCACTTCGCCGAACGAAAGCATCAATGCCGCCGGCTGCTTCGCCAGAACCTGTTCGAGAAGTTTCGGGTCTCGTGCCATGGACCAGGTGATGAACCCGCAACCGACCCGCGTGTTACCTGCGGCTGCGAATTGCTGCTCCAGCCAGTCGGCGTCGCCATAGCCGCCACCGATGATGCCGAGGCCGCCCGCGTTCGAAACCGCGGCGGCCAGGCGTCCGCCCGCGATGACACCCATCGGCGCCAGCAATATCGGATGCTCGATACCGAGCCGCTCGGTCAGCCTTGTCTTCAAACGCATTGCTCTTCCCCCATGAGCGCCGCGATTGTTGCGGGCGTATTATTTTATTTCTTTGAAACTCTTCGCGTATTTCGGCCAGCGATTGTAATAGCTCGCGGCCGCCAGCTTCAGGAATGCAATCGTTTTATCGTCCAGCGCGCGAACGACCTTCGCGGGCGAACCCACGATCAGAGAGCCGTCCGGAAATTCCTTGCCTTCGGTAACGAGCGAATTAGCGCCGACGATGGAATTCTTGCCGATCTTCGCGCCGTTCAAAACGGTCGCGCCCATGCCGATCAGCGAATTATCGCCGACCGTGCAGCCGTGCAGGATCGCGCGATGCCCGACCGTGCAGCCCTCGCCGACTTTCATCGGGAAACCGGGGTCGGTGTGCAACACGCAGCCGTCCTGAATGTTCGAAGAATGCCCGATCTCGATCCATTCGTTGTCGCCGCGCAGCACCGCGTAAAACCAGACGCTGGTATTCTCGGCGAGCCGCACTTTACCGACGACGGTCGCGTCCGGCGCGATCCAGTATTTGCCGCTTTCCGGCAGTTCCGGGCGGATACCTTCGAATTCGTAGATGGGCATTGATTTCTCGCGGGGCTGATTTCGCGGGACCATGCCACGCGAAGTCGAAAAGCGCGAGCGTTAGCCGGAAATCCCGGCAGCGAAACGCAGCACATCGATCGCGGCGGTGCCCGCAAACAGGCTCCATAAGCCTGCGATGATCGTCGCGATCATGACGAACCCGATATTGCGGTCTTCATGCTGACGGCCGCGCACGGTGTTGCGGAGAATGATGAAAGGTGCCGCAAAGGCGAGAAACGGAATGGCCGTGAGCGCACGCAGCCGCGTCGCATTCAGAAGCCGGAAGCTCGCCGGGCGCTCGGCAAAAACCTGATAGCCGGAGCAAAGCATTCCGGCGAAGCAAAAGCCGAAAGCCAACGCGTAAAAGGACTGCAATGCCGATTGAGAAATCACGCGACGCCACCCACAAACAGGCTCTTTGGCCCATTGGCAGCGAGGTTAACGATCTCTTAACGCGGGAGGCAAGCCGATTCCGGCGGCAGCGTTAACCGGCAACCTTACTCTTGCGGATCAAGGTCGATATCGAGCACGGCCATCTCGAAGGTCCATGACCTGCCTGTGGCGTCGTCGCGGAACAGCACGGCGATGTATTCGTCGTCGAGATAGATTTCGGAGGAGTCGGTCTTCTTCGGGCGCGGCACGACGCGCAGTTTCTGGTTGCCGAATTTCCCACGCACCGCCTCGTTGAGGTTCGGGTTTGTCGCGGGCATCTCGATCGGCACGGTCAGATTGTAGGAGCGGTCGCCATCCTCGTCGTCGAGCGTTACGCGGCCGATCGGCTCGTCTCCAAGCACGACTTCCGCCATGTTCTCGACCCGCGCCCGCGCAACCAGGCCAATTTCAGGATTCAGCATCTTGCGGAGATAGTCCTGCAGGCGGTCGAGTTCGGCGCGGTCCACGAGATTCTCCGGGAAATTAAAAGGCGCGGCCAACCTAGCCGCGCCTCACACAATCCGGCAAGCCGGAAGAAAAGTCAGATCGACTCGCCCATGAAAGGCATATCGAAAATCTGGTTCATGGAACGCGCGGGCTGCGAGTCCTTGCAGCCAGCGTCACCGACCACGCGCGCGGGCACGCCTGCGACCGTGACATTCGCCGGAACCGGCTTCAGGACGACCGAGCCTGCCGCGACACGCGCGCAGGAGCCGACCTCGATATTGCCGAGCACCTTGGCGCCCGCCGACAACAGCACGCCGCGGCGGATTTTCGGATGGCGGTCGCCCTGCTCCTTGCCGGTACCGCCGAGCGTGACCCCTTGCAGGATCGAAACGTCGTCGTCGATGACGGCGGTCTGACCGATCACGACGCCGGTCGCATGGTCGATAAAGATGCCCTTGCCCATCTTGGTGTTCGGATTGATGTCCACGCCGAACACGGACGAAGCCTGACTCTGGAGATAGAGCGCGAAATCCTTGCGGCCCCGGTGCCAGAGATAATGCGCTAGGCGATGGGCCTGCAACGCATGGAAGCCTTTGTAGTAAAGCACAGGCTCGAGATAGCGCGTGGTCGCCGGATCGCGCTCGGCGACCGCGACAATGTCGGCGCGCATCGCGGCGGCAATGCTCAACTCCGCTTCGATCGCTTCATGAAAGGCCTGCACGATCATCTCACTCGATACGTCGCTGGACCCGAGGCGGGCAGCGACGCGATGCGCGATCGCGTGTTCCAGCGAGTCGTGGTTCAGCACAGTCGTGAAGATGAAAGACGCCAGCGCCGGCTCGCGCCGCGCGCATTCTTCGGCCTCTTCACGCACACGCGACCACACCGGGTCGATGGCCTGAACGCCTTGGGGAAGTTTTTTATGCAGGGCCATGAGCACTGCTCCGCTTCGGCTATCGGTGAATGGGATTACTGCTTCTAGCACGGTTTCTGTGGCAGGGTGATAGCCTGAAAACCGTTAGCAATTAAGCAAGTTCCAGCCATGCATTCTCCGCAGCCCGTGACCCAGCAAATCCGCGCCGAAATCAAAGGTCCGGTTGGTTACCTGATTATTGACCGCCCGGAGCGCAAGAACGCGCTCTCCTTCGAGATGTGGAAGGAAGTAGCGCGCCTGATCGGCGAGTTCGCGGCGAACCGCTCGCTTCGCGTTGTGGTCCTGCGCGGCGCGGGCGATCTACCCTTCTGCTCCGGCGCGGATATTTCGGAATTCGAAACCGTGCGCGCGAACGCCGAAGGCGCGCGGGCCTATGAAGACGCCAATGTCGTCGCCTTCGACGCGATTGCCGCCTGCCCGCTCCCCACAATCGCGATGATCCGGAGCTTCTGCATCGGCGGCGGCATGGGCCTCGCCGCTGCCTGCGACCTGCGTATTGCAAGCGAGAGCGCGGAATTCGCGATTCCGCCGGGAAAACTCGGCCTCGCTTATCCGCCTTCCGCGATCCGCTACATCGTGGCCGCCATCGGTGCGTCTAACGCGAAGGATTTGCTTTTCACCGCGCGCCGCGTGAAGGCAGCCGAGGCAGAAAAGCTCGGTCTCATCAACAAACTCACTGCCGAAGATGCGCTTGAATCTGAAGTTGAGAAGCTGGCGGGCACGATTGCCGAGAATGCTCCGCTTTCACTGAAAGCCGGCAAGCTCGCGATCAACTACGCCGCCGGCTATGAGTTCGCGGGCGGCGAAAAAGCGGTGAAAGATGCCGCCGACCGCTGCTTCGACAGCGCGGATTACCGCGAAGGCCGCAGCGCGTTTCTCGGCAAGCGCAAGGCGCAGTTCAAGGGCGAATAGCGCCTGACTCTCTGCAAAATCTTCTGCGGATTCTGAATCGGAACTTGAAGTCAAAAAAGCCCGGAAAGACTCGGGATTTCGTTGAATCGGATTCTCAACTTGAACTGAATCTGATTCAGAACTTGAAGTTAGTTTTGCCGAAATCGCGAAGTAAGCCGCCACCTGCAAACGATTCAAAAGACTCAAGAATTTGCCCCGGCCGCTTATTCCGGCAGTTGCGCCAGGAAATCCACGATCGCCGCCGAAAAAACGTCGTTGCGGTCGCCCGCAACCATGTGCCGCGCGCCCGCGACATCGACGAATTTTGCGTGCGGTGCGAGCGCAAGAAACTCTTTCACATTCTCTTCTTTCACGAGTTCCGAGGAGCCGCCGCGCACCAAGAGCGCCGGAATCCGCAAATTGCGGACAGCCTCGACCCGCTCCGTTTCGTAACGGTGACGGTCGCCGCTGACCGGCTTCGGACCGCTGAAAAAGCCCGGATCCCAGTGCCAGTACCACCGTCCGTCGCGCTGGCGGAGATTCTTGCGCAGACCCTCGGTGGACGAAGGCCGCGGCCGGTGCGGCAGATACTTGGCAACCGCGTCGGCGGCTTCCTCAATCGAGGCAAAACCTTCGCGAACACGCTCGCCCATGAAGCCGAGAACTTTCGCAGCACCTCCGATGTCGAAGCGCGGCGTCACGTCGACCAGGATGAGTGCTGCAAAATTCGGCGCGCGATTTTCCTTAAATGCGATGCCTTCGGCGAGCATTCCCGCCATACCCCCAAGGGACGCGCCGACCAGTACCGGCGGCTTGCCGAAGCGTAGTTTCAGTTGTGCCGAAACCGCTGCCGCGTCATTCGCAAAATCGGCCGAGGAATAAGAGCCATCCTTCGCCCATTCGGAATCGCCATGGCCGCGCTGATCGAGCACGAGGGCGGTCCAGCCGGCTTTCGCAAGCTCCTGTGCGGTGCCTGCGAAAGCGTGCCGCGTCTGGCCTCCTCCATGCAGGAGCAAGACCGTGCGCGGCCCTTTGCCGTAGAAGTCGCCAACCAGCTTGTTGCCAGCCGAGCCGATGAAAGTTTCGGTGCTTGGTGCGCGCTCGAGCATCTAGGGGCGTTCCTTCAGAAACCCGATCACGGCCTTCTTAAAGCCAGCGTCACCCACCGTACGCATATGGTCTTTGCCTTCCAGCGGCACAAATTTCGAACCGGGGATCAGTTCGGCAAGTTCAGCACCGGAACCCGCAATATCGTCCTTGGTCCCGACGACGATCTGCACCGGCACGCGGATTTTCGCGGCGTCTTCGCGCGGTACGGTGCGCTGATGCGAGCGAGAAAGAGCGGCCAGTGCTTTCAAATCGCTTTTTGTCTGCTCGGCGAATTTACGAAACTCGCGGCCGACCTGATCCTGTACATCCTCGAAGTGTTCCGCTTCAAGCGCACGCGCGACCACGTCACCACTCGATACATTCTGGCACAGGTTGATGCCCATGCCACCCAAGGTCGCCGAGCGCACGCGCGACGGATAGTGCGCGGCGGCGTAGGCAGAGATACGCGCGCCCATCGAGTAGCCGACAAAGTCGGCCTTCGGGAGCCGCAGGTGGTCCAGCAACGCAATCACATCCTTGGTCATTTCCGGAATGTGATAGCGCTCGGTTTCATAATATTTGGTGGATGCGCCGTGGCCGCGATTATCGAGCGCGATCACGCGGAAGCCCGCCTCAGTTAGTGGCTTGATCCAGCCCGGAAATACCCAGTTCACTTCCTTGGTGGAAGCGAAACCATGCACGAGCACGACGGGATCTCCCGCGCCCTCGTCGAGATATTCAATGGTCGTTCCGTTGTGAGTGAAGTTAGGCATCGCGCTCGCGCGTGGTCCCGAAAAGTGGGAACCGGTTTTCGGATCAGACCACGCGCCAATAAAAGCAGCCCGCGATCAGCGGGCGTTCTAGCGACCGAAGCCGGGATTCGCCAGCGCAAACCCCATGCGCGGACAGCATGACGTTACGACACGCTATCGAATTTTTGCGATGGGCTAGCGGGCTACGGGCGACGAACGGGCCCAGAACGGCTCGAGCAGGAAACGCGCAGAGCGCATGAACCAGCCGCGTCGCGCGGTCTGTTCCGGATAGCGGGACGGCCACAGCCAGCGCAGCACCGCCGCAAAGAAGCTCACGACCGCGATCACGAAGAACATCAGGCTGCTCGCGGCCCCCACGACCCAGCCCGCAATCGCGAGTGCCCCGGCACCAACCGCAATCGCGCCACGGCCCAGCGTCTTGAAAATCGCGAGCGTAGACTTGCCCTTCTTCTCGGCAAGCACGCCGGCTTTCGCGAGATCGCCGACATTGTCGGCGTGACGCATACTTTCAAGCGCAACCCGTGTTCCAGCCTTGCGCTGGATTTGCGCGACATCGGTGAGTGCCGCGGTTACACGGCCGGTCTTGCGAGCCTTCAGCAACACCATCACATCGTCTGCGAGTTTCACAGAGAGCTTGCCGGTGCGCCGCGCGACTTTCACGAGCGTTGAGCCGACACGCGCAGGCGCCGCCGAACCCCACGTGAAATAGGTGACGCCGGTGACCGCAAGGCCCGCAGCAGCAAGGCCCATGATGAGTGGATCGTTATCGAGGCCGCGCATCCAGCGCGAGCCTTCGCGCACGATGTCGCGAATATCGCCGAATACCAGAAGATCACCCGTCGCGGCACCCGCGAAGCCGGACATATCCTGCGGCTCGCCAGTGATAAAGCCGTGCGCGAAATTATAGATGCCGCGCTTGGCCGCCTCGCTCGCCGAATTCGCGGCTTCCACGCGCGCGAGCAATTCTTTGGGAAGTTCGATTGCGCGGTCGCCTGCGAGCGCCACGAAACTTGCTGCGAGTTCTGCGTCACCTGCTTTGAGCGCTGCTTCGATCTCGCGCGTGGCCGCTGCCGCGTCGAAGCCTTTCAAGCGCAGGTCTGCGAGCTTCGAGGGATTCTTCTCCGCTGCAACGGCGAGTTCCAGTCCGCGCCAAGCTTCGGGCAGCGTGACGAACACGCCCGCACCGAGCGCGGCGACAAAAGCAAGCCGTATGAACAAGCCTTTCATGCCGCCGCATATGGGGGCAGATTGCGGCAACCGGAAGGAAAGCGGATTCATCAATCAATCCGCGCGGTTAATCGGCCGGTCCTGCGTCCAGTCGTAGGTTCCGAGATCGCGCTCGCGCACAGCCTCTTTCCAGCCGACCGCTTCCGCCCGGCGCTTGAAGGCCATGCCTTCCGGCGAGTGGCGCGTGATGCCGTCGAAGATATTGGCGAACATCTGCGTCGTGCGCAGGCCCATGTTCTCGTAAGCCTGATTGATCATGAGCTTCTGCATCATGAGTTGGTTCACGGGAACCGACGCCATGCGCTCGGCAAGCGTATCTACTTCGCGGTCGAGTTCAGCGGCGGGAACCGCTTTCAATACCAGCCCCAACCGCTCCGCTTCCTTGCCGTTGATCTTATCGCCGGTGAACAACATACGCTTCGCGCGCTCCATGCCGAGACGATAGACCCACATCGCGGTCGTCGGACAACCCCAGACGCGCGCCGGCATATATCCGATCTGTGCGTCTTCACTCATGATGACGAAATCCGAGCAGAGCGCGATGTCCGAACCGCCCGCCACCGCGAAGCCATGTACCTTGCAGATGACTGGACGGTACGAGCGGAAGATCGACATGAACTTCTCGGTGAAACCCATCATCAGTTGATAGTCCTTCATCGGGTCCCACGGCATTTCCTGCACGCCGGGATTAGGCCCGTCCGCCTGCGCGAACAGCGAAAGGTCGTAGCCCGCGCAGAACGCCTTCCCTGCGCCCGAGAGAACGATGACATGAACTTTCTGGTCGGCATTCGCCTTTTCGATTGCCGCCGCCAGTTCGCCCGGCAATTCCATGTCGATGGCGTTCATGGCCTCCGGGCGATTGAGCGTGACGCGGGCAATGCGCCCATCTTTTTCGTAAACTACACGCGGCATTTTGGACCTCCCGGCGCTTTGGCAGCTTGTTTCCGCGCGCATTATGCCGCTAATGTGCGCCCGCATAGCAAGGGCAAAGGCCATGGCCGCTTCCGTCGTTCCGCATTTTCATAACGACGCGGGAATTCCCGTGATCGAAATCGGCGCGCATGAATTCAAATGTGTCGGCGCGAACCCGCCGAACGACCATCCGCACGTCTATCTCGACATGGGTTCGGATCACGAGATCATCTGCCCCTATTGCTCGACGCTTTACCGCTATAATCCGAGGCTGAAAGCCGATCAGGCCAATCCCGCCGAGTGCGCTTATAGCGCGCCAGCGGCCGTTTAATTTCATTTCGCCGTGTCGCGCGGGCGCACGGTTCTGGTTGCGGGCGCCGGTATCGGCGGCCTCGCTGCGTCCATTGCACTTGCCAATACCGGCTTTCGCGTTCTCGTTTTCGAACGCGACGAAACGCCTGATACATCCGGCGCAGGCATCCAGCTTTCGCCGAACGCGACGCGTGCCCTGAAAGCGCTAGGCGCGCTCGGCGAACTCGAAAAGATCGCCGTCGAACCTTCCGAGCTCGTCGTCGCCAATGCGATCAACGGCGCAATGCTCGCGGCCATGCCGCTCGGCGGGACGATGCGCGAGAAATTCGCTGCGCCATATCTCGTCTGCCTGCGCGCCGGTCTTCATGACGCGCTCGCAAAAATCGCAGGCAATCATTCCGAGATTGAGCTGCGTTACGGCAGCACGATCACGGATTTTACAGGGGACAATCAAGGCGTCACTGCACAAGCCGAATGCGATGGGCAGGCCGAAGCAATCGGCGGCGCGGTGCTGATCGGCGCGGACGGTATCCGCTCGCAGATACGCGCGAGGATTCATCCGGGCGCCAGCGCGCGTCATGGCGGGATGTCGGCATGGCGCGCAACGATTTCCGCCGGGTCTTTGTCCGCGGAAATGCGCGAACAAGTACGCGTCTGGCTCGGGCCGGGCGCACATCTCGTGCACTATCCCGTAGGCGACGGAAGCCAGATCAATCTCGTTGCCGTAACGACCGACCGGCAAACAACGCAGTCATGGGGCGAAGAAGCATCGCCCGGCGATGTCGCGAAACATTTTACAGGTTGGAACGATACGCCTCGCGGCGCGATCTCGTCTGCAACGCAATTCCGCCGCTGGTCGATCTATGAAGCGCCGCTCCTGCCCTCCTGGAGCAAGGGTTGCGTGACCCTGCTCGGCGACGCCGCGCACGGAATGTTTCCGTTTATCGCGCAGGGCGCGGCAAGCGCGCTGGAAGACGCAGTCACCCTCGCCCGCGAACTCGCCAGCACCGAAGACGCTGCGACGGCACTCCGCGCCTACGAGCGCCAGCGTATCCCGCGCACGCAGCAGATGCAGAGCACCGCACGCAATGTCGGCCGCATCTATCATATGCCGAGGCCGTTCAGCTTCGGCCGCGACCTCGTGATGAAGCAGATCGGCGCCGCAGGCTTACTACGCCAGAACGAGTGGATTTATCGCGGCTAGCGGAACGTTAGCCTGCTCACTGCGTTACCTAGGGTTGCCAACCCTGGATACGCATCATGGCAAAAACGAAACGCAAGTCCTCCGCCACTCCTTTCAAAATCACATTCACCGAGCCGGCAACTTTCGGCGACCGGCTGGACACATGGTTCACCGAATTCGCGCATCATACCTCGCGCTTCTCCGGCAGCCCCTGGGTCTTTTCGCTTGCCGTTCTCGTCATTCTGGCGTGGGCCATAAGCGGCCCTATGTTCGGGTTCTCCGACACCTGGCAACTCGTCATTAACACCGGAACGACGATCATCACCTTCCTGATGGTTTTCCTGATTCAGAACACGCAGAACCGGGATGCGCTCGCCGTACAAGTGAAGCTGTCCGAACTCATCATCAAGATGCACGGCGCCAGAAACGATTTCGCGCAGATCGAGGACCTGACCGACAAGGAACTCGAGGAGCTGCACGACATCATTCGCGAGCGTGCAGGCTGCGGACCCATTCACCCGCGCGAAATGAAAAAGCCGAAAAGAAAAAAGTAATCAGCTTCGGTTGCGCGTCGGCAAAATCAGCAACAGCGCGGTGAGCACGAAAGCGGTAGCAAGATAGCCGATGCCGGAATAGAGCCCGTGCGCGAACAGCAAGCCGCCGAGTGCCGAGCCGATCGCCTGCCCCACATAAAGCGCCGAAGTATTTAGCGCGACGGTAGCGCTTGAAAGATCGGGACCGGCCGCGACGAGCCGCGCCTGCTGCATCGAATTGAACGCGGCAAAGCCCAGACCCCAGAATGCGACACTCGCGAAGATCGTCGCCATGATCGAAGAACCGAGCGCCCAGAAACCGATGCCGATCAGGAGCGAGCACATGAAGATCACGGATGTTTTCAGGAGCCCGATCTTCCCCGCGAGTTTGGCCGCGATCACATTGCCGATGAAGCCGCAGATACCGAACAGCGAGAACAGAAGCGCGATCAACTCCGCTCCGGCGCCGGTCCGCATCCGCGTCAGCGGATCGATATAGGTCAAGAGCGCGAACTGCCCGCTCGTCTGCAGCGTCGTGATCGCGAGCAGAAGCATCATCAGCGGATTTCGCGCGACGTTCAACCACGATTGCAGCGATAGCGGCTCGCCGAGCAGGCCGGGGCGCAACGCGGCATAGTTCAGCACACAAGCAGCGAGCGTAACCATGCAACACACTGCATGGACTTCACGCCAGCCGAGATACTGCGTACCCAAACTGATCCCCGGCAGGCCCGCTGCGACCGCGAGCGACCAGCCGAGAAAAACGAATGGGATCGCGCTCGCACGCCGCTCCGGCGGCACCAGCAGCGCGACCGCATTCGCAGCCTGCGGCGTATAGACGGCTGCGGCGGCTAACATCGCGACGCGCGCCGCGAGCAGCGTCCAGAAATTCGGCGCGAGTGCGGACAACCCATGACAGATCGCCACGATCAGCAGCACGGCCGAAAGCAGCGTGCGCCGGTCAACGCGTGTGGTGACCCAGGCCATTACGGGTGAGCCTATACAAAGCATGATCGCGCCGGCGGTGACGAGAAAGCCCGCTTCGCGGATGGAGACGGAAAGGTCTTTCGCAAGCACCGTAATCATTCCGGCAGGCGCGAGCACCGCGAGCCCGGTCGCAAAATTGCCGAGCAGCAGCGCGATCAGCGCAAGCTGAACGCCGCGCTCTTTGGGCGTGACGGAAACGGATGAATTCATGCGGCGCTTATTCTGAAATTTTCCGGAGGATCGACGCGGTTTCGGAGTCTGCGGGGAAAAACGACTCGATGGCAAGCTCCGAGAGCGTGACATCCACCGGCGAGCCGAAGATTGTCATGGTGCTGAAAAATGACAGCCTTCCAGCGGGCGTATCGAGGATCGTTCTTATTACGACATCATCCGCATTACCTTCGCGGATCGGTACCACACTGCGGGACGGCTTCGGGTAAGCGGAGATTTCGCGGAGCAGCTCTGCGAGCTTCGCATCGCCGCTCAAATCAACTTGCCGCTTGAGGCGCGCAAGCAAATGCGCACGCACCTCATGAAAGTTTACGATCTGCCGTGCGAGACCGCCGGGATGCAAACTAAGCCGCATGATGTTGATGGGCGGCTTCAGCAGTTCCGGCGATGCTCCTGCAATCAGAACTCCGATCGGCTTGTTCGCGGAAACCAGATTCCAGTGCCGGTCGACTGCGACTGCCGGATAAGGCTCATGACCCTTCAGCACTAACTCAACCGCCTCCCGCGCCTTCGCGAGCGAGGGATCGGAAAGCGTCCGCTCGCCAAAAACCGGAGCAAAGCCCGCGGCGACCAGCAGGCCGTTTCTCTCGCGCAGCGGCATATCGAGGCGTTCCGCGAGATTGAGCACCATCTCGCGGCTCGGTTGTGCGCGGCCGGTTTCGAGAAAACTGAGATGTTTCGCGGAAATATCCGCGTCCAGCGCCAGATCGAGCTGGGTCATGCGGCGGCGCTGGCGCCATTCGCGCAGAACTTCCCCGGCGGGTTTCGTCGTAGCCATGTGTGAACCTACCGCACGACAGGCTTGCCTTCCATTACCTCAAAGGTAATTCATATCTTCCCGCTTGCGCGCGATTGCGCTAGCTACTGAAAAAGCAAAATCTCAAGGGAGCGTAATGTGGCAGGCGATTTCGACGGCAAAGTCATTCTGGTGACCGGCTCCTCCACCGGCCTTGGCGCGGCGATTGCGATGGGTGCCGCGAAGCGCGGCGCGAAGGCGGTTATCGTCAACTACGCGAGCAGCGCGAAGGAAGCCGAAGTGACCGCCGCTGCCTGCCGCGCCGCCGGTGCGGCAGTCGAAATCGTACAGGGCGACGTCGCCAAGGACGAAGACTGCAAGAAGATCGCGAAAGCCGCCGAAAAATTCGGCATGGTACACGCGCTCGCGAACAATGCCGGCATCACCAAGATGGCGCCGAACCACGGCGATCTGAACGCGCTCACGATGGAAGATTTCCAGCGCGTCTATGCCGTGAACACCGTTGGGCCGTTTCAGATGATCCGCGCCGCCCGTTCGTTGCTGGAGGCCGCCGGAAAGTCGAGCGTCTTGATGACTTCGTCAATCGCGGCTGTCACCGGCGTCGGCTCCTCGGTCGCATACGCCGCAAGCAAGGGCGCGCTGAATACGATGACGATTTCGCTCGCACGCGTGTTGGCTCCGAAGATTCGCGTGAATGCAATTTGTCCGGGTTTCATCGATACGCCGTGGTTCACCAAGGGCGTCGGCGAGCAGGCCGCCGCCGGAATCCGCGAGCGAGTGGCGAGCCAGGCGCCGCTGAAAGAAGCCTCAAAGGCCGAAGACGTCGCCGATCCGGCGCTTTTCCTGTTGTCAGATCACTCGCGCCACATCACCGGCGAAACGCTGATGATCGATGCCGGTATGCATCTCGGCTTTTCGCCGCTGGTCGCGCGCTAAAGCCTAGGCGAGTTTAATCTCTTCCTCGACTTCGTGCTTGAGGCCGACAGCGTCGATGGTCAGCACGATCTTGGCTTGCAGGGTCTCGCTGCCTTTCAGTTTGCCGCTTTCGATTGCCCCCCGCACCGCCTGCTCTACCTCGCGTTGGGAGGTAACGCCCACGACCTTCAGGAATTTGCGAAGGCTGATGTTGAAAGTTTCTTCGTTCATTTTTTAGCTCCCGGAACAAATGCTTTGTCCCGGAAGTACAGTATTTGCTGGCTCGTGGCGAGCAGCTTGCCTTGGCGCGACCAGAGCGAGGCGGTCTGGTCAGCATAGCCCTTGTTGAATACATTCGCGTCGGCGACGCCGAGCACATAGTCGTCGCCGACTTCGGCGAGATCAGCCTCGTCGCAATGGAAATAGGTCGTCATCGAAACCGTTCCGACCGTTATCAGCCGCCCAAGCACATGAAAGGGCCGCGCGAAGAAAGCGTCGCTCATATTCATGAGGCCAATAAAATCCATTTTGCGCGCCGGATTGTCGCGCATCCAAACTTCGGTGCGTGCGCTCCCCAAGGGCGCGTCCTCTTTCGGACGCATCACCGGAAACCCGCTAGCGAAGCGCATATCGAAGCGGTCGATCCAGGCGAGCGGCGCTTTGGCCTTCGGCGGCTCGATTTTCTCAGGCGCGGCTACCTCCGGCATCTTCCCGGAAATATGTGTGAAGCCTTCCGGACGCGCGGCGAAGACCAGGGTGGCAGTCGCAATCACGTCTTCACCCTGCACCATCTCGACGGAGTAATGCTGCGTCGAGCGATTGGTGCGTTTTTCCGCAACACAAATGTCGAACGCGCCCTTTGCGACCGGCGCGCAGTAATTGATGGTCATCGCGAGCGGAAGGTTTTGCCGCGCCGGATGCTGCATCGCTGCGTGCAGCAGCGCCGCGGCAGTCGCGCCGCCGAAAGGCCCGGTGAAATTCCAATAGGCGTCCGAGGTCGCACCTAGAAATTTATCGCCGGATTTTTCGAGCTTGGTCGCGGCATCTAGCGGATGCATCGAAACACTCCCCGTCACGTTCCCGATCTAACGCGGCGCTTCCCGCGCGACGATTACCTCCGAGGTAATCGACCAAAGGCAAGCGGGGCGCAAGAGTGACGCCACGTCAACCGAGAAAGGAAATCCCATGACCTTCACGCCTTCCCTCTTTTTACGTCGCGTCCTCCTGCTCGATGCGGTTGCGACCGGCGCTACCGGCTTGCTGCTGCTGGGCGGAACCAGCTTCTTGCAAAGCCTGCTCGCTCTTCCCGCCTCGCTCATGATCTATGCCGGGATTTTCTCCGTCGCATGGGCCGCGATCGTCGGCTTCGCTTCGGCGCAGAAGCAACTCACCCGTAACTTTGTCTGGAGCATCATCGCCGCGAACGTGCTGTGGGTGATCGGATCGATTGCCCTGCTGGTTTCCGGCTACGTGTCGCCCACCTGGCTCGGCTATGCCTTCGTGATTGCGCAGGCACTCGCTGTCGATGTTTTCGCAGCGCTGCAGTATTTCGGATTGCCGAAGCGCACGAGCGCAACAGCCTGAAATTTAGCGTAACGATTGAATGAGAAAGCGCAGCCAACTTGGCTGCGCTTTGCATTTCTTAGGCTTACCCTCGAACCGGCACCCTGTCGAAACCTCCGGTTCTGCGATAGATTGGAGAAATGCCTAGGGGGCGAATATGAAAGTCGCTGTCATTCAGAAACCGCCGGTACTGCTCGATCGGGATGCAACGATCGCACGAACGCTTGAGCTAATTGGCGAAGCAACGCGAGAAGGCGCTTCTCTACTCGTTTTTCCGGAAGCCTATATTCCGGGCTATCCCACCTGGATCTGGCGCCTGAAGCCCGGCGGCGACATGGCGTTATCGGGCGAGTTGCACGCGCGGCTGAGACTGAATGCGGTCAATATCGCGCGCGGCGACCTCAAGTCGATTCAAGATTCAGCGAGAGAAAATAAAATAACACTCGTGCTTGGAATAAACGAAATCGATGCGGAAGTGAGCGGCACAACGCTGTTCAACACAGTCGTCGTCATCGGGCCTGAAGGCACCATACTTAATCGCCACCGCAAACTGATGCCGACCAATCCCGAGCGCATGGTCTGGGGCATGGGCGACGCTTCGGGGTTAAAGGTTGTCGATACGCCCGCCGGCAGGCTCGGTTCGCTGATCTGCTGGGAAAACTATATGCCGCTCGCGCGCTATGCACTTTATGCGCAGGGCATCGATATCTACGTCGCGCCGACTTGGGATACCGGCGAAAGCTGGATCGCCACCATGCGCCACATCGCGAAGGAGGCTGGATGCTGGGTGATCGGCACATCGACCGCGATGCAAGGCAGCGATGTGCCGAAGGATTTTCCCGACCGCGACAAGCTCTTTAAAGACGACGAATGGATCAATGACGGCGATGCGATCGTCATAAAACCCTTCGGCGCAATTGCCGCCGGACCGCTCACCCGCGAAAAAGGAATTCTCTACAGCGAGATCGACGCGGAAGCCGCGCGCCGTTCCCGCCGCTCGCTTGATGTCGCAGGCCATTATTCGCGGCCGGACGTATTCTCTTTTTCGGTCGATCGCAGGCCGAAAAGTCCGGTTGTGTTTGAGGATTGATCGAAGCGCTTAATTCAGATCGTGGTGCGGGCGCCCGGACTCGAACCGGGACAGAGGTTTCCCTCCGAGGGATTTTAAGTCCCTTGCGTCTACCATTCCGCCACGCCCGCGAACCGCGGCGACCATAATCGCGGGCCGTGCCCACTTGCAACCAAAGTGGGCAAGAACGCCGCTCGCGCGCACGAAAAAATCGCCTAATATCGGCGGATGTCATGGCATCCTTCGGAAGACCCTCTCCTCGGCGACAAGCGCTCCTGCGATGCGCTCGAACTCGTCATCGTCCCTCGTGCACGCGACCTCGGCGGCTTCGAGGTGCGCCGTGCGCTGCCGCACGGCAAGCGCCAGATGGTCGGCCCCTTCATCTTCTTCGACCAGATGGGGCCGGTGCAGTTCATCGCGGGCGCCGGCATGGATGTGCGCCCGCACCCGCATATCGGCTTGGCGACGGTCACCTACCTCTTCGACGGCCGTATCATGCATCGCGACAGCGAAGGCAATGCGTTGGAGATCACGCCGGGCGCGATGAACCTGATGACCGCGGGCAGCGGGATCGCGCACTCGGAGCGCACGCCCGGTGACGCGCGCAGCTCAGGTATGAAGATGTCCGGCATCCAGAGCTGGATCGCACTTCCGAAAGTTGCGGAGGAAATCGCGCCGTCATTTCAGAATTTTCAGGCTGACAAGCTCCCCGTCATCGAAGACGGCGCATTGCGCGCTCGTGTAATTGCCGGAAACGCTTTCGGCAGAAAAGCACCCGTCAGTATGCACTCCGAATGGTTCTATGCGGAAGTCGTGCTGGACGCCGGTGCAAGCGCTCCGCTGGACGCCGATCATGAAGAGCGCGCGATTTATGTCGTCGAAGGTGAGGTCGAAATTGCAGGCGACAAGTTCGAAGGCCCTCGCCTTCTTATCTTCCGCCCCGGCGACAAGATCACGGTGCGCGCACTGCGCTGGACCCGCATGATGTTTTTAGGCGGCGCCGCGCTCGAAGGCCCGCGCTACATCTGGTGGAATTTCGTTCATTCCAGCAAAGAGCGCATCGAACAGGCAAAAGAAGACTGGAAGACTGGCCGCTTCAAGCAGGTGCCAGACGAAACCGAATTTATTCCGCTACCTGATCGTTAAGCGGCGCATAAGCCGCACGAACACAACACTCCCGAGGAAACGCCAAATGCTTTTCGAGACAACAATTGCTGGAAGTCTGCCCAAGCCTGCGTGGCTGGCTGAGCCGAACAAACTCTGGGCGCCGTGGAAACAATCAGGTCAAGCGTTGTTAGATGCCAAGCGCGATGCGACCGTGCTTGTTCTGAAAGAACAGGAAGACGCCGGCATCGACATCGTCACCGAAGGCGAGCAGTCGCGCCAGCATTTCGTGCATGGCTTTCTGGAGAAAGTCGAAGGCATCGATTTTGCGAACAAAGTCGAGATGGGCATCCGCGCCGATCGCTACAAGGCGATGGTGCCGCAGGTCGTTGGCGAATTGAAACTCAAAGGCCGCGTCCACGAATTCGAAGCGCGCGTCGCGCGCGCGCATACCAAGCGCAAGTTAAAATTCACATTGCCCGGCCCGATGACGATCATCGACACGATTGCCGACCAGCATTACGGCGACCGCGTAAAGATGGCGAAGGCGTTTGCGAAATTGCTCAATCAGGAAGCGCGCGCGCTGGAGGCCGACGGCGTCGACGTGATCCAGTTCGACGAACCCGCGTTCAATGTTTACATGGATGAAGTAACGACCTGGGGCATCGACGCGCTGCACATAGCGGCCGAAGGCCTGAATTGCACCACCGCCGTACACATCTGCTACGGCTACGGCATCGAGGCGAACGTCACCTGGAAGCAGACGCTGGGCGACGAGTGGCGGCAGTATCAGGATATTTTTCCGGCGCTCGCGAAAAGCAAAATCCAGCAGGTCTCGCTCGAAGCGCGCAATTCGAAGGTGCCGGTCGAGTTGATTCAGTTGCTAGAGGGCAAGGACATCCTGATCGGCGCAATCGATGTGGCGTCAGACCAGATCGAGATGCCGGAAGAAGTCTGCAAGGTGATCGAACAGGCCATGCGCTATGTGCCGAAGGACCGTATCTTCCCAGGCACGAATTGCGGCATGGCTCCCATGCGCCGCGAGGTCGCTTTTGCGAAACTTGCGGCTTTATCAAAGGGTGCGGCGCTGGCGCGCGAGCGCTACGGATAAACTCTATTGGCGAAAGGCATGGCGCGGCTTATTTGAAGCGCTATGCACGACCACTCCCATCATGGCCACGACCACGCAGGCGACACCCTTAAGGTGAAAGACCCCGTGTGCGGGATGACGGTCGATCCGCATACGGCGAAGCACCGGCACGAATATCGCGGCCACACGTATTATTTCTGCAATCCTCGCTGCCGCGAGAAATTCATCGCCGACCCGGAAAAATATCTCGCGGGTGAACAGCGCAAAGAAGATGTCCCCGCGGGCACGATCTACACCTGCCCGATGCATCCGGAAATCCGGCAGGAAGGCCCCGGTGCCTGCCCGATCTGCGGGATGGCGCTGGAGCCAGAACTCGTCACGGCGGAAAGCGGCCCCAATCCCGAACTCGCGGACATGACCAGGCGCTTCTGGATCTCGGTTGCGCTTACGATCCCCATCCTGTTTCTCGAAATGATCCCGCACATCACCGGCGTGAATTTCGTCGAGCCGAAATACAACGGCCCGCTGCAATTTCTGCTCGCAACCCCGGTCGTGCTCTGGGCAGGCTCGCCGTTCTTCCAGCGCGGCTGGAATTCGCTGCTTACCCGCAATCTGAATATGTTCACGTTGATCGCGATGGGCGTAGGCGTCGCATGGCTCTACAGCGTGGTCGCGCTCTTCGTGCCGTCGATATTCCCAGACGCCTTCCGCGATCATCACGGTAATGTCGCGCTCTATTTCGAAGCCGCTGCCGTCATCACCGCCCTCGTTTTGCTTGGGCAAGTGCTTGAACTGCGGGCGCGCGAACAGACTTCCGGCGCGATCAAGGCGCTGCTCAACTTAGCTCCGAAACAAGCGCGCAAGATCAAGGAAGACGGCAATGAGGAAGATGTTGCCGTCGATTCAATTATCGTTAGCGACAAGTTGCGCGTGCGCCCCGGCGAGAAAATTCCGGTCGATGGCGTCGTCGTCGAAGGCCGCTCGTCGATCGACGAGTCGATGGTCACAGGCGAGTCGATGCCGGTGACGAAAGAGAAGCAAGCGAAACTGATCGCGGGCACCGTCAATCAAAGCGGTGCGCTCGTGATGGAAGCGACAAAAGTCGGCCGCGACACCATGCTCGCGCAGATCGTGCAGATGGTAGCGCAGGCGCAACGCTCGGCCGCGCCGATCCAGCGCCTCGCCGACCGGGTCTCTGGCTGGTTTGTGCCGCTGGTTATCGCGGCAGCACTTCTTGCTTTTGCCTCGTGGGCGATCTTCGGCCCGGAGCCGCGCTATGGATATGGCCTCGTCGCCGCCGTGACCGTGCTCATCATTGCCTGCCCCTGTGCGCTGGGTCTCGCAACACCGATGTCGATCATGGTCGGCGTCGGGCGCGGCGCGCAAATGGGCGTGTTAGTCAAGAATGCAGCGGCGCTCGAGCGGCTGGAAAGCGTCGATACGCTTGTGATCGACAAGACCGGCACGCTTACCGAAGGCAAGCCGAAGCTGACCAAGATCGTCAGCAACGCTTTCGCGGAGAACGAACTTCTTCGCCTTGCCGCGAGCGTCGAGCGCGCGAGCGAACATCCTCTTGCCCACGCCATCGTCAGCGAAGCGAATGCGCGGAAACTCGTGCTCGCCGACGTATTCGATTTCAACTCGCCGACCGGCAAAGGCGCGTTCGGCCGCGTCGAGAGCAAGCTGATCACGCTCGGCAACTCGGCGTTCCTCAACGAACGCGGCATCGATAGCCGCGAGTTCGACTTCGAGGCAAACCGGCTGCGCGAGAACGGCGCGACCGTGATTTTCATCGGCGTGGATGCGAAGGCGGCTGGCATATTCGCGATCAAAGACCCGGTAAAGGCCACAACGCGCGAAGCGATCGAAGCCTTGAAGAAAGACAAAATCCGCATCGTCATGCTGACCGGCGATAACGCCGTCACGGCCCGCGCGGTCGCGAGCGAACTCGGCATCGAAGAAGTCGAAGCGGACGTACTACCCGATCAGAAGGCGAAGATCGTCGAGAAGCTGCGCGGCGAAGGCCGCGTGGTTGCGATGGCAGGCGACGGTGTGAACGACGCACCTGCGCTTGCCGCCGCCGATGTCGGCATCGCGATGGGCACCGGCACCGATGTCGCGATGGAAAGCGCGGGCATCACTTTGCTCAAAGGCGATCTCATGGGCATCGTCCGCGCGCGGCATCTGTCGCAGGCGACGATGAAGAACATCCGCCAGAATTTATTCTTCGCGTTTCTCTATAACGCGGGCGGCGTTCCGATCGCGGCAGGCGTGCTGTATCCGGTGTTCGGCATTCTGCTCTCGCCGATCGTGGGGGCGGCGGCGATGGCGCTTTCTTCGGTCAGCGTGATCGGGAATGCGCTGAGGCTGCGGCTTACGAAAATCTGATTACTCTTTCCCGCGGATCGGCGGCGCATAGCTCAGCGCGGTATCCCACGGGAAGTAAATCCAGGTGTCCTGCGATACTTCCGTGACAAACGTATCGACCAGGGGACGCCCCAGGGGCTTTGCGTAAACCGCCGCGAAGTGCGCCTTCGGCAGCAACTCGCGCACGACTTTCGCGGTCTTTCCGGTATCGACGAGATCGTCCACCACCAGAATTCCCTGCCCGCCGGTGGCGAGCAATTTGCCCTCGATGCTTTTGACGACTTCCGGCGCATTCTGATTTTTGTAGTCGCGGTAGCTCACGACCGAAATCGTCTCGATCACGCGCAGATCGAGTTCGCGCGCGACAATCGCGGCCGGTACCAGCCCCCCGCGCGTAATGCAGACGATCGCCTCGAACGGTCCCGCCGAATGCAGCCGCCAGGCCAGCGCGCGCGCGTCGCGATGAAACTGATCCCATGAAACCGGAAAAGGTTTTTCCGGTCCGCCCGATTGTTCAATCATCTTTTACGTCCCCGCTTAAGTTAGCGAGAACTAGCGCAAGTCCGCGACGAAATCGAACCGGGCGGCCAAGCCATCTGAAACTTTTGCGGTGCGTACCAACAGCTCCTTGCGAAACAGGAAGTCGCGGGCATTGCCCGGCTCGTCCGGGAAATAGAGTTGGGTCGTGAGCAACCGCGCGCCTGGGGCCTGCACCTTTACATGATAGTGCCGCACTCGGCCCGGATAGAGCCCCGGCTGTATAGTCTGGAAGGCATAACGCCCTTGCGCATCGGTCCGCACGAAACCGCGTAGGCGGAAGCCCTTGTTGTCGTATTCGCCGGCGTCGTCGGCTTGCCACAGATCGACGACCGCGTTCGCGACCGGCTTGCAGGAGCGCGTAAGCACGAGCCCGCCGAGCGCAACCGCAACACCCTTCATGCCGGGCTCGCGAAGATTGGCGCGCTCTGGCGCTTTCGGCGTGTAGAACGGTCCTTCGGTCTGCCGCGGCGTCACGTCATGCGCGTCGCGGCATTCGGGCGTCGGCGGCAATTCCGCGCCTTGTGCAAAGACCAGATTGCTCGGCAACGCGATGCCCGCGAGCGCGAGCCCGCTTCCGATCAGAATATCCCGGCGTGAGTGGCTGGCCATAAGCTTGCTCCTCGTTTCATGGGTCACGACGCTAGTGGAGCATTGCCGGAGAAATTAAGGCGTTGCTTTCGCGGCTTTCTTCGCTTGCAACTCGGCAAGGATACGCCGTGACATCGCCTCGACATCGGCTTTAGCCGAGGCGAGTTTAGCTGCATCACGCGAGCGCACGACAATGCGCGTCGCGAAGCCTTTCTCGTTCATGTACGGATACGACCCGATGGTGGTGTCGGGATGGTTTTTAGCGATCTCGCGAAGGTCGGTCGCGACATCGCCTTCCTTCAAGCCGGCATCGATGGTTTCGGAAAGCACTTTCGCCCCGGTTTTCAGTTGCGGCACGACGTGATCCAGCATCGCGCGCATGATCGCAGGCACGCCCGCCATCGTGATCACGTTGCCGATCCAGAAGCCCGGCGCCTTTGAAACAGGATTGACGACCAGCTCCGCGCCATCCGGAATACGCGCCATGCGCATCCGCGCTTCGTTCAGGTCGCCGTCGGTGAATCGTTCTTTCAAAAGGGCGACCGCGCGCGGATCGTGACCGATGCCGACGCCGAACGCTTTCGCGACCGCATCAGCGGTGATGTCGTCATGCGTCGGCCCGATGCCGCCGGTCGTGAATACATAGGAGTACCGCGTGCGCAACGCATTCAGTGCCGCAACGATTTCCTTTTCTACATCCGGCACGAAGCGCACTTCGCGCAAGTCCACGCCGATACTCGTCATCGTCTCGGCAATGTGGCCGACATTCGTGTCCTTGGTACGTCCCGAGAGCAGTTCGTCGCCGATGACAAGAACTGCGGCAGTGATCTGATTTTCCATGCGCGACTTCTTATCGTCAGTTGCTTGGAAATATATTTCCAAGCAAGCAAGCGCCTTGTTTGACGCATGAACTATCCTGCTCGATATTCGAAAAAAATACAAAGAATGCTCGGGGAAGCGCCTTGAATATGCAAAACGCCAAGCCGCCGTTCAAGGCGGTGAACTTCGCGCCTGTCGCAGTCGAGCGCACGAATAGTGCCGACGGCAGCATTCTCCTGCGCTCGCGCGCAAAACTGCCCGGCTACAACCCTTCGCTCGCTGCTCTCTTCCGTCGTGCCGTCGAGAAGGCGCCTGCGCGGCTTTATCTTGCCGAGCGTGCGGGCGACGATTGGCGCGAGGTGACCTACGAGCAGGCCCGCAAGATCGTGGACGGTGTTGCAGCGGCGCTTCTGGAGCGCGGGCTTTCCGCCGAGCGTCCGGTCGTCATTCTCTCCGGAAATGCCGTCGATCACGGATTGCTAACGCTCGCCTGCGAACACGCGGGCATTCCGGTGGCGCCGATCTCGGTCGCCTATTCGCTGCAAAGCTCCGATCTCGCGAAGATCAAATACATTACCGAGTTGCTCAATCCCGGCCTGGTCTATGCCGCCGATACCGGCCCGTTTGCGAAAGCGCTCACGATTGCAGGAAATAACGCCGAGATTGTCGCGAGCAAAAATTCCGCGAACTTGGAGAACGTGACGCTGTTCGAGCAACTCGCTGAGACGAAGCCTTCTGCCGCACTCGAAAAAGCCGTCGGTGCGATCACCGGGGATACGATTGCGAAATTTCTCTTCACCTCCGGCTCCACCAATCTACCGAAGGCAGTGATCTCAACGCACGGTATGCTCACCGCCAATCAGGAGATGATCGTCGGCGCGTGGCCCTATCTCGAGGAAACGCCGCTGGTGCTCTGCGACTGGCTGCCGTGGAACCACACCTTCGGCGGCAGCTTCTGTTTCAATCTCGCGCAGCGCCTCGCAGGCACAATGTATATTGACGGCGGCAAGCCCGCGCCGGGTCTTGCCGAAATCACGGTAAAGAACATCACCGAGGTTTCCCCAACGACCTATTTCAACGTTCCCGCAGGCTACTCGGCGATCCTGCCGCATCTCGAAAAAGACGAGACGCTCGCGAAAAAATTCTTCGCCCGGCTCCAGATGATTTTCTATGCCGGGGCGTCGCTCCCGAAAGATCTCTGGGAGCGGCTCGAAAATCTCAGCATTAAATCGACCGGTTCGCGCGTGCCGATGACGACCGCATGGGGCACCACCGAAACTTCGCCGCTTTCCCTTATGCAGCACTTCTTCGCGGACGGCCCCGGCGAGATCGGCGTGCCGTGTCTCGGCGTGGACACCAAGCTCGTGCCTTCCGGCAACAAACTCGAAATCCGCGTGCGCGGACCGAATGTCACGCAGCAAGGCTACTGGAAGCGCGCGGATCAAACCAAAGCGAATTTCGACGAGGAGGGCTTTTATAAATCCGGCGATGCCGTTCGCTTCGCTGATCCAAACGATCCCAACAAGGGCCTGATCTTCGATGGCCGCCTCGCCGAAGACTTCAAGCTCACCAGTGGCACCTGGGTGCAGGTCGGGACTTTACGCGTCGCCGCGATTGCCGCTTGCTCGCCCGTTGTACAAGACATGGTGATCTGCGGCGAAGGCCGGGAAAACATTGGCGTGCTTGCATGGCTTAACATGGCAGGCGCGGCAAAGGTCGCAGGAGCCGAGCCAGGAACCTCGCTATCGGAGCTTTCCAAGCATCCAAAAGTGATCGAACAAGTCGCAGCAGCGCTCAAAAAATGGAACACCTCACAGTCCGGCCTCTCGACCAAAGTCGCCCGCGCTATCCTGCTGACGGATGCACCTTCGATCGACGCGAACGAAATCACCGACAAAGGCTATATCAACCAGCGTGCGGCGATGGAGCGGCGCGCTGCCGAGATTGAGCGGCTGTTTGCCGCCAAGCCTGACGCTTCAGTCATTCTCGCGCTTTAACGTCCCTCCTCCGGAACGCTTAATCCTTGAGCGCGTTGCCTAACGCCTAAGCGCTGCTGCCTTTTGCGCCAGAGCCCATAGGCTGGCATGATTGCAGGCAGAAGACCGGAGCCGGAATTGTCATCGCGTAGCCCTTCCTTTTTCGACGAGATGCGTGCGCCTGACGGCTCGATCCGGCCCGCCTATCAACAGCTTGCCTTCTGGCTCGATAACATTCCGAAAGACGTTCTCGACTACCGCCGCAAGGAAGCCGAGTTCATCTTCCGCCGCATCGGCATCACGTTTGCGGTTTACGGCGAAGCAGCATCGACCGAGCGGCTTATCCCCTTCGACATCATTCCGCGCATTCTGAATCGAGGCGAATGGCAAAAACTTTCGCGCGGCCTCGAGCAGCGCGTGAAGGCGCTGAACGCGTATCTGCACGACGCGTACAACAAGCGAGAAATCCTGCGCGCAGGAATCGTTCCCGAAGAACTGATCTTCGGTAATCCGGTTTTCCGACCCGAGATGAACGGACAGGCCGTTCCGCACAATATTTACGTGATGATCGCGGGCATCGATGTCGTGCGCGTCGATCCCGACAACTTCTACGTGCTCGAAGACAATGCGCGCGTGCCTTCCGGCGTGTCTTATATGCTGGAAAATCGCGAGATCATGCTACGGCTATTTCCGGAACTGTTCATCGATCATCCGGTCGCGCCGGTTGAAAACTATGCGGACGATCTGCTTGCGACGTTGAAATCAGTGGCACCGCTCACTTCATCCGGCGAGCCGACTGTGGTGTTGATGACACCCGGCATCTACAACTCGGCTTACTACGAACATTCGTTTCTCGCGGACAAACTCGGCTGCGAACTGGTCGAAGGCCGCGATATGTTTGTCAAAGGCGATATGCTTTATATGCGCACGACCGAAGGTCCGAAGCGCGTGGACGTCATCTATCGCCGGGTTGACGACGACTTCATCGATCCGCTCGCATTCCGGCCGGACTCGATGCTCGGCGTGCCGGGACTGATGTCGGTCTATCAGGCCGGCAACGTGACGCTTGCAAACGCGCCCGGCACCGGGATTGCGGACGACAAGGCCGTCTATAGCTATATGCCCGACATCATCAAATTCTATCTCGGCGAAGAACCGATTTTGAAGAATGTCGAGACGCACCGCTGCCGCGAGCCCGAACATTTGAAATATGTGCTCGACAACATCGACAAGCTCGTCGTGAAGGAAGTACACGGCTCCGGCGGCTACGGTATGCTGATCGGCCCCGCCGCCGACAAGAAGACGATCGAGAATTTCGCCGCGAAAGTGAAAGCGCAACCTGAAGGCTTCATCGCGCAGCCGACGCTGGCGCTCTCCACCTGCCCCACGTTCGTGGAAGAAGGCATCGCGCCGCGTCATGTCGATCTTCGCCCCTTCGTGCTGACGGGCCGAGACAAGGTTCGCATCGTGCCGGGTGGGCTGACGCGTGTCGCACTTTCCAAAGGCTCGCTCGTCGTGAACTCAAGCCAAGGCGGCGGCACAAAAGACACCTGGGTGCTGGATCGCTGATATGCTCTCACGCACCGCAAGCAACCTCTATTGGCTCTCGCGTTATGTGGAACGCGCCGAATGCCTCGCGCGCATTCTCGACGCCACCTATCGGCTCTCTGCGCTCCCGCAAGGCTATGGCAGCGAAACCAACGAATGGGAGTCGGCGATCGCAACCGCCGGCTCGGTTATTTCTTTCGGTGAAAATTACAAAGAAGCGAACGAACGCACGGTAACGGAATGGCTCGCGTTCTCGCCAGAGAACCCCGCTTCGATCAGAAACTGCCTGGAGATTGCACGCACCAACGCGCGCTCGGTGCGCACTGCCCTCACCGGCGAGATGTGGGATTCAATTAATTCGGCATGGCATGAACTGCATCGCTACGATCCGAAGCGCATCACGCGCGAAGAGTTCACGCGCTTTCTGAATTTCGTCATGGAAACGTCGGTGCGCTTCGACGGCACTTCTTTCCGCACGATGCTCAGAAACGACGCGTACTGGTTCTCGCGTCTTGGCTTCCTCGTCGAGCGCGCGGACGCCACCGCCCGCATTCTCGACGTGAAGTATCATGTCTTGCTGCCGCGCGAGGCGCAGGTCGGCGGCCCGCTCGACTACTTCCAGTGGGCGTCGATTTTGCGCTCGGTCTCCGCGCGCACCAGCTATCATTGGGTTTACCGCGACAGCGTGAAGCCGTGGCTGGTGGCAGATCTTCTTATTCTCAATCGGCAAATGCCGCGCTCGCTCGCAAGCTGCTACGAAAACATCAACCGCTATCTGGATGACCTTGCCCAATTCTATGGAAGACAAGGCCAAGCGCAGCGGCTCGCGCGTGCGACGACAAGCAAGCTCGAGAACGGCAAGATGGAAGATATCTTCCAGTCCGGCCTGCACGAGTTCATCACGCAATTCCTGGCCGAGAACAATCGCGTCGGCAACGCGATCGGCGATCAGTATCTCATCTAAGCGAAGAAGAAATGCGAATCCGGATCGCGCACGAAACTATTTATCGTTACGACACGCCTGCGACCAAGGCGATCCAGATTCTGCGCCTGATGCCTCGCAATCACGACGGGCAATATGTCGTGCGCTGGCGCGTGGAAGTTTCCGAGGATTGCCGGGTCGAGCCGCGCGAAGATGCGTTCGGCAATCTCACGCATACGTTCACGGTTGACGGGCCGATCTCGGAACTGGCCGTGCGCGTTGCCGGCGAAGTCGAAACGCAGGATACGCACGGCATCGTGCGCGGCACGCGCGAAAAATTCCCGCCGTCATTCTATCTGCGGCAGACCGATCTGACGATGCCGAATACCGCGATCACGGATTGGGCCAACGAGATCCTTGGCGACGGCAAGAGCCCTGCACTCGAAACCTTGCACGCGCTTCAGCAGGCGATCTATGCGAACTTCACGTTCGACGTGAATGCCACCGTACCCTCGACTACCGCGCAGCAGGCCTTCGCGAACCGGCACGGCGTCTGCCAGGACTACGCACATATTTTTTGCTCGGCCGCGCGTCACCTGAAAATTCCCGCGCGCTATGTCGGCGGCTATTTCCTGCGTGGCGACGGCATCGTGAATATGGAGTCGGGCCACGCCTGGACCGAGGCCTTCTTGCCCGATCTCGGCTGGATCGCCTTCGACCCGGCGAACGGCATCTGCGCGACTGAGGCCCATGTCCGGATTGCAACCGGGCTGGATTATCTGGCCGCCGCCCCCGTCCGGGGCACGCGTTATGGCGGTCAGGGTGAAGCCATGGCTGTGAAAGTGACCGTGGATCAGGCGAGCAAACAGTCGCAGCAATAACCCTACAAAAGGCCGCTCTTGCCGCGGTGCAGCGGTCGGGCATACTCCGCCCCCGGTACTTGGGAAGCTCTTGAGTCGATGACCTATTGCTGCGGAATCCTCGTTCGCGACGGGATCGTGATGATCGGCGACACGCGCACCAACGCGGGTCTCGACAACATCTCGACCTTCCGCAAACTCCATTTGTTCGAGGAGCCGGGCAAGCGCGTGATGGCGCTCGCCTCTGCCGGCAATCTTTCGATTTCGCAGACGGTCGTGAGCCTGCTCTCTGAAGGCATCGAAAATCCAGAGACCGGCGAGCGCGAGCGGCTCGCCGATGCGCCGACCATGTTTCAGGCGGCCCAGCGCGTGGGCCGCGCCGTGCGCATGGTTTATGAGAGCGACGCAAAATTCATGGAAGACACCGAGATCAATTTCGATGTGTCCTTCCTGTTCGGCGGTCAGGTCGAAGGCAGGCGGCTACGCCTCTTCATGGTCTATGCCGCCGGCAACTTTATCGAGTGCACGACCGACACTCCTTATCTGCAAATCGGCGAGCACAAATACGGCAAGCCGATCCTCGACCGTGCGGTGAATTACGAAACCGATCTTTATGATGCACTCAAAATCGGTCTGATCTCGATGGATTCGACTATGCGCTCGAATCTCGCGGTCGGCCTGCCGATCGATATTGCCGTCATTCGCCGCGATACATTCGGCATCGAATTGAATTATCGCATCATGCCCGGCGAGCCTTATTTCACCGATCTGCGCGAGCGCTGGTCGGCAGCACTGCGCGCGGCGCATATCGCAATCCCCCGCCCGCCTTATGCGACGCGGCCTGTCGAGCAGATGTCGATACCGGAAGCGATCGACACCGTGCTGCCGCGCACCGGCGCACACGCCAATGCTGCAAGCGCGCAATTGACCGCAGGTCAGCATACGGCGAAAGTTCTGCAACAGCAGAAACCGAAACGATAATCACGAAAACAAAATCTCAGGGAGTGAAGGCGAATGGCTTCTTCGCGTAAAATTGCATTGGTCACGGGTGCGGGTTCCGGCATCGGACGGGCGTCGGCGGTGGCGCTAGCGAAAGCGGGCTTTAACCTCGTGATCGCGAGCCGCACCAAGAGCGCGCTCGATGAAGTCGCAAAAGAAATCACTGCGGCAGGAGCCGAATGCCTCGTGGTGCCGACCGATGTGGGTGATCCCGCGCAGGTCAAAGCGCTGTTCGCCAAGACCAAAGAGAAATACGGCCGTCTCGACGTGATCTTCAACAACGCTGGCCGCGGCACACCGCCGGTGCCGCTCGAAGACGTCAAACTGGAAGACTGGAACGCAACCGTTGCCGCGAACCTTACCGGCCCCTTCGTCTGCACGCAGGAAGCCTTCAAGATCATGAAGGATCAGAACCCGCGCGGCGGCCGCATCATCAACAACGGCTCGATCTCCGCTTACGCACCGCGCCCCTTCTCCTCGCCTTACACGTCGACGAAGCACGCGGTTTCCGGTCTCACGCGCGCGACCGCACTTGATGGACGCGCCTACGACATCGCCTGCAGCCAGATCGACATTGGCAACGCGGTCACGCCGATGACCGAGCGCATGGCAAACGGCGTGTTGCAGCCGGATGGATCGACCAAGGTCGAGCCGCGCGTTGCGGTCGAGCACGTCGCGAATGCGATCGTTTACATCGCTTCGCTGCCGCTCGACGCGAACGTGCTCTTCATGAACGTGATGGCGACGAAGATGCCGTTCGTCGGACGCGGATAATCACGGAATAGTGTCGTAGATTTATACTTTTGACGGCGATTGTCTGTTGAGATTTCCGGGTGTATGAGAATAAAAACCCGGAAACTCAACGGAGCGCCTCATGAGCTGCTGCGACGAAAACCAGGCCAGCGTTCCCAAGGGCATTAAGTCGAGCAAGGAAATCGCGGCACCTGACGTTTCGCGCCGCTCGGTGCTGAAAGGCGCCGCTGTTATCGCCGGCGCGCTCTCAGGCACCGGCGCCGCGACCTCGCAAACGCTAAAGCCCGTGAAGCTCGCTTATTGCAGCCAGATCCTTTGCGGCGTGCCCTACGAAGTGGCGCGCTCGGCGGGCTATTGGAAAAATCAGGGTCTCGATGTCGAGTTGATCTACACGCGTGGCGGCAGCGCTGCGATGCAGGCCCTCGTCGGCGGCGCCGTCGATTACGCGGCAACGGCGCTCGACGTCGCGATTCAGGCTTACTCAAAAGGCGCCGAGATCAAGCGCTTCGCCGTTACCGGCCGCCTGCCCCTCTTCGCGCTCGTCACCACGCCGAAGGGCGCGGACAAGATCAAGACCGTGAAAGACTTGGAGGGCAAAACCGTCGGCGTTTCCGCGCTCGGGAATGCCGATCATGCACTCCTTCTCTTTCTGCTCAAGCAAGCGAATGCCGACACCAACAGCGTGCAGTTCGCCACCCTCGGTGTGAACCTGCTGGAAGCGGTGCGCCGCGGCGATGTCGATGCCGGACTGGTACAGGAACCTGCCCTAAGTATTCTTCAGGCTGCCGGTTCGCGCGTGATCGTGAACGCGATGGATACCAACGACGCCAACAAATTCCTGGGCGGTGCCTATGAGTTCATGGGTGTTGCCGTCCGTGCGAAAGAATTCAACGAGCGCCGCGCCGACATGACCGGACTCGTGAAAGGTCTTGCCGAAGCGCTGAAAGGCCTTCGCACCTTGTCAGGCGAGCAGCTTGTCAGTTCCTTCCCTAAGGAAATGACCACGGGTCTCGACACCAGGCAGCTCGGCGAAATTCTCGTCCGCTACCGTAACTCGCTCTATCCCGAAACGGTCGGCATTGACGCCGAGGCGGTGAAACGCGTCGCGAATTCGCTCGTGGTCGGCGGCCTCATCAAAGCGGACACGAATATCGGCGGCCTGCACGACACCTCCATCGCCGGAGGATAATGTTTCTTGCGCGTCAGTAACGTCTCCCTTTCCTATGGCGGCGAGCCCGTCCTCGAAGGGGCAAGCCTTCAGGTCGGCAACGGACAATTCGTAAGCCTCGTCGGGCCTTCGGGCTCCGGCAAGTCGTCGCTGCTGCGCGCCGCGATGGGATTGCAGAAACCGTTCGAAGGCTCGGTCGATCTCGGACGCCCGAAATCCGAAGTCGGTATTCTGTTTCAGGACGACGCGCTCCTGCCTTGGCGCACCGCCAGACAGAACGTGGCGCTCGGCCTGCGCTTTCGCGGCGTTCCGAAAGCGGAGGCGCTGAAGAAAGCCGACGAATGGCTCACGAGCCTCGGTCTCGAAGGGCTTGAAGACCGCTACCCGCGCCGCCTTTCCGGCGGACAGCGCAAGCGGGTCGCGCTCGCACAGGTGCTCGCACTGGAGCCGAAACTCATTCTGATGGACGAGCCGTTCGCCTCGCTCGACGCGATCGTACGCACGAAAATCATTCAGGACGTCGTCCAGCTGGTCGAAAAGAAGAAAATCGCGGTGCTGCTTGTCACCCACGATCTCGAGGAAGCGATCTCGCTCTCCGATGTGGTCTATCTTCTGTCGCAAGGCCCGCGCGCTAAAATCTCGCAGCAATATACGATCCCGATTCCGCGGCCGCGCGACCTGGTCCGCGCACGTTTACATCCGGCTTACGCACCGCTTCTGGAAAAACTCTGGAACGATCTTTCGCACGAGGTGGAAGGCAACGGCTTCGGCCCAAGAGCGGCGGCATGAAAACACTTTTGCATCCCCGCTACGCGCTCATCCGCCAACTCGCGACGCTCGGAGCCTTGCTTGCGTTCTGGGAATACGCCGGCACTTTAGGCTGGCTGAACCCGCTTTATATGCCGCGACCTTCCGCGGTCGGCATCGCGCTCCGCGACCTTTTTCTCGAGGGCCGTATCTGGCCGCATATGCAGGCGACTTTCACTGCCGCACTCGGCGGGCTCGTGCTCGGCCTGCTCGCGGGCATTGTGTTCGGAATTCTGGCCGCGCTCGTGCGCCTGCTTTCCGAATTGATCGAGCCGGTCATGCTCGTTCTGAACGCCATCCCGCGCGTGATTTTAGCGCCGCTGTTCATCATCTGGTTCGGCATCGGCCTCGGCTCCAAAATCGCGCTCTCCTTCGTGCTGGTCGCGGTCGTGATTTTCTTCAACGTCTTCGGCGCGGTGAAAAACGTAGATCGCAGGCTGGTTGAGCGCATCGTGACGCTCGGCGGCGGGCGCTGGGCGCTCTTGCGCCAGGTTTATCTGCCATCGATCACCGCGTCGGTGTTGCATAACCTGAAAGTTGCGGTCGGCTTTGCCTTTACGGGCGCCGTGGTCGGCGAGTTTGTCGGCGCGAGCCGGGGACTTGGCTATCTGATTTCGTTTGCGCAGAGCACCTATAACGCCGCGCTGATGATGGCGCTCGTGCTTCTGATTCTCGCGGTCGTGCTCGTCATCTTCGCGCTCGCCAATCAGGCGGAAAAGCGCCTGCTGCGTTGGCACTGACATGAACCCGGAAGAATGCACGCAAGGCTGCTGCGGTGTTTCGCGCCGCCGCACCGTGAGCGATTGCTTCGACCGCGGCCTGCGCCGCAATCGCGCCGAGCCTTTCGCCATTGTTGGCGAGACGTTGCGCGACGCGAACGGTCTGCAAGCGCAATTCAGCCTCGACATCGAGAACGGCATCGTCAAAGCGGTCCGCTTCAAGGTTACGTCCTGTGTCGCACTCACCGCTTATGCGGAAGTGCTCGCGGAAGAAGTCGAGAAACTTTCGCTTATCTCCGCCATCGCAATCACGCCGCAAACGCTGATCGACGACCTCGAAGGTATTCCCCTCTTCCGCCGCGACCGCGCGAACCTTGTAGTCGCAGCACTCCGTTCCGCTATTTCAAATGCAACGCTTCAACAATCAGGGGTTACGAATGAAGGTCGCCTACATCTTCGCCACGCAACGGCATAATATTTCTTATGTTCTCGCCAAGATGATCCTGCCGCAGCTCGAAGAAAACCGGCACGGCGTCGATGTCGCCGGTATGTTTTTTTTCGAGGACAACAATTACGTCCTCGTGAAGGGCAACCCGATCGGCGAGCGGCTGAACAAGGTCGCGAAAGCCAAGGGTATGCTGCTCATGGGCTGCGACCAGTGCTGCTACGAGCGCGAGATCGCCGATCAGTTGATGGACGGTGTGCCGATCGGCTGCTTCCCGGACCTTTACAAGGCGCTTTCCGGCAATATGCCGGATCAGGTGATTACGCTCTGATCTCTCACCAAATCAGAACGCAAAGGGCGGCCGGTAGCCGCCCTTTCGCATTTCAGTTGAGCAGATACTCCCCGTTCACCGCGCGAAATTCCGACGGCTTGATCAGCCGCGCATGGGCCACTGTCACGGAATAGAGCGGCCCGGCCAGCTCGCGCGTCCAGAAGCCAAGAAAGCGCGAGAGTGTCGGAAACTGCGGAAAGAGATCGTATTCCTGCCAGACGAAGGTTTGCAGGAAACGCGGATGATCCGGCAGCCGATAGAGGATTTGGGCGGTCGTCAGCCCGTAGCCGTCGAGTTGCTTTCTGAAATCAGTCGAGATCCGATTCATCTGACATCCTTAATGCCGAAGGATGCCGGATGGTTCGCCTGTTCGTTCCGGAGAACAAGCCCAAAGATTGATTTAGCTGTTTAGAATCAAAGCACTAGCAGCCGCGCACGCTGGCGGCTAACAAGCCAGACGACAACCATGCCGAGTCTTGGCACTCATACTCGCCCAGTGCCAAAAAAGTTGACTCTGAGCCTTGAAGGGGCGAAAACGCGGCCCCATCTGGCGCGTAGGCGAGACAGAAGTCTCTGTGCGCCGATCCAATTCGCTAAACAAAATCAAGGTCTTGGAGGACTAGTTATGAAATTCCGTCCGTTGCATGACCGTGTCGTCGTCCGCCGCATCGAGGCAGACGAGCGCACGAAGTCGGGCATCATCATTCCGGATTCCGCGCAGGAAAAGCCGGCCGAAGGCGCAATCGTCGCCGTTGGTCCGGGCGGCCGCGACGAAGCCGGCAAGCTCATCCCGATCGACATCAAGGTTGGCGACCATGTGCTGTTCGGCAAGTGGTCCGGCACCGAAGTGAAGATCGACGGTGAAGATCTCATCATCATGAAAGAATCCGACGTTCTCGGCGTGATCGAAAAGACCGCTGCGAAGAAGAAGGCCGCGTAAGCGGACCTCGTCGAGAAACCAGGAGTAAGAAACTATGGCTGCTAAAGAAGTAAAATTCTCGGTCGAAGCGCGGGACAAGATGCTCCGCGGCGTCGACATTCTCGCCAACGCCGTGAAGGTCACGCTCGGTCCGAAGGGCCGCAACGTCGTGCTCGACAAGTCGTTCGGCGCGCCCCGCATCACCAAAGACGGTGTGACGGTCGCGAAAGAAATCGAACTCGAAGACAAGTTCGAAAACATGGGCGCACAGATGGTGCGCGAAGTCGCTTCCAAGACCAACGACCTCGCCGGTGACGGCACCACGACCGCGACTGTGCTCGCACAGGCGATCGTGAAAGAGGGCGCTAAGTCGGTTGCGGCCGGCATGAACCCGATGGATCTGAAGCGCGGCATCGACCTCGCGGTCGAAGCGGTGGTTGCGGACCTCAAGAAGAACTCGAAGAAGATCACCTCGAACGCCGAGATTGCCCAGGTCGGCACCATCTCCGCGAACGGCGACAGCGAAATCGGCGACTTCCTCGCGAAAGCGATGGCGAAGGTCGGCAACGAAGGCGTCATCACGGTTGAAGAAGCCAAGTCGCTCGAGACCGAACTCGATGTCGTCGAAGGTATGCAGTTCGACCGCGGCTACATCTCGCCCTACTTCGTCACCAACGCCGACAAGATGCGCGTCGAGATGGAAGACCCGTACATCCTCATCAACGAGAAGAAGCTCTCCTCGCTGAACGAGATGCTCCCGGTCCTCGAAGCGGTCGTCCAGTCGGGCAAGCCGCTCCTCATCATCGCCGAAGAAGTCGAAGGCGAAGCGTTAGCGACCCTCGTCGTGAACAAGCTCCGCGGCGGCCTCAAGGTTGCAGCCGTCAAGGCTCCGGGCTTCGGCGATCGCCGCAAGGCCATGTTGCAGGATCTCGCGATCCTGACCGGCGGCACCGCGATCTCGGAAGACCTCGGCATCAAGCTCGAGAACGTCCAGCTCAATATGCTCGGCCGTGCCAAGCGCGTGATGATCGACAAGGAAAACACCACGATCGTGAACGGCGCCGGCAAGAAGGCCGACATCGAAGCACGCGTTAACCAGATCAAGGCGCAGATCGAGGAAACCACCTCGGACTACGACAAGGAAAAGCTGCAGGAACGTCTCGCGAAACTCGCGGGCGGTGTTGCGGTTCTCCGCGTCGGCGGTGCGACCGAAATCGAAGTGAAGGAAAAGAAGGATCGCGTGGACGATGCCATGCACGCGACCCGCGCGGCCGTGGAAGAAGGCGTGCTGCCGGGTGGCGGCGTTGCCCTCCTCCGCGCAGTCAAGGCGCTCGCGCGTCTGAAGCCGGAAAACGACGACCAGCGTACCGGCGTCGAGATCGTCAAAAAAGCGATCCAGTCGCCTGCCCGTCAGATCGCGCTCAATGCGGGCGAAGACGGTTCGGTCATCGTCGGCAAGATCCTCGAGAACGACTCTTACTCGTTCGGCTTCGACGCGCAGTCGGGTAATTACGTCGATATGGTCAAGAAGGGCATCATCGACCCGACCAAGGTTGTGCGTACCGCGCTTCAGGACGCAGCTTCGGTTGCTGGTCTTCTGATCACGACGGAAGCGATGGTTGCCGAACTCCCGAAGAAGGGCGGCGCTGGCGCTCCCCAGATGCCGGGCGGCGGTATGGGCGGGATGGATTTCTGACGTAGTCAGAAATCAGACCGCCCATCATTTAAGATTCCAAAGCCGGCCAGGGCCGGCTTTG
>LNFM01000797.1_pt1 | contig 84282 bp, 79 predicted proteins | sample 596031 | NCBI WGS metagenome assembly LNFM01 (sample SAMN04254537, study PRJNA301005) | activated carbon metagenome | isolation source: dual media filters at the Ann Arbor, Michigan drinking water treatment plant | place: USA: Ann Arbor | reverse complement strand
TGTCCGGTGGTGGCCGACTGCGCCTTCAACAACTCGAACAACTGCTGCTGCAATTCCTCGACGCGAAGCGATTGCTCTTGTGCTTCGAGCGAGCGGACGCGGCTCTGGCGGCTCTGTGCAAACAGCAAACCGACCAGCAACAGCACGCCGAGCCCGCTTAAGGCAGCGATAAAGACGCCGAGCGTCACGTTCATGTCGTTGATCGAAAACAGGATTTCGCTCATTGCGCCAATACTTTCCGCCTGATTCTATCCGGAACGAACGGGGAACATCTCACCTGAAGCCTTGCAGGGCAAGGGTGCCCGCCCGCGTTGACCACAATCGAGCGATCACTTACTTCCCGCGCATGATCCGTCCGATTTTGCAGCTGCCCGACCCCGTTCTGCGCAAGGTTTCGAAGCCGGTCCAAGAGATCGACGGCGAAATCAAGAAGCTGATCGAGGATATGTTCGAGACGATGTATGACGCGCCGGGCGTGGGCTTGGCTGCGATCCAGATCGGTGTCGCCAAGCGCGTGGTCACGATCGACGCAACGCGCGGCGACGACGAAAAGCAGCCGATGGTCTTCATCAATCCGGAAGTGATTTCCGTGTCCGATGAAAAGGATTCGAAAGAAGAAGGCTGCCTTTCTATCGCGGAATTCTACGAAGAGGTAGAGCGTCCTTCCGAAGTGAAAGTCCGCTACATGGACCAGAAGGGCAAAACGAAAGAGATCGAGGCGGATGGTCTGCTCGCCCGCGCCTTGCAGCACGAGATCGATCATCTGAACGGTGTCCTCTTCATCGACCACATTTCGAAACTGAAGCGCGACCGCGTCACGAAAAAATTCACGAAGGCTGCGAAAACGAACAAGCGCACAGCGGCTGCCGGCTAGTAAGCCGCGAAAGGAATCTTTTGCGCGTCGTATTCCTGGGCACTCCCGATTTTGCAGTGCCGGCCCTCTCGGAGCTGGTCGCGCGCGGGCACGAAATCGTGGCCGTCTATTCGCGCGAACCGGCGGCTGCCGGGCGCGGCATGGCGGAGCGCAAGTCGCCTGTGCACGAGCTAGCCGGGAAATTCGGAATCGCCGTGCATCACCCGAAGACGCTGCGCGGCGAAGATGCGGCGGAACTGTTCCGTTCGCACGCCGCCGATGTCGCGGTCGTAGTCGCTTACGGATTGATTCTGCCGAAAGCGATTCTGCAAGCGCCCGCGCATGGGTGTCTTAATTTGCACGCGTCGCTTCTTCCCCGCTGGCGCGGCGCGGCCCCCATTCATCGTGCGGTTATGGCTGGCGACAAGGAAACCGGCGTGATGGTGATGCAGATGGAAGAGGGGCTCGATACCGGCCCGGTGGGTTTGGCCGAGCGCGTGACCATCGGCGAGAATGTCACGACCGGCGAATTGCACGACAAACTGAGCCTGCTCGGCGCCGACCTGATAGCGCGCGGGCTTGCTGCAATCGAGCGTGGTTCGCTTTCCTTCACCAAGCAGGCGGACGAAGGCGTGACCTACGCGAACAAGATCGAAAAGAGCGAGTCGCGTATCGATTGGTCGAAGCCTGCGCGCGAAGTTCACAATCACATTCGCGGGCTATCGCCGTTTCCCGGCGCATGGTTCGAGGCGGAGATCGAAGGCAAGCAGGTGCGTGTGAAAGTGCTGCGCTCGCAGATTGCAAACGGCGCAGGCACGCCGGGTATGGTCATCGACGATCAGCTTACCATCGCGGCTGGTGAAGGCGCGGTACAACTCGTCGAAGTGCAGCGTGCGGGCGCAAAAGCCATGAGCGCAGAGGAGTTCCTGCGCGGCGTGAAGCTCACGAAAGGCGCGAAAGCCGCCTGATGCCCCGCTACAAGCTCCTCATCGAATATGACGGCTCGCCGTTTCAGGGCTGGCAGATACAGGATACCGTTCTCACGGTCGCGGGTGTGCTCGAAGCGGCCCTCGAAAAACTTTCCGGTGAGCGCGTGAAAGTTTTCGGCGCCGGGCGTACCGACGCCGGCGTCCATGCGCGCGGTCAGGCCGCGCACATCGATTTAAGCAAAGACTGGGAAACCGACGTGATCCGCGACGGAATGAACGCGCATCTGCGGCCGCATCCGGTGGCGATCCTGTCGGTGGAAAAGGTAAGCGAAGACTTCGACGCGCGTTTCTCTGCGGTCAAGCGTCATTACGTTTATCGGATTCTAAATCGCCGCTCTGATCTTGCGCTCGACCGCAACCGGTTCTGGCGTGTCACGCGTCCACTGGATGAGCGGAAAATGCACGAAGCCGCGCAGTATCTTGTCGGCAATCACGATTTCACGACGTTCCGTTCGACCGAATGTCAGGCGAAATCGCCGTTGAAGACACTGGATGTTTTGAATGTGACCCGCGCCGGAGAGGAAGTCCGCATTGAGACCAGCGCGCGATCGTTCCTGCACAACCAGGTTCGCTCGATCACCGGTTCGCTGGAACAGGTGGGGGAGGGCAGATGGACGCCCGCCGATATGAAACGCGCGCTCGAAGCGCGTGACCGCTCGGCCTGCGGCCCGGTCGCGCCGCCGGACGGGCTTTATCTGATGCGGGTGGATTACGCGAAGTAGCGCGTCAAAACGCGCAGATAAACCTGTGTCAGTTTCTCGATATCGGAAACCGGCACGCGCTCGTCGATCTTGTGCATGGTTTGGCCTACGAGACCGAATTCGACCACCGGGCAATAATCCTTGATGAAACGCGCGTCCGAGGTGCCGCCGGAGGTCGAGAGCTTCGGCGCGGTACCCGTCGTCTCCTTGATCGCATCGGAAACGAGATCTGTGAAGGCGCCCCGCTGCGTCAGAAAGCAGTCGCTTGAGGGCTCCCAGTCGATCTGAAACGGCGTATCGCCGACCGCTTGCATCACCCGCTGCAAGACGAGATCGCGCAGGCTCTCCGCCGTATGCAAATCGTTGAAGCGGATATTGAACTGTGCGCGGCCTTCGGCCGGGATCACGTTGAAGGCGCGGTTTCCGGTCTCCAGCGAAGTGATTTCGAGGTTCGAGGCGTCGAAATGCTCGGTGCCCTTGTCGAGCGGCTCCCCGCTTAATACCGCGACCGCGCGGATCAGCGGCGGCACCGGATTGTCGGCGAGATGCGGATAGGCGACGTGGCCCTGCAGGCCCCGGAAAATCAGCGTGCCTGAGAGCGAGCCGCGCCGTCCGATCTTCGCCATATCGCCGAGCGCGCCGACATTGGTCGGCTCGCCCACGATGCAATGATCGAACCTCTCGCCGCGCTCGCGCGCCCAACGCAGGAGCTTGCGCGTGCCGTTAACGGCGGGGCCTTCCTCGTCGCCGGTAATCAGAAAAGAAATCGTGCCGCGCTTCGGTTTGCCGAACTGGATCGCGGCAGCGGCAAAAGCGGCAATCGCGCTTTTCATGTCGCAGGCGCCACGGCCGTAGAGTTCGCCGTTCGCGATGTCGCCGGAGAACGGCGCGTGCGTCCAGCTTGCTTCATTGCCTGGAGGAACAACGTCGGTGTGGCCGGCGAATACGAAATGTGGAGCGCCGCTGCCGATTTTTGCGAACAGGTTGTCGATGTCAGGGGTGTTCATGTCCGAAAACGGCACGCGATGCACTTCGTATCCTGCATCGCGCAGAACTCTACCGAGCGTCTCCAGCGCGCCGCCTTCCGCGGGCGTCACGGACGGACAGCGGATCAGCGCCTGTGCGATTTCAAGGGCGGTCAGCTCAGACATTTCCAAACTTGTGCTTTTCGCGATAGTCCTCGTAGGACTCTAGAATCGAAATCTTCTGCCAGATTTTCAGGCTCAGTCCGCCCGCGACGTTCTGCAAATCGCTCGCCGCGTCGATCACGACCTCATCGGGCAGCTTCTGGGCATATAGGGCCGCGAGCTTCGAGCCGAGCGAGAGCATGACACTGCAAAACCCGAGATAGCGCGTGAGATCCTGACGCGTCATGCCTTCGGTGCTGTCGGAGCTTAAGAGTTCGCTTGGGTCTTTGCTGAATTGATGCATATCGATGACGTGCACGATCGAGCGCAGTTCGTTCAGATCGTTCAACGCGCGCGTTCGGGAAATGCGCGCCTCCAGCGAGAACAGGAAGTAGATCGCAACACTGATGAAAATGATGAGGTTCGTACCCGCTTCGAGACCTTGCAACAGGTTGATGAGTTCGACTTCCCCGGTCTTCACCTGGATGGCGTGAATGAGAAACGCGATGATGCCTCCTGCCGCTGCGATCAGGAGTACGATGATCGCGCGTAGCGGATAGTTCGAGGCGTTTACCGCCTGCGACTTCGCCTCGGTTTCCTTCGCCACCACAAGCAGTTCTTCGCATACGGCCGCGAGATCCGATTTCGGAAACCGGCCCGAGATGCGCATATGCAGCTCGTCGATGGTGTGGATGATCTCGTTTGATTCGAGCGCGCGGTACTTCATGGTTTTTGCGTCAGGCGAAGCGGTTTCAGGATTGTGCTTGCGGCATGGCTTCCAGCGGGTCCGGGCCGTAGCGGTTAGGCCCGACCGTTCCCCGGCGCAGGCCAAGCTCGATGAAGAGAAAGATCACATAAGCCAGAAAGAGCAGCGAGACCACTATGAGCAATGGCGAGGGCTCGGAAGCCATGCTGCCCATCATTTTGGTTTGACTGGTACTGAGGTTCGTGAGGAAAGCTAGCAGCGCGAAATATGCCGCGATGAATAGATAATGCCTGCCGCGGTCCTGCGCGCGCTTCGCCGAGAGCGCAAAGCCGCACCACAGGAAGAACAGGTTCGCGATTGCACCCGCGGTGCCACCGCCGAGATAAGCGGCGAGCACGATCACCGGCAAACCGATGACAGTGATTGCGAGAATCCCGAGCCAGTAGGTTTGACGCGGAATGCGCCCGTCGACATTTGTAAATAGTTGTAGCGGATTCATCTAAAACGCCCCGGTACTCACGCGGCACAAGCTATCAGAGTTGCGGCGCTTGGGCAGCTTTGCTTTTCGGGATGAAGGGACCGAAATAAAGCACGACGAAACCGATCAAGATGAGAAGCCAAATATACTCGATGTACTCGATCGTGAGGTAAACCCAGACAAAAGGCAGGCTCGCAACAAGGATGCCGAGCGGCACAGGATAGGCCACGCCGATGTCGCGCATACGTGCCGTTACCAGGCACATATGAAAGTAGATCGCGATCAGCGGAAACACGGATGCGAGGAAAACGGCGCCGCTACCGGCGCCCGTAGGATTGTTCAGCCCGGCCAGCGCCATGACGCCGACGAACAGAATACCGAGTTCGCCGAGCAGCCCGAGCAGGTATTTTCCCTGGCTGATCTTGCCGCGAAAGGTAATCAGTTTCCCAAACCAGCCGATTTCTTCCGCCGGCTGAACCCCGTCTTGCTCGCTCATGACACCCCCCGCCTGACAGAGGCTAGCAGGAACGGCGGTCCCCCGCACTTAGTCGCGCAATAGTTCGTTGATCGAAGTCTTCGAGCGGGTTTTCTCGTCCACGCGCTTCACGATCACCGCGCAGTAAAGACCTGGACCCGGCTCGTTCGAGCCGGAAATAGTCTTTCCGGGAATCGTGCCCGGCACCACCACGGAGTAGGGCGGCACTTCGCCCATGTAGATTTTGCCGGTTTCGCGGTCGACGATCTTGGTCGAGGCGCCTAAGAAAACCCCCATGGAAAGCACCGAGCCTTCGCGGACGATCACGCCTTCCGCGACTTCCGCGCGCGCGCCGACAAAGCAGTTGTCCTCGATCACAACCGGGCCGGCTTGCAGCGGCTCAAGCACGCCGCCAATGCCGGCGCCGCCGGAGATATGAACCTTCGAGCCGATCTGCGCACAGGAACCGACGGTGGCCCAGGTGTCGATCATGGAGTTCGCGCCGACATGAGCGCCAAGGTTTACGAAGCTCGGCATCAAGACCGCGCCCGGCGCGATGTAGGCCGAGCGGCGCACGACGCAGCCCGGCACGGCACGAAAGCCGGCCTTCTTGAAGTGTGCCGGTTTCCAGCCGTCGAATTTCGACGGCACCTTGTCCCACCACACCGCGCGGCCGGGACCGCCTTTGATGGTCTCCATGTCGTTCAGGCGGAAAGAGAGCAGCACGGCTTTTTTGAGCCACTGGTTGACGCGCCACTCGCCGCTCGCCTGCTTTTCCGCCACGCGCGCCTTACCGGCGTCGAGTAAATCGAGCGCCTCATCGACAGCCTTGCGGACCTTGCCCTTGGTCTTCGGGCCGATCTTGGCAGTGTCGGAAAAGGCTTCGTCGATAATTTTTTCGAGTTCTGCGGGCTTCACGAGGCGGCGCTCCGGTTAGATGAGGAGTGCGTTTTCCTTGGGAGCCGCGGCCTTGTCAACCGCGCAAGCCTATGGCTCGCGGAAGCGAACCGTGGCACCCGCGGTCGCGGAAAATTCGAGTACGGCGAATCCTTTGACATCTAACCCTTGCACCTCGCAGTTCTTCTGCTCGCGGATTTCGAAACGTATGTTCTTCACGCAAAACTTCTCGTTGCCGCCCCACTGAAGCGGCCGGCCTTTGCGCTCGATCGCGGTACCCGATGCATCCACCGCTTCGGCAAACGAAAACATCCGGCCTCCAATTCTGCGCGGCATTTCGGGGCGGAGGCAGGCGCCGGCGTCGATCTTCCACCAGCCTCGCGCGGTAACCGTTCCGCTTTCTTCGATGGCGAGAGCCGCCATCACGATATGCTTGGTGTCGTTGCACCATAACAGGCCCGGCGCGTTGCCTTCGCGCGCGGCGGCGAGCAGGACATCGAGAAAGTCGTGCCGCAGCACTGCATCCATCGAAAGCGTTCTGCTTTTGAGAAACGCCGCAAGCGCTGCTTCGCTTTTCGCGCCGAGCGTGCCGTCAATCGGTTCTGCATCGAAGCCCGCGAGTGTCAGCAGCCGCTGGATTGCCGCGATGCGCGCCTGGTCCGGTTCATAGCCGGAGCTTTCGGCGACATAGAGACTTATATTGTTGCCGGATTTACTCGGCTGCACTTCCGCGAACGGCAGCAACCGCTCTTCCGGCTTCGTGCATTTCTTCGCGCCCGCGAGCAGGAAATCGCCGCTACCCGTACAGAGATTGATATGCGAAGCGCTCAACGGTTGCAGTGTGCCGTAGAGGGGAAGCGCGCGGGCGTGAAGATACAAATGATCGGCGCTGACTTCGCCGCGCAGCACGGCGCGGCACGCGCCGGGATCGACGCGAAACCAGCCGCGCGTCGCAGCCGCGTTCTTTGTCTCGACACCAATAGCAGCCTCGATCACGAAGCTCGTTCGATTGCAGATTTCCAGATCGGCGCGGGCAAAACCCGTCGCAGCGAAGAAAACAATCGCTGCGAGCAGAAAACGCATCAGCGCTTGATCAGCGTGCCCGCGCCGTGATCGGTGAGCAGTTCGAGGAGAACCGCGTGCGGCACCTTGCCGTCGAGAATGACGACGCCTTCGACGCCGCGCTCCAGCGCATCGATGCAGGTTTCGACTTTCGGAATCATGCCGCCCGAAATTGTGCCGTCCGCAATCAGCTTACGCGCGTCTTTCAGCGAAAGCTCCTCAATCAGCTTCTTCGATTTGTCGAGCACGCCGGGAACGTCGGTGAGCAGAAGCAGGCGCTTTGCGGAAAGCGCGCCCGCGATCGCACCCGCGAACGTGTCCGCGTTCACGTTAAAGGTGCCGCCGTTGATGCCGGCTGCGACCGGTGCCAGCACCGGGATAAGTTCGCGGCCGAGAATCTGTTCGAGCACGGTGATGTCGACTTCAGCCGGCTCGCCGACATAGCCGAGATCGATCGCCTTCTCGATGTTGGAATCCTTGTCGCGCGTGGTGCGCGTGACTTTCTTCGCCTTGACCATATTGCCGTCTTTGCCGGAGAGGCCGATGGCACGTCCGCCCGCTTCGTTGATGAAGCCGACGATCTGCTTGTTGATGGAGCCGGCGAGCACCATCTCGACCACTTCGACCGTCTTCTGGTCGGTGACGCGCAAGCCGTCCTTGAATTCGGATTTGATGCCGAGCTTGTCGAGCATCATGCCGATCTGCGGGCCGCCACCGTGGACCACGACCGGATTGATGGCGGTTTGTTCGAGCAAGACGATGTCGCGCGCGAAATCGCGCGCCAGCTGTTCGTCGCCCATGGCGTGGCCGCCGTATTTCACGACGACGATCTCTTCGTCATAACGCTGCATATGCGGCAGCGCCTGCGCGAGAATGCGCGCTTGTTCGTGGGCGTCGGCAGGAATCGTGTTTTTGCTCATGAATCTCGGTTCCGGACTTGCCAGAACTTTCTAGCCGATTTTGTGGGCAGTAAGAAAGGCCTGACTAGCCGTAACCGCGCTCATCCATAAGCCGGATGATCGCGGCGCGTACTTCTGCAATCCCGGTGCCTTCGTAAGAAGAGGTCGGGAACACCTCGGGGAAAGCGGCCGGGCGCTTTGCGATCGCGGCGCGTGTGTCCTCAATACGCTTCGGCAGGTCGGCGGCTTTCACTTCGTCGCATTTCGTCAGCACGACCATGTAGCCGACCGCGGCCTTGTCGAATTCGCTGAGCATCTCGGCGTCGTTAGGTTTCACGCCATGGCGCGCGTCGATCAGGACGACCACGCGGCCGAGATTAACGCGCTTTTGCAAATAAACGCGGACGAACCCGCTCCAAGCTTTTACTTTTTCCTTGGCGGCTTTCGCATAGCCATAGCCGGGCAGATCGACCAGCACGAGTGAGCCGGAGGATTTAAAGAAATTGATCTGCTGCGTGCGTCCCGGCGTGATGGAAACACGCGCGAGCGATTTGCGGTTCGTGAGCGCGTTGATCAGGCTTGACTTCCCGACATTCGAGCGCCCGGCGAAAGCAACCTCGATGCCTTGCGGTTTCGGAAGCGTGTCGGGTTTGTCCGCGCCCCAGAAAAACTCGAACTCGCCTGCGAACAGTTTGCGGCCCGCTTCGATTTCGCGCGCGGTGAAGTCCATCACTGCGCACCCATCTCTTCGCTCTCGGCGGAAAGCGCAAGCCACTCGGCTTCGGCTTTGGCGAGTGCGTCGGATGCCCGCGTTCTGGCTGCGCCGAGCGAAGACGCCTCGCGCGGATTGCGGCTGTGCAGATCGGCATCGGAAAGCTGCGCGTCGAGACGCGAGATTTCTTCCTCCAGCTTCTGCACTTGCGTCTCCAGAGACGCGATCTTCTTGTTGATGTTGCCGAGCGAGGGCTTGCTCGCGGCCTTGTTTGCCGCGCGCTTTTCCTTGCCGGTCATGCGTTCGGCGCCACCGCCTAGTACGTCGCGGCGATACTGGTCGAGATCGCCCTCGTAAGGCTTCACGGTGCCGTTCGAGACGAGCCACAGGCGGTCGGCACAGGCTTCGAGAAGATGCCGGTCATGGCTGACCAGGATCACCGCACCCGGATAATCGTTCACCGCCTCGATCAGCGCCGCTCGGGCTTCGATGTCGAGATGGTTCGTGGGCTCGTCGAGGATCAGAAGGTGAGGGCCGTGAAAGGCGGCCAGGCCGAGCAACAACCGTGCTTTCTCGCCGCCCGAAAGCTGCGCGACCTTGGTGTCGGCGGCGGCCGCGGAGAATCCCATTTCCGCCGCGCGGGCGCGTATTTTCGATTCATGTGTGCCTGAAGGCATCAGATCGCGTACGTGATCGGCAGGCGATTGATCGGCTCTCAACTCGTCGAGCTGATGCTGCGCGAGATAGGCGACTTCCATCTTGGATGCGCGCACGACCTTGCCGCCATCGGGTTTCAGGCGTTCGGCGAGCAGTTTTGCGAAGGTCGATTTGCCGTTGCCGTTCGGACCCAAGAGCGCAATGCGGTCGTCTTCGTCGATGCGTAGCTCGAGATTGCGCAAAATAGGTTTGCCCGGCTCGTAACCGACCGACACGCCGTCATAAACGATAATCGGCGGCGAGAGCGTTTTCTCAGGATGCCGGATGGAAATCGCCGCCGGCGCATCTTCGATATGCGTGGCGAGCGGCTCCATTTTCGCGAGCGCTTTCACGCGCGATTGCGCCTGCCGAGCCTTCGAAGCCTTCGCCTTGAAGCGGTCGACGAAAGCCTGCATATGCGCACGCGCGGCGTCCTGTTTCTTGCGGGCCTTCTCGTCAAGCACGAGCTTCTCGCGCCGCTGGCGGTCGAACGAGGAAAAACCGCCGCGATAAAGTTTCAGCTTCTTCTGGTCGAAATGCAGGATATGCGTGACCGAGGTATCGAGCAGATCGCGGTCATGGGAAATCAAAATGATCGTATGCGGATACTTCGCAAGATAATCCTGAAGCCACAGCGTGCCTTCGAGATCGAGATAGTTGGTCGGTTCGTCGAGCAGCAACAGATCGGGCTCGACGAAAAGAAGGGCTGCGAGTGCGACCCGCATACGCCAGCCGCCGGAAAATTCCGAGCAAGCACGCGCCTGCGCCGCCTCGTCGAAACCGAGGCCGGCAAGAATTTTCGCAGCCTTTGCGGGCGCCGAGTAAGCGTCGATATCGACCAGACGAATTTCGATCTCTGCGATGCGCATCGGATCTTTGGCGGTTTCGCGCTCGATGAGGAGTGCCGCGCGCTCGGTATCGGCGGCAAGCACGCGCTCCAAGAGACTGTCCGGGCCAGACGGGGCTTCCTGCGCGACCTTGCCGATGCGCGCACGCGCGGGCTTGCGGATCACGCCCGATTCGATGTCGACCTCGTTTTCGATTGCGCGAAACAGCGTGGTCTTGCCGCAGCCGTTGCGGCCGACCACGCCGATATGCGCGCCTTCCGGAATCGATACCGAGGCGTGGTCGATCAAAAGCTTGCCCGCAACGCGGAGCGATATGTCGTCGAGAACGATCATGATTTGAGGTCTCTAAAGCACATGACCCGCTTCAAGGGAAACGGGTCATGCAATTTCGTCCGTTAACGCGCGCCGCTAGTTGTCGTTCGCGGCTTTCTTTTTCGGGACCAGCGCCCTCACGTTGTCCCAGAGTTCGATCTTGGCGCCGTTGCGCTTCATGATCACGCCCTGCTGCAACACCGAGAGGAAGTTGTTCCAGGTCCAGTAGATCACGAGACCGGCCGGGAACGAGGCAAGCAGGAAGGTGAAGATCAACGGCATCCAGTCGAAGATCATCTTCTGCGTCGGGTCCGGCGGCGACGGGTTCATCTTCATCTGCACCCACATCGTAATCCCCATGAAGATTGGCCATATGCCGAGATGCAAGAACTGCCCGAACACAGGGATCACGGTCGGATCGAACGGAATGAGGCCGAACAGATTGAAAAGATTGGTCGGATCCTGTGCGGAAAGATCGCGGATCCAGCCAATGAACGGCGCGTGACGCATTTCGATCGTCACGAACAGCACCTTGTAGAGCGCGAAGAATACCGGAATCTGAATCAATATCGGCCAACAGCCCGCAAGCGGGTTGATCTTCTCTTTCTTATAAAGCTCCATCAGCGCCTGCTGCTGGGCGGTCTTGTCGTCGGCGAAGCGCTTGCGGATTTCCTCCATCATCGGCTGCACCATCTTCATCTTCGCCATCGAGGCGTAAGATTTATTGGCGAACCAGAAGAAGAGAATCTTGATGAGCACCGTCACGATCAGGATCGAGTAACCGAAGTTCCCGGTCAGGCGAAAGAAATAATCGATCGCTTTAAAGAGCGGCTTGGTGATGAAATAGAACCAGCCCCAGTCGATCATCAATTCGAAGTTCTTGATGCTGTCGCTCTTCTCGTAGCCGTCGATGATCGCGGTTTCTTTCGCGCCGGCGAAAAACTGCGACAGGTTCTGCGCCTTGGCACTCGGCGCAACCGTAATGCCGTCCAGGAGATAATCGGACTGATAGGTTTTGACCGGACCTAGCGAGCCCGAGGAGAAGCGCGCGCTCATTGTCGCGGTCTGTGGCGGAATGAGCGCTGCCGCCCAGTATTTATCGGTGATGCCGAACCAGCCGCCCGTGGTCTTGAAAGTCTGGGCGGGTTTATCGGCAATCGAGGCATACTGAACTTCGTGCAGCTTGTTGTCGCCGGTGACGCCGATCAGGCCTTCATGAAGAATGTAATAGCCGAGCACCTGTGGCGTGCCATGGCGCGAGACCAGGGCGTAGGGAAACAGTTGCAGCGCTTGTTGCGTGCCGTTCTCGACTTCGTCTGCGATCTTGAACATATAGTTGCGGTCGATCGAGATCGTGCGGCGGAAGGTGATGCCCTCGCCGTTGTTCCATGTAAGGCGAAGCGGGCTCTCGGGCGTCAGCGCGCCGGAGCCTTCGCGTGTCCAGACCGTATCCGCGTCCGGCATTTTCGTTTTCTGGTCGCCCGCGACCCAACCGAATTCCGCATAGAACGGCTGCGGGCTGCCGGAGGGTGCAAGCAGAATGATGTTCGGGCTCTTCGGATCGACGGTCTCGCGATAGTCGTTCAGCGAAACGTCGTCGATGCGCGCACCTTTGAGCGCGATCGAACCGCGTAAGCGAGGCGTTTCGATCTGCACACGCGTGCCGGAGGCGGCGAGCACCTGATCGCGCGTAAGCGCGGCGGGGCGCTGAACCGTGCCGGGCACTTGCGGTTGGCTTTGTGTCTGCGGAGCGGCGGGCGTCTGCGGGGCGGAAGGCGACTGCGGGCCGGTCGGACTCGCGGTCGGCGCCTGCGGTCCCTGCGGCCCGGTCTTGGTTTGCTGCTGTTGTTGTTGCTGCTGCTGAATCTGCTTCTGTTTTTCGAGCTGGGGTGCTGCGAAGAAATATTGCCAGCCGACGAGCACGATCACCGAAAGGACGATCGCGAGCAGCGTATTCTTCTGGTCGACCATTCTTATTCTCCGTCGGCGGGGCTTCGTTAGCGCCGGGTCTTATGGACTTGTTTGAGCGTATTTTCGAGGCCGCCGGTGAGTTCCGGAAAACCGGCGGTTAACGCGGCTCTGCGAGCCACGACTACATAGTCAAAGCCGGCCTTGCCTGCTTGCGGCAGAACGGCGCGTGCGGCTGCTCGTAAGCGGCGCCGGATGCGGTTCCGCTCGACGGCATTGCCGACCTTTTTCGTGACGGTCAGGCCGAGGCGAAGCTCGGCATCATCCTTGCGGTCGCGCGCCTGCAAAGAAAAAGACGGGTTACCCACCCGCGTGGCTTTGGCCGCGGCGAGAAAATCCGCGCGTTTCACTATCCGGTTCATGAGGGCGAACCCGAACCGGCGTGTCCGATCAAGCCGAAAGACGCTTGCGTCCGCGCCGGCGGCGGGCGGCAAGAACCTTGGCACCGCCAAGGGTCGCTTTGCGCGCGCGGAAACCATGCCGGCGCTTGCGGACAATTTTGCTCGGTTGATAGGTCCGTTTCACGGGGCTTACTCCGCTAGATCGCAGCCGGTGGGCTACCTGAATTTGCGCGGCTCAGGTCTGGCGGCGGGAAATCCCGCGTTTCCTAGCCCCCGAAGAGGCCGCGGCAGCCAGAAATCATCTCAAGCACGCGCGCCGGGCTTATAGGGGGCGCCCCCCGGCGAAGTCAATGGAAACGCTGGTTTTCAGGCCAAAAAGTCCGCTTACAAGGGCTTTCCGCGCCTTGGCCGGACTGTCGTGATTCAGCGCTACGCACTCCGCGCACATTGTATAAGGCGCGGGCGCGAAACACGCGGGAAAACGGCTCAAGGTTGAATGCAAGATTCAGAACAGACGAAAACCTCCCGCCGCACCGGATTTGTCCTGCGCTATGTGCCCCTCGTGGTCCTGTTAGCTGCGGCAGCCGTGGTCTTCGGCTTCGGACTGCATCGCTACATTTCGTTTGAGGCTGCACTCCGTCATTCGGAGGCGCTGGACCGGCTCGTCGATAACAACCCGCTGGCGGCGTTTGCCGTCTATGCCGCGGTCTATAGCGCCGCGATCGTTTTCGCCGTTCCGGGTGCCGTCGTCTTTACGATGTTCGGCGGTTTTCTGTTCGGCGCTTTTTTCGGCGCACTCGGCGGAATTCTCGGCTCGACCATTGGCGGCGTGATTACGGTGCTCATCGGCAGCGCTTCTATCGGCGCAAGCTTGCAGAGCGCGGCACTGCCGCGCTTCCAGAGGTTCGCACGCGGATTCAGGAACGGCGCCTTCGGCTACATCGTGTTGCTGCGCCTGATTCCGATCGTTCCTTATATTGCGATCAATGTCGCGGCGGGGCTCTTCCGTGTGCCGCTCAAGACGTTCATCACGGCCACCATGCTCGGTATCGCGCCGATTGCATTCTGCTTCGGCTTTATCGGCTCGGGTCTCGATCAGGGCATTGAAAAACAGCTTCAGGCGTTCCGCGCCTGCGAGGCCGCGAATACCGGCGACTGCCGGATCGAATTCGACATGATGCATTTCCTTTCGCGCGAACTGATCGTCGGGCTGGCGCTGTTCACGATCCTTGTCTTGTTGCCGGTCATCTTCCGGAAACGCATCGCTGGTTTCCGTCGCAAGCCCCAGCAGGAAGGCGTTAAGCCGTAAACTTCGCGTGAATTGACGGGCCTCCGGCGCAGGCGCATTCTTTTCCTATGAATGAAAAATCCGAAGCTAAAGCGCGCACGGACACGGTAGCGAAGCCGCCGTTTCGCGTTGGCCTTTCCGGCAAGCTTCTGCTTTTGACGATTCTGTTCGTGATGCTCGCGGAAGTGCTGATCTACGTCCCGTCGATCGCAAATGTGCGGACGATGTGGTTGAAGGATCGCGCGGCCACCGCGCGGCTTGCCGTGCTCGCGCTCGACGCGACCCCGGACAACATGGTGCCGCAGGAACTCGCGAAGCGCCTGCTCGACGGCGCAGGCGCCACCGCGGTGGTCGTGAAATTCGGCGACACAAGGCGGTTGCTCTCCGTCGCCGATATGCCGCTTACCGTGCAGGACAGCATCGACCTGCGCTCTTATTCTTATATGTCTTCGATCATCGACGCCTTCGCGACCCTCGCCACCGGAGGCAGCCGCACCATCCGCGTTCTCGACAGCGCGCCGATGGGCGGCGAGTTCATCGAAATCATCCTGCCGGAGCGCTCGCTTTACCGCGCGATGATTTTGGCCTCGCAGAACATTCTCTGGGTCTCGCTCGTGATTTCGATCGTCACGGCGATGTTGGTCTACGCAACACTGATCTGGCTCTTCGTGCGGCCGCTGCGTAACATGACCGTTCAGATGATGCGCTTCGCGCAAAACCCGGAAGACGCGAGCCGCATTCTTTCGCCGTCGCGACGCGCCGACGAAATCGGCCTGGCAGAGCGCGAACTCGCGCGTATGCAATACGAACTCTCGCAGACGCTTTATCAGAAGAGCCGGCTTGCTTCGCTGGGCCTTGCGGTCTCGAAGATCAACCACGACCTGCGCAATCTGCTCTCTTCGGCGCAACTGATGTCGGATCGCATCGGAAACCTGCGCGAGCCTTTGGTCGCGCAACTCGCGCCGAAGCTGATGCGCGCGCTCGACCGCGCGATCTCTTATTGCCAGCAAACGCTCGCCTATGGCCGCGCGCAGGAGCCGCTGCCGATGCGCAAGAGCGTGAGCGTGGAGCATCTCGTCGAGGAAGTGCGCGATACGCTGAACCTGAACGAAAGCAGCCAGATCGGCTGGGTGCCTTCGGTCGAGCGCGGGCTGATGATGGATGCCGATCCCGAGCAGATGTTCCGCGTGCTGCTTAATCTTGCGCGCAACAGCATCGAGGCGCTGCAGACGCGCGTGCCGAACGAGCCGGCACGCGATCAGGTGCGTGTGGTCGGCCGCCGCGAAGGTGCAGTGGTCGTGCTTGAAGTGGCCGACACCGGACCGGGCCTGCCTCCGCGGACACGCGAGCATCTGTTCGAGCCGTTCCATGGTTCGGTGCGCTCGGGCGGCACCGGTCTCGGTCTTGCCATTGCCGCTGAAATTGTCCGGCTCCATGGCGGCGATATCAAACTTGTCGACGGCACCATCGGCGCGGCGTTTAGGATTTCCATTCCCGATCGCCCCGCGCAACTCGACAGCTACCGCGAGAACAAGCTGCGCGCGTAGTGAAATGCCGAAACGCTAAAACAGGAATTCTGCCATGGCGGGCGTTTCGATCTTATCCCTGGCAACTGCCGCGCCACCGCACGTTATCGAACAGCGCGATGTGATTGCCGCCGCGCCGAAAGCGCTGCCGGGATTTTTCCGCCAGTTTCCCGGCATGATCGAAGTATTCGGCAATGCCGGAATTGAGCGCCGACGCGCCGTGCGCCCGCTTGAGTGGTATCTGACGCCGCACGATTTGCGCGAGCGCTCTGAAGTCTATCTTGAGGAGGCGCTGAAACTTTACGAGCAGGTCGCAAAAGACGCGATGGATCGCGCGGGAGTGAAGCCTGAAGAAATCGACATCGCGGTCACGATTTCTTCGAGCGGCGTCGCGACGCCGAGTTTGGAAGCGCGCGTGATGAGCAGGCTCGGGTTTCGTCCCGAGACCCGTCGTGTGCCGATCTTCGGGCTTGGTTGCGCGGGCGGTGTCACCGGCCTGTCGATCGCGTCAAAATTCGCGTCCGCCGAGCCGGGCACGACCGTGCTCGTTGTCGTGGTTGAACTCTGCACGCTTGCGCTGCGTACCGACCGCGACATCAAGGAAGACGTGGTCTCGGCAGCACTCTTCGCCGATGGCGCCGCGGCACTCGTGCTTCGCTCCGGTGACAAGCAGGAAAACAAATCTCTCGCGCGGGTGAACGGATCGGCCGAACACACCTGGCCTGAGACGCTCGACATCATGGGATGGACCTTCGATCCGGTCGGGTTCGGCGTGGTGCTCGCGCGTTCCGTGCCGATGTTCGTGGAGCGCCGTATGCCGGAAATGACGAACACGCTGCTCGCACGCTGCAAGGTCGGCATCCACGATGTCGCGCGCTTCGTCTGCCACCCCGGCGGCGGCCGTGTCGTCGATGCCCTCGAAAATGCGCTGAAGCTGCAACGCGGTTCGCTCGATCACGAACGTGCGGTGCTACGCGAATATGGGAATATGTCCGCGCCGACGATTCTGTTTGCGCTCGAGCGCGTGTTTGCGGAGAAGCGCCGTGGCATACTTGCGTTAAGCGCGCTGGGACCGGGGTTCACGGCGACGATGCTGACCATGGAGACGCTCTATGCGTGATGCGATCCTGCTGCTCGGCTTCGTGACCTTGCAGCGCTTGTTCGAATTGCTGCTATCGCGGCGCAATGAAGCGCGCCTCAAGCTGCGCGGTGCGGTCGAAGTTGGTGCGAACCATTATCCGGTCATGGTGCTACTGCACGCAGCGTGGCTCGGCGTGCTGTGGCTGCTTGCCTGGAACCTTGAGCCGAACGTGCTGCTCGCGGCTGCGTTTCTGGCACTTCAGCCTTTGCGCTATTGGGTGATCGCAACCCTCGGCGACCGCTGGACTACGCGGGTCTTCGTGATTCCTGGAGCCTCGATCATCCGCACCGGCCCCTACCGTTTTTTCAGCCATCCCAACTATCTGATCGTGGTCTTCGAGATCGCGCTGCTGCCGCTCGCTTTCGGGCTGATCTGGGTCGCGGTCTTGTTTTCCGTTCTGAACGCGGCCCTTTTGGCCTGGCGTATCCGGATCGAGCAGCGGGCGCTCCATGATGCCGCGGCCACAGCCCCTGCGGCGCTTGCAAATACCGGGCAGGGCGGGTAGTTCGCTGGCCTCCAATGCGCTCGTAGCTCAGCTGGATAGAGCACCAGACTACGAATCTGGGGGTCGGGAGTTCGAATCTCTCCGAGCGCGCCATTTCTCCTTGCATATAATGAGTTCGGATTAGCCGGCCCGGCCGTTTACCGGGGCCTGCGGCATTCGAACCGGAGATATCCTGATGGCTGCCGACGCGCATTCTGGAACGCAACTCGTTCAGGTCGTGGTCCTGCTTGCGGCTGGCGTGATCGCGGTACCGATCTTTAAGCGCATCGGCCTCGGCTCGGTGCTCGGCTATCTCGCAGCCGGTCTCGTGATCGGTCCGTTCGGCTTGCGGCTGTTCTCTGATGCGCAGGCGATCCTGCATATCGCCGAACTTGGCGTCGTGATGTTCCTGTTCGTGATCGGGCTGGAGATGCAGCCGTCACGGCTTTGGAGTTTGCGTAAGGAAATTTTCGGTCTCGGCGTCGCGCAGGTTGCATTTTGCAGCCTGCTGCTCACCGGCACAGGAATGCTCTGGGGGCTTTCTCCCCTCGTCGCCTTCTTCGCCGCGGCGGGCTTCGTGCTGACTTCGACCGCGACCGTGATGCAACTACTCGATGAGCGGCGCGAAGTATCGTCGCCGCGAGGCCAGCGCATCGTTTCGATTTTATTGCTAGAGGATCTTGCGATCGTTCCGCTCCTGATTGCCGTCACCTTGCTGACGCCGGGGGCGGCAAAGCTCGCGCCCAGCGAGTTCTGGCAGGCAATCGGCATAGCCGGCGCCTCGGTGGCGCTCTTGGTCGCGGCGGGACTATGGCTGCTTAACCCGTTCTTCCGCTTTCTGGCCGAGTCGCACGCGCGCGAAGTGATGACGGCCGCCGCGCTCCTTGTCGTACTCGGTGCTGCGCTCGGGATGCAGATCGGCGGCCTCTCGATGGCGATGGGTGCGTTCCTCGCAGGTGTGTTGCTTTCCGAATCGAGCTTTCGGCATCAACTGGAAGCCGACATCGAGCCTTTCCGCGGCATTCTTCTGGGGCTCTTCTTCCTTGCGGTCGGCATGACGATCGACATTCCGCTCATGGCGCAGCAGTGGCCGCTCATTCTCGCGGGCACGCTTTCGTTCATGCTCGTGAAAGGTGTCGGCATCTACGCGGTCGCGCGTCTTCGCAGCAAACATGGCGAAGGCCTCTATCGCGCGGCAATGATGGCGCAAGGCGGCGAATTCGCCTTCGTGCTCTATGCCGCCGCGACGCAGGCCGGAATCTTCTCGACCCAGGTCAATGCGCTGATGACCGCCGCCGTGATCGTTTCGATGGCGCTGACGCCTTTGCTGGTGTTTGGGCTCCGTTGGATCATGCCCAAAGAGAAAGAATCCATGGACGGCGTCGAGGCGGCGGAAGATCTTTCCGGCAGCGTGCTGATTATCGGCTTCGGGCGTTTCGGTCAGATCGTAAGCCAGCCGCTGCTCGCGCGCGGTATCGACATCTCGATTATTGATAACCAGACCCAGATCATCAAAGATGCCGGCGATTTCGGCTTCAAGGTTTATTACGGCGACGGCACCCATCTGCACGTCCTGCACGCCGCCGGCGCGGGAAGGGCGCAGGCCATTCTCGTCTGCATCAACGATTGGGCCGCGGCAAACAAGATCGTCGAGCTGGTGAAAGCAGAATTCCCTCTGGTGAAAGTGCTGGTGCGCGCCTTCGACCGCGAACACGCGCTCGAACTCGTGCGCGCGGGCGTGGACTACCAGCTTCGTGAACTGCTTCACTCGGCGGTGGTGTTCGGCCGCCAGACGCTGAAAGAGCTCGGCGTGCCAGATGAAGAGGCCGCGGAGGTCATGGACGAAGTAATCCGCAACGATCGCGAACGCTTCGAATTGCAGGTAGTCGGCGGTATTTATGCGGGGCGGCAGTTGATCCGCGGCAACCTCGCCGCGGTCACAGGAAAATCCGCGCCGATCGAGCCGGAAGCCGAAACTGCTCCGGCAACGAAGCAATAAAAAACTCCGGGCCGGGGCCCGGAGTTTTTCGTTTGTCGCATTGATTTCGCCGCGAATTTAGTCGCGGATAATTTCCACGACTTCGCTCGTATCCGGATCGACCAGCACGAGCTGGTTGTTCACGCGCACATAGCGATAGCGCTTCAGATCAGGCGCTTCGACATAAACGTCATCGTCGAAGCTGCGAAGTTCGACTTCGCGCGGCACGCGCGCGCCCACGCTATACTCGACGACTTCGCCGCGCGGCGTCACCACGCGTTCCCGCACGACGCGCTTGTAAACGGTGGTGCGCTGATCGGGTGTCAGCACCAGCGGACCGCGTTCGGTGCGGGTAGTCGTGGTGATCGTGGTCGTCTGTGCAAGTGCCGCTGCCGGGATCGACAGGATGGCAGCGCCGAGCAAGGCCGCTTTCAGTGATTTGGTCATGGTCATTTCTCCCGTCTGTGATGGAAATCCTAGACAAGGGAAAACCCGCCGCGCTCGAACATCGTTCCGGATTTCGTCTCACGCCCGATTGCAGTTCCACATGGCAACGTGAGCCTCAATTTCGCCCGGCAAGCACCAAAGAAAAAACGGCCGCTCGAACCCGAGATCGGTTGAGCGGCCGTTAAAGTTCATTTGCAGAGAATTAGCGAACCGCGCGGAGCCGTAATTCGGTAACGCCAGCAGCGATATTAAGTCCGGTCTGGCCCTGCACCGAGAGCGGCTGCAATGCGACCGTGCGGTTATTGCCGCCGATCAGCACATTCGCACCGAGACCGACCGCTACGGTCGCTTCTGCGCCGGCACCGATATAATCGCCTGCAAGCGCTGCGACCGGACGCGAGGTTGGCGCAAATACGTTCCACACCAATTGTCCCTGCGACGTGGCGCCGATGTCGAGGCCGAACTTATTGATCACGCCGACATAAACCTCGCGCGGGCTGGCCGCGTCGGCGGGAATGAACTGGCACGTCACTTCTTTTTGCGAGCCGATGATCAGGCCGAGCCCGCCCGAGACGTCGCAATTCAAGGTACCGGCCTGCACGCGGTCCTGCGGTTGGGCCGAAGCGGTAAGAGCGCCGGCTGCAAGCGACACGGCGGCAAAAGCGCTCAAAAGAGCGCGCGTACGAATGTTCATGAGTATCTCCCGGCAAATTTTTGAGGATGAAGATGCAAGTTCTCCCCACAACGCACTCGCGTTGCGGGGAGTTCCTTGCGGCGCAGGTCGTGCGGTTTAGGGCGCCGGAGCGCGTCCGCGGACCAGGCCCACTACTGCGGAGATCGCAAAGAGAATGAGCGCGATAAAGAAAATGATCTTTGCGAATTCGAGCGCGGTGCCGGCGACTGCGCCGAAACCCAGCAAGCCCGCGATAAGCGCGACGATCAAGAAGGTGATTGCCCAACCGATCATGGTTCGTCTCCAAGGATTATTATTTGGCGCTGAGCCGCGCCTTCCGGAAGACAAACCGTTTTGTGACGAAATTAGTTCCGAAAACTTAGCGGCGGTCGTTCGCGGCCATCGCTGCGCGCGTGTTGCGGTCGGGGCCGAAGTCATCGACCGATTTCACGTCGAGTTCGGTTGCCAGGCGATTACGCGCGCGATTGACGCGGCTCTTGATGGTGCCGACCGCGCAGCCGCAGATCGCAGCCGCTTCTTCATAAGAGAAGCCGGATGCACCGACGAGGATCAACGCTTCGCGCTGATCGGAAGGAAGTTTTTCGAGCGCAACGCGCAGCTCCTTGTATTCGAGCTTGCTGGTCTGCTCGGGCTGCGAGATCAGGCTGTCCGTGTAATGGCCGTCGGCGTCTTCGACCTCGCGCTTGCGCTTACGATATTCCGAACGGAAGCGGTTGCGCAGGATCGTGAACAGCCACGCCTGCATATTTGTGCCCGGCTCGAACGAGTCGATGTTCGCGATCGCACGCATCAGCGTTTCCTGCACGAGATCGTCTGCACGATCGACGTTGCCGGAAAGCGAAATTGCGAACGCGCGCAGCTTCGGCACGATCGCCATGATGATCTGTAAGGTCGCGGGATCTGTTTTCATTAGCGCGACTCCTCTTCCGTTTTCGGCGCCGGTTGTGCGCCATCGAGCTTCTTCAGAAGCTCGGCAAAACGGTCGGGAACTCCCTGATCGACCACTTCATCGTACATGGCCCGCAACTGCTGGCCGATCTTGGCTTGGATTTGGCGGTCCAAACCCCCGGATTTGGGCTTGGCGCCGGCGACTGCTTCATTGCTCATTGTTGGGTCCGGTCCTTTAGTCTTTTGCGACATAATTTTTTCCCACCCCAAACTCGCTGCCCCACGCGGCGACCCTCTATAACCCCCATATTCCCCTAGGGTTCCACCGGATGGAACTTTTCTTGCCCGGCCGGGTTAAGGTGCTGAAACACGCTGGGAACAGAGGGAGGGCCATAGTGTCCCTATCGCAGACAGTTGCGCCGCATTTGCCTTTTTTGCGCCGGTACGCACGTGCGTTGACCGGAAATCAGCAGTCCGGAGATGCTTACGTAGCGGCCGTGCTGGAGGTCCTGATCGAGGACCCTTCCGCAATCGAAACCGAGAGCGACCCGCGGGTCGGCCTCTATCGGACTTTCACGAAGCTCTGGAATTCGATGGCTGTGAACGGCGCGTCAGAGCCCGGCACCAAGAAGATGGTGGCCGAGCAGCGCATCACCCAGATCACCCCGCGGCCGCGGCAGGCGTTTCTCCTGATCGCGCTCGAAGGCTTCAATGAAACCGATGCCGCGCGCATTCTCGACATCGACGTGCCGACCGTTCGCACACTGATGGAAGGTGCCGGCCGTGAACTCGCATCCGAGATTGCGACCGATGTACTCATTATCGAAGACGAGCCGCTGATTGCGATGGATATCGAAGGTCTCGTAGAAAATCTTGGCCACGGCGTCATCGGTATTGCGCGCACGCACGCCGAAGCGATCCAGATCGTGAAGCAGCAGCAGCCGGGTCTTATCCTCGCGGATATTCAGCTCGCCGACGGCAGTTCCGGTCTCGATGCAGTGAACGAGCTGCTTAAGTCTTTTGACGTGCCAGTGATTTTCATCACCGCCTATCCGGAGCGCTTCCTGACCGGCGAGCGGCCGGAGCCGGCGTTCCTGATCCCGAAACCCTATCAGCCTGCGACCGTCTCGGCGGTCATCAGTCAGGCGCTGTTCTTTCAGAATAAAGCGCAGCGCAAGAATAAGCAGAAGGCGGTCGGATAAAGAAAGAGCCCCGGAGAAATTTCTCCGGGGCTCTTTCGCTTATGACAGTTAGTTGATCTTGTTCAGCCAGGTATCGATGTCTTTCTCGGCCTGTTCCTTTGCAATCCCGTAACGCTCCTGAATGCTGCCAGCGAGCTGTTTGCGGTTGCCCTCGATCTTGTCGAGGTCGTCATTCGTGAGGTTGCCCCACTGTTCCTGAACCTTGCCCTTGAACTGCGTCCAGTTACCTTCAACGCGATCCCAATTCATTGCCGAACTCCTTTTTCAGTTTGTGTTTTTGGGGTTGGCGAGTTGCCTTGGAGCAAACGCGGGGTGCCGCGCTCCGTTCCTCTGTCCGGCTTCGCACAAAAAAATCCGGGCGCAGAGAGCTTTCGCCATCTGCGCCCGGTACAACCGGCCATGTTACGGGGGAGGGCTGGTGGGGTGGCCGGTCGCACCATGAGAACGCCGCGCAAACGGCAAAGTTCCCGCATGATGCAAATCCGGTTACGGCATATGGGAATTGAAACATTCCGGAACCGGGCAGGTTACCTCCGGGAGCAATATGAAGCGCGCGGAGACGCGCGGCGGGCAGGGAAATTGTAATGGACGGCGTATTTGCCTGGCTTGCGCAGCTTGGCGCTTCAATCCCGGCAGACGTTGCATTCTGGAGGCAGGCGCCCTCGGAAGCAGCACTTGCAATCGTCGCCTGGGTGTCGGCGCTGACCTATTTCCTGATCCCTGCCGGCATAGTCTGGACCGCATGGCGGCGGCCCGATTTATCGGCGGCATCGCGTTTTCTCGCGGCCGCCGTTTTCCTGTTCAGCTTCGCCTTCGCGGTCTGGCAATTGTCGATGCCGCTCGGCAAAGCCTTTGTATTTCCGACACCGGACGCGCTTGCAGCAACCAGTGTGGTTGCCGGGCTGGTCTGGCTCATCATGCTTTGGGTTTTGCTCAAGCGGTTCGTGACTGTTCCGTCGGTTAGCGAATTCATCGCGGCTCGCGAGCGTGCCGAAGGCGATCTCGATGTCGAGCGTCAACGCGCCGACGAAGCCGATATGTTGCGCTCGCAGCTTGAGCGCACGCTGATCGACAAGACCGGTGAACTCGCGCTCACGTCGAGCCGTCTCGATACCTGCCTCCGCGGCGCGAAAGTCTATCTCTTCTCGCAGGACAAAGACCTTCGCTATGTCGGCGTGTTCGGTCCGCGCGGCGAGGATGCAGGCGCGCAAATGCTCGGCCGCACCGACGACGAAATTCTGGTTGCGCCGGAGCGCGACGCGATTACCGCGATCAAGCGAAAGGTGCTCGAAGGCGGCGAACCGGCCGAGATCGAAGCCTGGTACGAGATGCCGGAAGGCAAGGTGCTGTTTGCGCTTTATGTCGAGCCGCTCAAGAATCTGGACGGCGAAATTTCCGGTGTCCGCTGTGCTGCCGCCGACATCACACGCATCAGATCGCTCGAAGGCGAGCAGCGCCGTCTCGCCGAGGAATTACGGAACGCCTTGCACCGCTATGAGATCGCGTTGCGCGGCTCCAACGTGACCGTGTTCACGCAGGATCGCGATCTTCGCTACACCTCGATCAGCAACGCTTTCCTGGGTCGCCGCGTCGATCAGATCGTAGGTCTTACCGACGACGACGTAGTGCCGGTTTCGGACCGCGACACAATCGTGCAACTTAAGCGTCAGGCGCTGTCCACGGGCGAGCCGGTGGACGCGGAATTGCGCCTGAAGGGACCGGCTGCGAGCCGCTGGTACGATTTCCATTTCGAGCCGCTGCGCGATGCCGAAGGTGGCGTCGTCGGCCTCACCTGTGCGGCGGTTGACATCACCGAGCGCAAGGCTGGCGAAGAACATTTGCGCTTGCTGATGCGCGAACTGACGCATCGCTCAAAAAACCTTCTTGCCGTTATTCAGGCGCTGGCTCGCCAGACCTCTCGCAACGCAGGATCGCTCGACAGTTTTCTCGACGAGTTTAGTGCGCGCTTGCAGGCGCTTTCCCGCTCCCACGACCTTCTGGTGCAGGAGGAGTGGCATTCGGCGTCGCTACTCGATCTCGTCCGCTCGCAGCTCGGTCACTATATCGACCGCGACCAGTCGCAGATCAGCATCAAGGGGCCGCCAGTGCATCTAAAGCCGGAGGCCGCGCAAAGTCTTGGTCTCGCTTTGCACGAACTTGCCGTAAATGCTGCGAAGTACGGTGCGCTGTCGGTATCCAAGGGACGCGTTGACGTAATCTGGGAAGAGAGCGAAGCGGATGGAAACGGAATCGTGATCAGATGGCTCGAGCACGGCGGGCCTGCCGTCGAGCGCCCAAAAAAGCATGGCTTCGGCACGATGGCCATTCAGCGCAATCTTTCGCGCTCGCTCGAAGCAGATGTCGATCTGAATTTCGCGGAAGACGGCGTTTCCTGCACTATTACGATACCGCAAAACCATCTCTTCGCAGCTGCAGCACAGGCCCTTAAGGCCTAGGAACCTTCCGTGCCGAGAAGCGTTCTACCTTGTAGAAACGCCCCAATAACGGGGCACTTCATCAGGATAATCGATCCGGATGCGGGAGAGCTCCCATGTTGCGCAAAGCTACCGGCATCGCCGGCGCAATTGCCGCCGGTGCGCTTCTTACCACCGCGCTCGTCAGCGCGGACAATAATCCGCGAGCAAACGATGGAATTGCGAACAGCGCGCCTACGCAGAACGCGCAGATCAATCGCGGTAACAAAAGCGACGCAATGCCAAAAGCCGTGAATAGCGAAACTCCGAAACGCATCACGATCGTTGAAGTTGTCGCCGTCGAAGCCGCGGCGATCGTCTACCGCGACCGTGATGGCAATGTACTCTTCAAGACAGATCCGGTTTCAAACGTGACGGTCGTCACAAAGGGCGTCGTGCTTCCTGAAGTAACGATCCGCGAATTGGCCGCATCCACCGTGCAGACGGTACCGCTCGAAGGTATTCGTCCTACGCTCAGTCCGACCGCACCTGGCGACGGCTGCGAATCTTCCGTGACGGCGCATACGGCGGGTAAAGAATTGGCCCGCGCGCCAAGCCGCTGCATCACCAGCATTCCGAATCCTACAACTGTAGCGGCGGTAAACTGACGGAATTGAAACGATAAAGAACGATAAAGGGCGCCGCGGATTGCGGCGCCTTCGCTATGCTTGAACGAGCACGCTATAGTGTTCGTCAATCTGAAAGTCTCGGGGGAGACCGCTTGAACGCTGGAACGGCTTTTCTGCACTGGATTGCGCAGCCGCGATCTTTTGTCCGCGCATTCGTAATCATGCTGGCGGCGCTCGCGGTTGCGACCGGAGTCCGTTTTCTGCTCGGCTTCTTCGTGCCGACGGCGACGCTGGTGCCGTTCGGGTTTTATTTCCCCGCTGTTTTGATTGCCGCCGCGACCGGCGGCTTTCTTTCGGGCATTATCGCGACCTTTCTCGCGGTCGGCGTGTCGTCTTATCTCTTCCTAGGAATGCGCGGTCTGCCGACGGCAGACCAGACGCCATATTTATTCACGATCGGCGTCTTCATCGTGAACTGCCTCCTGATCGCGCTCGCGGCAGCAGCCCTTCGCAATGCGCTGATCCGCCGCCGCCGCGCCGAAGATGCGCAGCAGCTTATCTCTGGCGAACGGCAGGAATTTTTCCGCACCCTTGACGCTGTGCTAGCGCACGCGCCGATCGGATACGGCTTCGTCGATCGCGAACTCGAATACGCGCAAGTGAACGGCGAGCTTTCGCGCGTTTTCGGAATACGCAACGAATACATCCTAGGCCGGCCGGTACAGGATTTTCCGCCGCTCAATACGCCGGAAGCGCTAGACGCAATCCGTGAAGTGTTCGAGAGCGGCGAATCTGTTTCCAGTGTCGAGCTTGTCCGCGAAGTTCCGGGAGAGCGGGAATCGATCCGCGCCTGGCTCGCCGGCTTCTTTCCGGTCAGGAACGAACGCGGCGAGGTGGAAGTCGTCGGCGTGGCGCTGCTCGATATCGCCGATCACAAGAAAGCCGAGCTTGCGCTTGGTGCGAGCGAGCGCAAGTTTCGCGTCGTTACCAACGCTATGCCGCAGCTGGTGTGGTCGAACCGGCCTGACGGTACGTTCGATTTCTATAACGACCAGTGCCTTGAGTTCGCCGGCACGCCGCCCGGCGATGACTGGAAAGATCTCCTGCATCCTGACGACTACGACAAGACCCGCAAGGCGTGGGAGCATTCGCTTCGCACCGGCGACCCCTACGAGATGGAGTATCGCTTCCGCAGCAAGCGCGGCGACTATCACTGGTTTCTCGCCCGCGCGCTTCCGGTTCACAACAACGAAGGCAAGATCGAGCGCTGGTTCGGTACCGCAACCGACATCACCGAGATCGTTGCCGCGCGCACAGCCGAAATGGCGGCGGCAAACGAAAAACTGCGCGAGGAAGTATTCGAGCGTTCGCTTGCCGAGGAGCGGCTACGCTCCGAAATTCAGGAACGCGCGCGTGCCGAAGAACAGTTGCGTCAGGCTTCCAAGATGGAAGCGGTGGGCCGCCTGACCGGCGGTCTCGCGCACGACTTCAACAATCTCCTCACCGTCGTCATGGGCAACATCGAAGCCATGCAACGCAAGGTGAAGGATGGCGGCGACGAGAAAGTAAGGAACTACGCTGAGTTTGCGATGCAAGGCGCGAAGCGTGCGGCGGCTTTGACCAAGCGCCTGCTCGCATTCTCGCGCGGCCAGCCGCTGGAACCGGAAGCCGTGAACGCCAACGAACTCGTCTCGAGCATGACCGAGTTATTCGCACGCACGCTCGGCGAAAAGGTTTCCCTGAAAACCGCGATCGTGGAGAATCTCTGGATCGTCGAAGCGGACCCGAACCAGCTTGAGGCTTCGCTCCTGAACCTTGTCGTGAATGCGCGCGACGCGATGCCGAAGGGCGGCTCGCTCACGATCGAAACCGCGAATGTAAAACTCGACCAAGTTTATGCCGCTAAACACGAGGGCGTAATCCCCGGCGAGTATGTCGGCATCACCGTGAGCGATACCGGCGTCGGCATGGATGCACAAACGCTTGCGCGGGTGTTCGAACCGTTTTTCACGACAAAGCCCGCGGGCGAAGGCACCGGTCTCGGCTTGAGTCAGCTCTACGGCTTCGTGAAGTCCTCGGGGGGGCACGTCAGCATCAACAGTATCGTCGGCTCCGGCACGAAGGTAACGATTTATCTGCCGCGCTATGTAGGCGAAGCGGCTGACCTCAAGACCGCGCGCAAATCGCAAACGAAAGAAGATGACCTCAATACCGTTCTCATCGTCGAGGACGATGACGACGTTCGCCAATATACCGTGAGCCTGTTTCGCGAACTCGGTTACGGAGTGCTTGAGGCTGCCGACGGCACCGCGGCACTCCGCGTTCTCGAAATGCGGCCCGAAGTCCGCTTCATGTTCACGGACGTAGGACTGCCCGGCGACTACAACGGCAAGGAACTTGCCGACGAAGCGCGGCGTCGGCGACCGTACTTAAGAGTGCTGTATACGACCGGCTATGCGCGAACCGATATTCTGCGTCAGGGCCGCCTCGACGCGAATGCGCAGGTCGTCAACAAGCCTTTCACCTTTGACGAACTCTCAACCAAAGTCCGTGCCGTATTTGATGGAAAGGATAAGAACGTGATTCTTCTCGTCGAGGACGAAATTCTCGTCGCCGCAATTGCCGCGGAAAACCTCCGCGATATCGGATTTGAAGTCATTGAGGTAACCAGCGCCAAAGCGGCGCTCGATCACGCGGCGAAGGATATCGCGGGACTGAAGGCTGCGATCATCGACATCGGACTGCCGGACAAGAAAGGCGACGTGCTTGCACAAGAATTGCGAAAACTGCGAGATGATCTTCCGATCATCGTCGCGACCGGTCATTCGAGCGAATCTCTGCCAAAGGAGTTACGCGACGCCCAGAAAGTCGCGGTCCTCGGCAAGCCCTACGATCTGAAAGACCTGCAGGCCGCGCTGGCTTCAGTCGGCGTCGCCGCCTGAGTTTGTTTCGCCACGCGGGTTTTGCGTATTATTGCGCTGCCGCGTTGCCGTATATGAAGCGCGATGCCAAAATGGCGACATGACAGTTCAAGAACGCGCTTCCTCCATCTCCGCCAAATCCAATACCAGGCCCAACATCCGCAGCGGCGGGCGTATTCTCGTGGACCAGCTTCTGGTTCACGGCGCCGATCTCGCATTCTGCGTGCCGGGCGAAAGCTATCTCGAAGTGCTCGATGCGCTGTTCGATGTGCGCGACCGCTTCAAGCTCGTGAATGCGCGCCACGAAGCCGGCGCCGCCAATATGGCGGAGGCTTACGGCAAGCTCACCGGCAAGCCCGGTATCTGCATGGTGACGCGCGGTCCGGGCGCGTGCCATGCAGCGGTCGGCGTGCACACCGCTTATCAGGACTCCACACCCATGATCTTGCTCGTCGGCCAGATCGCGCGCGGCACGCGCGACCGCGAAGCGTTTCAGGAGGTCGACTACCGGCAGATGTTCGGTCCGCTTGCAAAATGGGCTGCCGAAATCGAAACGACCTCGCGGATTCCGGAATACATCGCGCGCGCGTTTCAGGTCGCGACTTCCGGCAGGCCGGGGCCGGTAGTGCTTGCGTTGCCTGAAGATATGCTCGCCGAAACGTCGGACGTCGAAGACGCAAAGCCTTACGTGACCGCGCAGGCCGCGCCCAACGCAGCGCAACTCACCGCAATGCACGAATTGCTCGCGAAAGCAGAGCGCCCGCTGATGATCGTTGGCGGCGGAAGCTGGACCGAGATCGCGTGTAATCACATCGCCGCCTTTGCCGAAGCAAATGGAATTCCTGTTGCGTGTTCGTTCCGCCGGCAGGACGTGGTCGATAACGCGTCGGAAAACTACATCGGCGATCTTTCGACGTCGGTTGCAGCCTCGCTCACGAAGCGCGTGAAGGAAGCGGACCTTTTGCTTGTCGTCGGCGCACGTCTCGGCGAGATCACGACACAAACCTATCGTGTAATCTCTTCGCCCACGCCGAAGCCGAAGCTCATTCACGTTTATCCGGACCCCGACGAGATTGGCCGCGTGTATGTTCCCGATCTTGCGATAGTTGCGTCCTCTTCTGAATTTGCGGCGGCGGCAAGAACATTGAAGCCGCTTGATGGCGCGAAGTGGAAAGCGTGGCGCGAAGCTGCGCGCAAGGATCATCTGGACTCGATCAAAATTCCCGCAGTCACTTTCCCGCTCGATATGGGCACAGCGATCAGTGATCTCGCCGCTGCTTTGCCGAAGGATTTTGTCGTCACCATCGATGCCGGAAATTTTTCCGGCTGGGCGCATCGCTTTATCCGCTATGCGCGGCCCTGCCGTCAGTTAGGGCCGACGTCAGGTGCGATGGGTTACAGCGTTTCCGCGGCGGTTGCCGCCTCGATCATGGATCCGAAACGCACGGTCGTAAGTTTCGTTGGCGATGGCGGATTTCTGATGAGCGGTCAGGAAATCGGCACGGCCATGCAGCATGGCGGCCGGCCGATCGTGCTTCTGTTCAATAACCGGATGTACGGCACGATCCGTATGCATCAGGAGCGCGATTTTCCCGAACGCGTTTCCGGCACCGATCTCGTCAATCCTGACTTCGTCGGCTTCGCTAAATCCTTTGGGTGTTATGCCGAGCGCGTCGAGAAGACCGCCGATTTCATGCCCGCCTTTGAGCGTGCCCTGAAATCGGGCAAGCCTGCAGTGATTGAACTGATGACCGATCCAGAACAGGTCTCATCCCGCACCACCATCACGGCGCTGCGTACGGCAAAACGCCCGTAAATCCACCTGCTAGTGCGGCATTTCCCACGGCTTGAACGGCGCCGGGCAGCACTTACCTCCTTGATGGAGTCGCGCCTGTCATAGCCCTCTGCTAGAGCCATGGTCGCTCGCCGGATGGGGGATTCGGCCAAGAAAAGATAAGGGAAGGGAATGCTTCAGGCTTTAAAGAACCTGTCCAACTGGTTCGAAAAATACATTGGCTGGCATCGCGTTGGGCTTGCGGTCGGCGTCACCGTTTTCGCGATTGCTGCCTATGTGCTCTATCGCATTTTGCGCAACATCAAGATTGAGGACGTCGGCACCGCGCTTTCCAATGTCACCTGGACACAACTCGCGCTCGCGGGTTTTTTCGTGGCGCTGGCCTATCTCACGCTCACCTTCTACGACTACTTCGCGCTGAAAACGATCGGCCGCGATGAGGTGCCCTATCATATCGCGGCGATCGGCGGTTTCACCAGCTACTCGATCGGACACAATGTCGGCTTCACCGCATTTTCGGGCGGAGCAGTGCGCTATCGCATTTATTCCGCGTCGAGCGGATTGAGCGCGATTGAAGTCGCGAAGCTCTGTTTCATTGCCGGTCTTACGTTCTGGCTCGGCAACATCGCCGTTCTCGGTATCGGCATGACGATTCATCCCGAAGCTGCGTCGATGGTCGATCAGCTTCCGCCGGCCGTGAACCGCGCAATCGGCATTGCCGCGCTTACAGGCCTTGCGGTCTATACATTCTGGGTCAGCGTCAAGCCGCGGGTGATCGGGCGCGCGAACTGGAGCGTGACCTTGCCGGCCGGCAAGCTGACGCTGTTGCAGATCGCGATCGGCATCGTCGATCTCACCTGCTGCGCGCTTGCGATGTATGTGCTGATGCCGGCGAAGCCGGATATCGATTTCATCTCGCTGGGCGTGATTTTCGTTTCCTCGACGCTGCTTGGCTTCGCAAGCCACTCGCCAGGCGGCCTCGGCGTCTTCGACGCGGCCATGCTGATTGCATTGCCGCAATATGCGCCGGAGGAACTGCTCGCTTCGCTGCTTTTGTTCCGCCTGTTTTACTTCATCACGCCTTTCGTGATTTCGCTTATCATCATCGCGATTCGCGAACTCGTGCTCGACATCAAGCCGCCGGTCGAAAAAATGCCGGCGCCGAAAGATGTAAATGCCTCGAAGGTTGTGGCGAAGATAACCGAGAGCGTAAAGAAGTAGCAGGCAATGAACCGTCTCAACGTTCCTTTGATAGGGCTGGTTGCGTTAGCGCTGGTATCCGCCGCGCACGCGCAGCCCGATCAGGAACGCCGTGAGTTGATGGCGCTATACTTCGCGTCCATCGCCGCGGATCGCTGCGATTTCCCGTTGAGCGAAGCGGATGCCGACAAACTCATTCAGACCGCGAGCGCGCTTCAGAAGAAGCTCGGCCTGAAAGACGAGGCCGCGGATGTTCTCTACGAGGAAGTCGAGACTTCGTTCGAAAAGCAGCTTCCCGACGCCTGCAAGAAGGAAGGTGAAGCCTTCAAGTCTTACGAGCAGGTGATGACGAAGATCCGCAAATGATCTGAATATCCGGAAGCGATCTAAAGACGCGGGAAGCCGGGAATTCCCTTCATGCCTTTCGGCAGCTTCATGATGTTCACGCCGGACGGAACTTCGAGATCGGCGGGCTTTTGCGGTTGACGCTTCAGCTCCGTTACTTCGAACACTGTCCGCGTCTTGCCTTCGATCGTCGCCTGCGTGCGGAGTGCGATATTATCGGAGGTCAGGCAGGCGGTCGCGCGGTTCTCGTCTCCGGCGCTGACAATCTTCCAGATAAAGCAACGCTCGCCTGCGATCGTGGTTTCGCCCGTGCGGGTTCCGTCGCCGAGCACCTGACCGAAAGCCGCGTCGTCGCCGAATTCGACCTCCATCGCGGTATTCTGCACGCCCGGAATCGGCAGTAGCAGCACCATGACTTTCCGGTTGAGATCGATGAAGCCGACCACGGCATCCTTGAATTGCGGCATTTGCATTTCAATCCGCATCTTGCCGTTCGAATGACGGACAAAAAGCGTGCCTTCGTTCAGGAGTTTCGCTCTGGCCTCGTAGTCGATCTTCGGGAGCGGAACCGGCTCGGCCTTTGCCGGGGCAAGCGGCAGCATCAGCACGCTGATCAAACTCAGAAAAGAGAGCCGTGCCGCGATCGAACCTCGAAACATGGTGATCTCCCTTGCCGGATTCCCGCTGGATATCACGGCGACGTCCCTGCTGCCATCTTGCGCTCCACGGTTCCCTGCGCGCGTCCGCCGCGCTAGGAGGGTGCTGCGATGAGCGACAGTTCTTACTACACAACGCTTCCCGGCGAAGGCTTGGAGCAAAAGCTCGATCCGCGCCTTGCTGCGCTGGTCGAGGCCTATCCGGAGCCGACGCTGCTTTTGAGCCGGGCCGGTATCGTGCTCGGCGCCAACCGCCCCTCGGAAACAACGCTAGGGCCGGCGCGGGTCGGCTCGCCGGTGTCGCTTACACTTCGCGCGCCCGACGTGATCGAGGCGGTGCGCGAGGCGGGTATTTCAGGCGCTTCGCAGCTGGTTGCGTTCAATCTTCGCGTGCCGGTGGAGCGCTCCTTCGAGGCGCATATCCTGCCGATCTATTTCGACCAGGCTACGAAATCAGGCACGCCCGATCTTATCATGCTGGTCTTTCGCGATCTGACCCAGGCAATGCGGGTCGACCAGATGCGTGCGGACTTCGTCGCGAACGCGAGCCACGAGTTGCGGACGCCGCTTGCCTCCGTCACGGGCTTCATCGACACCTTGCGCGGTGCCGCACGCGACGACCCCACCATGCGGGACAAGTTTCTGAATATCATGAGCGATCAGGCGCGGCGGATGTCTCGCCTGATCGACGATCTATTGTCGCTGTCGCGGATCGAAATGAACCTGCATCGTCCGCCGGAGGCCGCGGTCGATCTCGTGCCTTTGACCGCGCACGTCCGGGATTCGCTGAGCCCCCTTGCGCGCGGCCGCGGGGTCGAGATCGTGCTCGAAGCGCCGTCCGCTGCCGTGCAGGTGCGGGGCGAGCGCGACGAACTGATCCGGCTCATCGAGAACCTTGTCGAGAATGCGCTGAAGTACGGCGCGAACGGAAAGCGGGTCGAAATCAAACTCCGCGCCGAAGGGTCTGAAGCCGTGCTTTCGGTGCGTGATTTCGGGCCGGGGATCGCGCCCGAGCACTTGCCGCGTCTGACCGAGCGGTTTTATCGCGTGGATGTTGCCCACAGCCGCGAGCAGGGCGGCACCGGACTGGGGCTTGCGATCGTGAAGCATATCGCCGCTCGCCATCGCGCGCGGCTGTCGATCGAAAGCGAGCCGGGAAAAGGCGCGGTATTTTTGGTGCGCTTTCCGTTATCCACCGGCTAAACGTCCGCGTTCGAGGCTATTTTCTCAACAATTTGAGCGGCTTGCACTGTCATTTATCCGTCATGGCAGCGTCATAGAAGCGAAGTGCGCGACCCATAGGAGTCGCCAGGTTCCGGTCAGGGGCAGCGAGGCTGCCGCCGGACGAAGTGTTCACAGGAAGGAGTAAATCTCCGTGAAACATTCGAAATTCGCTCTTCGCGCGGCCATCGCGCTCACCGGCATCACCGTCGCGGGCTATGCCATGGCTGCCGACATCTCGGGTGCCGGCGCGACTTTCCCCTACCCAATCTACGCAAAGTGGGCCGACAGCTATAAGAAAGTCGCCAACGTCAACCTGAACTATCAGTCGATCGGTTCCGGCGGCGGCATCAAGCAGATCATCGCCAAGACCGTTACCTTCGGCGCGACCGACGCACCGCTCAAAGCTGAAGATCTCGAAAAGAACGGCCTTGTGCAGTTTCCGACCGTGATCGGCGGCGTCGTGCCCGTGGTAAATCTCGACGGCATCGCTCCCGGCCAACTCAAGCTTGACGGCCCGACGTTGGCAAACATCTTCCTCGGCAACATCAAGACATGGAACGATGCGGCGATTGCCAAGCTCAATCCCGGCGTGAAGCTGCCGAGCACAGCGATTGCGATCGTGCATCGCTCGGATGGCTCCGGCACCACGTTCCTGTTCGTGAATTATCTCGCGAAAGTGAGCAAGGAATGGGACGACAAGGTCGGCGTTTCGACGGCCGTAAAGTGGCCGACGGGCATCGGTGCCAAAGGCAACGAAGGCGTTGCGAACAACGTGATCCAGACCAAAGGCGCAATCGGTTATGTTGAATACGCCTACGTCAAGCAGAACAAGATGACCCATCTCAATATGATCAATAAAGATGGGAAGGTTGCTGAACCGAGCATCGTTGCGTTCCAGTCTGCTGCAGCGGGCGCCGACTGGGCCAAGGCCGCGGGCTTCAACTTAATTCTTACGGAGCAGCCCGGCGAGAAGACCTGGCCGATTGCGGGTGCCACCTTCATCCTGATCCACAAGCAGCCAGCGGACGCCTCTGCGGCAACCGATGCGCTCAAGTTCTTCGACTGGGCGTACAAGAACGGCGTCAAGGAAGCCGAAGCGCTCGACTACGTTTCGCTGCCGGATAGCCTCGTTGCGCTGATCCGCAAGGAGTGGGGCAACATCAAGGGCGCCGACGGCAAGCCGCTCTACAATTCCGGTTCGTAACGCGAGCGTTTCGCGTCGCGAATGAATATGCGGCCTGCGGGGGCCGCCACCCGGTCCCCGCAGGTTCGCGAAATGAACGAAAATAAAAATATCCAAAGTACTCTTACTCGGCCGCAGGGGGCAGAGATGGTTGAGTTAACGTTCGATCCGGCGGAAGCGCGGGCGGCGGAAAAGCCACAGGACCCGCGCCGCGCGTCGCTCGGCCGGCTAATCCTGACCGACAGATTCTTCAAGCTGCTTACCCGCGCCGCCGCGGCGTTCGTTCTGTTGATCCTGTTCGGCGTTATTTTCACCCTCGTCGAGGGATCTATCCCTGCCTTAAGAGAGTTCGGCCCGGGCTTCGTCTGGACCGAAGACTGGAATCCGGTGAAAGAGCGCTTTGGTGCGCTCGCCCCGATTTACGGCACACTGGTCACGTCGATCATTGCGATGCTGGTCGCCGTTCCGATCGGTCTCGGGATTGCGATTTTCCTTACCGAACTTTGCCCGATCTGGCTGCGCCGTCCGATCGGCACGGCGATCGAACTGCTCGCTGGTATCCCCTCGATCATCTACGGTATCTGGGGCTTGTTCATTTTCGCGCCGTTCCTCCAGCAATACGTGCAGCCGTTCCTGATCTCGACGCTCGGCAATGTGCCCGGCATTGGCTGGCTGTTCGCAGGGCCGCCTTATGGCATCGGCATCCTGACCGCGGGTTTGATTCTCGCGATCATGGTGTTGCCCTTCATCGCTTCCATTACGCGCGACGTGTTCGAAACTGTGCCGCCGGTTCTGAAGGAGTCGGCTTATGGCTTGGGTGCAACGACGTGGGAAGTCGTCTGGAAAGTTGTGCTTCCTTATACGCGCGCGGGCGTAATCGGCGGCATCATGCTGGCGCTGGGCCGCGCACTCGGGGAAACCATGGCGGTTACTTTTATTATCGGTAACGCGCATCGTATCAGCGGTTCGATCCTTCAGCCCGGCACGACGATTTCCGCGAGTATCGCCAACGAATTCGTCGAGGCGCTCCAGGTACTACACACCTCTTCGCTGATGTCGCTTGGCCTGATCCTCTTCGTCATCACCTTCATCGTTCTTGCGGCGGCACGTCTGTTACTCGCAAGCCTGAACAAGCGCGCAGGAGGCTGATGATGGATCGCGGTCTTTATCGTCGCCGGATACTTCGTAATCGTTTCCATATGACGATGGCAGTCGCAACGGCCGTCTTCGGGCTGACCTGGCTCGTGCTCATTCTGGCGATGCTGCTCATCAAGGGCATCGCTGGCTTGAACCTTGCTGTCTTCACCGAAATGACGCCGCCGCCGGGTAGCTCCGGTGGGTTGCTCAACGCGATCGTCGGCAGTCTAATCCTGACGACTCTTGGCGTGTTGATCGGCACGCCGATCGCGATCCTCGCCGGCACCTATATGGCCGAGTACGGCCGCCACTCGAAGCTCACCGACGTCGTTCGCTTCATCAACGATATTCTGCTCTCCGCGCCTTCGATCGTGATCGGTCTTTTCGTCTACGGCATCATGGTGCGGCCGATGGGGTACTTTTCGGGTATCGCGGGCTCTGTCGCGCTGGCAATTCTCGTGGTCCCGGTCGTGGTCCGCACCACCGAGGATATGCTGTTGCTCGTACCAAGCCAGATGCGGGAAGCGGCGGCGGCACTCGGCGCACCCCGCTGGCACGTAATCCGTTACGTTAGTTACCGCGCGGCAAAGACCGGCATCATCACCGGCATCTTGCTCGCGATTGCGCGCATCTCCGGCGAAACCGCGCCGCTTCTGTTTACCGCTCTGAACAATCAGTTCTGGAGCACGAGCCTGCTCGCGCCGATGCCCAGCCTTCCGGTTGTCATCTTCCAGTTTGCGCTTTCGCCGTATGAAGACTGGCAGCGGCTTGCCTGGACCGGCGCATTGCTAATCACCATTGCGGTGCTGACGCTCAGTATCGTTGCCCGCCTGCTATCGTCGAAGAGGACAGTCTGATGGCCAATTTTGCAGTTCACGCTTCCGCGGATTCGCTTTCCAATGCGAAACCGAAAATGGACATAAAGGATTTGTCCTTTTTCTACGGCGACAACAAAGCTCTGAAAGACATTACGCTTCCGCTATTCGAGAAGCGGGTCACGGCACTGATCGGCCCGTCGGGCTGCGGCAAGTCCACGCTCTTGCGCATCCTGAACCGGATCTATGAACTTTATCCGGGCCAGCGCGCGGAAGGCACGGTCATGCTCGACGGCGAGAATATTCTCGATCCGAAGCTGGATGCGAACTATCTCCGCTCGAAGGTCGGCATGGTGTTCCAGAAGCCGACGCCGTTCCCGATGACGATCTATGACAACATCGCTTTCGGCGTGAAGCTCTATCAGAAACCATCGCGCGCCGAGATGGACGCGATCGTGGAATCCAGCCTCGTTCGCACCGCGCTCTGGGGCGAAGTGAAGGATCGTCTGCACACCTCCGCGCTCGGCCTTTCCGGCGGCCAACAGCAGCGTCTTTGCATTGCCCGTACCGTCGCGGTGAAGCCCGAAGTCGTGCTGTTCGACGAACCGACTTCCGCACTCGATCCGATTTCGACCGCGAAGATCGAGGAACTGATCGACGAATTGAAGCGCGACTTCACCATCGTGATCGTGACTCACAATATGCAGCAGGCCGCCCGCGTCGCCGATCTTACCGCCTTCATGTATCTCGGCGATCTGATCGAAGCCGGGCCGACAACGACGATGTTCTCGACCCCCAAGGACAATCGAACCCTCGACTACATCACGGGACGCTTCGGCTAACGCCGGCGGAAAAAATCATGGCCAGCCACATCGTTACAGCTTTCGAAAACGAACTCCGCGACATTAATCGCAAGGTCGCCGAAATGGGCGGTCTTGCCGAAAAAGCCGTGGTCGATTCAACAGACGCGCTGATCAAGCGCGACACCATTCTCGCGCAGCGCGTGATCGCAGGCGATACCCGGCTCGATCAGCTCCAGCGCGAAATCGAGGAAGATGCGATCACGCTGATTGCCAAGCGTCAGCCGCTCGCGGTCGATCTTCGTGAGGTCGTTTCCGCGATCCGCATCTGCAACGATCTGGAGCGGGTCGGCGATCTTGCAAAGAATACAGCGAAGCGCGTACTCGCGCTCAAGGGCGAGTATCAGGCTCCTACGCTCCTGCGTGGAGTGGAGCACATGAGCGAGATCGTGCTCGAGCAGCTCAAAGAGGTGTTGGACGCCTTCGGTGCCCGCGATTCCGTCCGGGCAATGGCGGTCTGGAAACGTGACGGCGCGGTGGACGACCTTTATACTTCCCTGTTCCGCGAATTGCTGACCTACATGATGGAAGATCCGCGCCAGATCACGATGTGCACGCATCTTCTTTTCGCGGCAAAGAATGTGGAGCGCATCGGCGACCACGCCACTAACATCGCGGAAACCGTGCATTATCTTGTGGTCGGCGAGCAGCTTGTCGATGAGCGTCCGAAGTCGGACACTACGAGCATGACCAGCGTTTCCTACCCGCAAGCCAAGGGATAACCGGAACCGTCCCGCATGAAATCGAAAGTTCTGGTGGTCGAAGACGAAGACGCGCTCTCGGTGCTGCTTCGTTACAATCTGGAGAGCGAAGGTTACGACGTCGAGACCGTCAATCGCGGCGACGAAGCCGAAATCCGTCTGAAAGAGAACCTTCCGGACATCGTCGTGCTGGACTGGATGTTGCCGGGCCTTTCCGGCATCGAACTTTGCCGCCGTCTGCGTGCGCGCACCGAAACCGAGCGTCTCCCGATCCTGATGCTGACTGCGCGCAGCGAAGAAGCCGAGCGCGTGCGCGGTCTTTCGACCGGCGCCGACGACTACATGGTCAAGCCTTTCTCCGTGCCGGAATTCGTCGCACGCGTGCGTGCGCTGTTGCGCCGCGCGAGCCCCGAGCAGGTTTCGCAGCAGCTCAAGTCAGGCGACATCGAACTCGACCGGGAAAAGAAGCGCGTGCATCGCAGGGAGCGCGAGGTGCATCTCGGCCCGACCGAGTTTCGCCTGCTCGAATTCCTGATGATGTCGCCCGGCCGCGTGTTCACGCGCGAGCAGTTGCTGAACGCGGTCTGGGGCAGGGACGTCTACATCGACGAGCGCACCGTGGACGTGCATATCGGCCGTCTGCGAAAGACACTGACGCGCGGCAAGGAGGCCGATCCGATCCGCACCGTGCGCGGCTCGGGCTATTCCTTCAACGAGCGCTTCGCGGAAAACGCGGCCTAAAAAAATAAAAACCCCGAAAAGCGAAATGCTCTTCGGGGTTTTTCTTTGCATCAGAAGCGTTATCGCGCCTGTGCTGCTCTTCGCTCGCGCCGGCGGTCGGCCAGCGGCTGATAGGCAATGCGGGCGTGATACGGGCAATAGACGACGTTCGTCTTCGGCTTCGCGCCGCAATATCCGAACTCATCCGAGCCCGGATCGCCCACCGGCCAGCGGCAAGTGTTCTCGTTCAATTCGGTAATGGAAACCCGCGGTCCGATCGGCACCACATTGGCAAGCGGATCCAAATCCAGCCGCGCTTCCCGTTCGTAATCAGGAGCAAGCGCGTTGTTGCCGGAGAACCGCATACGCGGCCGCATCCCGCCGCCGTTCGACGTGCGCGGTTTGCGAATACGCGGCACCGAGGAAGAGGGCTTCGCGCGGCCCGAAAGCTTCAGGCGGTGCACCTTGCCGATTACCGCGTTACGCGTAATGCCGCCCAATTCCGCGGCAATTTGACTCGCCGAAAGGCCATCCGCCCAGAGCTTCTGAAGCATCTGCACTCGTTCATCGGTCCAGCTCATTCTTGTCCCCTTTTGCCCGGCGAGCCGTCCGGTCCACGAGGCGGAATCCTTCCGCGCTCGCCGGAATCGGGTTTTCCCGTCTTCCGGATGGGCCTTCACGCTACGCTTGGGGTCGTCCGCCGCACGATATGTCGTATCTGACGGATAAAACGCTACAATAGGCAGACTCGGCGCTACAAGAGTCCGCTGCCTTCAATGCGTTTTTCCCCACAGTTGTGACGGTTTCGAGTCGGAGGGCGCGCTGGTTGAACGGCCGGGGGCCGCGTTGTAAATAAGGGTAACCAGCCCCAAGATGGTCCGTCGCGCCGCTCGTAATGGGCGGCGGATTTCGTTTTGGGGCCCGAAACCGAGGGAAATGAGGAGGCGCAAGCCATGATAGCGCCCGTTCTGCCGACCTATTCGCGCGCCGACGTTAGTTTCGAGCGCGGCGAAGGCGCTTGGCTGACCTCGACCGACGGCAAGAAGTATCTGGACTTCGGCTCCGGTGTCGCGGTGAACGCGCTCGGCCACGCGCACCCGTCGCTGGTGAAAGCGCTCACCGAACAGGCGCAGAAGCTTTGGCACGTCTCGAACCTCTACAAGATCCCGGAGGGCGAGCGGCTCGCCAAACGCCTGATCGAACACACCTTCGCCGACACCGCGTTCTTCCAGAACTCCGGCGCGGAAGCGATGGAATGCTCGATCAAGATGGCGCGGAAGTACCAGTCCGTGTCCGGCAAGCCAGAGCGGAACCAGATCATCACCTTCGACGGCGCGTTCCACGGGCGCACGCTTGCGACCATCGCGGCCACCGGCAACGAAAAATATCTCGACGGCTTTGGCCCCCGGATGCCCGGCTTCGTGCAAGTGAAGTTCGGCGATCTCGAAGCGGTCAGACGCGCGATCACGACCGAGACTGCCGCCATCATCATCGAGCCGATTCAGGGCGAGGGCGGCATTCGCGTGCCGCCGCCGGGCTTCCTGAGAGCGCTACGCGAGTTGTGCGGCCAGCACGGGCTGCTTTTGATTTTCGACGAAGTGCAGACCGGCGTCGGCCGTACCGGAAAATTATTTGCCTATGAATGGTCAGGTGTCTCGCCGGACATCATGGGCGTCGCCAAAGGCATCGGTGGTGGCTTTCCGCTCGGCATCTGTTTGGCGACCGCCGAAGCCGGCAAGGGCATGACGCCGGGCACGCACGGTTCGACCTTCGGCGGCAATCCGCTCGCCATGGCGGTGGCGAATGCCGTGCTCGATGAAGTGCTGGCGCCGGGTTTCCTGGAGCGCGTGCAGCAGATGAGCCTGTTCGCGAAGCAGCGGCTCGCTGAACTCAAAGACACGCATAAAGCGATTATTTCCGAAGTTCGCGGCGAGGGACTGCTGCTCGGCGTGAAAACCGTCGTGCCGAACGGCGACTTCGTGAACGCGGCGATCGGCGAAGGCCTGCTGACGGTCGCGGCCGGCGAGAATGTCGTGCGCCTGCTGCCACCGCTGATCGTGACCGAAAAAGAAATCAACGAAGCGATTACGAAAATGTCGGCGACCTGCCGTAAGCTGGAAGCGGCGACGACCAAGGGAGCCGCGTGATGGCTGCGAATGGCGTGCATCATTTTCTCGATCTGTCGGAATTTTCCGGCACGAAGTTGCGCGAAATCCTGTCGCTTGCAGCCAGGCTCAAGGCGAAGCGCGAAAGCGATCCGAAGCGTCCGTTCGCAGGCCGCAAGCTCGCGCTCATTTTCGAGAAGCCTTCGACCCGTACCCGTGTTTCGTTCGACGCGGCGATGTACGAACTGGGCGGCCACTCGATCGTATTGACCGGCAAGGAAATGCAGCTTGGCCGCGGCGAAACCATCGCTGACACCGCTCGCGTACTATCGCGTTATGTCGACGCGATCATGATCCGCATTCTGAATCACAAGTCGCTGCAAGAGCTGGCTGCGCACGCGACCGTGCCTGTCATCAACGGCCTCACCAAGTTCTCGCATCCCTGCCAGGTCATGGCCGATGTAATGACCTTCGAAGAGCACAAAGGCTCGATCAAGGGCCGCAAGGTCGCCTGGACCGGCGACGCGAATAACGTGCTGACTTCGTGGGTTCACGCGGCCGCGCGCTTCGAGTTTGAATTGAATGTAGCTTCCCCGCGCGATTTCGCGGCGAAGCCCCCGGTCGTCAAATGGGCGAAAGAGTCGGGCGCCGCGATCCGCTTCATGCGCAACCCGGAAGAAGCGGTTGAAGGCGCGGATTGCATCGTCACCGATACGTGGGTGTCGATGGGCGACAAGGAAGCCAAGCGCCGCCACAACATTCTGAAGCCCTATCAGGTCAACCGCGCGCTGATGAAGCGCGCGAAGTCGGATGCCATCTTCATGCACTGCTTGCCCGCGCACCGCGGCGAGGAAGTCACGGACGAGATTATGGACAGCCCGCAGTCGGTCGTGTTCGACGAGGCGGAAAATCGCCTGCACGCGCAGAAGGGAATTCTGGCGTGGTGTCTGGGAGCGCCCGCGGCATGAGCGCGGCAGAAGCCGCCCGCCTGCCGAACCAGCAGCCCGACGACGACAAGGTGCTGCCGTTCGCGGTCGAGCCGCTCGATGTGCGTGGCCGCGTCGTCCGTTTGGGCGCCGCACTCGACAAGGCAATCGAGAACCATAACTACCCGCCGCAGGTCTCGCGTGCGCTCTCCGAAGCAATCACGCTTGCCGTGCTGCTGGGCTCAACGCTGAAAGACGCTGGCCGTCTGATCTTGCAGACGCAGACCGACGGCCCGATCGATTTCATGGTGGTCGATATCGTGGCACCCGAGAAGGTCCGCGCTTATGCGCGCTTCAATCGCAAGCGGCTTGCAGACGCCGGCAAGGCGACGACTGGGCAGTTACTCGGCAACGGCCATCTCGCGATGACGGTCGAAACCGGCACGGAAGCGCAGCGCTATCAGGGCATCGTCGCCTTGAGCGGCGGCAGTCTCGAAGACGCAGCGCACACATATTTCCAGAACTCGGAGCAGATCCCAACCCGCGTTCGTATCTCCGTCGGCGAGGAAATGCTCGCGGGCGAGAAGATGCATTGGCGTGCGGGCGGCCTGCTCGTGCAATTCCTGCCGCCGGAATCCTCCCGGGCAGCGCAAAGCGACATCGATCCTGGTGACGCGCCGCAAGGCACGGCCAAGCACGAAGTGAAGGAAGACGACGCCTGGTTAGAGGCAAAGGCGCTCGTCGAAACCGTCGAGGATCACGAATTGCTCGACTCGTCTCTCTCAAGCGAACGGCTGTTGTGGCGGCTGTTCAACGAGCGCGGCGTGCGCGTGTTCGACGCGCTTCCGGTGCAGGCGAATTGCTCCTGCTCGCGCGACCGCGTCTTCGATATGCTGAAAAGCTTCACCCCGGAAGACCGCGCCGACATGGTGAAAGACGGCAAGATCGTCGTCACCTGCGAATTCTGCGGGCGGGTTTATCCGTTCGAGCCGGGCGAGGTTGAATCCAAAGTTTAGTGCATCACCTTCTTCGCACTCGGACTATCGAGCGAAAAGGCCGGCACCTCGGCGTCGAAATCGTCGCCGTCTTCCGTCACCATCTGGTAGCTGCCGGACATCAAGCCTGACGGCGTTTTGAGCGGCACGCCGCTCGTGTATTCGAAGCGCTCGCCCTGACGCAGCAGCGGCTGTTTGCCGACGACGCCCGCGCCCTTCACTTCTTCGGTGCGGCCGTTCGCGTCGGTGATCTTCCAGTGGCGCGAGACGAGCTGCACGGCTTCTTCGCCGAGATTGAGAATCTCGATCGTGTAAGCCCAGAAATATTCGTCCTCGCCCGGCGACGAGCGGTCGGACGAATACTCGGGCGTAACGGTTATCTGAACTTGCCGGGTCGTCGCGCGGTACATAGCACCATCATATCAGACGGCGGCAAGTCCGCGCGAGAGGTCCTCGATCAAATCGTCGACGTGCTCGAGACCGACCGAAAGCCGAAGCAAGCCTTCGCCGATGCCCATTTCCGCGCGTGCCTCCGGTGTGAAGCGCTGATGCGTGGTGGTGCCCGGATGCACGATCAGGCTTTTCACATCGCCGAGATTGTTGGAGATGCGAATGAGCCGCAGCGCATTGGCGAAGCGGAACGCGCCTGCGCGCTCGCCCTCGACTTCGAAGGATAAGAGCGTCGAGCCGCCTCTCATCTGTTTCTTTGCAAGCTCATATTGCGGGTGGTCTTTGCGGAACGGATAGATCACTTTTTTCAGCTTCGGCTTGCCCGCGAGCCAATCGGCTACCTTCAGCGCGTTGTCCTGCGCCTTCTCGACACGGATTTGCAGCGTCTCGATGCCTTTCAAAAGCACCCAGGCATTGAACGGCGACATCGAGGGGCCGGTCTGGCGCATAAACGTATGCAGGTGGTCTTTGACGAATTGCTCGGAGGCAAGGATCGCGCCGCCGAGACAGCGGCCCTGGCCGTCGATGTGCTTGGTCGCGGAATAACAAACGATGTCCGCGCCGAGCGCGAGCGGGCTTTGCAGCATCGGTGTCGCGAACACGTTATCGACGATCAGGAGCGCTTTCGCTTTCTTCGCGATTTTCGAGATTGCTGCGATGTCGAGAATCTCTAGCGTCGGGTTGGTCGGACTCTCCAGGAAGAACGCTTTCGTCTCCGGACGGACGGCATTCTCCCACGCCTTCAAATCAGTGCCTTCGATCAGCGTCGTTTTGATGCCATAGCGCGGCAGCAGTTCTTCGATCACATAGCGGCAGGAGCCGAACAGCGCGTGCGCGGCGACGACATGATCGCCCGCTTTCAGAAAGCAGAGCATTGAGGCGGTCACGGCCGCCATGCCGGTCGCGGTCGCGCGGCAGGCCTCGGCGCCTTCGACCGCGCGGATGCGCTCTTCGAACATCGCGACTGTCGGGTTGGAAAAGCGCGAATAAATGAAGCCGTCGTCTTCGCCCTTGAAGCGCGCGGCGCTCTGCTCGGCGGTGTCATAGACGAAGCTCTGGGTTAGGTAGAGCGTTTCCGCGTTCTCGCCGAATTGCGAGCGCAGGATGCCCGAATGGATCAGCCGGGTTTCCGGCCGCAGCGAGGCGGCGTCGGGAACCGGGCGGGGGGTCTTTACGGTCGTCATGACGTGGTCCTTCCAAACAAAAACCCGGCCGGGGGTTTAGCCCCATAAGCCGGGTGACACACGTCTCCCCGGCCTTTTAGCGACTTATTTTACGTGGCTGCAAGCCGGCCGGCTCAAATGACCACGAAGTGCGGGGATTATGCCGCCCGCGCGCTTGGCGTCAAGTTCTGCCTATTCTAGGTGTCTTCGATGGAGTCCGCCGCCATTCACCGCATCCCGCAAACCGCCCAAGGGATTCTTCCCGCGCGGGCGATCCGCGAATTGGCGGACGCGAAGGCGATCGTCGCTGAACGCGCGTTCGACGCCGACCAGATCCAGCCGGCCTCGCTCGATCTCAGGTTAGGTGCGCGTGCGTGGCGCATCCGCGCGAGCTTTCTGCCGTCCGCGAAGACGCCGATCTCGGCGCGGCTCGAAGACCTCGCGCTGCATTCGATTTCGCTCAACGGCGACGGCACGGTGCTGGAGACCGGCTGCGTCTATATCGTCGAGGTGGAAGAACGCCTCGCGCTTCCCGATGACATCGCGGCAGCGACCAACCCGAAAAGTTCGACCGGACGCTTGGACGTTTTCACACGCGTGATCGGTGACCGCGTTGCAGCTTTCGATACGATCCCGGCAGGGTATTCCGGCACGCTTTATCTCGAAATATCCCCGCGCACGTTTCCGATTTTGGTCCGGCGCGGCTCACGGCTGTCGCAGGTTCGCTTCCGCCGCGGTCATGCGAAGTTAGATATGAAAGAATTGGCTGCGTTGCAGGCGCGCGAGACATTGGTCAGCGCGGCGGAGCCGGATTTGCTCGGCGGCGGTGTTGCGGTGTCGGTCGATCTCTCCGATTTCGGCAACGGCTATGCCGGTTTTCGCGCCAAGCGCCACACCGGTCTGATCGATGTCGACAAGCGCGCGGGCTACGACGTGATGGATTTCTGGGAGCCGATCCCGGCGCATCCGTCGCGCCGCCTCGTGCTCGATCCGGATGCTTTTTATATTCTCGCTTCGAAAGAAGCGGTGCACGTACCGCCGGATCACGCGGCCGAGATGGTGCCGTTCGACCCGCTGGTCGGAGAATTCCGCGTGCATTACGCGGGTTTCTTCGATCCCGGCTTTGGCCATGCGGCGGCGGGCGGTCATGGCGCGCGCGCAGTACTCGAAGTGCGTTCGCGCGAAGTTCCGTTTATTCTGGAAGACGGGCAGATCGTCGGCCGTCTGGTCTATGAGCGCCTGACCGAGCGGCCGGAAAAACTATACGGCGAAGTCGGCTCGAATTATCAGGCGCAGGGCCTGAAACTCTCCAAGCACTTCAAGCCGCTTTAGCTCTTCTTCCTTCGTCCACCCTTCAGCGCGCGAACTTCAGTTCGCAATTCGCGAATTTCCGCGAGCAGTAGCGTTTCCTTGTCGCTTAATTCTTCGATCGCCTTTCGCTCCTCACGGTGTTCTTTCATCTCCGCCTCGCGGATTTTATCGGCTTCGCTCTGCATCGCCGTCACGATGATCGCGATGAAGAGGTTCAAGACCGTGAAAGTTGTCGCGAGAATATAGGGGATGAAAAACAGCCATGCATAGGGATGCGTCTGCATCACCTTGTTTGCGAGTTCGTTCCAGCCCTCCAGCGTCATCACCGTGAAGAGCGAGTAAGCCGAGCGGCCCATGGTGCCGAACGCTTCCGGCACAGCTTCACCGAACAAATTCGTCGCCATCACGGCGAAGCAGTAATAAACAAGCGTCAAGAGAAACGCGATTGCGCCGATGCCGGGCATCGACTGAATGAGACCGCCGACCACGCGGCGCAGCGTCGGCACCGCGGAGACGAGACGCAGCACCCGCAGGATGCGGAGCGCACGTAACACTGAAAGTGGCCCGGTCTGCGGCATCAGCGAAAGCGTGATCACGATGAAATCGAACACGTTCCACGGATCGCGAAAGAAACCGCGCCCTGTCACGATCAGGCGGACCAGAACTTCGACGACGAAGATCCCGAGCAGCGTATGGTCGAGCAGTTCGAGCCACCAGCCGTAGCGTGCCATCAGCGACTGGCTGGTCTCAAGCCCGAGCACCAGCGCGTTCAGGATGATGAGACCGGCGAGGATGCGCTCGGTGGTCGGATGCTCGAGCAGGTGCCGTGTCTTCTCGAGCGGCGCACCGCCCCACGTCGCCTTGATCAGACGTTTCTGATTTACGCGCTTTGCCACGAGATGACCTCTGCCGGGTTACTGCGGCGGCATTAGAGCAGGGAAATATCCGAAGGCAAGCGGCCTTTACTTCCGGGTACTCAGCTCTCCGCGTAGCGACGTAACCTCTGCGCGTAGCGCGCGCAGTTCGATGACAAGCGCCGCCTGTTCCGCCTGTTCTATCTTGCGGCTCTCGGCCTGTTCGGCTTCGTGTTCAGACTGCATCGCGCTGACGACAATACCGATGAAGAGGTTCAGCACCGCGAACGATGTGACGACGATATAAGGAATGAAGAACAACCAAGCATAGGGATATTTTTCCATCACCGGGCGTACGATGCCGTCCGCCCAGGCTTCCAGCGTCATTATCTGGAATAGCGTGAAGATCGACGAGGTAAGATTTCCGAAATAGTTTGGAAAATCTTCGCCGAAAAGTTTTGTCGCCATGACCGCGAAGACATAAAAGATAAGCAAAAGTAGCGCGACAACCGAGCCCATGCCGGGCAGCGCGCCGATCAGCCCTCCGACGACCCGCTTTAGGGAAGGTACCGCCGTGATTAGGCGCAGTACGCGCAGGATGCGCAGCGCTCGCAGCACCTGCAATGGGCCTGTCGCGGGAATTAACGCGATCGCGATGACGAGAAAGTCAAAAATACTCCATGCGTCGCGGAAGAACGCGGTCCGTTGCACAAATATGCGCGCAAGTATCTCGATAACGAATATCGCCAGAATAATCTGGTCGAGCCAGAGCAGGAGCCAGCCGTAAGACGCTGTGACGGAAGGATAGGTTTCAAGCCCAAGGATGATGGCGTTGATCACGATCAGGATTATGATCGCGCGCTCCAGCCTCGGATCGGTAATCAGCGATTTGAGCACAGCGGCAGGCTCCGTAATGAAAGCAAGAATCGGCTTCCAGTATAACGCACCGGGCCGTGCGTTGAACGCCGCTTGCCCGGCCTTTCCGGCTTGATATGATTATGCGCGCGCGGGTGTAGCTCAATGGTAGAGCAGTAGCTTCCCAAGCTTCAGACACGGGTTCGATTCCCGTCGCCCGCTCCATTCTTCAAAATTATCAACACGTTACGCACAACGTAAGCATTTCAAGAACGACAGCTTTTTGAAAAGTTGTTCTCAATTTCATTATCTGAAATTGCGTTGCAAAGAAGTTCTATTGACACGTATGTCCGTGCCAAAACGTGCCAAGTTTTATGAATGGAATCCTAGTTTACTGCGGTCCAATTCATCTACTTCGAAAGCGGAGGATGGCAACCGATCCAATGCCACTAAATAAAAGCACCCAGTCCTGTGGCACGCCAAGAAGAAAAGCCGCGGTACCTCCGATGATCGACCAAAGCACTGGAATGGCCAAAAGCCATGACGGCACGCGCGAAGTAGTGAGGAGCAACATACCAAATGTGAAGAGCGTTACCGGGCACGGTGTAAAACCAAACGCGGGGACGCCGATTGCTGGATGGCCAAGCAAAATCCCAATCACAAAGTATGCAACAATAGCATAGATCGCCAGTAGCAGCCCCGCCCAGCCTGAGAAGTCATTGCTAAAACCGAATTCTAAAGTTGAACGAACGGTCGCAACGTAGGCGAAAGCTAAACCCTGGATTACAAATAGTGCGCCAAATAGGTACGCCGCATTGTTGATCGCGGCAAAGAAAGCCATATGGTAGAGTAGGCCCGTCGCAAGCCACATTGCCGCGAGAACTATTGTTATGAAGCTGTGATTCCAGCGCGGACGAGTGAAGACAATAACGAGCGCAATGACGGCTAACGCGTATGCGAGAATCTGCAACGGCCAAATCGCCCCGCCATGGGCAATAAAGACGTCGAAAAACTGCTGCTTCGTAAAAGGTAACATATGCATATCTTGGCGAATATGAAATCAATGAAATGAATTGCAGCTAGAGTCGTTGACACAGATCAAATGGCGACAAGAAGAAAATCCGCGACATATCTAGTTCACATAGCCTCACAATCTTACTCGCAGAAGCTGTGCCAAATCCGTGCCAAATGGTTGTAAGTCATTGGGATTGCTTTATTGACGACTGATTCCCAAGCTAACGACGAGGGTTCGATTCCCTTCACCCGCTCCAGCGTCTGGCGGAAGCAAAATGAACCGGCGGAAATTCGTAGCAGGCGTACTTACTACGCCATTGGTATTTTCAACGCGCGCTTTCGCGCAGGCAGCGCCGGTCTTCATCGGCGATATGCACACGCATTCGTTCTTTGCCGAAAGCAAGTATCATTTTCGCCCGCTGGCGAAGGCAATGGCCTCCGGCAATGCAAGCCTCATTGCCTGGTCGCTGGTCGGCGATCTGCTCTGGTTTGATGTCAAAACCTATAAGGAAAAAGCGAAGCCTGCGCCGGGCGAGACCTTTGGCTGGTTTCAGCGCGAGCTTAACCGCATCAAGGGTCACATTGCCGAGCAGGGGCTGGGCACGGTTCGAACGCCGAAAGATGTCGATCTGGCGCTGCAGGGGAAACCGCACGTGCTGTTGTCGGTCGAAGGCGCGAGCTTCATCGAAAATGACGCTACGCGAGTGAAATCCGCGCATGATGCCGGCATCCGCCAGTTGCAGCTCGTGCATTTCACAAGCAATTCGCTCGGCGACATTCAAACTTCGCCCGGACAGCACAAAGGCCTGAGCGAGGTCGGCAAGCGTGTCGTTACGGAATGTAACCGCCTCGGCGTACTCGTCGATCTCGCACATTGTTCGGAAGCGACGACCAAAGATGCGCTCGCTAACTCGCGGGTGCCGATGGTCTGGTCGCACGGCTCGGTGACGAAAGCGAAGTCTGCCGCTAACGAAGGACCGATCTGGCGGCGGCGGCAGCTTCCGCTCGATCTCGCGAAAGAAATCGCGGGCAAAGGCGGCGTGGTCGGTTTGTGGGCGCTTGCACCGGATGTCGGCAAAACAGCCGAGAATTACGCAGACCGTATGCTGGAACTCTCAGAATGGCTCGGCGAAGATCACGTTGCCTTCGGCACCGACATCAACGGTCTCGGGCTTTATGCGACGATGAAAGAGTTCGCGGAGTACAAGGTCATTATCGAACATTGGCGGCGCAAGGGCGTGTCCGAGGCGCGCATCACGAAGCTTGCGATCGGCAATTATGCCCGCGTGCTGAAGGCCGCGATGGACGCGCGTGCCTAGCGCGCGAGCGAGCGGCCCGTGGCCTTGTCGAATAGCTGCACGGCCTGCGCGTCGATCGAAAGCCGCATCTCTTTATTCTCATGCACCGTTCCGGAAGCAGGGATCGCGACGATGATCGGAGTCGAACCGAAATTTCCGTGCAGCAGGCGCGTGGCACCCAGTTCCTCGACAAGCTCGGGTGTGAACGAAGTGCCGCCGCTGCTTGCCGTATGAATGTCTTCCGGGCGGATGCCTACTTCCACTTCGCCTGACGCCGAAAACCGCTTGGCATCGAACGGTAGTTTGCCGCCGGGGGTTTCGACCACGCCGGGCTCAACGATTTTTCCGGTCATCAAATTCATCGCCGGCGAACCGATAAAGGAGGCAACGAAGCGGCTCGCGGGATGCTTGTAAACCTCGCCCGGCGCGCCGATCTGTTCGATCCGGCCGGAATTCATAACCACGACCTGATCGGCGAGCGTCATCGCCTCGACCTGATCGTGCGTGACGAAAATAGAAGTCGCATTTAGCCGGTTATGCAGGCGCTTGATCTCGAGCCGCATGGTGACGCGCAGTTTTGCGTCGAGATTGGATAGCGGCTCGTCGAACAGGAACACCTGCGGCTCGCGCACGATCGCGCGGCCCATGGCAACGCGCTGACGCTGACCGCCGGAAAGCGCACGTGGCTTGCGCGTAAGATATTCCTCGATGGCAAGCAATACCGCGGCCTCGCGCACGCGCTTGTCGATCTCGGGTTTCGGCATACCGCGATTCCGCAACCCATAGGCCATGTTGTCGTAAACGCTCATGTGCGGATAAAGCGCGTAGTTCTGGAACACCATCGCGATATCGCGGTCGGCAGGTTCGATTTCGTTCACAACGCGCTCACCGATCTTGCAGGTGCCCGACGTGATCGTCTCGAGACCCGCGATCATGCGGAGCAACGTCGATTTTCCGCAGCCCGAAGGGCCGAGCAGCACCGTGAACGAGCCGTTCGGCACGGTCAGCGAAACATCGCGCACTGCCTCGACGCCGCCGGCATAAATCTTCTTGATGTTGGTCAGTTCGACGGTCGCCATCTAGATACTACTTTTCGGTTTCTACCAGGCCTTTGACGAACCAGCGCTGCATCAGCACCACCACCATCACCGGAGGCAGCATCGCGAGCATCGCGGTGGCCAACACCACGTTCCATTCGGTGAGTGCGTCGGCGGTAACGATCATCTTCTTGATGCCGATCACGATGGTCTGCATATCGTCGCGGGTGGTAATCAGGATCGGCCAGAGATACTGGTTCCAGCCATAGATAAAGAGAATGACGAAGAGGGCGGCGATGTTCGTGCGCGAAAGCGGCAGCACCGTATCCCAGAAAAAGCGCAACGGTCCGGCGCCATCGAGCTTCGAGGCTTCGACCAGTTCGTCCGGGATGGTGAGGAAAAACTGCCGGAAGAACAGCGTTGCCGTCGCAGACGCGATCAGGGGAATCGTCAGCCCGGCATAGCTGTCGAGCAGGTTCAGGTCCGCCGCGATTTTATAGGTCGGGTAGATGCGCACCTCGACCGGCAACATCAGCGTGATGAAAATGAGCCAGAACGCCGCCATCCGCAGCGGAAACTTGAAATAGACCACCGCGAAAGCGGAAATGATCGAGATCGCGATTTTCCCGAGCGCGATCGTGCAGGCCATGATGAAACTGTTGACGAGCATGGTCGCGACCGGCTCGCGCGTACTGCCCGAAGACCCGACGAACAACGTCTTGTAATAGGTCTCGAAGAAAATCGGGCCCGGCGTCAGCGGCATCTGGCCGTTGGCAGTGATTTCCTGCGGATGTGTGGAGCCGACAAAACAGAGATAGACCGGGAACGCGACGATTGCGACGCCCAGCGTCAGGATTATATAAGGTACGACGCGGCCTAAGCCCCGATGCTCGACCATCAATACGCCACCCTGCGTTCGATGAAACGGAACTGCACTGCGGTCAGTGCTACCACCATGATCATCAAGATCACGGATTGCGCGGCCGAAGAGCCTAAGTTTCCGCCGAGGCGGCCGTCGAAGAAAACTTTATAAACGAGCGTTTCCGTTGCCTTGGAAGGTCCGCCTTGCGTCATCGCATCGATGATGCCGAAGGTATCGAAGAACACATAGACGATGTTCACGACCACGAGAAAGAAGATCGTGGGTGACAACAGCGGAAGAATGATGGTCCAGAAGCGCCGCGCGGGCGACGCGCCGTCGATCGCCGCGGCCTCGATCACCGCGCGCGGAATCGATTGCAGGCCCGCGAGGAAGAAGAGAAAGTTGTAGCTGATCTGCTTCCAGGTGGACGCGAGCACGACGAGGGTTAGCGCGTCGTTGCCGTTGAGTAACGGATTCCAGTTCCAGCCCATCGCGCGGATGCCCTGCGCGACCACGCCGAGCGAAGGCTGGAACATGAAAATCCACAACACGCCCGCCACCGCAGGCGCGACCGCGTAAGGCCAAATCAAAAGTGTTTTATATACGCTCGCGCCCTTAATGCTCTTGTCGGCTTGTACTGCGAGTAAAAGTGCGAGCGAGAGTGACAACCCCGCGACCATGATCGCAAACACGGCGGTCGTGAGCATGGTGCGGTAGTAGCCGGTGTCTTCGAACAGTTCTTTATAGTTTTCGAACCAGACGAAGCTGGTGTTCAGGCCGAAGGCGTCTTGCAGGAGAAATGACTGCCATAGCGCTTGGCTCGCCGGCCAATAGAAGAAGACCGCGACGACAAAAAGCTGCGGCAAAAGCAGGAGATAGGGGAGCGACTTGCCCCCGAATATCGCCCGCTTTTGCATAGGCTGGCCTTTACTTACTTCTTATCGGGATACGGTCTTCTCGAATTGGCGCAAGAGCTGGTTGCCGCGGCTCACCGCGTCGTCGAGCGCCTGTTTCGCGGTCTTCTTGCCAGAAAGCGCCGACTCCATTTCTTCGCACCAGATGTCGCGCAACTGCACCATGTTGCCAAAGCGAAGCCCGCGCGAATTGTCGGTCGGTGCCTTGTTGGTGAGTTCCAAGAGCGGCGTTTCGAGATGCGGCTTGTCCTTGTAGAAGCCTGAAGCCTTGGTCTCTTCGTAGGCCGCTTTCGTGATCGGCAGATAGCCGGACTTCTGGTGTAGCTCGATCTGCTTGTCGGTGCGCGACAGGAACGTGAAGAATTTCGCGACCCCTTTATATTCTTCGTTCTTCTTGCCGCCCATGACCCAGAGCGAAGCGCCGCCGATGATCGAGTTCTGCGGCGCGCCGGCGACATCCGGATAATACGGCATCGCGGCGTTCGCCCATTCGAACTTCGCGTTCGCGGCGACGTTGCCGAAGAACGCCGACGAGGTCAGGAAGATCGGGCATTCGCCACTGGTGAAGCGGCCTTCGCCGGTATTGGTGCGGCCCGAATAATCGTAGGTCTTGTCTTTCTGCAATGCGACCAGCGTCTCCAGATGGCGCAGCACGGTCGGATTGTTGAAGGTCAGAACGGTGTCGAAGCCTTCCATGCCGTTGCTCTTGGTGCCGATCGGAAGATTGTGCCAGGCAGACAATTGCTCGATATTCAGCCAGGTCGCCCAGGCGTTCGAGAAGCCGCAATTGTCATAGCCCGCGGCTTTCAATTTCTTCGCGGCAGCGAAAACTTCCGGCCAGGTTTTCGGCGGCGCGTTCGGATCGAGGCCTGCCTTTTTGAACGCATCCTTGTTGTACCACATCACCGCGCTCGATGAGTTGAAGGGGAAAGAGAGCATTTCCCCCTTCAGCGTCGAGTAATAGCCGGTGATCGTCGGCAGATAGTTAGCCGCGTCGAATTTTTCGCCGGCTTCGCGCATCAGCACGTGCACCGGTTTGACTGCGCCGGTCGCGGCCATCATCGTCGCGGTGCCGACTTCGAACACTTGCAGGATGTGCGGCGCGTTGCCCGCGCGGAACGCAGCGATGCCCGCGTTCATAGTGTCGGCGTATCCGCCCTTGTAACTCGGCACGACCTTGTATTCGGTCTGCGATTTGTTGAACTCGTCGGCGAGACGGACGACGACATCGTTGTTCGCGCCAGTGAGCGCGTGCCACCACTGAATTTCGATTTGCGCGGAAGCTGGGGTCGAAAGAAGTGCAGCGGTAAGGGTCAGGCTAGGCAGCAGCTTCGATAGTTTCATGACGGGTACTCGCCTTGGGTGGGTTGCTTCCGAATCCTAGCGCGGCGGGCTCTCTCTATTGCGACAGCTTTGTTGCGGCCCGCCTTTTGTCCCCAAAGGCTAGCCAAGTTTCTACTGGGCTGCCATCCCGGCACTGTGCAGTGCGGCGGACGGAACCGGCGCGTAAAGGCTGCGGAACCTGCTTTGTTGACGGGGGCGGCGGCGAACCCTAGCTAAGCACCATGGCCAAGCCCGCGAACGATGCTTTTTCGCCTTCCACGCGCCCGCTAGTGATCGGTATGGCGGCGTTTTTTGGCGCGCTTGCGGCGGCTGCAGGGATCATGTGGGCATGGTTCGGCACCAAACTGTTCTTCGAAATGGTCGCCGCCGGCATCGCCTACTGCTTTTGAAAGCCGCAATTCTGAAAGTCCTATGACCCGTTCCGCCCGTATTCTGGTGATCCTTGCCGCGTTCGTTACCGGCGCGTTTGCACTCACCGCGGGCGTGATGCTGCTCGCGCCATCGGAGCAGGCACGGCCGTCTTCGGTAGGCGGGCCGTTCCAACTCGTCAATCAGGACGGCAAGACGGTTTCGGATGCGGATTTTCGCGGCAAGCCGTTGCTGGTTTTCTTTGGCTTCACGCATTGTCCGGACATCTGCCCAACCACGCTCTTTGAAATCTCCGAAATTTTCAATCGTCTCGGAAAAGACGCTGAGAAAGTCAGTGCGATCTTCGTGACCGTCGATCCTGCGCGCGACACGCCGGAGAAGCTGAAGCTGTATCTGTCGAGTTTTCACCAGCAGATTTCCGCGCTCTCAGGCTCGGACGCGCAGGTCGAGGCGATTAAGATGGCGTATTTCGTATATGCGAAGCGCGTGCCACTCGAAGGCGGCGGCTATACGATGGATCACACCTCGGTGGTCTATCTGATGGACAAGCAGGGCAAATTCGTCGCGCCGTTTAATTTGAAGCGCGATGCGGATGCCGCCGCTGCGGATTTACGCCGCAGGCTTTAACCGGGCTTGCGGTGGCGCGCGGCGATGCCGTGTTCGGTCTTCTCCCAATGATAGGGAGCAGATAACAATTTCCAGACTGCGCGCCATGCGGCTGCCGATAACAGGAGCCAGTAAACCGGAATTGTAATCACGATCCAGGCGGAGGAAAACTGGCCACGCCGCCATAGCCCGGCCAGCGCGAGCAAAGCCGAAGCGAGATAACCACCCGCCAACGTTAGAATGATCAGGCTCCTTTGCACTACGTCGATTGACGACGCCGATTGCGAGAACAAATCGCCAAACGCCGCGTCTTTCAGCAGCCATACCGCGAAAATTGGATGTACCAGTGCCGCGAGCACCGTGCCGCCGATCAGAAGCTGAAACGCGAGAAAGCCGCGCAGACCGAGTTGCTCGAACAGGAGCAGCGGATCGCGCATATGCACGACATAGGTCTGGATCCAGCCCTTCATCCAGCGCGTGCGTTGCATGAGCCAAGCCGCGGGCTTTGCCGGTGCCTCTTCCCAGGTTGTCGAATCGACCGCATCGGTTGTGTATCCGAAACGCGCGAGACGAATGCCGAGATCCGCATCCTCGGTCACATTGTGCGGATCCCAGCCACCCACATCGCGCAACGGATAAGTGCGGAAATGATTGGAAGTGCCGCCAAGCGGCACCGGAAGGCGCAAACGCACAAGCGCCGGCAACAGCACGTCGAACAGGCCGGAATATTCTGCGCGGAAATGCGCGGTTAGGAAATTATCGCGTTTGTTGTCGATCGCGAGTTTTGCCTGCACGCAGGCGAGGTGTTCATCGCCCTCCAGAAATCTCGAATAGGCGTCGCGTAACTGATCGGGGTGCGGGCGGTCTTCGGCGTCATACACGACGACGAACTCGCCGCGCACGAAAGGAAGGGCGGCTCGAAGCGCTTTCGGTTTTGTACGCGGCCCGCAGCCCGGTGCGACGATAATCTCGAAGCAAGGATCGAGGTTGATTGCATTCACTGCTGCGATGGTTTCGAAATCATCCGGCTCGAGAATGATTTTCACATCTAGTTTTTCGCGCGGATAATTCAGGGCCGAAATCGCCGCGACAAGATCAGGCACGACCGCTGCCTCGCGATGCAATGGTATCAGGACCGAATAGACCGGCAGGTCGCGCCAGGAGTGCGCTTTTCTTATCGTAGGTCGCTCGGGAATGAGGCAGGCATAAATGCGAAGCGCAGCCCAGGTCAGAAAGGTAAGTGCAAGGGCTGCCTCGATTGCGAAGAATACAAATTTGAAAGCGAAGTAGTAGGAGAGGGCGGTGATTGCGATCAGCGCAAGAAAGCCGAGAATGTATTTGTTAAACCGTCCGGTGCTCGCGGAATATTCCGCCCGCGACTGGTGAAGGCCGAACGCGGCATCCTCCGCAAGTTTCTCAGCACTTGCTCGTTGCACGAAACGGCGAAGACTTTCGGCTGACGTAATTTTGAAACGCTGCCGGTGCGCCGGATATTTCTCGAGATGATTGTAAAGCCTTTTGATGTTCTCGCCTTCGGCGACGATAGTTGGAAGCGTCTTGCCGTGGCGGTTGCCGGCGGGAAGCACGCCGGTCGAGAATATCAATACGGCATCGAGCTCTCCGGTCCCGGTATCTTCCAGCTCGTCGATTTCGACGCCGAGATCGGCGGCATAAGCCGAGAGCATTGCGTCGGATTCCATGACCCCACTGCGCCTGACGACGAGATCGGCGCTGATGCCGAGCGTCTCCGCGCGTGTGGCGGCGAAGCGAAGAAAGACCGCGTCGAGGCTGCCGCGCAGTGCCCGCAACTCGACCGGCAAATCCAGAATTTCGCGAAAGAGGGCGCTTTGTTCGGCAAAGCCGCCATGCGCCGGCAAGTGCCGCGAGGTGTCCCGAACCTCGGTGCCTTCCCCGGCGCCGATATTGCTGGCCGATTTGCCCGAGGGCTCGAACGCCAACTCAACCCGCCCCGGACCGCTCGTAAACAAGGCCGCAGGTCCCTCCGGCACGAGGCCGGTATGCGGTTACATATCGAGTGAGCGATCCCCACGGCTATCATGCTGTGCACCGGGTATGCCGTGCAACGACTTTTCTTCTCTGAGGCGCTGCGAGTTCGAACGCGGGGTATTCAGAGACCGTCATTTGCGTTATTCCCCCGTCGGCCTTTATTGGTTTGTTCCCGAAGAGAAGAAGAATGGCGCCTGAAGCGGCAGCCCTAGCGGCAAATTTGTGCGAAGTAGCGGAGACCTCGAACGCCTGGCCGTTCGAGGAAGCGAAGAAGATCGTCGCGCGTCTGAAGAAAAAGCCGAAGGACGAAGTCCTGTTCGAGACCGGTTACGGCCCCTCGGGCCTGCCGCATATCGGCACATTCGGCGAAGTGGCGCGCACCACCATGGTGCGCCACGCTTTCCGTGTCCTCACCGGCGACAAGATCGAGACCAAGCTCTTGGCGTTCTCGGACGACATGGACGGCTTGCGTAAAGTGCCGGACAACGTCCCGAACAAGGATTTGCTTGCAAAGGATCTCGGCAAGCCGCTAACGCAGGTACGCGATCCTTTCGGAACGCATCCGAGTTTCGGCGAGCATAACAACGCGAGGCTCCGCGCCTTCCTCGATCAGTTCGGGTTCGAATACGAATTTGCGTCTTCGACGCAGTATTATAAGAGCGGCCGCTTCGATGCGACGCTTTTGAAAGTTCTGCAGAACTACGAAGCGGTTATGGCGATCATGTTGCCGTCGCTCCGCGAAGAACGCGCTTCGACCTATTCTCCGTTTCTCCCCTTGTGTCCGCGCACGGGAGTCGTCTTGCAGGTGCCGATCGTCGAACATGACATGAAGGCCGGCACGATCACGTACGAAGACCCTGAAACAAAAGAACGCATGACGACGCCAGTCACCGGCGGCAACGTCAAGCTGCAATGGAAGCCGGATTGGGCCATGCGCTGGGTCGCGCTCGGCGTCGATTATGAAATGGCCGGCAAGGATCTGATCGACTCGGTGAAGCTATCCGGCGAGATCGCGCGAGCGCTCGGCGCAACGCCGCCCGAAGGCTTCAACTATGAACTCTTCCTCGACGAGAAGGGGCAGAAGATTTCGAAATCGAAGGGCAATGGCCTCACCATCGAAGAATGGCTGCGCTACGCGAGTCCGGAATCGCTCTCGCTCTTTATGTATAGGGAGCCGAAGGCGGCGAAGCGGCTCTACTTCGACGTGATCCCGCGCAATGTCGATGACTACCAGCAGTTTCTCGAGGGCTATCGGAAGCAAGTTGACCCTAAGCAGCGGCTCGGCAACCCCGTGTGGCACGTTCACTCCGGCAATCCGCCGGAGCCGGATATGCCGGTCACGTTCCAGATGCTCTTGACGCTGGTCTCGTCGTCGAATGCGGAGAATGCGGAGACGTTATGGGGCTTTATCGGCCGCTATCGGCCGGGCGTGACCGCGCAAACCCACCCTAAGCTCGATCAGCTCGTCGGCTACGCAATTCATTATTTCCGCGACTTCGTGCTGCCGGAAAAGAAATTCCGCCAGCCTACGGATAGCGAACGCAAGGCGTTGACCGATTTGCGCGACGCGCTCTCGCAATTGCCTTTGGAAGCGACCGCCGAAGCGATTCAGGATGTCGTCTATGACATCGGCCGCCGCGAGCCGTTTCTCGATCACAAGAAGGCGGCCAAAGACGGCAAGCCGGGCGTTTCGCTCGACTGGTTCAACATGCTTTACCAGGTGCTGCTCGGCCAGGAGAAAGGCCCGCGCTTCGGCTCGTTTGCGGCGGTCTATGGCGTCGAGAACACGGTCGCGATGATCGACGGCGCGTTGGCGCGCTCGGCGTAGAGCTCGGATTTATCCGCGCTCTGGAAGAAAAAGCATTTCCTACTGCGTCGCCCAGACGATCCGCGCGATCCACACCACATCGCTCATCGGCAACACGCGGTCCTTGTGGTCGGGGTTGAGCGATTTCAGTTCGACCGCCTTCGCGGTCTTCTTTTTCAGCTCTTTAGCGAGCACTTCGCCGTCTCTGGTCTTGATCACGACGCGGTCGCCCTTGCGCAGCGGGGCTGCGGGCGAAACCACGATCACGTCGCCTTTGCGGTAGAGCGGCTCCATCGAGCTACCGGAGACTTCGAGCGCATAGGCGTGATCGTCATCCACATCCGGAAACCTGATTTCGTCCCAGCCGGAGCCGACCGGAAAACCGCCGTCGTCGAAGTAGCCGCCCGCGCCCGCTTCCGCAAAACCGATCAGCGGTACGGGACGCGTCGGTTTCTTCGGTTTTTTGGTGAGCAGCGAAATGAACTCGTCGATCGTGGCGCCGGTCGCTTCCAGAACCTTTGCGATCGACTCCGTCGAAGGCCAGCGCGCCCTGCCGTCGGAGGTGACCCGCTTGGATTTGTTGAAGGTCGTGGGATCAAGCCCGGCCGCCTTCGCGAGCCCCGAGGGTGAGAAGTTGTAGCGCGCGGCGATGCGATCCACCGCACCCCAGACCTGACTATGGGACAACATCGGACTCTCCGATTCGGCGAGAGGATTATATACCCATTCGCTTTAGCACCTCCATAACGGGTGACAAGTACCCCTCGGCGCTTGCAGCGCAGCGAAGCCGCCTCTAGCGTCCGCGCGAGTTCCCGGAGCCTTTATGCCCTTGCTGCTCGATCTCGCCTTGCCGTTTTCGCGCCTGTTTGAGGCCGAGGATGCGCATCGGTTAGCCATTCGTGCGCTTTCCATGATGCCGAAGCCTGCGACCCCCGCAGACGATCCGCGGCTTTCGGTCTCCGCCTTCGGTCTCAATTTCAAGAACCCGATCGGGGTCGCCGCGGGTTTCGACAAAAATGCCGAAGTGCCGGACGCAGTCCTCGCACTCGGTTTCGGTTTTGCCGAAGTCGGCACGCTGACCCCGAAGCCGCAAGCAGGTAACCCGCGTCCGCGCGTGTTCCGGCTCCTGCGGGACGAAGCGGTTATCAACCGGCTCGGTTTCAATAACGAAGGCTTTCATGCCGTGGTTGCGCGGCTTTCGGTTCGCGCGTCCTATGGAATCCTCGGCATCAACGTCGGCGCGAACAAGGACTCCGAAGATCGCATCGCAGATTATGTCGCGGGCGTCGAGACATTCTGTGATTATGCGAGCTATCTTACGATCAACGTGTCTTCTCCGAACACACCGGGATTACGCGACTTGCAGTCGGCAAAAAATTTGGACGAGTTGATCACGCGCGTGCTCGAAGCGCGCGAGCGTGCCGTGTTGAAGGGCGCGGGAAGAAAGCCGATCCTTTTGAAGATCGCGCCGGATGTCGCGCTCGGCGATCTCGATGACATCGTTGAAATCGCGAAGAAACGCGCGATCGACGGCATGATCGTATCGAACACGACCGTGACAAGGCCCGCATCATTGCGGGAAAGCAACGCGAAAGAGCAGGGCGGTCTGTCCGGCAAGCCGCTATTCGATCTTTCGACGAAAATTCTTGCGGAAACGTATCTGCGTGCCGAGCGCGCGTTTCCGATCATCGGCGTTGGCGGGGTCGACTCCGCGGAAACCGCATGGAGAAAAATTCGCGCCGGTGCCACGCTGGTGCAGCTCTATACCGGCCTCGTCTATAAAGGCTTCGGCATCGCGCGCGAGATCAAGCGGGGCTTGAGCCTGATGCTCGATCGCGGCAAGCACCGCTCGATTCAGGATGTGGTCGGCCTCAATGCCGTCGAGGCCGCCGCTTCACGCTAGAGCGTTTAGCGCTTCGGTGTTTACTTGCGCGACTGCACGAACCGCATCAAGAGCCAGATCGGCACCACGATAACCGCGCCGAGCAGCAGATAGCGCCACAGCCAATCGAAGGCCTCAAAGCCGAGATTGAACACGCTGCGGATCAGCGCTTCGATGCTCCAGAGAATGTTGCGCGGGTCGAGCCCGACTACGGTCAGCACGAAGCCGACAAGGATCGAAAGCAGCGCGAGTTTAATGAATACAGCGAGCGGCGAGCCGCCGAGAAAGCGCCGCAGTCCGTCGTTCGCCATCGAATCCTCCAGAGCCGATCAGTTGCGACGGAATACCAGACCGGCAAGCGTTCCGACAACAAAGGCAAGAAAGGCGACGCCGAGCCCGTAATCGAGTCGTGCTTCGCGCGCTGATTGTGCCACGAAAGCCTCAAAACCCGTCTTCACGACCTCGATGGCCGTAGTCTGCTGCGCGGCGAGGACGCCGTTTGCGAAGACATGGACATCGATTTCATAAGGCCCGGTCGGCGCGGTTCCGGGGATTGGCACGGTCGCGCGAAACAGCGTCGGCGTGAGAAACGTGACCGCGTTGGTCTCTTCGTAAAACAAACCCTCGGCTTTCTTGACGCGCAGGAGCGCATTGCCGAATTCTTCGTCGGCAAGAATTGAAGGCGGCAACGCGGCAAAGGAAAGGCCAAGCCGGTATTTAGTCTGAAGTTCCAGCGGACCGAACTCTGCAGGCGAGCGGTTTGAGAGCACGGCGAGATAAGAAGGCGTGTCGGGATAGCGGCGCGACTCGTAGTTTACCCAGAGCCCAAGAATGCGTTCTTTCCTGCGCGTGACGAAAGTCGTAGCCGGCCCGCGCACCGTGATCGCGATGTCGTACTTCTTCGGCTTGTCGCGCGGCGTGTCAACGTCTTCGATGGAGGCGAAAAGAACGAGCGACGTACCGGTGAAATTCGAGCTGATCAGTACGCGATGCGTGGATAGCGACGTTACCAGCCGCTCGGCATACGCGGTCTGCGCCAGGAACGGCACCAAGAGCGGTGCCAGCATCAAAGCGACGGTAAACGCGGCGGAGATTCTACGCAAAGTCATCGAGCGGCCTCCGTTGAAATTACGGAGAACAACTCGATCGGTTTCGTTAGCAGATCGAGGCCGACGCGAGCCGCGACCGCGAACACAAGAATCCCAAGCAGGAAGCGAAGTTGTTCGGCCCGGATCGCTTGGCCCGCGCGGGCACCTGATTGCGCGCCGATCACGCCGCCGATCATCAGCGTGAAGGCGAGCACGACATCGACCGAGCGGTTCTCGACCGCGTGCAGGATTGTTGCCGCCAGCATCGTGAACAGCGTGAGAAATAAAGACGTGCCGACCGAGACCGCGGTCGGCACGCGCATCAGATAGATCAGCGCCGGGATCAAGAGGAAGCCGCCGCCGATGCCCATAAGCGCACCGAGAAAGCCGACGCCGAAACCGATCGCGGTCACAGGGATCGCGGAGACATAAATACGCGACTGCCGGAAACGGAATTTAAGCGGCAAGCCGTGGAACCATGAATGCGTGCCGGGCCGCCGCAAGACAGGCTGCTGGCCCTGAATCGAGCGCCACAGCGCACGAATGCTTTCGGTGATCATCAAGGTGCCTACGATCGACAGCAACACGATGTAGGAAAGATTGATGACGAGATCGAGCTGACCTGCGCGGCGCAACAGCGAAAAAACCCAGACGCCGGCAGCCGTGCCCAGAAGGCCCCCCGACAACAGCACCAGCCCGAGCCCGCTATCGACCAGTTGCTTGCGCCAGTAGGAGATGGTGCCGGTAAGCGACGAGGCGGCCATGTGGCTGGGCACGCTCGCGACCGCGACCGAAGGCGGGATGCCGACCAGAATGAGCATCGGCGTCATCAGGAAGCCGCCGCCGACGCCAAACATTCCCGAAATGAAGCCGACCGCAATCCCCAGCCCGAATATCAGAAGGATATTGACCGGCAGTTCGGCTATCGGAAGGTAGATCGACAATTTGGCTTCCGGACGCTTTCGTGCAGCCGCATAGGGGCGACACCACTACGGCATGAACAAGTCGAGAGTGGCCCTTGTCAATGACGCAAGCGGAGCAGAGTTACTTCTTTTGCTTCTTTTTCGGCGCGACGGCGGCGTTCTGCCACTCAGGCTTCACGCGCGGTGCGTTAACGCTTTCGTCCGAAGGTTTCGCAGTCCAGGTCTGCACGGCAAGCCGGGCCGCGACCAACGTCTGCTGGTCGAGCTTTGAGGCGACGTCGTCGCGTTTCTTGGCTGCGTCCACATCGCCCTGGTTTGCGGCAAGGGAGAACCAGAGGAAGGATTCCGTGAGATTCTGAGCGGTGCCCATGCCTCGGGCATAGATCACGCCGAGATTGTATTGGCTGTCGCGCAGGCCGCGTTCGGCGGCCTTACGGAACCATGGGATTGCGCTCGCGTAGTCGGGCTTTTTGCTGGCGGCGCCGTCTTCGACCACCATGACGGCGAGGTTATGCATGGCCTTGAGGTGCCCGCCTTCGGCGGCGAGCACGTAATTGGTCCTCGCGCGGGCGCGGTCTTTCGTGACCCCTTGGCCTTTTTCATAAGCCATGCCGAGCCGGAATGCGGCGGCGGGCGAGCCTTTGGCAACGGCTTTCTCGAACCACTTGAGGGCTTCGGTCACATTGGTGTCGACGCCCCGGCCGGTGAGATAACGCTCGCCGACCTCATAAGCCGCATCCGCATCGCCGCCATTCGCGGCCAGCATCAGGGCCGCGTTGATCCCTCTTGGCTGTTCCGCCGAAGGCTTGTCCGGCTGATTGTTCGCGACGGTATTCTGGGTTTGCAGCGGCGATTGCTGGGCATGGGGCGCCTGCTTCGTGCTTTGGGTTGTGAACGGGTCCGGCTGCGCGAACATCGAAACCATGTTCTGCGGCGTGATATCGCCGGTAGGCGCCAAGGGACCGAAGGGGTCGCTAAAATTCGGAATGAAGGAACGCTGCTGCGGATCTGGCGCGGCACTCGGGTTCTGCGGAACAGCCGGAGTCTGTTCGGCCGGTGGAGTTGGGGCAGGAGCCGGTGCGGGCGCGACCGAAGGCTCGCTCCCGTTGCCGCCAATCAGATTGGTAATCAGGCTCACGTCGAAGAAGCGGACCGCGCTGAAGCCAAGCATCGCAACGACCAGACCGAGCAATACCGCGCGGCGCGAGCGGGCGAATATGCCACTCAGCGCGCCCTTCTTCTTGTTGCCCGGGACGGTTTCATCTGGTGCTTCGGCGGCAGCGGCCTGTGCCGCGCGGCGCGCCGCCGCGATAAAATCCGAAGTCTTGGTGTTGGCGTCGTTTGCGCGCGGCGTGATGTCGGCAACCGCGGCTTCGGATTGCGCGATGCGCTGCTGCACCGGGGTCGCACGCGAACGCGGCGCGCCCGATCCGGGCTCTAGCGGATGATCTGCTGGCAGCCCGTCGGTCGCGACAAACGCGTCTTTGGATTGCACGGTGACAGGCGCGGTGCGCGTGAAGCGCTCTTGCGTCTCGGTTGGTGCCGCGATCTGCGTAACCCTGCGCGGTGGCACTGGGTCGCCGGCAAGCGGCTTCAGCGGAGGAGGCACGATTTCCTGCTGCTGCGCGGCGGCAACCTGCTGCGGCATTTGCTGACGGCCGGCCTGCAGTTCGCGGAGCGCGGTTTTCGCCGCGCGTTCCGCGACGTCCATTGCGTTCGCCCGTGCCTTGTCGAATTGCGAAGACAGATCGGAAATGCCGCGCTCGATGGCGCCGAGATTATTGAGTTTCGCTTCCGAGGCATCCAGCCGCTCGACCACGCTGCGCATGGTGTCCTCGAGGCCCATCGGATTCTCGGCCTTGTCGAGCGATGTTTGCAGCGAGTCGAGGCGCTGATGAATGCGGTCGAACGCTTCCGGGTCCTGCGAAATCTGAACCGGCTGTTGCGCGCTCTGTTCGATTCTGTAAGCGAGCGCATCGATGCGCTGTTCGAGCGCGCCGACAATGTTGCGGACCCCGCTGTCGTCAGGCGCGGAGATGCGGTCGACTTTACTCGCAATGGTCTCGATTTGGGCTACGACTGCCTGAAGGTTTTCGGCGGGCAGCGCATTGGAGAGCAGGTCGCGCACTTCCTGCATCTGGTTCTGGATACGCGCGACCGTCGTGCCATCGATGCTTTTTGCATTAATGACGTCGAGCTTTTCCGAAAGGGCGTTGAGATCGCCTTCCACCGAAATAAAAGACTCTTGCGGGCGCACGTTTGCAAGCGCTTCGCGGATTTCATCGAGTGCCGTAAGCACCGCCTGCGCCGAACGCTGGTCCTGGCGCGTGTTGGCAGAGCGATCGATTTTGCGCGTCAGCGCCTCGACCGTTTGTTCGAGAGATTCCAGCGTGCGGCGCGGCGCAAGCTCGGTCATCGAGCGCGCGAGTTCTGCGATGTCGCGGCGCAGTTCGGTAATCGGACCGCTCGCCTGTGCACTCTTCGCGCTGGTCTTGCGGATCGATTGCATCTCGTCTGCAATCGTCTTGAGCTGACGCTCGAACTGCGCGAATTGCGGCGGTGGCGCTGATGGCGCTAACGGCGGCGCGGATCGCGCGGGCATCCGGCGCATTGGGGTGCCGTCGAGCATGGACTGGCGTTCCATGATTTCGGCGACGGCGGCATCGAGTTCGTCGGCGGTCGGAATGGTTTGCGGCGCCAGTGAGGGGCTCTGGGCGGCAGCGGTGACCTCGCGCTCCAGCCGCTCGCTCATCTGCGAAATCACGCGGGCCATTTCGTCGAGCTTCGAGTCGACTTCCGAATCCTGATCTTTCGCCGGGCGTTCGATCAAAATCGATTCGATGCGCGAATCCAGCTTCCGGATCGCGCTAGAGATCTCATCGCGTCCGTTGTTGCGTTGTGCGCGCTCCATGCCTTCCAGCATCTGGTCGATGCGGTCAGTCAGCGCGTCGATGGAAGCGGTGATCTGGCCGCTCGGAAGCTCGCGCATGGGCGCCTGCGTGGTGGCTGGCCGCGTATAAACATTGCGCCGCGCGAGCATATTGATCTGCTCGGCGAGGTCATCGAGGCGATGATCGAAATTGGTTGCAGGGTTGTGTCCGCGGGCGTGACCGCCGCGCGCGTTTTCGCGGATCGCAGCCTCCAGCCATTCGCCGACCGACAGCCCGTCGCGCCGCGCAGCTTCCCTGGCGGCTTCCCAGGTATCCGGGTCCACCGCGCTAACGCTCCAGGGCACGCCTGCGCTCATTGCCGATCCATCCTGCGGGGCGCCGGAAATGGGGATAAGTCGGGTCTCATGCGGCGCCGCTCCGCTGTCCTGAATCTTGTTAGTTACGGTAAATGCTGGGTTAATTTTCACCCGATCTGCAGCATTTCATTAAGGACCGTGGCCCAAAGGCCCGGTTGCGCGGGTTTGGGAATTAAGATTCTGCTTGACGTTTACGTCAACTGAGGTAGGTTGACTGCACCCTGTGGCCGACCCTTTCCGGCTACACGCCAAGGGAGCGAAGAATGGGCCAAGCGCAGACAATTGAAGCCGTACTGCCGACGGACGCGCATTTGCGTGACCTGTGGGCTGAGTTCGACAAGCACACCGGCGGCTCCGATCGCCCCGGCCAGCAGATTTTCACGATCCGGGATCTCGCCCGCGAATTCGGCGTCACCGCCCGGACACTTCGTTTCTATGAAGAGAAAGAACTGCTCTCGCCTGAACGGCAGGGGCAGGAGCGGCTCTATTCCCGCCGCGACCGCGCGCGCCTGAAACTCGTTTTGATGGGCAAGCGGGTCGGCTTTTCGCTCGAAGAGATCCGCTCCATGCTCGATCTCTACGACCTCGGTGACGGCCGCGTCACACAACTCAAAGTAACCTTCTCCCGCTTCAACGAGCGGATCGAGCGTTTGAAGCAGCAGCGTGCGGAGATCGACGAAGCGATCGACGCCATGCAGCGCGCGACGCAATCGCTCGCGGAAATGTTGAAAGAGCGCGGCACGCCCGCCGCCTGATCCGAACCTTAGCTATGCGGAGCTACAAAAATGCCTACCTATAAAGCCCCGGTTGACGACACCATGTTCCTGCTGCGCGACGTGTTCAATATCGCGCGCTACGACAATCTTCCCGGCTTTGCCGATGCGACGCCCGATACCGTCGAAGCAATTCTTTCCGAGGGCGGAAAATTCTGCGAGGAAGTACTCGCTCCGCTCAATCAGGTTGGTGACCGCGAGGGTTGCAAGCGCGCCGCCGACGGTTCGGTGAAAACGCCGACCGGATTCAAGGAAGCCTACAAACAGATGGCCGACGGCGGCTGGATCGGTTTGTCCTCCGAAGAGAAGTACGGCGGGCAGGGTCTGCCGTTCGTGATCGGCGCTGCGATGAACGAATTTATGAGCAGCGCCAACATGGCGTTTGCGATGTATCCCGGCCTGACGCTCGGTGCGTGCCGCGCGATCCGCATTCACGGCAGCGATGAAATCCGCAGCACCTATCTACCGAAGATGATCGGCGGTCAGTGGACCGGCACGATGAATCTGACGGAGCCGCATTGCGGCACCGACCTCGGTTTGCTCAAGACCAAAGCCGTGAAGCAGGCTGACGGCTCCTACAAAATCACCGGTACCAAGATTTTCATTTCCGCAGGCGAGCACGACATGGCCGAGAACATCGTCCATCTCGTGATTGCGCGCATCGAGGGCGCGCCGGAAGGCGTGAAGGGTATTTCGCTTTTTGTCGTCCCGAAATTCCTGCCGACCAAAGATGGCGGTGTCGGCGAGCGCAATGCGCTGATTTGCGGCTCGATCGAACACAAGATGGGCATTCACGGCAACTCGACCTGCGTCATGAACTATGACGGGGCGACCGGTTGGCTCATCGGCGAAGAAAATCGCGGCCTGCCTGCGATGTTCGTGATGATGAACGACGCGCGTCTGGGCGTCGGCATTCAGGGCATTGCGCAAGGCGAGGTCGCCTATCAGAACGCAGTAATCTACGCGAAGGACCGCTTGCAGGGCCGCTCGATCGCGGGCGTAAAAAACCCGGAGAAGCCCGCCGATCCGATCATCGTGCATCCGGATATTCGCCGTAACCTGATGACGATGAAGGCCGTAAACGAAGGCGGCCGTGCGCTGATGATTTATCTCGCGCTGCAGGCAGATCTGCTTTCTCGCTCGCCCGACGAGAAGACCAAGCAGGTTGCCGACGATTACATGGGCATACTCACGCCGATCCTGAAAGGCGTGATGACCGATCTCGGCTTCCAGAACGCCGTCATGGCGCAGCAGGTGTTCGGCGGCCACGGCTATATCGCCGAGCACGGCATGGAACAGTTCGTGCGCGATGCGCGCATCGCAATGATCTACGAAGGCGCGAACGGCATTCAGGCGCTCGACCTCGTCGGACGTAAGCTGCCCAAGGATGGCGGCCGTGCGATTACTGCATTCTTCAACGAAGTCTCTGGATTCGTGAACGAAAACGAAGCCGACGAGAAGATGAAGGCCTTCACCGTCCCTCTGGCTGAGTCCTTGAAGCACCTGCAAACTGCGACCATGTGGTTTATGCAGAATGCGATGAAGCGGCCCGACAACGCCGGTGCAGGCTCCTACGACTATATGCACCTCTTCGGGCTCGTGGCACTCGGTTATATGTGGGCGCAGATGGCGAAGGCCGCGCTCGCAAAGAAGAACGGCAACGGTTCCGCGCCGGCGATGGACGCGAAACTGATGACCGCGAAGTTCTTCGTCGAACGTATGCTGCCGGAGACGGGCGCGCATCTGAAGCGCATCCAGTCCGGCGCCGATAATCTGATGGATATGCCTGCGGAAGCGTTCTGACGCTTGACGCATTAGAAAACGGGAGACGCCAATGACCGAAGCATTTGTTTACGACACCGTTCGCACCCCGCGCGGCCGCGGCAAGAAAGACGGCTCGCTGCACGAGGTTTCCACGCTTTCGCTCGCGACCACCGCGCTCCGCGCGATCAAGGAGCGCAACAATCTCGATACGCATTTGGTTGACGACGTCGTGCTCGGCTGCGTCGATCCGGTCGGCGAAGCCGGCTCCGACGTTGCGCGCGCAGCGGCGCTGAATGCCGACTACGGCAATCACGTGCCGGGCATTCAGATCAACCGCTTCTGCGCTTCAGGTTTGGACGCCGTGAATTTTGCGGCAGCACAGGTGATGTCCGGCCAGCATGACATGACGATCGGCGGCGGCGTTGAAGCCATGTCGCGCGTCGGCATGGGCGCGTCCGGCGGCGCATGGCCGATGGACCCGCAGATCGCCGTGAAATCCTACTTCATGCCGCAAGGCGTTTCGGCGGACCTGATCGCGACCAAGTACGGCTTCTCGCGCGACGACGTCGATCAATATGCGGTCGAAAGCCAGAAACTGGCTGCGCAGAGCTGGAAGGAAGGCCGCTTCAAGAAGTCGATCGTGCCGGTGAAAGACGTCAATGGCATCACGATCCTCGATCACGACGAGCATATGCGCCCGTCGACCGATATGCAGTCGCTCGCGCAATTGAAGGCCTCGTTCCCGCAGATGGGCGAATTCGGCGGCTTCGCGGCGGTCGCGATCCAGGCGCATCCTGAAGTCGAAGCGATCAATTACGTGCATCACGCCGGCAACTCGTCGGGCATCGTTGATGGCGCTGCAGCCGTGCTGATCGGCAATAAGGAAGCCGGCAAGAAAGCGGGTCTCAAGCCGCGCGCGAAAATCCGCGCGTTTGCGAATACCGGTTCCGAGCCGGCGCTGATGCTGACCGGCCCGGTGGACGTAACCGAAAAACTCTTGAAGAAGGCCGGCATGAAGATCTCGGACATCGACCTCTTCGAGCTGAACGAAGCCTTCGCCTCCGTCGTGCTGCGCTATATGCAGGCGTTCAACATTCCGCGCGAAAAGATCAATGTGTGCGGCGGTGCGATTGCGATGGGCCACCCGCTCGGTGCGACCGGTGCGATGGTGTTCGGGACCGTGCTCGATGAGCTTGAGCGCACCGGCAAATCGACCGCGCTGGTCACGCTCTGCATCGGTGCCGGCATGGGCACTGCAACCATTATCGAACGCGTTTGATCGCGCTTATCCGAAAACGGAAAGCGACGGGAGGAAACTATGGCTTATAAAAATTTCACGGTGGGCGTGGATGGCGATGGCATTGCGCTCGTCACCTGGAATATGCCGGACCGTTCGATGAACGTGTTCTCGGCTGACGTGATGACCGAATTGTCGAAGATCGTCGATGAAGTCTCGGCCGACGCAAAGATCAAGGGCGTCGTTGTCACTTCCGGCAAGGACACTTTCTCCGGCGGTGCCGATCTCACCATGCTCGAGACCATGGGCGACACTTTCAAGAAGCTCACCAAAGACAAGGGCGAGGAAGAAGCGAACAAATTCCTGCTTGAGCAGTCGAGCGCGATGTCGCGTACCTATCGCAAGCTCGAAACCTCCGGCAAGCCGTGGGTCGCAGCCGTAAACGGCACCGCCATGGGCGGCGCGTTCGAGCTAGCTCTCGCCTGTCATCATCGCGTGGTGAGCGACAATCCGAAGCTGCGCCTCGGCCTTCCAGAAGTGAAGGTCGGTCTCTTCCCCGGCGCCGGCGGCACGCAGCGCGTTCCGAGGATCGTCGCGACGCAGGATGCGTTGCAGATGCTCTTCAAGGGCGAAGCGCTCAAAGCCGACAAGGCGAAGTCGATGAAACTCATCGATCAGATCGTTCCGCAGGACAAACTCGTCGAGACCGCGAAGGCCTGGATCAAGGCCGGCGGCAAGGGCGTGCAGCCATGGGATGTGGATGGCTTCAAGCTTCCCGGCGGTCCGGTGTTCTCGAAGGGCGGCATGATGGTGTTTCCGCCTGCGAACGCAATCTATCGCCGCGAAACCTATGACAATTATCCGGCAGCGAAGGCCATTCTCCAGTGCGTCTATGACGGCCTGCAACTGCCGATGGATCTCGCGCTAAAAGTCGAGTCGCGCTGGTTTGCGCATATCCTGAAGTCAAAGGAAGCGGCGGCGATGATCCGCTCGCTCTTCATCTCGATGCAGGAACTGAACAAGGGTGCGCGCCGTCCCGAAGGCGTACCTGCCAGCAACATCAAGAAGGTTGCGATCTTGGGCGCGGGCTTCATGGGCGCGGGCGTTGCCTACGTTACCGCCGATGCCGGGATAGAAGTCGTGCTGGTAGATCGCGATCAGGCGTCGGCCGACAAGGGTCTCGCGCACGTTGCATCCGTGATCGACGGCCGCATCAAGAAAGGCCGCGCGACGCAGGCAGACAAGGACAAGCTGCTCGCGCGCGTGAAAGCGACCGCGAACTACGACGACATCAAGGACGTCGATCTCGTGGTCGAGGCGGTGTTCGAAGACCGCAAGGTGAAGGCGGAAGTGATAGCGAAAGTCGATGCTGTCATTCGTGCCGACGCGACCTTCGGCTCCAACACTTCGACGCTCCCGATCACCTCGCTCGCTGAGATGTCGAAGGATCGCAAGCGCTTCGTCGGCATTCACTTCTTCTCGCCGGTCGAGAAGATGATGCTGGTCGAAATCATCAAGGGCAAGGAAACCGGCGACAAGGCGGTCGCGGTCGCGCTCGACTATGTCCGCGCGATCAAGAAGACACCGATCGTGGTCGAAGACTCGCGCGGTTTCTACACCTCGCGCGTCGTCGGCACCTATATCCGCGAAGGTCACATGATGCTGACCGAAGGTGTGCCCGCGGCGATGGTCGAGAATGTCGGCCGCATGGCCGGGATGCCGGTCGGCCCGCTCTCGTTGAACGACGAAGTCGCGGTCGACCTGGCGTGGAAGATCCTCAAAGCCACCAAGGCCGACCTCGGCGCAGCCGTGATCGACGAACGCCAAGAGGCGCTCCTCGAAGAGATGGTCGAGAAGCGCGGACGCTTCGGCCGCAAGAACGGCAAGGGTTTCTACGACTATCCGGAGAAAGGCCCGAAGAAACTCTGGCAGGGCATCTACGAGATCGTCGGCGAACCGCGTCCGGCGGAAACCTATAACGTCGAAGAACTGAAGCAGCGTTTCCTCGTGATCCAGGCGCTTGAGACCGCGCGCTGCGTCGAGGAAGGCGTGATTACCGACGTGCGCGAAGGCGATGTCGGCTCGATCCTCGGCTTCGGCTTCGCGCCGTTCTCGGGTGGCACGCTCTCCTACATCGACTTCATGGGTGTGAAGAACTTCGTCGCACTTTGCGAGAAACTCGCCGGCAAGCAGGGCCCGCGCTTTGCACCGAACGCGCTGCTGAAAGAGATGGCAGCGAAAGGCGAAACCTTCTACGGCCGCTTTGCGCCGAAGAAGAATGAGAAAGCCGCCGCCTAAGCCGCGACATAATATCGGAACAAGATCGCGCTCTCCGTACTTGATTGTACGGGGAGCGTTTCCATTTCTGGCGGGGAAAGGGATTACCGTGAAAGCACCGATCTCAATTGCCTTCGTAGTCGTGGCATCGCTCACAACAGGCGCGCTCGCGCAGACGCCAACCGCGCCAAATGCGCAGACGCCGCCACAGGCAGGCGACCGCTATCGCTTCAATCCGGTCGATGGCGGCGTGCTTCGCCTCGATAGCCAGAGCGGACAGGTTTCCTTTTGCCGTGCGCGCCATGGTGGCTGGAGTTGCGAAACCGCGGCGGACGACCGCGCGGCACTGGAGGCGGAGATCAAGCGCCTGAGCGATCGCGTGGCGGCGCTCGAAAAGCAGACCAACGATCCTGTGAACCGGTTCCGCACGCCCAGCGATCAGGAAATCGAACAGGTGATGGGCTTCTTCGAGAAGATGATGAAGCGCTTCCGCGGCGTGGTCGAAAACCTGAAAAAAGACTGGGAAGCGGAATCGCCGAATAAAGGCTGATGCCTTACGGCTTCCAGTAACCGAGCGAAATCCCGAAGATCAGAGCGATCACCCAGAGTACAATCGAGGTAAAAGCGGTGTACTTCGCGAAAGTAAAATAGGCATCGCGCAGAACCGTTGAAGCCGCCCACTGCGCATAACGCTCCGGTGGCCTGAAATCTTTCGGCAGCATCAGCCACATTTCGGTGCGCTTGTAATCTTTGACTAGCGCATAGCGCGCTTTCATCAGCAGCACCAAAGTCATGATTAAAGTCATGACGCCGCCAGCCTGGAAGATCGTGCGCGGGTCGCTCATGCCCATCATGACGCAGGCAATACCCAGGAACGCGAAGCCGCATCCTCTCGAAACAGATTCGAAGGCAGCTTTGCGCATTTCTTCCAAGAGCCGCTCCGCCTATGCGATAGCTAGACCAAGCAAGAGTGTGCCGCGCCTTTACGGCGTCCGCAATCGAAACAGGCGGCCCTCACGAGATCGTGGCCTAAAGACCGTAGGTGAAGAAGTTGCCCATGGCGGGAAGGGTCAGAAACAGGGTTCCGGCGACCCAGATCCACATCGAAGTCGTCGTTGAATCGTCCTTGGCCCCGACGAAGCGTTCGAAAATTGCGGCGGGAATGCCAGCGAGAATGATGGTGAAGGTCGAAACCATCAGCGACGCCATATAGAGCGTCAGCGAAAGATTTCCGAAGAACAGAAACTTCCCGATCTCTTGCGTGTGCAGGAGCGCGAAGAACAGCGCGGTCTGGTTGAACAGCCCGTTGATCATCCCGAAAAACGCGATGCAGATATACTGAATATTACGTTCCATCAGACAGACCTCGGCAAGAGGCCTAAGAGCAAGAACAAATACAGCATCGCGACCCTGACCCAGAACAGCCACACGAAAGCGAACAGCCACAACACGACCGGCGCGGTCGCCTTCGGCGTCACGGCGCCGAAGAAATTGATGAACGGGTCGGTGACGCGCACGAAAAAGCGCATGATGTAATTCTTCGACTCCGGATCGAAGAACATGGAAAGCAACACGCGGCCGATGATCGTGTACATGACTACCGCCAAAGCGAAGTTCGGCAGCGAATAGTACCAGTAGGTGAGAAAAGTATTCGGCGTTTCCATCGGTTAGCTTCTAGCGGAATTTTTCGCGGTAGTCTCAAAAAAGAAGCGGGGCCCCGAAGGGCCCCGCCGTTTTATTGTCTTTGGCAGAGAAGATTACGAGGTCTTCTCTTCCATGACGGTCTTGCCGCGAGGCTTGCGGATCTCGTCGACGAGAGCCTGCATTTCCTTCGACGGCGCCGGGGTCATCAAGCTGACAACGATCATCACGAGGAAGCCGAGCGGAGCGCCCAACATACCGCAGTTGATGTTGTTCAGATCGAACCAGCCGACTTGCTGGACCGCGAGCGGTTTTACGCCCTTGGTGATGTCGACGATGTTTGCGCCAGTTACGGCGTTCTTCATCGACGTCATGCCGAAGTAATCGACACCGAGCTGCGGATAGTACCGGGTTACGACCAGGTAGAACACGCAGAGGCCGAAGCCCGCGATGATGCCGGCAATTGCGCCAGCCGTCGTCGCACGCTTCCACCAGATGCCGAGCACCAGCGCTGGGAAGTTACCCGCCATAGCCAGCGAGAACGCCCAGCCGACCATCGCAAGAATATCCGACGGCCGTGTCGATGCCGTCGCCGCGGCGGCGATAGCAACAACAAGCAGAAGGAGACGCGCGATGATCAGGCGCCGTTCGGTATCGTTGGCTTTCTGGAGGAAGGGATAGGCGCCCGCAAAAATTGCGATCAAGGCACCAATACCCCACCAGCGCCATTGCACGCCGAGCGGTCCTGTTCCTGTCATGAAGTACCACAACGCCAACACGATGACGGCGAAGATAACGCCGATCGTGATGGTCCGGTTCTGTTGCTTCATGGGCTGCAGCATTTTGTAGTAAACGTCATGCGACAGCGCGTTGGCGATTGCGAGCAGCAGACCGTCCGCGGCGGCGACCAGGCCCGAGATCACATAGGGAAGTCCCGCGATTTCCGGTGTGGAAAGCACGATCACGTCCGTGTTGATCACGAAGTCCTGCAGACGAACGACGCCCGGATGGCCGGCAATCGACTTACAGGCGTCGATCACGGCTTGCAGGGTCGCAGCGTTCTTGCCGCAAACCTGAATCAGGCCGAGCTCACCCCACGTAAACATCCACGGGCGAATGTCCCCAACCGGGCGTCCGATGATGTTCGTGTAAACCTCGAGCTTCGAGAACGCCGCATAGGCCGGCGCCGAGAAGTACAGGAGGAAGATGAAGAACAACGACCAGGCCACCGACTGGCGCGCTTCACGAACGGTCGGCGTCGTGAAGTAGCGCATCAGGATGTGCGGCAGCGAAGCGGTGCCGACCATCATGCAGAGGATGATGCCGAAGAAGTTGAGCGGCGTGTAGGTCAGGAACGGTGTTACGTGCGGCTTCAGTGCGCCTGCCGGGCAGCTTGCTGCCGTACAAAGCACCGCGAGACCGTCTTTCACCAGTTGCTGTTCGCGTGCGGTGATTTCCGCGATCGCCGAACCGTAAGTCAGTTCCGGAATCGGGAAACCGTACTTGCGGGTCGAGAGGATCACGATCGGCACGAGATAGGCGACGATGAGCACGATGTACTGCGCGATCTGCGTCCAGGTAACCGCGCGCATACCGCCGAGCATCGAGCAGAGCAGAATGCCGAGGAGGCCGACGAACACGGCGACTTCGAACTGCATTCCGAGGAAGCGCGATGCGATGATGCCCGTGCCGAAGATCTGCGCGGTCACGTAAGTGAACGAACAGGCGACGAGCACGATCACGGCGAGGAAGCGGGCAAAGTTGCCGCCGAAACGGAACGACATGAAGTCGGGAACCGTGTAGGCGCCGAACTTGCGCAGATACGGTCCGATGAGGACCGACACCAGCACGTAACCGCCGGTCCAGCCGAGCACCCAAGCCAGGCCGTCATAGCCGAGCAGGAAGAGAGTGCCGGCCATGCCGACGAACGACGCTGCCGACATCCAGTCGGCGCCGGTCGCCATGCCGTTATAGAAGGCCGGAACGCGACGTCCTGCGACGTAGTATTCCGAAACTTCCGCTGTTCGGGTCATAACGCCGATGATGGCGTAGACCGCGATCGTGAAGAACACGAAGAGGTAACCGATCACGCGGTTCGGTACGCCCATGTATTCGAGGATCGCAAGCAGGATAACGAACGCAACGAAGGTGCCCGTATAGGCACCGTACATCCGTCCGAGCTGCTTATAGAATGATGCTTGAGCTGCTGTTTGAGCCATGGTGCTTTCCTCTTAGTCTTCAGCATAGCCATGGTCGCGGTCGATCTTGTCCTGCTGCTTCGCGAAGAAGAACAGCATGACGACGAACGCGATCAGCGAACCCTGCGCGGCCATGTAGAAGCCGAGCGGGAACTGAAGCACCGGAATGGTGATGGCGTTGAGTTGTTTTACGAAGAAGTGGACGATGTAGCCAAAGAACAGCCACAACGCGAGATGAGTCCACATCAGCCGCGTGGTAGCGGCCCAATGGGCTTGCTCGTTTGCTTTTGTATCTGCGGGAGCCATGGGTTGATTGCCCTCCTAAATCAGCCGCGGACGCCCTGACCTGAAGGGTCAGAGCAACGAAGGTTCAAAGTTGCGGAGGTGCTCCGGCTCGTTGGCCGGCGATTTATTGGCGTTCCCCCGAACGGCCCGCGCTATTTTTTTATTGCGGGTCCAGTGCGGCACGTTAACACCGGGTAAACGGCCTCTATATGCGACTTTCGGCCCAGTGGATTTCTCTAAGTATTTGAAAAACCATCGTAATACTGCACTGCAGCAATGGACTTCCGGCGTATTTTTCCGTTAACGCAGCATAATCGCAGAGGCTTGCGCTGATTCCGCATGGCGGAAACTATGCTGCGAGATCGAAGCGATTTCTGGCATTTTATGGCTTGCGGCCGTGCCAACGGCGTAAGAGTAACGAGACGATGAAACAGCAGGCTGAATCCGTGGCGCAGGGAATCTCCAAGGTTGATCCGACGGCGTCTTACCGGTTTGTGATCGCCGACGATCATCCGCTGTTTCGCGGTGCGCTGAAAGAAGCAGTGGGCCAGCAGTTCAGCGCGACGAAAATTTTCGAAGCGGGCGGCTTCGACGAGTTGCAAACTTTGCTTGAGAACGAAGGCGACATGGATCTCGTGTTGCTCGATCTCTCGATGCCGGGCGTGCGCGGATTTTCAGGGCTGCTTTATCTGCGCGCGCAGTTTCCGGGCGTGCCGGTGGTCGTGGTCTCGGCCAACGAAGAGCCCGATGTCATCCGACGTTGCATGGAGTTCGGCGCTTCCGGTTTCGTGCCGAAGACGCTGAGCGTCGATGTCATGCGCACGGCTATTTTCAAAGTGCTTGACGGCGGAGTCTGGACCCCGCCCGATGTCGATCTCACCTCGACCGACGACAAGGAAACCCGCGATCTCGTGCAGCGCCTCGCGACGCTGACGCCCCAGCAGGTGCGCGTCTTGATGATGCTGTCCGAAGGCCTTCTCAACAAGCAGATCGCTTTCGAGCTGACCGTTTCGGAAGCAACCGTGAAGGCCCATGTTTCCGCGATTCTGCAAAAGCTCGGCGTTGAGAGCCGCACCCAAGCCGTCATCGCCGCTTCGAAGATTGAAGCGGGTCAGTGGCCGAAATCGCTGAACTGATTTTTCAGACTATTCCGTTGTGGGTCGGGTGACTCGCCAGACCAAGTCGGATTTATCCGACTTGGTCATCAAATAAATCAATAAGTGCAAAACGAAGTTATTCCGCTGCGGGTCTGGTGACACGCCATTGCGCGAGGAACGCGCGCAGCGCCGCCGGCTTCAACGGCTTATTCAGTACCTGAACATTCTTCTCGCGGGCTTCATCGCGTACTTGCGGTGAACGGTCCGCGGTAATGAGCGCCGCCGGAAAGTTGTTTCCGAGCGTTTCGCGCAGTGCGCGAATAACCTCGATGCCGTTACCCTGATCGAGATGATAGTCGACCAGCAGCACATCGGGCTGCGTGCCGCTTTTCAGCATCGCGCGGGCAGCATCGAGGTCGGGTGCCGCCCGAACATGACAACCCCAGCCGCTTAATAGAACCGTCATGCCGTTGAGAATCTGCTGATCGTTGTCGATACAGAGCGTGACGATCCCTTCGAGTGCCGCGGCGGGCGTCGGCAGGCTTTGCACGGCGGCCTCGGTTGCGACCATGCCCGAGACGGTCGGCATTTCGACGCCGAAGGTGGAGCCTATGCGGGACTTCGAGCGAAGCGTGATCTTGTGAGCGAGCACGCGCGCGATACGCTCGACGATTGAAAGACCGAGCCCCAGACCGCGCGCGGCCCGTGCGCCCTGATCAAGCCGCTGGAATTCGCGGAAGATGATTTTCTGCTGCGAGGCTGGAATGCCGAGACCTGTATCGTGAATTTCCACGCGCAACGCACCGTCGAGGCGGCGGCATCCGACCACCACCCGGCCTTTGGGCGTGTACTTGATGCCGTTCGAGATCAGGTTCTGAAGCAGGCGGCGGAGCAGCCTTCGGTCGGAGCGCACATTCAGCGAGCAGGGCAGGAACTTCAGTTCAAGCCCTTTCTCTGCTGCAAGCGGTTCGAATTCGAGCTTCAACTGGCCGAGAAGATCGCCGATGCGGAAATTCGACAGTTCGGGCTGCATCGCGCCGGTGTCCAAGCGGGAGATGTCGAGCAGTGCGCCGAGAATCTCTTCGACGGCTTCGAGCGAAGCGTCCACGTTGCCTGCAAGTTTAGCCTCGTTGGAGCCCCGCTCTCGCTCAACAAGACTCGTCGCATAAAGCCGCGCCGCGTTCAGCGGCTGAAGAATGTCGTGGCTCGCGGCGGCAAGGAAGCGCGTCTTTGAAATGTTCGCCTCATCCGCCTCGGACTTCGCCCGCGCGAGTTCTTTGTTCAGCCGCGTCAGTTCTTCGGTGCGTTCCTGCACACGGCGCTCCAGCGCCTCGGCGGCTTCGACCGAAGGCGTGATGTCGGTATAGGTCGCGACGATGCCGCCGTCTGGCATACGGTTCGAGCGGACTTCGATGACGACGCCGCGCTTCGGCATCCGCTCGTGGAAGGTTTCGGTCGTGCGCACATAGCGCTCAAGCCGGTCCTGCAAAATTGCGTCGATCGTGCCGGTGCCGAAATCGCCGCGCTCGGCGAGGCGATACAGGATTTCATCCAGCCGGACACCGACGCGGACAAGATCGGGCGGTAGTTCCAGCATTTCGCCGAAATAGCGGTTCCAAGTCACCAGCTGCATCTGCTTGTCGAACACCGCGATGCCCTGACGGACATGGTCGAGTGCGGTTTGCAGGATTTCGCGATTGTACTGGATTGCTTCGGAAGCATCGTCGAGCAGCTTCAGCGCGGCCTTGGTCGAAACCGCGCGCTTACGCAGAAGCAGCGATAGCACGAGCCGCGAGGAGGCCGCGCCGATCGCGGAAGCGAGCAAATGTTCCGCGTAGCGTAATAGATGGACGTCCGCTTCGCGCTTCGGCTCGAGCGTAAGGCCTCGCGTGGCAGCAAAACTCTCGAACGAGCGGCGTGTGCGTTCCTCGCCGAGATAGCGCGCAATCGTGGCGAGCAATTCCTCAACTGTTACGCGCGAGCGCCAGAGCATATAGCTCGGCGCCATCGGCGTGAGCTTGGAAGGCACGAACACGTTTGCCTGCAATTTTTCGATCGGTGCCGGCCGCGTCAGCCAGGAAACGATCACGAACAGCGCGATATTGACGCTAAGACTCCAGAACACGCCATGCGTTAGCGGTGCCCACCCCGTGAGGCCGAACAACGCCTGCGGCCGGAACGCGCCAAGACCGAACAGGCCCGCATCGAGAATCTTGCGGTCGAAGAATCCAGAGTCGACGAAACTCGGCAGGAGCAGCGTGAACGCCCAGATCAGGACACCTGCAAGAATGCCGCTGATCGCACCCGCCGCGGTTGCGCGCCGCCAGAGCAAGCCGCCAAAAAACGCCGGGCCAAATTGCGCGATTGCCGCGAAGGAAAGGAGGCCGATCTGTGCAAGCTGTGCCTCGCCCGCGTAGCGGTAATAAAGATAAGCGAGACAAAGCACGCCAAAAATGGCGATGCGCCGCGCACGAAGCAGTACCGCGCCCATGTCCGCGAGTTGGTCGCGCGCGGCATTTCGCCCGCGCAGCCGCAGCAATAGCGGCACGACGAGGTCGTTCGAAACCATGATGGCGACCGCAACGCTTTCGACGATCACCATCGCGGTTGCTGCCGACAGGCCGCCGATAAAGGCGATCATCGCAATCCAGCCGTCGCCAGCATTCAAGGGCAACGCAAGCAGGAACATATCGGAGTCGACGGACCCCTTCGGAAAGACCGTCATGCCCGCGATCGCAATCGGAACGACGAAGAGATTGATGAGAATGAGGTAGAGCGGGAACAACCACGCGGCCCGCTTCATTTCCTGTGCGCCGTTGTTCTCAACGACGGTGACATGAAACTGCCGCGGCAACATCACGATGCAAAGGAAAGAAAGCGTGGTCATGGTGATCCACGTCGTCGCGTCCGGCATCTTCGTGAAGATCGGCAGAATATCGGTTTGCAGATTTGCGCGCGTGATCAGGTCCGCCGGTCCGCCGAACAGATACCAGGTGACGTAGGCACCGACGATCAGAAAGGCGAGCAACTTGATCAGCGATTCCGTCGCAATCGCGAGCATCAAGCCTTCCTGGTGTTCGGTCGCATCGATGTGGCGCGTGCCGAACAGAATGGCGAACAGCGCCATCGTGAGTGTCACGAGAATTGCCAGGTCGCCGATAATAGGAAGATCGTGCCCTGCGCTCGGCTGTGTCTGGCCGAGCATGGTGAGGAGCGAGGCCGAAACGGCTTTAAGCTGAAGTGCGATGTAAGGCACCGCACCGATCACCGCGACCAGCGTCACGATTGCCGCGACCGCCTGATTCTTCCCGTAGCGCGCGGCGATGAAGTCCGCGATCGACGTGATGTTCTGCGATTTCGCAAGCCGGATGATTTTCAGAATGAACGGGTAGAACAACCCGACCATCAAAACCGGGCCGAGATAGATCGTCAGAAAGTCGAGGCCTTGGCGCGACGACAGGCCGACCGAGCCGAAGAATGTCCAGGAGGTGCAATAGACCGCAAGCGACAGCGGATAGATCAGCGGCCGCGCGCCGCGCACGGCCCATTGCGGGCGCCCGCGGTCGCCATAGCTCGCTACGGCAAACAGGAAGCCGATGTAGCCGAGCGCGATGAGGACGACGACCCAACCTTGCAGCATGGCGGCTCTTCTATCCGGTTCGCGTCACCAACCCCTCGGATCCTGACATTATCCTTACGCGAGGGGCATTTGACAGGAAGGGGATCATAGCGCGATGACCTTGTCCATGACGCCGGACCGCCGGCTTTGAGGAGCGCGTAAGGTAAAGAAAATGAGTTTTGTGGATTGGGTTCTCGGAATACCGGCCTATTTCGGGCGCAAGCCCCCGGTGGACACGCGCGACAAGCTCATTGAGTTTCTCGACACGCGCGCGGCGTTTCTGATCCAGAAGAACATCTTCGATTATGCGCGCGCGAGATCGGGTCCGTATTTTTCGCAGATCATCAAGGAACAGGCTTTCAAGGATTCCGTCGAAGTATCGCGCTGGACCGGTTTTCCGATCGGCCTCGCGGCCCTTGCCGAAATTGTACGCGGAGCACTGTTCGACGACGCTGACCGGAAGCCGTTGAATGATGCGGTATCGAGCGCGGCACTCGCCGCATTCGACAAATATCCTGTGCCCGCCGCGCTCGGCGAGGATACCTGGAAGAAGGCACGGGAAACTTTGATCGAGCGACTCGCGTTGATCGACAGCCATCCGCCGAAATTCGCGAAAGATGTCATCCTGCCTTACGCGCAGATTCTCTACGACTCGCAGCCGATCCACGAAGAATTGCGCAAACGCGACTTCGAAATGATTCAGGCGCAGTTGCGCATCAATCTCGTCACCATGCACGACGAATTCGCAAACCGCGTGAAAAAAGCCGCACTGCTATCCGACCTAGGCGTGCATCCCCGTACCAACGCGGCATAGCGAGCTTTCGAATGGCGGACCGCACCAGCGCGACACCTCTGCTTGCGCTCGATGCTGTTGCACTCGACACCGAAACGACCAGCCTCGATCCGCGCGTTGCGCGCATCGTCGAAATTGGCGCGGTGCGGCTCTCTTCCGGACGCATAAGCGAGGACAAAACTTTTCGCTCTCTCGTCAATCCGGAAATGCCGGTTCCGGCGGTCTCGACCGGCATCCACGGTATCGACGACGCCAAGGTCCGTAACGAACCGAACATCGCGGAAATCTGGCCGCTTGTTAGCGACTACATCGGCGGCAGTGTCGTGATTGGCCACTCCATCGGTTACGACCTCGCTGTTCTCACGAACGAAACCGGGCGCGCAGGCATTACCTTCTCGCGGCCGCGCACGCTCGATGTGCGTCTGCTTGCGCAAATCGTGCAGCCTTCGCTCGCGGGCTATTCGCTCGACAGTCTTGCGGCATGGCTGGACGTAGAGGCAACCGGCCGTCATTCAGCAGTGGGAGATGCGCTGACTGCCGCGCGTATTTTCGTAGCGCTTGTGCCGAAGCTGCGAGAAGGAAACATCCGCACGCTCGCGGAAGCAGAAACCGCCTGCACCAAACTCACGGCCGCGCTGGAAGAGCAACATCGTGCGGGCTGGGTCGAGCCGGTGCTTTCGCCGTCGCGCGCGGATACCGAGCGCGTGCTGGCGCGGCTCGACGCTTACCCATATCGCCATCGCGTGCGCGAGTTGATGTCCTCGCCGCCGATATTTGTCGCTGCTGAAGCGCCGCTCGAAGAAGCGCTAAAGCTCATGGCCGACAGCCGCATCAGCTCTCTCTTCGTCACGCCGCCCGGAAAAAAGCCCGAGGTAGGTCCTTTCCTCGGCGTGGATAGCGGTATCGTGACCGAGCGCGATATCCTGCGCGCGATCCGCAGGGATACGAGTGGTGCTTTCATCAAGCCTGTTGGAACGATCGCAAGCCGACCGCTGACATCGGTCCCCGCCGAGGCATTCGTCTATCGCGCGATCGGACGCATGGACCGTTTACGCATCCGGCATCTCGGTGTTGTTGATGAGAAGGGGTATGTCGCAGGCGCCCTTACTGCGCGAGACTTATTACGCCTTCGCGCACGCGACGCAGTCACTCTGGGCGACGAGATCGACGAAGCGGAAGACGTGCATGAATTGGGACAGGCTTGGTCCACCTTGCCTGCGGTCGCGCGGGGACTGCTCGATGAAGGTATCGAAGCGCGGGACGTGTCCGCGATTGTGTCGCGCGAATTGGGGGCGCTAACCCGCCGAGCGGGTCAGATTGCAGAGCGCAGAATGTTTGAGTCGGGTAGAGGCAATCCGCCGGTGCCTTATGCACTGCTTGTGCTCGGCTCCGCCGGCCGCGGCGAAAGCCTGCTTGCGATGGATCAGGACAACGCGATCATTTTCGAGCGCGGCGATCCCGGCGGCCCCGAAGACCGCTGGTTTGCCGAACTCGGCACGCATGTCGCCGACATCCTGCACGAAGTCGGCGTGCCCTATTGCACTGGCGGCGTGATGGCGAAGAACGCACAATGGCGCGGGAGTGCTGCGATCTGGCGTGACCGCCTGCAACATTGGATTGGCCGCTCGGAGCCGGAAGATTTGCTGGCGGTCGATATCTTTTTCGATTTTCGCGCAGTGCATGGCGATGGCGCGCTGGCGGCGGCGCTCTGGAACGACGCATACAGCATGGCGAAAGGTGAGGCAGGATTTGCAAAACTGCTTGCCGATGCGAGCGGGAATTTCGAACCGCCGGTCGGTTGGTTTGGAATCAAGACCGAAAACGGCCGCGCCGATTTGAAGAAGGGCGGGCTTTTCGTCATTGTCTCGACCGCGCGCGTACTTGCGATCTATCACGGCATCGCCGAACATTCGACCAAGGCTCGAATCGAGAATGTTCGCGCGCTAGGTCCCGGTTCGGAGAGCGATCTGAACGCTATGATGGAAACGCACCGCGTTATCTTGAGCGCTATCCTCGATCAGCAACTCGCCGATATCGCCGCAGGCAGGCCACCGTCGAACAAAGTTGAGATCAAGCGGCTTTCGCGCAACGATCAGGCTACGCTGAAGGACGCGCTTTCATCGATCAAACACGCCAACGAAATGCTGCGCGATCTGCTCGTTGCGTAGCCTTTATATAGGAGAGAGCAATGTGGGAAGAGTTTAAAAAATTCGCGTTAAAGGGAAATGT
>LNFM01000636.1_pt1 | contig 84400 bp, 77 predicted proteins | sample 596031 | NCBI WGS metagenome assembly LNFM01 (sample SAMN04254537, study PRJNA301005) | activated carbon metagenome | isolation source: dual media filters at the Ann Arbor, Michigan drinking water treatment plant | place: USA: Ann Arbor | reverse complement strand
AGCCTGCTGACATTTACGGTCACCCGGTCGAACAATACCGGCGCCTTCACCCTCGATATCGCAACCGCCGATCAGACGGCGACCGCCGGGACAGACTACGTCGCCAGCAGCGCCAATATCAGCTTCACCGCCGGCGGCGCGCTGACCCAGTTCTTTAGCGTCACCTTCAACGGCGACACGACCATCGAGGCCAACGAGACCCTGTTGGTCAACCTCAGCAACCTGGTCAGCACGGTCGGCAGCGCCAGCATCACCGTCGCCCAGGCCGTGGGCACCATCAACAATGACGACAGCACCATCACCCAGCTTTCCGCCGGCGATGCCGACCGTGACAGCGCGGTGCTGATCGCCAAGGCCTCCGGCCCCGGCACGGTCACCTTCCAGGTCGCCACCGACGCCGCCGGAACCAACATCATCGTCACTCAGCAGGTGACCGTGACCGACGCCACGACCCCGGCCAAGCTCGCCCTGGCCAACGGCACCCTGGCCGCCGGCACAACCTATTTCTGGCGCGTCACCGATCAGCAAGGCGCCGCTGCCTCCGCCAGCTTCCGCACAGCCGACGCCGATGGCGTGCGCAATGGCTTCAGCATGGGCGTCACGGGCGACTGGCGCGGCGAACTGGCGCCCTATCCGGCGATCAAGAACGCCGCGACCGCCGGCCTCGACCTCTTCATCAAGCTGGGCGACACCATCTATGCCGACTACGCCTCGCCCGCTCTGAACCAGCCGCAGGCGATCACGCTCACCGACTACCTGACCAAGCACAATGAGGTTTACAGCTCCAAGGGCGGGCTCGATGCCTGGGGCGATCTGCAGGCCACCACCGCAATCCTCGCCACCATCGACGACCATGAGGTCATCAACGATTTCGCCGGCGGCGCCCCTGCCTCCTCCGATCCGCGCTTCGGCGAAACGACCGGCCTGGTCAACGACACCGTGCTCTACGAGAACGGCCTGACCGCCTTCACCGCCTATAACGCCATCGAGGACCGGACCTACGCCGATACTGGCCTGGATGCCCGCACCGATGGCGAGCGCGACCTCTACCGCTACAGCCTGCAGGGCCAGGACGCGGCCGTCTTCGTGCTGGATGCCCGCAGCTTCCGCGATGCCGAGCTGGCGCCGGTCACCAACCTCGTCGACCCCACGCAGATCACCAACTTCATCGTCGCCTCCGCCGTCATGGACCGCACCATGCTCGGCGACGCGCAGCTGGCGCGGCTGAAGGCCGACCTGCTGGATGCGCAGTCCAAGGGCGTGATCTGGAAGTTCATCCAGGTGCCCGAGCCGATCCAGAATTTCGGTGTGCTCGGCGCCGAGGACCGGTTCGAGGGCTATGCCGCCGAGCGCACCGAGATCCTGAAATTCATCAAGGACCAGGACCTGACCGGCGTGGTCTTCGTCGCCGCCGACATCCACGGGACGGTGGTGAACAACCTCACCTACCAGGAATTCCCGGGTGGCCCGCAGATCGCCGTCGCGGCCTGGGAGATCACCACCGGCTCCGTCGCCTTCGACGCGCCCTTCGGCCAGACGGTCGCGGCCATCGCGGGCGCGGCCGGGCTGCTGACGCAGCAGGCCAGCGCCTTCTACAACAGCCTGCCCGTGGCGCCGGACACCGACAGCGCGCTCAACGACCGCGACGACTTCATCAAGTCCCTGATCGACCAGCAGATCACGTCGCTCGGCTATGACCCGGTCGGCCTGAACAACAACCTCGCCCAGACCAGCGGCCTGATCGATGCGACGCTGCTCAACGGCGACTACCTCGTCACCCATGGCTATGGCTGGACGAAGTTCGACGTCGACGCCGCCAGCGGGGATCTCACCGTCACCACCTATGCGGTACCGTATTATTCCGAGGCCGAGGCGGCAGCGAACCCCGCAGTGATCGCGGCGCTGACCCCCACGGTGCAGGCGCGGTTCACCGTGCGTGCCACCATCAACGAAGCTATCACCGGCACCGCCGATGGCGAAACGCTGGATGGCGGCAGCGGCAATGACACCATCGCGGGCCTGGGCGGCAACGACACCGTCATCGGCGGCTACGGCAATGACAGCATCGATAGCGGCGCCGGCAATGACTTGATCGATGGCGGGGTGGGAAGCGACACGGCGGCCTTCTCGGCCGACCAGACCTCCTACCGCTTCGGCCAGCGCGACGGCGTGCTGATCGCAAGCGGCCCCGACGGCACCGACCAGCTGAGCCGGGTGGAGCTGCTGAAGTTCGGCGCCGCGGCGGCGGTGAGCATCGCCTCGCTGAACAGCGATGGCGGGCTGGTCTATGCCAATATCGGCGGCAGGGTCGGCTATGTGCTGCCCGACGCCTATGTCGGGCCGGTGGCGGGGCTGGTGAACCAGCTGCTCGGCGCCGGCGCGACCGATGTGGTGCTGGGCACTGGACAGGCCGACTTCATCAACGGCCTGGGCGGCGATGACGCGATCGATGGCGGCGCCGGCAATGACGTGATCGATGGCGGTTTGGGCTCGAACTTCCTCATCGGCGGTGCCGGCATCGACCAGTTCTTCGTCGATGGCCGGGGTGCCGCGACCAGCAACACCTGGTCCACCATCACCGACTGGCAGGTGGGCGAGGCCCTGACCCTCTTCGGCTACCAGGCGGGCGTGAGCCGCTTCCTCTGGGTGGCGAATGATGGGACGGTCGGCTACCAGGGTGTCACGCTGCATGCCGACCTCGATGGCAGCGGCCTGATCGACACCTCGGTGACCTGGACGGGGCTGACGCAGGGGCAGCTGCCGGTGGCGCAGTTTGGCGCGGATTATGTGTTCTTCGGCTGATCGGGCGGGATGCGGCCGGCGGCCTGGCGGGGGCAATCCAAGCCCTCATGGTATCGAGGGTTGTTGAACCCCCGCCATGGGTGCAGGCTTGGCATCACAGAACCGGCATCGGCCCGGGCCAGGTTGCTCGGCCGATGACCTGGGGAGCGTCGATCGATGTCCTTTGCCAGCGGCGTCAACCTTTCCAGCCTGAATGGCAGCAATGGGTTCCGGCTGTAGGGTATCTCCGCCGGTGACAATGCCGGTTATTCCGTCGCCTCGGCCTGCAGGGCAGTGCCGCGGATAACGGCCTCTTCTATGCCAGGCTTGGCGCAGCGGCGGCGGACTATCTGCTCGGCCGCGGCGGCTTTTTCGGGCTGACGAACCAGTTCCAGGCTGGCGCGGGATCGGATGTCGTGCTCGGCACGCCGCGGAGTGACAGCATCGACGGCGGCGCGGGCGATGATGCGATCGGTGGCGGCGAAGGCGCCGATGTCCTGCGCGGCGGGCTCGGCTCGAGCTTCCTGGCCGGCGGATCGGGGCGGGACCAGTTCTCGTTCGAAGCCCAGGCGGGAAACCCGAGCTGGTCCACCATCACCGATTGGGAGGCGGGCGAGGGTTTGCAGATCAGGGGCTATCAGCCGGGCCGGCTCAACTTCATCTGGGTCGCCAATGATGGCGCGCCGGGCTACCGGGGCGCCACTTTTCACGCCGATCTCGATGGTGATGGCGTGATCGACGTGTCGGTGACCTGGGCCGGCATGACCCAGAACCTGCTACCCACCCCGCGCTTCGAGACGGACAGCATCTTGTTTGACTGACGCCTGCGGGGGTGCCGGCGATGACCGCCCGCGGGCTGGCGCGGGCGAGAACATCGTGATCGGCGGCGCAGGTTCGGCTCGCATTTGCAGGCCAATAATCCTATAACGCACGAACTGCTGCTGTTTCGACAATCGCATACGCCTGCCACCCCCAACCCCTGGCCTTGGCATGTCCAAAAGGCGCCGCGGCGGGACGTTGAATTTGTCTGTTTTCATGCGTTTGGTCGTTCAATCCGGCCGGATTCCAGCGCGCTGCACCAGCGCCTCCCAGCGCGGCAGATCCCTCGCCAGGAGTTCCGTCAGCACCCCGGGTGGCCCGCCCACCGGCTCCGAGCCCTGGTTGGCAAGCCAGGACCGGGTCTCGGGATGCGCCAGCGCGGCATTGGTCTCGGCGTTCAGCCGGGCGATCACCGGCTCAGGCGTGCCGGCGGGGGCGAGGAAACCTTGCCAGGAGATCACCACGAGATCGGGAAAACCCAGCTCGGCAGCGGTGGGGATCTGCGGCAGGCCGGCATTGCGACCGGCCGAGGTCACCGCCAGGGCGCGCATCCGCCCCTCACGGACATGCTCGGCCGAGGCGGGGAGGTTGCCCCAGAAGGCATCCACCACCCCGGCCAGCAGGTCGGTCAGCGCAGGGGCCGCGCCTCGATAGGGCACATGGGCGAAATCGCCGAGCCCGGCCATGGCGCGGAACTGCTCGCCGGTGAGGTGGCCGATGCTGCCATTGCCGGGCGAGGCCCAGCTCATCGGCGCCCGCGCGGCGCGGCTGGCGGCGATCAGCCCGGCGAGGTCGCGATGCGGCGAATCCGCGCGCACCACCAGCGCCTGGGGTGCCGCGACGGTCTGCGCCACGGGGGCGAAATCGCGCAGCACGTCATAGGGCAGGCGGGGATACAGCGCCGGGTTGATCGCCAGCGAATCCCAGCCGACCAGCAGCGTATGGCCATCGGGCGCCGCGCGGGCGACATGCTCGAAGGCAAGGTTACCACCGCCGCCGGGCCTGGCTTCGACCACCAACGGCCGTCCCAGCGGGCCCTGCATTCGCGCGCCCAATACCCGGGCCAGGGCATCGAGGCTGCCGCCGGCGGCGAGCGGCAGCACGAGGCGGATCGGCCGGCTGGGCGCCCATTGGGTCTGGGTTTGGGCCAGCGCCGGGCTGGCCAGAAGGCCGCCGAGCAGAACACGGCGCGGAAGCCGTCGGGAAAATGCCATGATGACCTCCAATACCGGGGTCATCACGCGCCATGAGGGGGAAGCGGACAAGATGAGCAACGGAAGTGTTTGGGCCAGCCCGGGCCTGCCCCGCCGTGATGCTGGGCAAAGGCCTGGCGGACAGCCCAAGCATCGGTCAGGCCTTGTCGGGGTCCTTGCGCAGCCAACCCGACAGGGTCAGCAGCGCCACGCCGGAGAGCATCGGCACCACCCAGGAGGGCCGCACCAGCACCCAGTGGATGACGGCCCCCGCGTTATCGGGGTCACCCAAGCCGGGCACGGCCTCGGCCAGGGGCAGGCCGAAGCCCAACCCGAAGCCGAGCACGAAGCCCAGGATCACCAACAGCCAGCCAGCAACTCTCATGCAAACAATCGTTCACCTTGCAGGCCTTCATACATCGAAGCGACCTGTTCGCCATAGCCGTTCCACATCTGCGTCGGCACCCGCTCATTGCTGCCGATCAGCCGCTCGGTGGCCTGGCTCCAGCGCGGATGCGCCACCGCCGGGTTCACATTGGCCCAGAAGCCATATTCGGCCGGCTGGATGGTGCCCCAGAAGGTGGCCGGGCGCTGTTCCTGGAAGACGATCCGCACCAGCGACTTGCCGGATTTGAAGCCGTACTTCCACGGGAAGAGCACCCGGACCGGGCCGCCATTCTGCGGCGGCAGCGGCTGGCCATACATGCCCACCGGCATGAAGCTGAGGGCATTGGCGCCCTCGGCGATGGTGCAGGCCTCCATATGCGGCCAGGGATACCAGCTCTGCCGCAGGCCGGGCATCACGGCGGGCAGCTGGGCGGTCTGGAAGGAGATGTATTTGGCGCTGCCCATCGGCCGCACCAGATTCATCAGCGCGGCGAGGGGGGAGCCGGTCCAGGGCACCGTCATCGCCCAGGCCTCGACGCAGCGCAGCCGCAGCACGCGCTCCTCGATCGGCATGAGGCGGATGAGGTCGTCGATGTCGAATTCGCGTGGCCGTTCGACCATGCCCTCGACCTTCAGGGTCCAGGGCCGCCGCGGCATGCGCTGCGCATCGCGTGAGATGGTCTTGTGCGTGCCGAATTCATAGAAATTGTTGTAGGTGGTCGCCTCCCGCTCGGCGGTGATGGCGCGGGTGGGCCCGAAATATGGGTTGCGGCTGTGCGGGGGCAGCGGCGGCACGGCGCCGGACTGCGCAAGCGCCGGCGCGGCAGCGAGCAGCCCGGCCGAACCCGCCATCAGCGCGCGGCGGTTGAGCAGGGCGTCCTGCGGGGTGATGGTGTGGGCCGGGCTGTTCCAGCCGGGGCGGCGATGGATGACCATGTTCGGTGTTCCTTCAGAGAAGTTTGATGTGGGGACGCCGGGGCGGCGCGGAAGGGAGGGCACGGCGGCTCTCGACGAGGACGGCAAAGCGCCACAGGACGAGTGAACCTGTGATCAGCAGCAGCGGCTCGGTCCAGAACTGCGCCTGGGGCCATTGGCCGAAGCTGGTGGCGGCGATGTAGGAAAAGAATAGCCCGAGTGAGAAAACCGGCAGGCTGTTGCGCCCCAGCACGGCGAGCATGCCGGCAGCCTGGCTGCGCGCCCAGCTGACATCGCGCGGGATCAGGACCGCCACCAGATAGGCGCAGGCCAGGGCGTGCAGCAGGCGCAACGGCGCCAGCTGTTCCTTGCCCACCCACGCATCGGGCAGGAAGCCCAATTTGTGCATGACGGCGCCGACCACGACAAGCGCGATCGAACCCGCCACCAACCAGGGATTGCGGCCGATGGCATAGCCACGCAGCAATGCCTGGCGTCCGAACCAGGCGCCGAGCATGAAGAGCGGCACCCAGCCCAGCGGGTTGAAGGCGAAGGTGGTGCCGAACAGCCCCGGGACATCGGCCTCCATCGACTGACCCAGCACCCAGAGCAGCGCCGGAATGACCAGCGCCCAGGCGCCATGGCGATGCATCGCCCAGGCGAAGATCGGCAGCGTTGCCATGGCATAGAGGAAAAGCGGCAGGATGCCCATGAAGGCCGGCTGGTAGAGGGTGATCGCACCACCCAACGCGGCCAGCGCCGGTTCCTGCATGGCGAAATCCCAGCCCGGCTCGCCCATCCAGGTCGAAGCCGCGGTGACCATCACGCCGAAGCCCAGGAACACGATGAGATGCATCCGCCACAGCCGCATGATCCGCAGGCCCAGGTCGCCGCAGGCCTTGCCGAAACCGCCCCGCGCCTGCTTGAGCACGAAGACCGAGCCCAGGCCAAAGCCGGAGAGAAAGACGAACTGCTCCGAACTGTCGGAAAGCCCCCAGCCGGCATGGATCAGCCAGGCCCCGGTAAAGCTGCCGAAGGCGTGGGAGTAGAAGATCGACAACTGCATCCAGCCCCGAATGGCGTCGAGCCGCTGGTCACGCGGCGGCGGCTTGATTGTCGCCAGGCCGCTCACGCGTGGGCCGGCGCACGGAAGCGGGAGACGGCGGAGAAGGCGTCGCCCCGGTGCAGCACCGCCAGGAAGGTGGCGATGGTGAAGGTGAAGCAGGCTTCCTTGAAGAGCATCGCGCCGTCATTGTACGGGTCGATGCCGATCGGGCCGATGGTGTGGAAGAAGATGGCACCGCCCATCAACCCCATCGTCATCAGCGCGCCGAACCAGCGGGTGGGCTGGTTGAGCACCAGCGTCGCGGCGGCGATCTCCAGCAGCGCAACCGACCAGCGCACAAAGGGCTCGTGTCCCGGAATGCCGAACCAATTGGCCAGCGGCTGGAACACGCCCTCCACGCTGCCCTCGGCGGCATTGAGCTTGAATTGTTCGTAGTAGAAGAATTCCCAGGCGATCCAGCCGGCTGCCAGCCAGCTGACCGCGGAGATGAGGTTGGGGGTATAGCGCCAACCCTGTTTCGATGCCTGATCCATGCTCGTGCCCTCTGTGGGAGTGATACCAGGGCTTCGCGGCCGGTGGGCTTGCGGTTACGGCAAGTTCGATAAACTTAAGGTAACGCTCAGGCCGGCCGTGCGGCAGCCTGGGGTAACGCGTCGCGGATCGGGATGTGGACGAGGGCGGCGAAGGCGGAGGCGGCGATGCAGATGCTCCACATCAGGTCATAGCTGCCTGTCGCGTCGAACACCAAGCCGCCCAGCCAAGCCCCGGTGAAGCCGCCGAGCTGATGGCCGAGAAAGACCAGCCCGAAGATGGTGGCGAGCCAGCGCGTGCCATGGTTCCTTGCACATAGGGCAACGGTGGGCGGGATGGTGGAAAGCCAGAGAATGCCCATCAGCGCCGAGAAGACCAGCACCGAGCTGGTGGTTTTCTCCACCAGCATGAAGCCGGTCATCAACACCCCGCGCGAGGCGTAGATGATGATCAGCAGGTCGCGGCGGCGCCAGCGCGAGGAGAGCTCGCCCGCGCCCAGGCTGCCGATGATGTTGAACAGCCCGATCAGCGAGATTGCCCCGGCGCCGACATAGCTGGGCAAATGGCAGGAGGCGACAAAGCCCGGCATGTGCACGGAGAGGAAGCTGACATGCAGCCCGCAGACGAAAAAGCCCAGGAACAGAAACCAGAAATTGCGGCTGGAGAGGGCGCGGCGGAGCGCGGTGGTGGCACTCTCCTCGGGAGCAGCGCCGGGCTGCGGTCGGGCCGCGCGGTCGTTCAGCGGCAGCGCCAGCGGCACCATGATCAGCGCGGCACCGGCCATCAGGAACAGCGCCCCCTCCCAGCCCGCCAGGCTGATGCCCAGCTGCGCCAGCGGCACCACCAGGAACTGGCCGAAGGATGAGCCCGCGGTGCCCAGGCCCACCGCGCGGCCGCGCATGTTCTCGGGCAGCATGCGGGTGAGCGAGGCAGAGATGATGGGCATGCCGGCCGCCGAGACAGCCGCCCCCATCACGATGCCGGCGAAGAAGGTGAAGAGCGTGAGGCTGGTGCTGAGCGCCATGCCGATGATGCCCAGCGCATAGAGCGCCGCGCCGCCCATGATGACGACGCGACCGCCGAAGCGGTCGGCCAACTGGCCGCAGATCGGCTGGAAGACGCCGTTGACCAGCACCTGCAGCGCGATGGCCAGGGCGAAGCCCGAGGTCGACCATCCCAGATCGCCCGTCATCGGCGCGAGGAAGAGGCCGAAGCTGTTGCGCAGCCCCATCGCGAGCGCGGCACAGACCACGCCACAGAGAATGAGGGTGCCCATCGGCCGGCTCAGCGTGCTGCTCATGGTGGCAACTTCGCCACGGCCGGTGCTGCGCTGCAACAGATTGTTTCGCCGCGCGCGCCATGCCGGTGGCGCATGGGTTCAGCCGAAGAGAAAGTCACTGGCCACGAGCGTCACGCCGAAGACCTGGATCACCCCATTGGCGTGGCTGACGGTGGTATTGCCCCCGGCCGTGCTGAGGGCGAGCTGGCCGAAGGCGGCGACGCCGCTGGCGGGGGTGAATTGCAGCTTGGCCAGCCCCGCCGCGAAGCCGCCGATCTGGTCGAAGCCCCAGCCGGGGGCGTCGTAGCGGAAGATATCCGCGCCGCGCTGGCCGTAGAGGGTGTCATTGCCGGCGCCGCCCACCAGCGTATCGGCGGCACCGGTGCCCCAGATCACGTCATTGCCGCCATTGCCGCGGATGAAGCTGGCAAGTCCGCTGCTATTGCCCACCAGCAGCTCCGCCCCATCGCTGCCGATGAGCCCGGTGCCGAGCTCGGCCAGCCTCGCCTCCTCGAAATTGGGTCCGAGGGTGAAGCTGCCGGCGCCGACGAAATGGACGATGTCGCGCCCGGCATCGGCGGCCTCGACCACGCTGGCGCCTTGGGCGAAGACGACATACTGGTCATTGCCCGCGCCACCGGCCATGACGTCATTGCCGCCCTGACCGCGCAGGATGTCATCGCCCAGGCCACCATTGAGGGTATCGGCGAAGCCGCTGCCCCAGAGCACATCGTTGCCGCCATTGCCGTTGAGCAGGCTGGCCCGGCCAGCATTGGCCACCAGGTCCTCGGCGCCGTCGCTGCCGTTGAGCTGGATGGCGCCGGTGGCCGAGAGCCGGCCGATCTCGACATTCAGCGGCATGGTGAAGTTGTTCACCGCCACCCAGGCGGTGTCGGTGCCGCTGTTGATGGTTTCGGTGATCACGATGTCGAGGTCGTTCACCACGAACTGATCATTGCCCAGGCCGCCGAACATGCGGTCGGCGCCGCCCTGGCCGCGGATGATGTCATCGCCATCGCCGCCATCGAGGGTCTCGGCCAGCGCCGATCCCCACAGCACGTCATTGCCGCCACGCGCATATATTGTGCTGGCGAGCAGGGGATTGGCCACGATCGTCTCGTCGGTATTGGCGCCGGTGACGAGGTTGGCGGTCTCGATCAGGCGGATCTCCTCGATATTGGCGCCGATGGTGGCGCCGGAGACCGTCATCCAGACAAGGTCGAGCTCGCCCTCCGCGACACCCTCGACGAGCACGGTCTCGATATTGCGAACGACATAGGTGTCATTGCCATCGCCGCCGACCAGCACGTCGATGGCGGTGGAGCCGTAGAGGGTATCCGCACCCTCCTGTCCGCGCAGCCCGTCGGTGCGGCCGGTGGCGAAGAGCACGTTGTTCAGCGGGTCGCCCAGGATGGTGGCGATGGCGGGGCCGACCAGGCTGAGCTGGCCGGGCCCGACTGGCGACATCAGCCGCAGGGCGAACTCGTTCATCTGCAAGGTGCCGTCGCCATTCTCGTCCACCACCAGCCAGCCGCCCTGGCCCGCGCTGGGGGCGATGGGGATGAACCAGGCGATGGGGGAGACGGGGGCCACGGTGCCGCCCAGGGTCACCTCGCTGAGCAGCGCGGTGAGGGGGAAGGTGGTGAAGCCGCGCCAGACGACATCGCCCAGGCCACTGCTGAGGCGGATCTGGTCGCCCTCGACAAAGCTGTAATCGGTGATGACATCCTGGTTGGTGACGGAGGATACGGCGCCGCGCGTGGTGGCGCTGAGCGCGAAGCCGAAACGGTCAGCCCCGGTGCCGCCCGACATGGTATCGCGGCCATTGCCGCCGGTGATGACATCGTCGCCGGCGAAGCCAGTGATGACGTCGTTGCCGTCATCGCCGGTGAGCCGGTCATTGCCCCCACCGCCGAGAAGCGTGTCGTTGCCCGCGCCCCCGGTCAGCCAGTCATCGGCGCTACCGCCGCTCAGATTGTCACCGAAGGCGCTGCCGCGGGCGGCATTGATGCCCACCAGGATGTCGGTGCCGCCCCAGCCATCGCGCGCCTGGCCGAGGCCGAGCTGCACATCGACCGCGGCCGGGTCCTCATTGTAGTCGGCCGCGGTGAAGCCGGCGCCCGCACCCGTCAGTGTATCGCCGCCCTGCCCGCCCTGGAGGAAGCTGCGGGTGGCGAAGCCGAGGTCACGGCCGCGCAGCTCATCGTCCAGGGCGCTGCCCTGCACGGCCTCGATATCGATCAGCGTATCGGCATCGCCCCATGGGTCGCGCGCGGTGCCGGCGGTGAGGTCGACCCGGGCGCCGAAGCTGGCCTCACCCGAGGTCGCGGTCTCGGCATAGGAAACGGTGTCGTTGCCGCTGCGGCCGATCAGGATGTCGTTGCCGGCACCGCCCTGCAGCGTGTCATCGCCCCAGGTGCCGAGGATGGTGTCGGCCCCGCTGCCGCCCACGGCGCGGGTGAAGTTCATCAGCGTGTCGGTCAACCCGCTGGGCTTGACCGACAGCCCATTGAAGCCGCCGGAGGGCGAGCGGCCGCCGAGGTCGATCAGCAGGGATGCGGATACCGCGTATTGCAGCTCATTGCCGCGGTCGCTGCTGCCATTGCCGTTGAGGGTCTTCGCCCCCTCGGCGCTGCTGACGACGAAGACATCGCCGAAGGCGCCGCCCACGATGGTGTCGTTGAAGCGCGTGCCGATGACGCGGCGGAGGTTGATCAGCGTGTCGGTGCCGCCCCAGCCATCGCTGGCGGTGCCGCCGATGGCGCCGGTGGCGGGGGTGAGCCTCACATTGATGGCGGCCAGGCTGTTGCTGTAATCGGCGGCGATGTCGCGATTGGCGGCGCCATCGATGGTGTCATTGCCGGCATTGCCGCGCAGCCAGACCGGCTGGGCGAGCGCGCCGGAGAAGCCGGACAGCAGATCATTGGCGCTGCCGGCGGCGATGCGCTCGACATTGCTGAGCGTGTCGATGCTGCCATCGGGCTTGGTGACGCTGGCCGCGACATAGCCGCTGACCAGTATGGTGAGTTGAGCGGTGTAGGCCTGGTAATCCACCAGATCGAAGCCGGCGCCGGCATCGATGGTGTCAATGCCGGCGCTGCCGGTGATGGTGTCATCGCCCAGGCCCGGAATGCCGGTGACGCCGCTGGAGACGCCACCGGGCGCGATCCGGTCGTTCCGGGGCGTGCCGTTCACAACCGCCATGTTGTCCCTCACCTCGACGTGAGGGATGGAAGCATGTCAGACGCGTTATGTCACCGACAAAAACAACCCCAGGTAGTTTCAACTTCAGCAATGCGCTCAGGACGAGCGGTTTTTTGGCGGTTGGCGCCACACAGGGTTGCCGATGGGCAACGATCTCCCGCCGCCATGCCGAGAATGTGGTCGGAAAGAGTCGAGGCGGCGCCGAATATCGCTGCTCACGCATATTTCTGACGCTGCGCAGGCGCGCCATCCCGCGCAGGCTATGCCCCGGTGGCCCTACCCGACCGCCGCAGGGATCAGAGCCCCGCCGCTTCCAGCCCGAAGATCGCCCTTGCCATCGCCTGCGCCCTCGGCACCATGGACGACACTTCCAGGAACTCATCCGGGCTATGCGCCAGACCGCCCACCGGCCCCACGGCACAGATCGTCGGCGCCCCCTGCGCCGCGGTATAGCCGCTATCGGCGCAGCCGCCGGAGAATTCGCCCTGTACATTCAGCCCGGCCTCGGCCGCGGCACCCTGGTAGAGCTGGAACAGTTTTGCGGCGGCCGGGCTTTGCGTCAGTGGCAGGAATTCGCCCTTGATCGTCAGCGTCGACTTCGTGCCGGGGACATGCGCGGTGGCGATGATCGCATGGATTTTCCCCATGATCTCGTCGCGATCCTCGGGGTTCACGTAGCGCAGGTCGATCTGACCCTGGGCGGAGGGCGCCACCGTGTTCACGCTCTGCCCACCCTGGACGAGCCCGACATTGAGCGTGATGCCGCGCTTGAGATCGGTCAGCGCATGAATGGCGATGATCTTGTGTGCGAGTTCGCCGATCGCCGAGATCCCGGCCTCGAAATTGCCGCCGGAGTGGCTGGCCTTGCCCACGATATCGAAGACCGAGAAGATCCCGCCCTTGCGCCCGGTCACCACATTGCCGGAGAGCCGTCCCGGCTCGGAATTGAACACCACCCGCGCGCCGCGCGCCTCGGCCTCGATGACCCCGCGGCCCTCGGGGCTGCCGATCTCCTCATCGCCGGTGAAGAGGCCGACCAGGGGGCCGGGGGCACCACCGAATTTGTGGAAGGCCGCCAGCATGAACATGTTCAGCACGATGCCCGATTTCATGTCGGAGACGCCGGGGCCATAGGCGCGCCCGCCGTCGATGCGGAACGGCCGGCGCTCGGGCTCGCCCTTGGGGAAGACGGTGTCGCGATGGCCCATCAGCACGATGTTTTCCCGGGCATTCCCGGCCGGGCGGGCCGCGCCGCCGACGAAGGCGCGCAGGCAATCGCCATGCTTCTCGCCCTTCACGGTTTCCACCGGAATGCCCTGGGCCTCCAGGAATTCGCGCACCTGCTGGCCGACCGCATCGACGCCGGCCTTGTCGTAGCTGCCGCCATCGGTGTTCACCATGCGCTCGAGCGCGGCCAGCATGGCGGGCTGCTGGGTGGCCAGCCAGGCGGTGATATTGGCGAGCGGGCTTTCGGCGGTCATCGACGTCTCCAGGGCATTGCTGGAGGCAGTTTCGGCCATCGGCGGCGCGAAGGCTACTCCACCCGGCCGATGCGGCGGACGGCGGCGATCAGCCGGCTGGCATCATCGCGCACGAAGGCCTCGAAAGCCGCGCCATCGAGATAGGCGAGCGGGCTGCCGGCGGTGGCCAGGGCGCGCTGCGCATCAGCATCTCCGGCTGCGCGGGCGGCGGCCAGGCGGATCTGCTCGCGCAGCGCCGCGGGCGTGCTGGCGGGCACGAAAAGCCCGGCCCAGATGAGGTAGAACACGTCGGGGTAGCCGGCCTCGGCCATGGTCGGCACATCGGGCAGGCCGGGCACGCGGGCGGCACCGGTGGTCGCCAGCGCCCGAAGCCTTCCGCCCTGGATATGCTGCATCACCGGGCCTGTGCCACTCGCCAGCGCCTGCACCGTGCCGCCCAGCAGCGCGGTCAGCGCCGGGCCGCCGCCCTGGAAGGGGACGTGCAGCATGTCGATGCCGGCGGCGCCGGTGAACATCGCCATGGGGGTGTGCAGGGCGGAGAAATTGCCGGCCGAGGAATAGCTGATGGCGCCCGGGCGGCGCTTCGCATCCTCGACCAGTTCAGCGAGGTTGCGCCAGGGGGCGGCGGCCGGCACGACCAGCACCGTGGGGTCGGCGGTGACGCGGGCGATGGGGGCGAGCTGCTCCACCTCATACTGCGCGGGGCGGCCATGGATGCGGTCGGCCTCGGGCAGGATGAGCATGGAGCTCAGCGCCATCAGCACCGTCAGGCCATCGCCCGGCGCGCGGGCGACGAAGGCATTGCCCAGGCCCCCGGAGGCGCCGGGCCGGTTCACCACCGGCACCGGCGCGCCGATCACCCGCTCCAGCGCCGCGGCGAAGGGCCGGCCGGAGACATCGGCCTGGCCGCCCGGTGGGAAGCCCACCACCATCGTCACGCTGCGCCCGCCGGGCCAGGCGGCGGGTTGCGCCAGGGCGCCGGAGGCAACGCCTCCGACCACGGCGGCACCCGCCAGCAGGCGGCGACGGACCAAAGTGATTCGGCGGGGATTGCGCATGATGTTGTGCAGCCTGTTTTGCTTCTGGACAGCCGGGACGTTCGGAGGGAGAGAGCAGGTTTTTGTGCGCCCTGAGGGGGTGGTGTTAGCGGACGGTATTCTCCAGCACGCCGATTCCGGTCACCGAAATCCGCACGACATCGCCGCGTTGCATAAAGACGGGCGGGTTGAGGCCAATGCCCACGCCGGCGGGGGTGCCAGTGGCGATGACATCGCCCGGCTCCAGCGTGATGGCGGCCGAGATTGCCTCAATCAGGGTGGGGATGTCGAAGATGAGGTCACTGACCGGGGCGTGCTGGCGCTGGATGCCGTTGACCCAGGTGGTCAGTTCCAGCCTCGTCGGATCCGGCACCTCATCGGCGGTCAGGATGGCCGGGCCCATCGGGCAGAAGGTGTCGAGCCCCTTGCCCAGGATCCATTGCGAATGGCGCTTCTGCAAATGCCGCGCGGTCACGTCATTGACGATGGTGTAGCCGAAGACGTGGTGGAGCGCTTCGGCCTTCGCAATGCCGCGCCCGCCCTGGCCGATGACAAAGGCCAGCTCGCCCTCGAAATCCAGGCCCCCGGTCGGGTCCATATCCGCCAGAATATCCTCGCCCGTGGCGATAATGCTGGTATGCGGCTTGGAAAAGACCACGGGGAAGGGCGGCACCACATTGGCCGCCCCGCCATCGAAGCCGGAGCCGGCGAATTCCTTCGCATGCTCATGATAGTTCTTGCCCACGCAGAAGACGTTCTTCGGCGGGCGGGGGATGGGGGCCAGCAGCTTCGCACCCGTCACCACGGGGGCCTTCGCGGCGGCGGCTTTCGCGGCGGCGAGGCTGACGGTGCCGCCGGCGATCAGCGCGAGCATGTCGCGGGGCAGCGCCGGGTCGGCCGCTGTGATGTCCAGCACCGCCTCGCCATCCAACGCGCCGATGCGCGTGCCCATGCCGTCGGAAAACGTGACCAGGCGCATGCGAGTCCCCGCGAAGTTTTTGTGACGGGGGGCGTAAAGCAGGTTCGCCCGCGCCGCGCTACCCCTCAAGGCGGATGTTGTTGTCGCGGATGAGCTGACCGACCCTGGCGCGCTGCTCGCCCAGGAAGGCGGCCATGGCGGCGGGGCCGCCTGCCACGATCTCCATGCCCAGCAGGGCGTGGCGGTCGCGCACCATGGGGTCGGCCAGGCCGAGCGCCGCGGCATCGGCGTGGCGCTGCACGGCAGCCGGCGGCGTGCCGGCGGGGGCGAAGAGGCCGAGCCATTCGTTGATGGCAAACCCATCATAGCCCTGCTCGATCATCGTCGGCACCTCCGGGAATGCGGGGATGCGGGTGGGGGTGGTGACGGCAAGCGCGCGCAGCTTGGCGTCACGAACCTGTGGCGCGGCGAGCGGCGTGGTGTTGAAGGTGAACAGCGTCTCCCCCGCCAGCAAACCCGGGATGGATTGCGAGCTGGCGCGATAGGGCACGTGGGTGACGGTGAGGTTCTCCCGCGCCGTGAACATCACCGCGGCGAGGTGGGAGACGATGCCGATGCCGGTGCTGGCATAGGCCTCGCGGCCCGGATTGGCACGCAGATGCGCGACCAGATCGGCCACCGTGCGGAAGGGTGTTTCGCTGCGCACCACCAGCAGGTTGGGCAGCAGCGCGAAGATGGTCACGGGCGTGAAGGCGGTGAGATAGTCGAAGGACAGCCCACGCATCAGGAAGGGGTTGGAGACCTGCCCTGCCGCGTCGAACAGCAGGGTGTGGCCATCGGGGGGCGCCTGCGCCACCGCGGCGGCGCCGATCGAGCCCGAGGCGCCGGAGCGGTTCTCGATCACCACGCTCTGCCCCAGCGCGCTCTGCATATGCGGCGCCACCAGCCGCAGCGAGGCATCGGCCGCGCCCCCGCCGGGCCAGCCGGCGATGATGCGCACCGGGCGGCTGGGCGCCCATTGCGCGAGCGCCGGGGTGGCGAGGCTGAGAAGGGCGAGGGCGCGTCGGGTGATCATGCGCCGCAGCATGCGGCAGCGCGCGGCGTCAATCCAGCCTGATATTCTCAGCCGCGATCAGGCCGGACATCAGCGCCCGCTCCTCGGCGAGGAAGGTGGTGAGGGCGGCGGGGCCGCGCGCTTCGGGCTGCAGGCCGAGATCGGCCAGGCGCTGCTGGATCGCGGGCTCGGCCATGGCGGCGGCGGCGGCCTCGGCCAGGCGTGCGATCACCGGGGTGGGGGTCTGTGCCGGCGCGTGCAGCGCCAGCCAGTCCATCATCGAAAAGCCGGAAAAACCCTGGGCGGCGATGGGCGCGAGCGCCGGCAGGGCCAAGGCAGGCTCGGGCGAGGAAACGCCCAGCGCCCGCAGCCGCCCTTCGCGCAGCAGGGCCGCGGTCAGCGCGACCGAGGAGAAGCCGAACAGCGTCTCGCCGCGCAGCTGCGCGGTGATCTGATCGGCGCCGCCGCGATAGGGCACATGGGTGCCGGGAAGGCCCGCGCGGCGCAGCAGCAGCGCGCCGGCGAGATGGGTGCGGCTGCCCACGCCCACGCTGCCATAGGTGGCGGGCTCGGCCCGCGCGCGCGCCAGCAGCTCCGGCAGCGTCGTGATGCCGGAATCGCCCCGGACCACCAGCACCAGCGGCAGCGTCGCCAGCAGCGTGATGGGGGTGAAGCCGGTCACGTAGTCGAAACCCAATCCGCGCATGAGGTAGGGGTTCACCGCATGTCCCCCGCTGTCGAGCAGGATGGTGTGGCCATCGGGCGGCGCCGCGGCCACGAAGCCCGAGCCAACGGCGCCCGCCGCCCCGGTGCGGTTCTCCGGCACCACCGGCTGGCCCAGGGCGGCCGAGAGCAGCGGCGCGATCAGCCGGCCCAGGACATCGGTGCTGCCACCGGGCGGGAAGGCGATGATCAGGCGGATGGGGCGGGTGGGCACCCATTGCGCCCGGGCGGTGCCGGGCAGGGTTGCGGCGAGCGGCATGGCCAGGAGGGAACGGCGGATCATGCCCCGTCATACCCCGGGCCAGGGGCAGGCACGAGTATCAGCGAAGTGACATCGGGCTTGTCTCGGTCCGGCCATTGCCGCCCTGGATGGCTCCGACACAGGCGGATTAGCCCGCAATCGCTCTGGGTGGAAACACCCAGAGCGCCAATTGCCGGGCCAAGCAAGGCTGGACCCAAATCGCTCTGACGCAGTCAGGGCGATTTGGGTCCAGGACCTCAGGCCGAAAGCCCCTCGGCGCGGATCACATCGCCCATGCGCTGCCTTTGCCGGGTCAGGAAAGTGGCGAAGGCATCTGGCCCCTGGGCATGCGGGATCAGGCCAAGAAGCTGGAAGCGTTGGGCGAGGGCCGGGCTGTGCATCGCCTCGGCCGCCGCCTCGGCCATGCGCGTGATCATCGCGGCGGGGGTGCCGGTGGGCGCCGATATCTGATGGAAATCCACCATGTCGAAACCCGGGAAGCCCTGCTCGGCCACGGTGGCCACGGTCTCGTAGCCCGGGATGCGCTGGGCGGAGGAGGCGGCGATGGCGGTCAGGCGCCCCTCGGCCAGCAGCGGCGCCGGCACCGCCAGGGTGGAGAAGGTGAAGAGCGTTTCGCCGGCCAGCATCGCCGTCATCTGCTGCGCGCCACCGCGATAGGGGATGTGCTGCGCCTCGGTCCCCGCGCGGCGCATCAGCAGGGCGCCCGAGAGATGGGCCCCGGTGCCGGTGCCGGAGGAGCCGTAGCTCGCCTGGCCGGGATGGGCGCGCAGATGGGCGACCAGCTTCTCCAGCGTGTTGTGCGGGCTATCGCCGCGCACCATCAGCACCGAGGGCAGCAGGGTCAGCTGCGTCACCGGGGCGAAGGCGCGTTCATACTCGAAGCCCAGGCCACGCATGAGGAACTGATTGGTCACGGAACCGCCGGCATCGAGCAGCCAGGTATAGCCATCGGCCGGCCCCTGGGCCGCGGCGGCGGCACCCAGCGCGCCATTGGCGCCGCCGCGATTCTCGATCACCACGGGCTGGCCCAGAACCCGCTCCAGCGTGGGCGCGATGAGGCGTGCCACGACATCGGTGCTGCCGCCGGGCGGGAAGGAGACGATCATGCGCAGCGGCCGCGCCGGCCAGCTCTGCGCCAGCACGGGTGCGGCAAGGGCGGGCATCGTGAGGCTGGCGATCAGCAGGTGGCGGCGGCGTGGCATGTTTCTCTCCCTGTTTTGCGGGCATGATGCCGTCATGGCCGGGACTCGTCACGTGGAAAGCGATCTGTTCGGCGGCGCGCCGCCCGCGCCGCGCGCCGGCCCCCGCCCCTTGGCCGACCGGTTGCGCCCGGCCACGCTGGATGAGGTGGTGGGGCAGGAGGCGCTGCTCGGCCCCGCCGGCGCGCTGCGGGCGATGCTGGCGCGGGGTTCGCTGCCCAGCCTCATCCTCTGGGGCCCACCCGGCGTGGGCAAGACCACCATCGCCCGGCTGCTGGCCGAGGCGGCGGGGCTGCATTTCCATGCCATCTCGGCGGTGTTTTCCGGCGTCGCTGATCTGAAGAAGGCCTTCGAGGAAGCGGGGCGCAGACGCGGCCGCACGCTGCTCTTCGTCGATGAGGTGCACCGCTTCAACCGCGCCCAGCAGGACGGGTTTCTGCCCTTCGTGGAGGACGGCACCATCACCCTGGTCGGTGCCACCACGGAAAATCCCAGCTTCGCACTGAACGGCGCGCTGCTCTCGCGCTGCCAGGTGCTGGTGCTGACCCGGCTGGATGATGACGCGATGCAGCGCCTGCTGACCCGCGCCGAGGCGCTCGAAGCCCGCCCCCTGCCGCTGACCCCCGAGGCCCGCGCCAGCCTGCGTGCCATGGCCGATGGCGATGGCCGCTACCTGCTCAACATGGCCGAGCAGCTGCTGGCCATCCCGCCGGGCGAGGCGCTGGATGTGGCCGGCCTGCAGGCCCTTCTCGCCCGCCGCGCCGCCCTCTACGACAAGGACCGGGAGGAGCATTTCAACCTCATCTCCGCCCTGCATAAATCCATGCGCGGCAGCGACCCCGATGCCGCGCTGTACTGGTTCGCTCGCATGCTGACCGGTGGCGAGGACCCGCGCTATATCGCCCGCCGCCTGCTGCGCTTCGCCGCCGAGGATGTGGGTGCCGCCGACCCGCGCGCCCTGCCGCTGGCGGTCGCGGCCTGGGAAAGCTACGAAAGGCTGGGCAGCCCGGAGGGTGAGCTAGCCCTGGCGCAGCTCGTGCTGCATCTCGCCACCGCGCCGAAATCCAACGCCGTCTACAAGGCGTTCGGGGCCGCCATGCGCGCCGCGAAGGAAACCGGGTCGCTGATGCCGCCCGCCCATATTCTCAATGCGCCGACGAAGCTGATGAAGGAGCTGGGCTACGGCTCAGGCTATCAATACGACCACGACGCGGAGGAGGCCTTTTCCGGCCAGAACTATTTTCCGGACGGCATGCCGCGGCAGCGCTTCTACAGCCCCACGGAGCGCGGCGCCGAGGCCGCGATCGCCGAGCGCATGGCCGGCTGGGATGCCGCGAGGAAAAAGCGGTGAGCGTGTTTCTGGTCGGCCTGGGCGGCGCGCTGGGTTCGGTGCTGCGCTACTGGCTCGGCGTGGCGCTGAACACGCCCGGTTTCCCCTGGGGCACGCTGGGGGTGAATATCCTGGGCAGTGGCATCATCGGCGTGCTGGCAGGCCTTGGCATTTCTGGCAATTTCCGGCTGTTCCTGGTGACCGGCGTGCTGGGCGGCTTCACCACCTTCTCGGCGTTTTCGCTGGAGACGGGGCTGCTGTGGGAACGCTCGCCCTGGCTCGGCGGCGGCTATGTGCTGGCCTCGGTCGGCCTTGGGCTGCTGGCCTTCTTCCTGGCCTGGCAGGCGGTGCGGGGGGTCTGACCCCCGCACCATCGCCGCCCTACTTCTTCTTGCCGCCGCGCGCCTCGATGACGGCAGCCTTCGCGGCCACCTGCATCAGGCCCACCTCGTTCGAGATGGTCACCAGCTTGAAGCCCATCTTGATCATCTGGTTGGCATAGGCCGCGGTGCCATTGTGCAGGCCGGCGGCGATGCCGCGCTTCTTGGTCTCCTTCAGCAGCCGCTTGTAGATCGCCATGATCTCCGGCTCGTCGCGGTCGAGCTTCGGCTCCATGCCCAGCGAGAAGCCGAGATCGGACGGGCCGATATAGATGCCGTCGATGCCGGGCACATCGAGAATGGCCTCGAGATTGTCGAGCGCGGTCTGCGTCTCGATCATCGGGATCACCAGGATCTCGTCATTGGCGGTCTTCTGGTAGCCGCCCGCGCTGCCATAGGCGCCGGCGCGGATCGGGCCGTTGCTGCGCGTGCCCTTGGGCGGATATTTGGAATACTGCACCAGCGCGCGGGCTTCCTCGGCGGTGTTCACCATCGGGCAGATCACGCCATAGGCGCCGGCATCGAGCACCTTGCCGATGATGCCGGGCTCCAGCCAGGGCACGCGCACCATGGGCGTCACGCCATGCGGCTGCATGCCCTGGAAGCAGGCGACGCAGCTTTGGTAATCCTGCACGCCATGCTGCATGTCGACGGTCACGCTGTCCCAGCCGCATTGCGCGTACATCTCGGCCGAGAAGGCGGAGGGGATGGCAAGCCAGCCATTCACCACCGGCTTGTTGGCTGCCCACATCTCTTTCACTTTATTCGCCATGCGCTTCCTCCTGCTCTGAACGCTGTTGGCGACGCTAGGACCCGTGGCGCGGCGTATCAATCCCCCGGCCTGATGCCGGCGGCCGCGATCACGCCGCGGAATTTTTCCAGCTCGGCGCGATTGAAGGCGGCGAAGTCGGCGGCGTTGCGATAGATGATGGGCGTGGCCAGGCGGGAAAAACCCTCGATCACCGCGGGCTGGCGCAGCGCCTCGGCGCAGGCGGCATCGACGCGGGCGATGAATTCGGGCGCGACCCCGGCCGGTGCGTAAATGCCCGACCAGATGGAATAGACCAGGTCGTGGCCCAGTTCGCGCATCGTCGGCGTATCGGGAAACTCCGCGACCCGGCGTTCGGCGAAAATCGCCACGGGGTGGAGATTATTGGCCCGCAGCGTTCCGGGCTGGTCGGCGAAGATCGCGGTGTCGCCGCGCATCAGCGAGACGATGGCCTCGGCATTGCCGCGGAAGGGGATGTGGGTCATCGCCACCCCCATGCTGCGGGCCAGCGCCACGGTCGCGATATGCGGCATGCTGCCCGGGCCGGTGGAGCCGTAGTTGAACCCACCGCCGGCCTCCCGCGCGCGTGACGCCACCTCGGCCAGGCTGCGCGGCCCGCCGGCGGCGGACATCATCACCACCGGCGTGTCGGCGATCTGGCAGATCGGCGCCAGGTCGCTCGGCCGATAGGGCAGGTCGGCCCGAAAATTCGGCTGGATCACCATGGCGCCGATCGGGCTGAGCAGCAGCGTGGTGCCATCGGGCCTGGCGCGCGCCGCCTCGGCCGCACCGATGCCGCCGGCGGCGCCGATGGAATTGCGGATCAGCACCTGCGTGCCGAGGCGGGCCGAAAGCTCCGGCGCCAGCAGCCTCGCCATCAGGTCCGAAGGCCCGCCGGCGACGAAATTGACGATGAGCGTAATGGGCGCTTGGGCTTGCGCGGGAAGCGCCACCGCCATGCAAAAGATGGCCAGCCACAGGATACGCATTGGGTTTCCTCCGTTTTGCGGAAGCCTAGCGAGGCGCGGGGCTGGGATGCAACGCCCGCGTTTGTGCGCGGCGCCGCGGGAACGGTACATGCCCCCTATGTGGAGCGTTTCTTCTGAAACCGGGGTGCTGCGCGAGGTGCTGGTCTGCCCGCCCACGCATTACCGCTGGATACCCACCAACAGCATCGTCCGCCGCGTGCTGGAGGATGGCGGCCAGATGCCGACCGCGGCACAGCTGGCCTCGCAGCACAACGAGCTGGTGGATGCGCTGCAGCAGGGTGGCGCGCGGATCCACATGCTCGCGCCCGAACCGCATTTGCCCTACATGGCCTATACCCGCGACCAGAGCGTGATGACGCCCTGGGGCGCCATCCTCTGCCAGCTCGAACGGCCGCAGCGCCGCGGCGAATATGCCGCCCTGCATCGCTTCCATGACGGCCAGTTCTGGCGCCTCTCCTCCGCCGGCACGCTGGAGGGGGGCGATATCCACATCATCCGCCCCGGCCTCGCCCTGATCGGCCACAGCGGTGGCCGGACCGACGAGGCCGGCGCCGGCCAGCTCGCCTGCTGGCTGCGCGCCGAGGGCTGGGAGGTTCGCCTGGAGCGTTTCGACGAGCATTTCCTCCATCTCGACGTGCTGTTCTGCATGGCCGCGCCCGGGCTGGCTGTTGCCTGCGTGGATGTGCTCGATCCCGGCCTGCCGGAATGGCTGGGCGCGCATAGCATCCGCGTGCTGCCGGTGACCTATGCCGAGGCGATGCGCCTGGGCTGCAACATCCTGGCGCTGGGCGGCGACAGGGTGATTTCAGCCCGGGAATCCCCGCGCCTGAACGCGGCACTGCGCGCCGAGGGGCTGGAGGTGCTGGACCCCGCCCTGTCGCTCTTCATGCTCGGCGGCGGCGGCCCACATTGCCTGACCTGCCCGCTCTCGCGGGATTGATTTGGCAGATCTCGCAACTGTAACGATCATTTACGAGCGTAGCCATGAGACCCTATGGTTCCGTCGATCTAACTGTTAAACCAACAAAATAACCGAGGCTAAAGCATAGCGTTTAATTCAGAAAGTTTCTTTTCTCTGTAAATCATCACTGACAATCTGAATGCGACTTCTTTTACATAATGTATAGAATTTTCTGATGTCAGTCCGCCAATTTTATTGTCTACACAAAGCAGGCCGACCCATGGTATATCACCGCGGTTGCGATCTAGATCAGGAATCCCACACACAATCGTAGCATTATAGTGTTTATGCCAATCTGAACGGGCATTTCGATATCCTTTTTTGTTCTTTAGATCATCTTCTACGTAAATTTGATTCGGAAAATCGCTACCAATTTTTTGAAATAAGAAAACATCTCCATCGTTTTGGTAAACACGGTCTTGGCGCTCATTTAAATATTTTCTGGCCTCCAAACTACGCTCATCCCGACAAAAAGTAACTAAAAATGCATTTTCAATATTTTTCATGGATTCATCGTCTATATTCACTAATTTTATGCAGACCGCACATTGATCACCGGTCAATGTGTCAAACATAACAACTAATTTCTCAACATTTTTTTGGATATTTTCTTTGATTATTTTTCTGCAAATTTCAATGTCTTCTCGCTTGGGCGTGGGAGACAACATATTGTTGAAAAATATATCGAAAACATCTCGATCGGCGTGGGCATTGTTTTGAGAAAGCAGTAGAAATTGAGAATTATTTTGTAAATAGGCGCCCGATAGGCGCTCAAAATCAACAATAGTCGACCGTGCGGTTGATTGTTTTACTTGCAACTCAGACAAAGACGCGTGAGTCTCCACCAATTCTTGTTTTGCCTCAGCGAGGGCAGCCTGTGAGGCAACCAATACATTTTGAATATCCCAAAGTCTTTTCTGGGCGTTAATGATAAAAGAAATTACGCTTAGGACGAGAGCGAGGCCAAGGACAATAATTAAAATTATGTTATAGAAAGGCGATAGAGAATAAAAACCGTCTAGCAGCCAACTCCAGACTCGCTCGATAATGAAAAACAGTCCAAATGCGGATAAAATACCGTACATTACCCCCAATTTTTCAAAAATTTGGAGTAAAATATCGAATTTTTTTCTCAAGAAGGACATCAAGACTTCTCCCAGCCGCGAAGAAAATAAAGGCTTTCACCCAAATTTACGCTACGGTTAGAACACGAAGCAATCTGATCATCCGCCTATAGCATTGAAGAATATGTTCGTGCAAAAAGGAAATGTTATCGCTCGCTATCTGTCGGTATTGCCGCCCAGACCCGTGGTGGTGATGCCGCCGAAGGGCGATTCGGTCGGGATCGGCCCGGCCCGCCAGGCCCGCTCGAGGTCGAGGCGCAGGATTTCATCCCGCAGATTGGCGGTGGCGATGGCGGCCTGCGGCAGGCCTCCCATATCACCCAGCCGCGCCAGGGGCGGCAGGCCTCCAGGGCTGACGACGGGCGCGATGGCGGCCCGCGCCGCCGCCTCATCATTGCGGCGCAGCGCGCGGCTTGTGGCCAGCAAGGCCTCCACCGCGCGTGCAGATGGCAAGGTCTCGGCCATGCCGAGCGCGCCGCGCGTCTCGCGCCGCGCTGTCACCATCTGGAACCGCGCGGCTTCGGGCAGCGGCGCCAGCGCAGGGTCGCGGGCGAGCTGGTCGGTCATGTGTTCCAGCCGGGCGACGGCCAGCGCCATCTCCGCGGGGCGGCCCTGCAGGCCGCGCCCGCCATCGCCGAAGGCCAGCACCAGCGCCTCGGCACTGCCACGCAAAGGGTCCCCGCCGGTGGCGATGCCCGCGGGCGGCGATGCCGGCCTCTGCTGCAACTCGGCGCAGGCAGCAAGGCTGGCAACCACCGCCAGCAGGACAGCACGCCACATCAGGAGCGGCGACCGCCAGAGCCGCGGCGTCCGGTCAGGCCATCCTGCTCCTGCCGCAACAATTCGCGCTCGGCCGTGGCCGTGGCGGTGGCCACCAGCGGCAGGGCGGGCATGGCGGAAAGCCGGCTGAGCGTCACCCCACGGTCGGGAAAGGCGAGCGGCGAGAGCGCACGTTCGGCCGCCGCCGGGTCCTGTGCCCTGAGGGCGCGCGACGCGCCATAGAGCCCATCGACCACCAGCTGCGGGGGCGCATCGGGTGCAACGCCCAGCGCCGTGTGCAATTCACTGCGGGCCAGCGCCAACTGGCCGTTCAGCGTCGGTGCGAAGGCGTAGCGGGGGTCCTGCGGGATGCTGACCGCCAGAAACTCGACATTGGCCGAGGCGCGGGCGGCAGTGGCGGCATTCGCCAGGCCGCCGGGATTGTTGAAGGCGAAGGCGGAGGAGTAGATCGCCGATCGCGTCGGCTCGCTGGCACCCTGGACGGCATCATAGGGCAGCGTGGCGGTGGGTCCCGGCGGGGCCATCGGCGCGCAGGCGATCATCGGCATGACGGCGAGAAGGGATAGGCTCTTTCGCATGGCACGTCTCCTTTCTGGGGGTGGAGTCATGGCCGGCCGCCGCTGTCGCCGCCGCTGTAGCTGGTCACGTTCTCCTGCTGCACGCGAAGCTGCTCACGCTCGGCCGTGGCCGTGGCCTCCGCGGTGCGGGGCAATGGGCCGAGGGCCGCGATCCGGCGCAACGTGCCCAGCCGATCGGGGAAAACGGCGGGAGAGAGCGCCCGCTCGGCAGCCGCGGCATCCAGGTTCTCCAATGCGCGGGACACGCCGTAGAGCCCGTCCACCACGGCCTGCGGGCTGGCATCGGGGGCGATGCCCAGCGCGGCGTGCAGCTCATCGCGCGCCGCAGCCATCTGTATCTGCATGATCGGCGCGAAGGAATAGCGCACGTCATACGGCAGGCTAACGGCGAGGAATTCGACATTGGCCAGGGCGCGCGCCGCGACCGCGGGATCGCTAAGACCGCCTGGATTGTTGAAGGCGAAGGCGCTGCTGATGATCGCGCCGCGGGTGGGTTCGGTGCCGCCCTGCACCAAATCACGGGGCAGCGAGGCACTGGGCGGCAAGGGCCCACAGCCGATCAGTGGCAGGAGCACAGGGATGGCGATGGTCCAGCGCATATGTGAACTCCTCTGCCTCGGATGTGGTGCGGCGTTGGCGGGAAGCAATGCGCCTCAGCCGAGCGACGCGCGGTGCCGCCCCGCCAGCTCCACGTAATGCGGCGCGGTGCGGTCAAAGCCGGCCCGCGCCTCGGGCGTGAGCACGCGCACGAGCCTGGCGGGATTGCCCATCCACAACTCCAGCGCGCCGATGCGCTTGCCCGGCGGCAGGACGGAGCCGGCGGCGAGCACCCCACCCTCCTCCACCACCGCATCGTCCAGCACCGTGGCGCCCATGCCGACGAAGGCGCGGTCCTGCAATGTGCAGGCATGGATGATGGCGGCGTGGCCCACCGTCACGTCATCACCGATGCGGGTGGGTTGGTGGGCGGCATTCACATGGATGATCGTGCCGTCCTGGATATTGGTGCGCGCGCCGATCCGGATGAAGTTGGTGTCGCCGCGCAGCACGCAATGGTACCAGATATTGGTCTGCGGGCCGATCGTGACATCGCCGATCAACGCGGCCGTGGGGGCCACCCAGGCCGCGGGGTCCACCACCGGCAGCTTGCCCTCGAAGGGGTAGAGCGGGCCGTGGCTCATGCCGCCAGCCTCGTCTCGACGGGCACGCCCAGCATCAGGCCGAGATTCTGCACCGCAGCCCCCGAGGCGCCCTTGCCGAGATTGTCGTAGCGCGCGACCAGCAGCGCCTGCCGCAGGCGCTCATTGCCATAGACCCGAAGCTCGATCTGGTTGGTGTTGTTCAGCGCCTGGGGCTCCAGCCGGTCCTTCGGGTCGCCGGTCATCACCCGCACATAGTCGCTGCCGGCGTGATGGGCGGCGAGACAGGCGAGGATGTCGGCCACCGTCACGTGGCCCGGCAGGGCATCGAGATGCAGCGGGATGCTGTCCAGCATGCCCTGGGCATAATCCGCCACGCTGGGGATGAAGATCGGTCTGCGCGTCAGGCCGGAATAATGCTGCAACTCCGGCACATGCTTGTGCTCGAAGCCCAGGCCGTAGAGCTCGAAGTCATTGCCGCGGCGGCCTTCATACTCCGCGATCATGGCCTTGCCGCCGCCGGTATAGCCGGAGACGGCGTTCACGCTGATCGGGAAGTCGGTGGGGATAATGCCCGCCTGCACCAGCGGCCGCAGGAAAAGGATGGGGCCGGTGGGGTAGCAGCCGGGCACCGAGACGCGGGGTGCGGCAGAAATGGCCGCGGCCTGGGCGGGAGAGATCTCAGGCAGGCCATAAACCCAGTCGGGATGGATGCGATGCGCGGTGGAGGCATCGAGGATGCGCGGCGCGCCAGCGCCGAGGCTTGCCGCCATGGCGGCACTCTCCCGCGCCGCGTCATCGGGCAGGCAGAGGATGAGCACATCCACCTCGGCCATCAGCGCGCGCTTGGCGGCCTCGTCCTTGCGCAGCGCGTCGGGCAGGGAACGCAGCGCGATGTGCGGCAGGCCGGCCAGACGCTGGCGGATCTGCAGCCCCGTGGTGCCGGCTTCGCCGTCGATGAAGACGCTGTGGGTCATGGCATTGCTCCTCGGTAGACGATGGTGGTTCGGTGGGTGGCCAAAAGCAAGAAGGGCGGGCCCTTGCGGACCCGCCCTTTCCGATGTCTCGCCATGCGGCGGGCCCAGGGGGGGTCCCTGAGCCCGTCCGCCGGGGCTCAGCGCTTGCTGAACTGGAAGCTGCGTCGCGCCTTCATCTTGCCGTACTTCTTGCGCTCGACGGAGCGGCTGTCGCGCGTCAGGAAGCCGGCCTTCTTCAGGATGCCGCGCAGGTCGGGCTCGTAGTTCACCAGGGCACGGGAAATGCCGTGGCGCACCGCGCCGGCCTGGCCGGAGAGACCGCCGCCGACGACCGTGCAGATCACGTCGAAGGCCTGGTAGCGGTCAGCCACCAGAAAGGGCTGGGTGATGATCATGCGCAGCACAGGCCGGGCGAAATACTGGCTGGCCGGCTTGTCATTGACCGTGATGGAGCCCTTGCCGGGCTTCACCCAGACGCGGGCGACGGCGTTCTTACGGCTGCCGGTGGCGTAGCTGCGGCCCTGCGGGTCGCGCTTCGGCTCGCGCTTGATGGCGGCTTCCATGACGGCGGCGGCCGGCGTGCCGGACACCATGGTCTTCAGGTCAGCGAGGGAGGAGGAGACTTGTTCGCTCATCGGAGGCTCAACCAATCTTGTTCTTGCGGTTCATGGCGCCGACATCCAGCGCCACCGGCTGGGCGCCGGCATGCGGGTGCTCGGGGCCGGCATAGACGTGCAGGTTCTTCATCTGCTTGCGACCCAGCGGGCCGCGGGTGATCATCCGTTCGACAGCCTTCTCGACGACCGAGGTCGGGTGCTTGCCGCCCAGGCGCTCGGCCAGCGAGCGGCCCTTGATGCCGCCGGCGAAGCCGGTATGCCAGTAGAACATCTTCTGCTCGGCCTTGTTGCCGGTCACGCGGATCTTCTCGGCGTTGATGATCACCACGTGGTCACCGCAATCGACATGCGGGGTGAAGGTGGGCTTGTGCTTGCCGCGCAGCCGGTTGGCCACGATGGTGGCCAGGCGGCCCAGGACAAGGCCATCGGCGTCGACCACGATCCAGGCTTTCTGGACATCGGCCGGCTTGATGGAATGGGTTTGGGTTTGCAGCATGATACTTTCGCCAGAGATGCAGAGATGCGGGGCTTCGAGATGGGCGGCTATGCCGTGCACGGGGCGGAAGGTCAAGCGGAAACTCGGAAAAATCGATGTGGTAACATAATACCGCAGCCTGGGAAGGTTCCGCTTGCATCCCCGGCCCGACCCGGGCGAGGCTCCCCACAGGAGGACAAATCCATGATCGCACGCCGTACCGCGCTCACCCTGCCCATGCTGGCCCTGCCAGCGGCGGCACAATCCTGGCCGGGGGGGCAGACGGTTTCGCTGATCATCCCCTATGCGCCGGGCGGCGCCTCGGATGTGGTGGGGCGCGTGGTGCAGCAATCGCTGGGCGCGGCACTGGGCGGCACCTTCATCCTGGAAAACCGCGCCGGCGCCTCCACCACACTGGCCGCGCGGCTGGTGAAGGCGGCGCGGCCGGATGGGCAGATGCTCCTGGTCGGCACCATCGCGACCTTCAGCCTCGCGCCACTCGCCTTCCGCAACCCGGGCTATGACCCGCTGGCCGATTTCACCCATGCCACCCAGGTCTGCGACACCGTGACCCTGCTGGTGGCCAATCCGCGCTGGCAGAGCCTGGAGCAATTGCTCGCCGCCGCCCGCGCCCGCCCCGGGGCGCTCAGCTATGCCAGTTGGGGCGTGGGCAGCACCGGGCACCTGCCGATGGTGGAGCTGCTGCGCCTTGCCGGGGCCGATATGCTGCACGTGCCCTATAACGGCTCGCCCCAGGCGATGACCGACACGATGGCCGGGCGCACCGATTGCATGCTGGTGCTGCTGGCCGCCGGCCGCGCCCAGATCGAAGCCGGGCGGCTGCGGCCGCTGGGCATTTCCAACCCCACAAGGTCCGACGCGCTGCCCGGGTTGCCGACCATTGCCGAACAGGGTTTCCCGGGCTTTGGGATGGCTGGCTGGTATTCCATCCAGGCGCCGCTGGGCACACCCGAGCCGGTGCTGGCCGCCATCCGCCGCGCCATGGCGACGGGGCTGGCGGATGGCGATGTCCGCCGCCTGATGGCGACCAATGGCCTGACGCCCACGCCGCCGGACCAGCAGGGCGAGGCGCCGCTGAAAGCCCGCATCGCGCGCGAGCTGGAGCAGCACCGCGCATTGCTGGCCCGCGCCGGGGTTCAGCCGGAATAGGCCGCCCTAGCGCCGCGCCGCCGCAGCCTGGACCGAGGCCCGGGCGATGGCGCAGGCCAGGGGAATGTCGGCCAGCGGGACATCACCCAGCAGGTCGGACGCCGCGAGGGTGAAATCCCAGGCGGCATCAATATGCTCCGCCTCCTCCCGGAGCCCGGCGGCCAGCCAGGCGCAGCGCCGGGCCCAGAGCGCCCGGCGCGCGGGCAGGATCTGGTGCAGTATCGCCTCCTCGCGCTTCTGCCTTTGCCTGACGCCGCGCAGGGCGGCCGACACGGCCTCGCTCTCCTCAAACCAGCTCGGCAGCATGGCGTCCAAGGACTGAACGACCCGTTCTCTCGCCTCCTTCTGGGCCTCCGGAACCAGTTCCTCGACGGGAATGGTCGCCAGCAGGCTTTCGATCAGCGCGGCGGTCTCCCTGGGCTCCGGTTGCAACGCGGTCAGGCCCAGCATCTCGCTGCATGGCAGGAAGGCGAAGGGCGGCATCGCGCCGTGCTGCAGCCCGTCCTGCAACGCCACGCTGAGCCGCAGGGTGAGGAAATCCAGCGAAACCTCGGCCGTGGCCAGTGCCTTGGTGACATGATCCAGCATCTGTGCGGCCTGCACGGGAGTCATATCCTCGTCCAGCATGACCTCCTTGATGCCATGACCCTCCTTCAGCAGCACCGAGGCCATGACAGTCTTCCGGCCCTTGCTGGCCTGGATGAAGAAGCTTTCGGCCCCCGCACCATCCGGCACCGCGTAGACAATGCGCCGGATCGTCAGCGGTGCCGGTGGCTTGGCCTCTGGCTTGCCGCTTGCGGGCAGGGCCGGGTCTAGCAAGTCCTGCCAGGCCGGCGGCGCCCAACGGCGCAGCCTGCCCATACGGGCCGGCCAGGGCGCCGGCAGTCGCCCGGACCGGCCGATGACGGTCAGCACCTCAGCCGCCCGGTCCGGCGGCAGCTCCATGGCCAGGCCCAGCGCCGCCATCCGCATGGCGATCTTCGGCGCGCCTGCCATGGCGGCGTAAAGCTTGGCCAGGGCATCGGGCGGCATCCTCGCCAGCCTTTCCTGACACAGCGCATGGATCACGAACGGATCGTCGCCCGCGACCTCGGCCATCTGCTCCAGGGCGGCGGCGACAGCCTCGGGCCCGGCATCGGCGAGCTTGGCGGCGCCGGCGATCCGGGCCTGGATCGCCTGATCCAGCGCCGGCCCCGGCTCCACCCCCGCATCGCCGAAGATATCCATCAGTCGCAGCAGCCGCATGACATCCAGCGAAGGGTTGGCCAGGAGTGCCAGCGCCGCCTCGCGCGCCTGCCCGATCCGGCCGCTGGCAGCGGCGACGCCCCCCCGCGAAAGATCGTCCCACTCGGCGAGCAGCGCCGTGAGAATCACGCCGCAGGCCTCGGCAACCCGCTCGCTCTCGGGCTGGAGGATGCCGGCCATGATGGTGTCCAGGCTTCCCGGCCGCAGCGGGGCGCTGCCGATATCCTCCAGCACTTGAACGGCCTCCTCGAAGCCCAGCCCCGCCTCGATCTCCTCCGCCAGGACCGCGATCAATTGGGTGATGTCGAGCACCATGGCCGGCTTCGGCCGGGGGCGCCTGGGCTTCTTGCTGGTGGGCATCGGGGGTCTCCTGCGAAGGCCGCAGCTTCCACGAGGCCGGCCGATTCTTGAAGCCTGGGGCGCGCCGCTCAGGCCGGGCAGCGCAGGGTGGTGCCATAAGAATCGCCGCCCGGCGCGGCCACCCTGCCCTCGCGCTGCACGCCGCGGATCGGCCGCAGCACATTGGCCGCGGTCACGCAGAACAGGCTGCCCTCGGAATTCGGCAGCACCCCGGCAATGGCCAGGTTCAGAGTGGTGATCCGCGCATGGGCGGCGAAGATGGCGATGGGGGAGGCTTTCATGACGGTGCTTTCCTTGACGCCAGAAGCAGGGTGTTGGCGCCCCCCCCCGTCCATGCGATGCGCCCGATCGCCGCGGTAGTCAGCACGGTGGGGTGACGCCGCGGCCGCCCTGCCGCAACATGGGGGAATGACCGACAAAACCCCGCACGGCCTGGGCCGCAACGCCGCCAATTACGGTGACCGCGAATTCGCGCTCTACCTCCGCCGCAGCTTCGCGGCCTCGATGGGCTATTCGAAGGACGCGCTCTCGCGCCCCGTGGTCGGCATCGTCGACACCGCCTCGGACCTCAACAACTGCCACCGCTCCATCCCCGACCTGATCGAGGCGGTGAAGCGTGGCGTCATGCTCTCGGGCGGCCTGCCGATGGCCTTCCCCACCATCAGCCTCTGCGAGCCCTTCCTCACCCCCTGTTCCATGCATTACCGCAACCTCATGGCGCTCGACACCGAGGCGATGGTCTCGGCGCAGCCGATGGATTCAGTCGTGCTGGTGGGCGGCTGTGACAAGACGGTGCCGGCGCAGCTCATGGCCGCCGTCTCCGCCGATGTCCCCGCCGTCATGCTCGTCACCGGGCCGATGAGCGCCAATCGCTATCAGGGCGAGCGCTTGGCGGCCTGCACGGATTGCCGGCGCTACTGGGCGCGCTACCGCTCGGGCGATGTGAGTGAAGAACGTATCAACGAGGTGGAGAACGCGCTGGCGGTGACGGCGGGCACCTGCGGTGTGATGGGCACCGCCTCCACCATGGCCTGCCTGGTCGCCACGCTGGGCTTCATGCCGCTGGAGGGCGCCAGCGCGCCGGCCGTGCACAGCGACCGTCTGCGCATCGCCGAGGAGGCCGGGCGCCTGGCCATGGGGCTGAAGGTCAGGCCCAGCGAAATCCTGACCATCCAGGCGGTGGAGAACGCCATGCGGGTGCTGCTGGCGCTCGGCGGTTCGACCAATGCGCTGGTGCACCTCGCCGCCATCGCCGGCCGCGCGGGGCTGAAGGTCGACCTCAAGCGGCTCGATGCGATGAGCGACGAAACCCCGGTGCTGGTCGACCTGAAGCCCACCGGCGATGGCTATATGGAGGATTTCCACTTCGCCGGCGGCATGCGCGCCCTGCTGTGGGAAATCCGCGACCTGCTGCACCTCGATTCGAAGGATGTGTACGGGAAGACCATGGCCGAACGCATCGGCGATGGCACCCATTTCGTCGACAGGCAGTATATCAAGCCCCGGAAAGACCCGGTCTCGCCGGTGGGCGGTATCGTGGCCCTGTTCGGCTCGCTGGCGCCGGATGGCGCCATCCTCAAACGCTCCGCCGCAACCGAATCCCTGTTCGAGCAGGAGGCCGAATGCATGGTCTTCGACGGCGTCGAGGACCTGGCCCTGCGCATCGACGACGACGCGTTGGCGGTGGACGCCAACACCATCATGATCCTCAAGAATGCCGGACCCTTGTCGCCGGCGGGCATGCCGGAGGCCGGCTATCTGCCGATCCCGAAAAAGCTGGCCCGCCAGGGCGTGAAGGACATGGTGCGCATGAGCGACTGCCGGATGTCCGGCACCGCCTTCGGCACCGTGGTGTTGCACATCGCGCCCGAGGCCGCGGCGGGCGGCCCGCTCGCCTTCGCGCAGACCGGCGACCGCATCCGCCTCTCGGTCATCAACCGCAGCCTGGACCTGCTGGTGGACGAGGCGACGCTCGCCACCCGCCGCGCCGCCTGGTCGCCCGCCCCCGCGCCGAAACGCGGCTGGGACCGGCTGGTGCATGAGCAGGTGATGCAGGCCCCCGATGGCGCCGACCTGCGCTTCCTGCGCGCCGATGGCGGCTGAAACCGTCGCCGTGATCGGCGCCTCCGGCCGCTCCGGCCGGGCGCTGGCGGCGGCACTTCCGGGCTGCGTGCCGGTGGTGCGCGACGGGTCGAAATTCCCCGGCGCGCGGGTGGCCGACATCACCGACGCGCAGGCGTTGCGGGCCGCGCTGCGTGACACCACGCATGTCATCAGCACCGCCCATGCGCGTCATGCCGCGGTCATCATCGCCGCCGCGCCGCCGGCCGCCCGCCTGGTCTTCCTGGGCAGCACGCGCCGCTTCTCGCGCTGGCCGGACGATCACGGCAATGGCGTGCGCGCGGGCGAGGCGGCGTTACTCGCCAGCGGCCGGGCCGGCGTGATGCTCCACCCCACCATGATCTATGGCGCGCAGGGCGAGGATAATGTCCAGCGCCTGGCCGCGCTGATGCGGCGCCTGCCCATCCTGCCGCTGCCCGGCGGCGGTGCCAGCCTGGTGCAGCCCATCCATCAATCAGACGTGACGGCCTGCGTGCTGGCCGCCCTGCGCGGCGGCGGGCAAGGGGCGATCACCATTGCCGGCCCAGAGGCGCTGACCTACGCCGCCTTCTGCGCCGAGATCGCCCGCGCCGCCGGCCTTGCGCCGCGCCGCGTGCTGCCCTTGCCGGCGGCGCTGCTCATCGCCGCCAGCCCGCTTACGCTGCTGCCCCTTCTGCCGCGCATCCGCGCCGCCGAAATCCGCCGCCTCACCGAGGACAAGGCTTTCGACATCACCACCATGCGGGCCGCGCTGGGCGTGGCCCCTATGCCGCTGGCAGAGGGTCTTCGACGGATGTTTCGGCCTTCTTGTCCTTGAGATATTTGCGCAGCGCGCAAAGCCCGATCACGCCTGCCGTGCCCGCCACCGCGCCGGCGGTGAAGGCGCTGGTCACCACCACATGCGCCACCATCAGCGGCGCGGCCATCGCTTTGAGAATCATGCCGGGAACCTTTCTTGTCAGACCCCGCACATGGCGATCATAACGGCACCATCAAGCGCCGCCGGAGAATCCCCATGCCCGTGATCAACCGCATCGCCGAATTCCACCCCGAGCTCACGGCCTGGCGGCGCGATTTCCACATGCATCCCGAGCTCGCCTTCGAGGAACACCGCACCGCGGGCATCGTGGCCGAGCGGCTGCGCGAATTCGGCTGCGACGAGGTCATCACCGGCTTTTCCGGCACCGGCGTGATCGGCGTGATCCATGGCGAGGGCGGCGCGAATGGTCGCGCGATCGGCTTGCGCGCCGATATGGACGCGCTGCCGATCGAGGAGCTGACCGGCACGCCCTGGGCCTCGCAGACGCCGGGGAAAATGCACGCCTGCGGCCATGACGGCCACACCACCATGCTGCTGGGCGCCGCGCGCTACCTGGCCGAAACCCGCAATTTTTCCGGCTCCGTGGTACTGATCTTCCAGCCCGCCGAGGAAAAGGGCGGCGGCGCGGATGTGATGGTGCGCGACGGTATCTTCGAGCGCTTCCCAATGAGCCGGGTCTTCGGCATGCACAATTGGCCGGGGATGCCGGCCGGGCAATTCGCCTGGCGCGAGGGGCCGATCATGGCCGCCGTGGCGAACCTGGAAATCGCCCTGCAAGGCCGCGGCGGCCACGGCGCCATGCCGCATGAGACGGTGGACCCGATCATGGTCGCCGCCGCCATCGTCCAGGGCCTGCAAAGCATCGTGGCCCGCAATGTCGAGCCGGTGGAGGCCGGCGTCATCACCATCGGCCACATTAAGGGCGGCTTCACCCATAATGTGATCCCCGACAGCGTGGTGATGCAGGGCACCGCGCGGTGGTTCAGGCCAGAGATCGGCGAATTGCTCAAGGCGCGTTTCCTGCACCTCGTGCCGGGCATCGCCGCGGCCTTCGGCGCGAGCGCCGAGTGCAGTTTCATCCGCTACTGCCCGCCCACCATCAACGACCCAGACAGCACGCGACTCACCCTCGCCGCCGCCCGCGCCGTGGCCGGCGAGGCCCGGGTGATCGAAATGGACATGCCAACCATGGGCGGCGAGGATTTCGCCTTCATGCTGGAGGCCAAGGCGGGGAGCTACATCATGATCGGCGGCGGCCTGGGCGAGAATGACCCCGGCCTGCACCACCCGAAATACGATTTTAACGATGAGGTGCTGGCGGTGGGCGCCAGCTATTGGTCGACGCTGGCGGAACAGCTGCTGCCGCGGTGAAGCCCACTGCGAAAAACCTCTTCACCGCCTATTTCCAGGTCGGCATTTCCAGCTTCGGCGGCGCCAATGCCTGGGCGCGCCGGATGCTGGTGGAAAAGCGCGGCTGGCTGACCGACCGCGAATTCGCCGAGCGCCTGGGCCTGGGCCAGGTGCTGCCCGGGCCCAATGCGATGAACACCGCCATCATCGTGGGGCATGGGTTCTGTGGTGCCCGCGGAGCCGCAGCGGCGGTGGCCGGGCTGTTTGCCGGGCCGCTGTTGATCCTATCCATGCTCTGTCTGCTCTATGACCGCTTCGGCCATCTCGGCGTCGTGCGTGGCGCGCTGGCGGGTGTGGCCTCGGCGGCGGCCGGCATGATGCTGGGCACAGCGTTCAAGATGGTGCGCGGGTCGAAGCCGACGGCGCCGATGGTGCTGATCGGGCTGGCGGCGCTCTTCCTCGCGCTGTGGCGGGTGCCGCTGCCATGGATCATTCTGGGCCTGGCGCCGCTGGGCGTATTGGCGGCCTGGCGGGAGGCACAGCGATGAGACCGCCTCGCCGCTCCAGCCCTTCAGGCTTTCCCGGATCGGGCGCGCGATGAGCGACCTTCTCCTCCTCATGGCCGGCCTGGCGCAGCTTTCAATCATCGCCGTGGGCGGCGGCAGCGCTGTGCTGGGCGACATGCATCGGCTGATTGTCGACGAGCATGGTTGGATGGATGACGCCACCTTCGCCCGCAGCTATGCGCTGGCCCAGGCCTCGCCGGGGCCGAATGTGCTGGTGGTCGGCGTCTTCGGCTGGCACATCGCAGGCCCGCTCGGGTTGCTCGGAGCCACACTGGCCATGTGCGCGCCCTCCGGCCTGATGGCGCTGGGCTTCTCCACCATGCGCGCACGGCTGGCCGGGGCGCGCTGGCTGAAGCGCATCGAGCGCGGGATGGTGCCGGTGGCGCTCGGCCTGGTCACCGCCTCCGCCCTGCTGCTGGGGGAGACGGCCCTGGCGACCTGGGGCAGTCTGCCGGTCGTGGCCATTGCCATCACCGCCGCCACGGCGGGGTTTGTATTTCTCACCAAACGCTCGCCGCTGTGGATGCTGGGTGGCGGCGCGGCGATTGGCATTCTGCTCCTGGGGTGACGCATGTTCTATGAACCGAAACACGGCCACGGCCTGCCGCATGACCCGCTGAAGGCCATCGTGGCGCCCAGGCCGATCGGCTGGATTTCCACCCTCGATGCCAAGGGGCGGCCTAACCTTGCACCCTACAGCTTCTTCAACATGGTGCATACGCGCCCGGCGCTGCTGGCCTTCACCTCGGAGACGCTGAAGCACTCCGCGAAGAATGCGATCGAGACCGGCGAATTCGTCTTCAACCTGGCGACCAGGCCGTTGTTCGAGGCGATGAATGCGAGCTCCGGCAGCCTGCCCGAGGGTGTCTCCGAATTCGAGACCGCCGGCATTGCCGAGGCCCCCAGCCGCATGGTGAAGCCGCCCCGCGTGGCGCTGAGCCCGGCCGCGCTGGAATGCCGGGTGACCCATTCCATGGAGATGGGGGATATGGACGGCAAGCTGACCGGCGGCTGGCTGATCATCGGCCAGGTGGTGGGCGTGCACATCGATGACTCGGTGCTGAACCAAGGTCAATTCGACGCGGTGGCGGCGCAGACCATCGCCCGCTGCGGCTACCGCGACTATGCCGAACTGACGGAACTCTTCGCCGCTCAAAGACCAGACGATTAACCCAGCACGGTCCAGGGGCGGGTCGCCCCTGGCGGGGAAGGTCCGGAAGGGGCAGCGCCCCTTCTGGTACTACCGCAACCGAGCGAGGGTACCGGCCCGAGCGGCCGCCACCATGGCCGCTGCATCCTCCTCCAGCATCAATCGCTCGCTGACCAGCCGCGCGGCGCTGGCCTGCACGGCCGTGACGTAGCTGTCCCCCGGCCAGCGCTCTTCGATGGAGGGACGCGGGTCGCCCGCCGCCTCACGCGCCGCGCGGGTGGCGGCCAGCGGCAAGGCGCTGCCATTGTTCAGGCAATAGGCGCCCGGGGCAAAACCCTGCGCCCGCGGGTTGTAGCCGACATAGGTGGCCCGCGGCGCCTCGATCACCGGTAGGCGGATGCCCGCCACCGGGTGGCCATCGCCATCCAGCCGGGGTGTCAGGATGGTATAGGTCCCGACCACGCCGGGCGGCATGCGCGTGAGGTCCAGCAGCACCGCCGGCGGCACGCCATCGGGCAAGGCCAGGCCGGGCAGCGCGGGATAGGCCGGCGGCACCAAAGTGCCGGCGGCGACGGTCGGCGTGCGAGAGGCCGGCGGGGCCACGCCCTCGCGCATCCAGGCCTCCAGCGCCACCACCAAGGCGCGCATGGGTGCGCCGGCCTGCAGCGGGTTCAGCGGATTGGCGCAGCGGGGTACGCGGTCGGCGAAGGCCTGGGCTGTGCTGTAATGCGGGTGGCCGGCGAACATATAGGCGCGCACGCCGGCCGGCAGTTCCAGGTGGCCGCCGCGCGTATCGGTCACCACCAGCGAGCCGCGGGAGCCAAAAAATTCCAGCTCGCTGTCGGTCTGCATGATGCGCGGGCAGGTGTTGCTGGCCGTGCAGCGCCGCAGCAGGCCGTCGGTGCGCCCGGTCAGCGGGTCGGTCATATCGGCATAGGTGAAGGGGAACTGGTCGGCGGGGTAGAGGCGGTCGGTGTGGTCGCCCGGGTTGCGGCTGGGTTGTGCCCAGCGGGCGTTCACATAGGCCCGCCTGCTGCCGGCGATATGCGGGATTAGCCCGTCGAAAACCGGCCGGCCGGCGGTGTCCTCGACAAAGCCCTGGTAGAGAAGGTCGCGCAGGAAACGGCCGGATTGCGAGATGCCCAGCGCCACCGCGCGGGCGGAGGGCCGACCGGTCTGCGGATTGGCCGCGCCCTCGCCATGGCGGAGTGCGGCGGTGACGTCACGGAAGGCGGCGAGGCCCATGCCCATCAACCCGGGGTCGCGGCCGGTATAGGTGACCTCGTAGATGGCGCCGGCATCGAAGCCGGGCGGCCGGGTGATGGCGATGCGGTTGGGCGCGGTGAAGGCCAGGGTCAGGCCGGCGGGGGTGGTGCGGGAATCGTTGGTGCGGGCGCGCACGGTGACGGCCAGGCTGGCCGGGTCCGCCACCTGGTAGGTGAGCTGCGCGGGCGCCGGGTTGGTCATGTGGTCGAAAACGAATTCATCGCGCACCGCGCCGGTCACGCCGGGTGCCGCCGGGACGCGGATGCGAAACCCCTGCCCCGGCGTCGGGTCGCCCTGCCAGCCGATCCAGGCGACGGTGTAGCCCTGGCGCATCATCCAGCCATTGCCGGCATCCGCCGCCGTCTCGAAGAGGCCCTGCCGGTTGCCCGGCGTGTCGTTCATCATCTGCTCGATGATCGGACGACCGCGATTGGGCGGCTCGACCAGCAGGGTGCCATTGCCGCGCGCGGGGTCGGTGGGGCGCAGGATCATGACATCGGCCGTGGCCTCCACCCGGCCCTGGGCGTTGCGGGGTGCCAGGGTGATGTCGGCGATCACCGCATTGCGCGGGTCGGCGGGGTCGAGCGCGATGGTGGCGGTGCCGCGCAGCACCTCATAGCTGCCATGGGCGCCGAATGTCGCGCCGCCAAAGGCCGGGCGGGCCGGCTGCATGTCGAAATGGTGGAGCTGTGCCAGGGCGGGCGAGATCGCCGGGCCGGCCAGCAGCGCAAGGGCCAGGGTGGTGCGACGCATCATGTCCTCCGGTGTTTTGTGGTGAGCTTGCGCGCGGGGCGGGGGCGGGCGCAAGCTCCACCCATGCGCCGCCGCCACCTCCCTGCCCTGTTCCTCGCCGCACCTGCCATGGCGCAGGTCGAGCGGCCGATCCGCATCATCGTGCCCTTCGCCGCCGGCACCTCCTCCGATGTGCAGGCGAGGCTTCTGGGGGTGCATATGGCTGCGCTGCTGCCGCAGCCCGTGCTGGTGGAAAACCGCGCCGGCGCCGGCGGCACCGTGGGGGCCGAGGTTGTGGCGCGGGCGACGGATGGGCATACCCTCCTGCTCGGCAGCAATGGCCCGCTGGTGAACAACCCGGTGCTGCAGCCGCGCATGCCCTATGAATCGCCCGGCGATTTCGCCCCTATCGGCCTGGTCAGCCGCAGCCCGCTGACACTCACCGTGCGGGCTGAGAGCCCCATCCGCGACGTCGCGGGGTTCCTGGCCGCCGCGCGTGCGGGGGGCTTGAGCATCGGCTCCTCCGGCCAGGGCAGTGCCACGCATTTCCTCATCGAGCAGCTGATGGCGGCCAGTGGCGTGCGGTTGACCCATGTGCCCTATCGCGGCTCCAGCCTTTCGGTGCCCGATGTCCTGGCGGGCAATGTGGCCAGCGTGATGGGCGAGATCTCCACGGTGTTTCCACTGTGGCGCGACGGGCGGTTGCGGGTGCTGGCTACCACGGGGCCCCGCCGATCGGTGCTGATGCCCGAGGTGCCGACGCTGATCGAGGCCGGCTTTCCCGGGCTGACCGGCGGCAGTTGGGCCGCGCTGGTGGGGCCGGCAGCCATGGCGCCCGCGGTGCAAGCGCAGCTTTCGGCGGTATTGCTGCGGGCGATGGAAACGCCGGCCTATCTGGAACGCCAGCGCGAGCTGGGCGCCGATGTCGCGGCGGCCGACGAGCGCGGGCCCGCGGCCCTCACCGCCTTCTGGGCGGCGGAAATGAGCCGAACCCGGGCCACCGCCCAGGCCGCGAATATCCGGGCGGATGGCGCGTAATCCACGTTTTTGGACATGTTCCGGCCCTGGCCCGGACAGTGGATGCGGTTCTCCCGCTGATGACTGACTGTAGGATCAAATACCGCAAAAATTCAACCGCGAAGTGATTGCGCGATGCCGTCGAGGGCGATTTGCGCCGCCAGCGCGGCCAGCAGCACGCCCAGCACGCGGCCGATGACATGCCCGCCGGTCCGCCCCAGCAGGCGCGTGACCAGCGGCGCGGCCATCAGGCAGGCCAGGGTGGCGCCAAGTGCGATGGCCAGCGCCAGGCAGGCCAGGCCGAGTTGCAGCAGGGAACCCTTCGCCTGCTCGGCCAGCAGCACCATCGTTGTCATGCCGCCCGGGCCTGCGAGCAGCGGGATGGCGAGGGGGAAGACCGAGATGTCGTCATCGGTCTCGGCCGCGGCGCGCTGCTCGTCATCGCTGGCGCGCAGGCTGGTGCGGCCCATCACCATCTCGGTGGCGAGCAGGAATAGCAGAAGGCCGCCCGCCACCTTCATCGCCGGCAGGCCAATGCCCAGCGCGCGCAGCAGCCAGCCGCCGGCGAGCGCGAAGACCATGAGCACGATGAAAGCGATGGTGCAGCCGCGAAGCGCCATAGCGCGGCGTTCGGCCGGGGTGTTGCGCGCCGTCATGGTGGCGAAGATCACCGCGGTGCCCGGCGGGTCCAGGATCACCAGCAACGCGACGAGGGCGAAGAGCGCGCTTTCCAGCATGGCCCTGTTTAGCGCGGGGCGGCGCTCAGGTCAGCGGCGTGACGTCTGCGGGCCGTGCCGCCCGTCCCGGATTCATCTGCCGACTTTCAGTGTGGAGGGCAGCCCGCGCAAACAGGCAAGGATCGACAGCGGGGTGATCCTCCCCGTGCGGGGGGTTCCACGCTGGGTACCTTCGCGATCGTCATGGTCAGCCGGACTGAGTGGGCCTCGACGCCGATGGTGTGTGGAAGGCGGGTGTTCCGACACAGTCCAATCCCATGAGGCCCATCTCGGATCAGGCGTCGTGCGAATAACGGTGACGGTCAAATGTCCGGGTGTTGTTGGGCAGAAACCGTTGGAGGCATCACGCAATATCATCCCGACGTTGCCCTGATCGGCATGCCCGAGTAACAGCGATTCTCCACCAGGGTAGCGAGATTGTCCGGATATGGACCAACGGCAAGCCGGAGCTCCAGACGCCAGCCCGCCGCTGGGGCTGGATGACGAGCCGTTCGATAGCATTCTCCGCCGCGCCGATGCGCTGCGTGCAGCCGGCGATCAGACAGCCGGCCCGCTGTATCACGCTATCCTGCGGCGGGATCCCAGGCATTTTTTGGCGCTGATGGGCTTGGCCGTTCTCGCCCGGGCGCGAGGCGACATGGCCGACGCGGTGGAATTCGTGCTCGCCGCGCTGCGAATCAGACCTGAGGATGAATGGTCGCAGGACCTGCTGCTCGACCTGCACCGCGACAGGAGCGACTGGGACGCCGCCCGCGAACTCGCTGATCGCGTGCTGGCCGCGAGGCCGCAGCATCCGGCGGCTCTCATGACCCATGGGCTTGCTGCACGGGCCGGTGGCGACCGCATGGCGGCGCTTGCATGGTTCAGCCTGGCCGCCCAGGGCAATCAGGGCAGTCTATGGGCCAGTGAGTCCATCCTGGCCGAACACCGCGATCATGGCCGTTGGCCGCTGGCGCAGGCCATGGCTCGGATTATTCTCGCCTCCCTGCCTGACAACCATGCCGCCCTGGTCACACTCGGGCTCGTAGCCCGCGCCAGTGGCGACGATGCCGAGGCCAGGCGCTGGTTCGAAAGTGCCGCCGGGGTGGCGCCGGAGAATGCCTGGTCGCAGGACCTGTTGCTCGAGGAACACCGCCGCGCCAACCGATGGCCTGAGGCCGACGCCGCCGCCGAGACCATTCTGGCGCGGCGGCCTGACCACCTGACCGCACTCATCACCCGCGGCCTGGCCGCGCAGGCGGCGGGTGACAGGCTTGGCGCCGTCAGCTGGCTCAAGGCAGCCAGCAGCGTGGCGCCGGACAACCCCTGGCCGCGTGACCTCTTGATGTCAGCGCTGTGCGATGCCGGCGACGATGTCGGCGCCGATACCCTGGCCGAGGCCGTGCTGGCACGAGACCCGACGCATCTTCCAGCCTTGATGACGCGCGCATTGAACGCCCGCAAGCGGGGCGACATGGAGAAGGCAGTCGAGATGCTGCGGACGGCAGCGGCGGCGGCACCGGAGAATGCCTGGCCGCGGAACGCCCTGGCCGAAACGCTGCGCAACCAGGGTGCTTTCGCCGAAGCCGAAGCGATCCACCGTGTGGCGCTCGACCACGATCCGGCTGATTGGTCGGCCCGGCTCGGACTTGCCCGATTGCATCATGTTCAGGGCGATCTGGAGCGAGCCCTGGCGGTGCTCACGGCCGAGGCTGCACCGATGGCACCGATCGATGCGCTGATGGAGCATGCCAGATTGCTGCTCGCAACGGGCGACCCCGCGGGCGCAAGACCACTGCTGGAACGCGTGCTCGCAGCGCGGCCCAAGGATCTCCCGGCGCTGTTGACCATGGCGCAGGCTGAGCAAGCACTGCAGCGCCATCAGCAGGCGCGCGAGGCGCTCGACACGGCGCGCATGCACCATCCTGACCGGTTGGAGCCTTTGCTCGATCTGGCAGCACTGCTGTGGCAGGCGGGGGATGCGGTTGGGTCCGATGAATTGCTGCGCGAGACCAGGGAACGCTTCCCGGAGGATTCACGGGCGCTTGAGGCCCTGGCGTCGCAAGCGCGCCAGGGCGAACGGCCAGACAAGGCGGTCGCCTTGCTCCGCGCGGCCCTCGCGGTCAAGCCGCGCAGCCTCGACGCCAATGTCAGCCTGGTTGGCGCCTTGCTTGCCGCCGGCGAGGCCGATGCGGCACAGCTGGCGGGACGGGAAGCCGAAGCGCTGCTGGGGCCTCTGCCTGCGATCCGGCACGCCCGGGTCGTCGCGCTGTTTCAACAGGGCCACTGGCCGGAGGCCCTAGCCCTGGCCCGCACCGCGGTGACGCCCGGCGACGGTGTGATCGGGCTGCGGCTCTGGCAGGCCCGGCTGGAACTCCTGCTGCACGGACCCAAGGTGGCGGAAACAACCTTGGCAGGGATTACGCCAAGCCGCGCCTATGAGCAGGTGGAGCACCTGGTCGTTCGCGGCCTTGCCGCTGGTGAAGGCTGGCATCTCGACGATGCCGCGGCATTGTTCCGAAAGGCGGGCGAAGCGAAGGTCAATCACCACGGACTTCCCATGGAGGCCGTGCGCATAGCATTGCTTCGTCTCGATATCGAGACGGCAAAACAACAACTGCGGGTCGCGATGGCGCAGGGGGTCGCAGCACGGCAGTTGACCGGGCGCAGCGGCAACATCAGCCAAAGCCTTGCTGGTCAAATGATCGATGAGTTCAGCCTGGACACGCGATTGCTTGGTACCTTGCAGGAGTTGCGGGGCTGGCCGGCCGAGCAACGGATTGCAGCCCTGGGCGCCCTGGTCCGCGAGAATCATGACAGTACGCTGGCCGCATGCCAACTGGTGTTGGCAATGCGTCAGGCAGACCGCTTTGTATCATCCAACCCGGACGGCGTGGCCAGGATTCCGCAGCGCATCGGGCAGTACTGGAATGACCCTGAACCGCCAGCGGATGTCCTGGCCATCATGGACAGCTGGCTGCCCTACCACCCCGGCTTCACGATCGAGCGGTTCCACGACGCCACGGCTTGGGCGTTCCTGTGCGAGCATCAACCCGGCGCGGTGGCCGAGGCCTTCCGCATCGCGCCAGAACCTGCAATGCGCGCCGACATCTTTCGCCTGGGCTGGCTGGCGGCCCGTGGGGGCATCTATGTCGATGCCGATGACCGGTGCCATGGTTCGATATTGCCGCTGCTGCCGGCGGGGAGGTCGCTGCTGCTCTATCTGGAGGATTGGGGCTCGGTCGGTAACAACATCATCGCCGCCGCTCCCGGTGAGCCGATCATCGCAGCGGCCCTCGCGGAGGCCACAGGCGCCATCATGCGTGACGACCGTGAAATGATCTGGCTTTCAACCGGCCCGGGCATGCTGACGCGTTGCTTCGCACGGGCCGCAGCGGCGCCGGGCGGCATACCCGGCTCTGTGACTGTCGTGGACCGTCAGGCAGTGCATGCGGTCGCCGCGCTTCATTGTCTACTGGCCTATAAATCTTCTGGAAAACATTGGATTCAAAAGAATTTTGTCCGCCAGTCCCGCCGTCTCGAAAAGGTCTGAAGCGGCAGGCCTCAGCTTGAGTCGATAGCAGGGATGCGTGCAGAGGCCCGCTCCTCAGCTCCCGACCTTCAGCGTCGACGTCAGCCCGCGCAAACATGCCAGGATCGATAGCGGGGTGATCTTCCCGGTGCGGGGGTTTTCCACGCTGGGCACATTCTCGATGGTCATGGTCAGCCGCACCTCGTCTGCCTCGACGCGGATGGTGTGGGTGTTGCGCGTCACCGCAGGGTCGGCCCAGATTTCGACCATGGTGCGTTCGGGGCCAATGCCGGCGAGTGCGAGGGCGGCGGCGACGTTCACATTGGCCGGAAAGCCCTGCGCGGCGTCGAAGGCATTGCCCTTGAACACCATGGTCGCCTCGTTCACGCCGAGGACGTCGATGTTGTTCTTTTCCAGGTAAGGCGCGCCGACCAAGCCGCCGGGCGGCTTGCGGGTCTCAATGGTGACGGTGGAGACGGTGCCCTCGGCGGCGGCGCGCACGGCGTCCAGGCCGAGCAGCGCGCCGGTGGGGACGATGATGCGGGCACCGGTTTCCTTCGCGCGCTCGACGAGGTGCATGCGCGGCAGCAGCGCGCCGCAGGAGGAGGGGACGAAGATGCAGCCGGCCTCGATGGCCGCGGTGGCGGCGCGTTCAAAAATGGCGGCGGGCGCGGCCTCGACGATGATGTCGCATTCGCGCGGCAGTTTTTCGATGTCGAGGATCAGGGGGCGGTCGCGAAAGCCCTTCATGCCGGCCAACGCCTTGTCGCGGTCGCGCACGGCAACCGCGGCCAGCTTCAGGCCGGGGACGCCCGCATCCAATGCGCGGGCGAGATGCATGCCGATGGCGCCAAGGCCGACGATGCCGACGGTCAGTGTTTCTGTGCTCATGACGTCGGCCTTAGCAGAGGTTTTCGGCCCCTTGAAGGCTACGACACCGGATTGAACAGGCGGAACTACAATCCAGGCAAAGCCAGGAATTTCTCACTCCTCCTTGAAGCCATACTCCGGAATCCCCTGCTCCGCGCCATAATACTTGTAAGGCAGGAATTTTCCACTCATCGAAATCTTCACCCGATCGCCCTTGGGGTTGGGCTGGCGCTCGAATTCGAAGTCGAAATCGATGGCGGACATGATACCGTCGCCGAATTCCTCCTCGATCAGCGCCTTCCAGGCCGGCCCATTGACCATGACCATCTCAAAGAAACGGTAGATCAGCGGGTCGGTCGGCGGCATGGTGGTGCCGCGATAGGGCACTTCATTGAGCATCCGTTCCTCGGCCTCGGAGAGCCCGAACAGCGCGGCGGCCTTGGCGGCCAAAGGCTTCACCAGCTTCATCTGCCCCAGCAGCGCGCCGGTGACGAGTGTCGGCGACATCCCACCAATCTCCTCATTGATATACTTCCAGCTCCAGCCCTTCTCCCGCTTGATATCCAGGATTTTCTCAGTGAGATCGGAACGCTTCATCTTGGGTCTCTTTCTGATCGAAGATGCAAGAAACTGAGTTTCTTGCTGGGGTCCTAGGGGCAAAGCCCCTAGCCTGCCGGCGACACTTCCGGCGGATGTCGAGGGTCATAATCCCCAGGCGCAGTCCCGGCCAAAGTGCGGGATCGCGTGATGAGGAAATCCATGATGTGATCCCGCAGCTCGTGATAGCCCGGCTGGTGATGCAGGGTCGCCCGCACCCGCGGCTTGGGCAGCGTGTTGATCACCACCTCCGCCACCCGCGCCATCGGCCCATTGGTCATGAGCAGGATGCGGTCGGCCAGCAGGATCGCCTCATCCACGTCATGGGTGATCATGAAGGCGGTCTGCCCGGCCTCGGTGACGAGGCGCGAGACTTCTTCCTGCAGCGAACCGCGCGTCAGGGCATCGAGTGCCGAGAAGGGTTCGTCCATCAGCATCATCTTGGGTTCGATGGCGAAGGCGCGGGCGATGCCCACGCGCTGCTTCATGCCGCCCGAGAGTTCGGATGGTTTCTTCCCCATCGCCGCCCCCAGCCCGACCTTTTCCAGTGCGCGCCGCGCCGCATCGCGCAGCCGCCCGGCATCCCAGCTCTTGTGCTTGCAGCCCAGCGCGAAGGCGACGTTCTGCTCGGCGGTCAGCCACGGCATCAGCGCATGGCCCTGGAAGATCACCGCGCGTTCCAGGGAGGGCCCGGCGATCTCTCGCCCATCGGCCAGCACCACGCCGCCGCTGGGCGAATCGAGCCCGGCGAGGATGTTCAGGATGGTCGTCTTGCCGCAGCCGGAATGGCCGACAAGGCAGACGAATTCCCCGCGTTTCACCCCAAACCACACATTCTCGAACACTGTGAGACCGGGGAAACTGCGGGAGATCCCCTCAACGCTGACATAGGGCTTGGTCACGATGATTGGCCTTCGGCAAGGGGCGCGGCCGCGCCGGCAGAGGCCTGCCCGGCGGCGCTGAAATTCGGAAAAATCATTCCTGCCACGCCACCGCGCGCGCCAGCAGCCCCAGCAGCCGGTCCAGCGCCAGACCCACCAGGCCGATCAGCAGGATGGCGATGCAGATATCGGCGATGGAGAGGTTGTTCCATTGGTTCCACACCCAGTAGCCGATGCCGGTGCCGCCCACGAGCATCTCGGCGGCCACGATCACCAGCCAGGCAATGCCGATCGAGATTCGCATGCCGGTGAGGATGGTCGGCGCCGCCGCGGGCAGGATGACGCGGAAGGCGGTGCGCCAGGTCCCCGCCTCCAGCGTGCGCGAGACATTGAGCCATTCCCGCCGCACGCTGGACACGCCAAACGCGGTGTTCAGCAGCATCGGCCAGATCGAGCAGATGAAGATCACGAAGACCGCTGAAATTGACGAATCCTGGATCGTGAACAGTGCCAGCGGCATCCAGGCCAGCGGGGATACAGGTCGCAGCACCTGGATGAAGGGGTTCAGCGCCGCATTCAGCAGCGGCGACATGCCGATGACGAAGCCGAGCGGAATGGCGATCAACGCCGCAATCCCAAAGCCCAGCAGAACCCGACCCAGCGAATAGGCCACCTGAATGCCGATGCCCTGGTCATTCGGCCCACGGATATAGAAGGGGTCGCTCAGCAGCTGGAAGAGCCGGGCGCCGATCTCGGAGGGCTTGGGCATCGGCGTCTGCCCGCCGGTGGCGGCGGCCTGACCGACAAGGGCGGCATATTCCGGGTCCAGCGCCGGCCCACCGCCCTGCCCGGCCCCCTGCAGCGAGAGCTCCCAGGCACCCAGGAACGCCGCCAGGATGACGAAGGAGAGCAGCGTGGCGCGCCACACCGAAACCGGCCGGTTCATCTCAGCGCCGGATGGCGAAGGAGTTCAGGTAGGCATCGGGCTGCGCGGGGTTGAAGCTGCGGCCGAACACCGTCTCGGTGCGCATCGAATTGGCCGGCACCGTGAGCCCGAGCTCGCGCATCGCGCGGCCGGCATCGAGCGTCAGGAACACCTGATTGGCCACCGCCGCGTAATCCACCTCGCGCTGCAACTGCCCCCAGCGGCGCATCTGCGTCAGGATCCAGATCGCCATGGAATGATAGGGGAAGGGCTCGAAGCCGACGCGCTCGGGCACCCGCTGCACCTGGCCCAACCCGTTGGCGAAGGTGCCGGTCAGCACCTGCTCCACCACGGTCTGCGGCTGGTTGAGGTAGTTCGGGCCGGAGATGGCGGCCGCCACCTCGCGCCTGTTCGCGGGGTTGTTGGAATGGGCGGTGGCCTCGACGATCGCCTTCATCAGGGCGGCAAAGGTATTGGGCATCTCGCGCGGCATGGAGGCGGGCACGGCGAAGGCGCAGCAGGGATGGCCGTCCCACATTTCCTTCGTCAGGACATGGATGAAGCCCACGCCGTCGAAGACAGCGCGCTGGTTGAAGGGGTCGGGGCCGAGGAAGCCGTCGATATTGTCGGCGCGCAGATTCGCCACCATCTCGGGCGGCGGCACGGCGCGGATCTGGATGTCGCGGTCGGGGTCGAGCCCGGCCTCGGCGACATAGGCGCGCAGCAGGTAGTTGTGCATCGAGAAGTCGAAGGGGACGCCGAAGCGGAAGCCGCGCCAATCCTTGGGGTCGCGCTTGTCACGGTGCTTGTTGGCCAGGGTGATGGCCTGGCCATTGATGTTCTCGATGGCGGCCACTGCCCAGGGTTGCGGGGAAGCCACGCCCACGCCGAGCGACATCGTCAGCGGCATTGGCGCCAGCATATGCGCGGCATCGAATTCGCGGGCGATGGCGCGGTCACGGATCACCGCCCAGCCGGCGGTGCGGATGACCTCCACATTCAGCCCGTGCTTGCGGTAGAAGCCCATGGGGTCGGCCATGATGATGGGGGTCGCGCAGGTGATGGCGATGAAGCCGATCTTCAGGTCGCGCTTTTCCAGCGCAGCCGGCGAAGCCGTCCCCTGGGCGAAGGCCTCGCGCGCAATGCCCAGCGGCAGCACGTCGCCGATGGCGGCCAGGAGGGTCGCCGCGCCGAAGGTCGAGACCATGGCGCGCCGCGTTGCGGCTTCGGGGAAAACCGCGCGCAGCACGGTCTCCTCGACCGCCTGGCCCATGGCGCCGGTGCCGTCATTCGGGACCTCGCAGACCATGCCGCCATGGGAACGCCCGCAGCCACAGGGGTTGATGTCGCTACCGAAAATCCGTGCCATCCGTCCGTGCCTCCTAGAGTGCAGGTCAGATGAAGGCTGCAATGTCGGGGGGCAACCCTTGCAAGGGGTCCTGCGCGGATTTGCCCTGACCACCACTGCACGCTTGTCGAGCAAGGCGCGGCGTGGCCGCGCCCGATACAGGCAATCATGGCACGGTCGGAGGGGCGGTTTGGGCCGTGCTCAGCCGGGCGCCAGCATTCGCCGCGCCACCACATCCAGCTTCTGCATCAGCGCCGGGTCGCGTTTCTCCGGCGCCGTGATGATGGCGTATTCGAGTGCGGTGTCGCAGCCGGCGGGGCAGAGGCCGCGCGGCTGCCCAATGGCGGGGATCAGCGCCTTGACCAGCGACCGGGCGCGGTCGGCGTTGGAGAACAGCACCTTCACCACCTGGTCCACCGTCACCGCGTCATGGTCGGGGTGCCAGCAGTCGTAATCCGTGACCATGGCGACGGAGGCGTAGCAAAGCTCGGCCTCCCGGGCGAGTTTCGCCTCAGGCATGTTGGTCATGCCGATGACGTCGCAGCCCCATTGGCGGTAGAGCCGGCTTTCGGCCTGGGTGGAGAATTGCGGGCCTTCCATGACCAGGTAGGTGCCGCCGCGGGTCATCGGCAGGCCGAGGTCGCGGCCGGCTGTCTCGATCGCATCGGAGAGCCGCGGGCAGGTCGGGTGCGCCACGCTGACATGCGCCACGCAGCCCGGGCCGAAGAAGGATTTCTCCCGCGCGAAGGTGCGGTCGATGAACTGGTCGACGATGACGAAATGACCGGGCGGCAGCTCTTCCTTCAGCGAACCCACGGCTGAGAGGGAAATGATCTCGGTGACGCCCGAGCGCTTCAGCGCATCGATATTGGCCCGGAAATTCAGTGCCGAGGGCGGGTTGGGGTGGCCGCGGCCGTGGCGCGGCAGGAAGACGCATTGCACCCCCGCCAGGGTGCCGAACAGCAGCTGGTCCGAGGGCTCACCCCAGGGGGTGGGGACGTGGCGCCATTCGCGATTCTCCAGCCCATCGATGTCGTAAAGGCCCGAACCGCCGATGAGGCCGATGACGGGGGTGATGCTGTCCATGCGAAACGCTCCTGATGTCGGGGGGTTTTAGGCGGGGCCGGGACCAAAAAAAAGGCCGCCCGAAGGCGGCCTTTTCTGGATCGGCGCCGGATAATCAGGCGGCCTTGGTCTTCAGCTCGGCCCAGATCTTGCGCTTCACGCCATAGGCCAGCAGGCCTGCGATGGCGAGGAAGATCAGCACCCGGATGCCCATGCGGCGCCTTGCCTCGGTCTCAGGCTCGGCGGCCCAGGCAAGGAAGGTGGTGACGTCGCGCGCCATCTGCTCGGCCGAGGCGTTGGTGCCGTCGCTGTATTCGATCTGGTCGTCGTTCAGCACCTGGCCCATGGCGATCTGGCCGCCCGGGAAGTAGGGGTTGTAGTTCATTCCATCGCCGATGGTCACGCCCGCCGGCGGCTCCTGCTCATAACCGGTGAGCAGCGAGTAGAGGTAGTTGGCACCATCATGCCGCGCCTTGACGATGACCGAGAGATCGGGCGGCAGGGCGCCGTTATTGGCCAGGCGGGCCGCCGCGTCATTGGCGTGCGGGCGGCGGAAACGGTCGGAGAGACGGGCGGGGCGCTCGAACATGGCACCTTCGTCGTTCGGGCCGTCGGTCACCGTAAAGGTCGCGGCGATGGCGCGAACCTCCGCCTCGCTCAGGCCCAGCTCCATCAGGTTGCGGTAGGAGAGCAGCCGCATCGAATGGCAGGCGGAGCAGACCTCTTTATAGACCTGGAAGCCGCGCTGGGCCGAGGCGCGGTCGAAGGTGCCGAAGAGGCTGGCGAAGCTGAAGCCGCCATCGCGGGGATGGCGGGCCTCGCCAGCCGCCTGGGCTGCAGGCCCGGCGGTCACGAGGAGAGCGCCGGCCAGCGCCGCGATCTTGAGGAAACGGGTGATCATGGTTCAGGCCTTCTCCATCGGCTTGGCCGCGGCGCCGGCGGGAAGCGGGCCGCCGCCCATGGCCTTCATCCCCAGCACGGCGCGCGAAATGCTCTCCGGCAGCGGCATCGGGCGCTCGAAGCGGCCGAGCAACGGCAGGACGACAAGGAAATACGCGAAGTAATAGGCGGTGGCGATCCGGCTGACCGTCACATAGGGCTCCTCGGCCGGCTTGCCGCCGCAATACATCAGGACGACGAAGCTGATGCACCAGAGGAAGAAGAAGATCCTGGCCACCGGCCGGAAATTCATCGACCGCACCTTGGAGGTGTCGAGCCAGGGCAGCGCGAACCAGACCAGGATGGAGCTGAACATCAGGATGACGCCACCCAGCTTGTCCGGCACCGCGCGCAGGATGGCGTAGTAGGGCAGGAAGTACCATTCCGGCACGATATGCGCGGGCGTGCTGAGCGGGTTCGCCGGGATGTAATTGTCGGGGTGGCCGAGATAGTTGGGCGCGAAGAACACCAGGGCCGCGAACACCATCAGGTAGACCACGATGCCGACAGTGTCCTTGATGGTGTAGTAGGGGTGGAACGGGATGGTATCCTGGGGACCCTTCGGCTCCACGCCCAGCGGGTTGTTCGAACCCGTGATGTGCAGCGCGGCCACGTGCAAGAACACCACGCCCACGATCATGAAGGGCAGCAGGTAGTGCAGCGCGAAGAAGCGGTTCAGCGTGGGGTTGTCCACCGAGAAGCCGCCCCAGAGCAGCGTGACGATGAAGTCGCCCACCACCGGGAAGGCCGAGAAGAGGTTGGTGATCACCACCGCGCCCCACAGCGACATCTGGCCCCAGGGCAGCACGTAGCCCATGAAGGCGGTCGCCATCATCAGCAGGAAGATGACCACGCCGAGCATCCACAGCAGCTCACGCGGCGCCTTGTAGGAGCCGTAATAGAGCCCGCGGAAGATATGAATGTACACCACGATGAAAAACATCGAGGCGCCGTTCATATGGACATAACGGATCAGCCAGCCATAATTCACGTCACGCATAATGCGCTCGACACTCTCGAACGCCATGACGGTATTGGGCTGATAATGCATCGCGAGGAAAATTCCGGTCGCGATCATGATCATCAGATTGATCATGGCGAGTGCGCCGAAGTTCCAGAAATAGTTGAAGTTGCGGGGCGTCGGGAAGGTCCCGTATTCCTTCTGCATCATGGTGATGACGGGCAGTCGCTCGTCCACCCAACGCAGCACGGGGTTCTTCACGTCACTCTTGTGCAGGCCGATCGCCATGGTGCGATGTTCCTATTGAAATGGCAGCGGAAAGCGTTGCGGGACCATACCCTGGGCTTAGCCGATGCGGATCTGGGTGGGGGTCATGAAGGTGTATTGCGGCACCGGCAGGTTGGCCGGGGCGGGGCCGCGGCGGATGCGGGCCGAACCGTCGTAGTGGCTGCCGTGGCAGGGGCAGAACCAGCCATTGTAGTCGCCGCGCACATCCGTGGGCCGCTGGCCCAGCGGCACGCAACCGAGATGGGTGCAGACGCCCACCACCACCAGCCAGTTGTCGCGCTGCACGCGCGACTGGTCGGTGGCCGGGTCCTTCAGCTCGGAGAGCGGCACGGCCCGGGCGGCGGCGATCTCCTCGGCCGTGCGGTTGCGCACGAAGACGGGCTTGCCGCGCCACATCACCGTCACCGCCATGCCGGTGGCGATGGGGCTGAGATCGACCTCGGTGCTGGCCAGCGCCAGCACGTCGCGCGCCGGGTTCATCGAGGCGATGAAGGGCCAGACGATGGCGCCCACACCCACCGCCGCGAAGGCGGTGGCGCTCAGCGTCAGGAAATCGCGCTTGGTCGCCTGCGGGGCGCCGGCGGGCGTCGCGCTGGGTTGGGTCGCCATGTCAGCCATCGAATTTCGGTCCCTGCATCATCAGCACCAAGACAGGACCGGCTCCACGAAAAGGGCGGGCCCGAAGTCCCACCCTCATCCGCGCTGCCGGGTCTCTCGCGCCGCACCGCGTATAAAGGCAGTATCGGCGAGGTGACAACCGGCAAGGCCGGAAGCGAGCGGGAAGAAAATGAGCAAAGCGCCTGAAAATCCCTTCATAAACCCGGCCAGGAGCTGGTTTGAGAGCCTGCGGGACGGGATTTGTTCCGCGTTTGAATCCATTGAGGATGATCTGCGCGAAGGCCCTCACGCCGCCCTTCCCGCCGGCCGCTTCGAACGCACGGCCTGGGACCGGCCGGAGGGCGGCGGCGGGGTGATGAGCGTCATGCGCGGCCGCGTCTTCGAGAAAGTCGGCGTCAACGTCTCCACCGTCTGGGGCGAGTTCAGCCCGGATTTCCGCAAGCAGATGTCGGGCGCCGAGGAAGACCCCCGCTTCCTGGCCACCGGAATCTCATTGGTGGCGCATATGCGCAGCCCGCGCGTGCCGGCGGTGCACATGAACACGCGGTTCATCGTCACGACTCGCGCCTGGTTCGGCGGCGGCGGCGACCTGACGCCGATGGACCATGCGGCGCCCCACAGCCTGGAGGATGGCGAAACCTTCCACGCCGGCTTCAAGGCCGCCTGCGACAAGCACGACCCCGACTACTATCCACGCTTCAAGCAATGGTGCGACGAGTATTTCTTCCTCCCACATCGCGACGAACCGCGCGGATTGGGCGGCATCTTCTACGATTATCTCGGCGACAAGACGCCCGGGCGCGGCATCGAGCAGGATTTCGCCTTCACCCGCGATGTGGGGCAGGCCTTCCTCGACACCTATCCGAACATCGTCCGCCGCCGCATGCATGAGCCATGGACGGAGGCCGAAAGGGCGCATCAGCTCATGCGCCGCGGCCGCTATGTCGAGTTCAACCTGCTGCATGACCGCGGGACGATTTTTGGCCTCAAGACCGGCGGCAATGTGAATGCCATCCTGATGAGCCTGCCGCCGGAGGTGACCTGGTAGCCGCCTCAGCACGCATCCCACCAGGGCACCGGCGCCAGATCCAGCACCCCCAGCGCCTCGAAACCCTGACCGAGCGGCCGAAGCACCACCGCGCCACCCTCGGGCAGGGCCCGGCCGCCCAGCGCCGGCCCCACCACCATGATGGCCGGCGTGCGATGGCCGACCAGCACCACGTTGAACCCGGCTTGGCGTGGCGGGGTGGCGAAGAGCCGCCGGTGCTCGGCCAGCACGGCGGCCAGCCGCGCCCCGGCATAATCATCGGCCAGCAGGCCCTCCACCACCTCAACCGCGGCCGCGCCGAAGGCTTCCTCGGCTGTGTCCCGGGCGCGGAACACCGGGCCGGCCAGCACCGGCTGCTGCACCATGATCCCCAGCGCGCGCAGCCGCTGGCCGATGCGCCTGGCCTGCTCGCGCCCGCGGGCGGAAATGTTGCGCTGCCCCGCGCGGTCGCCGATGCGGTAGCTGCTGTCGCAGGGCTCGCCCGAGGTATCGGCATGGCGGAAGAACATCACCAGCCCTCCGGCCCGCAGCGCTGCCACCAGGCGCGCGCCGGCCGGGCTCTCCGCGGTCTCCGGCTGCAGCCGTGGCGTCGCGCCACCGGCCATGGGTGCGCCCAGGGGTTGTGCTGCCGCGGGCATGGCCAATGTCAGCCAGGCCGCGATCTCCCGCCGTCGTGCCATGGGTCCTCCCTGCCTTCGCATCACCCGCGGAATCAGACCGGTTTGATCACAAGCATGTCAATCTGGTATCGAAAGGCTTGCTTCTTCCGTGATCCGGGATGCCATTGCCGCACCTCATGCGTGCGTCCGCCTGGCCCTGGAGGGGGGCGCTGAATTGCACGTAAAAGTTGTGTTGATCGTAAATTTGTTCGTGCATAGATTGCGTCCACCCAGTTGATGCAGGCCGTTTTTAAGATATGCAACCATTGCGCGAAATTGCCGCCGCGAAGCCAGAGCCGAGCCCCCCGCTCCGCCTCCCCATCATCGGGATGGGCGCGGCCAACCCGCCCGCGCGAAACCGGTTCGTTGCCATCTGGCCCGCCCTTGTTCTGCTGCCGCTGGCGATCTACGCCGTCGTGCTGCTGCTGCTCATCCGCTCGCTCCAGGTCGAGGACCAGACCGGCCGGGTGCGGGACAGCGCCCATGCCATCGCCCGCGCCCTGGATTCCGAGCTGGAGGAGGGGCTGGACCTGCTGGAGACCCTTTCAGGCTCCACCACCATCGACCGCAGCGACCTCGAGGGTTTCCGGACCGAGGCCAACAGGCTGATGCGGCTGCGCGGCAATTGGCTGACCATCACCCTCAGCGACCGCGAGCGCGATATCCTGAACCTGCGCAGCCAGGGCGATGAGGCCCTGCCTCCGGTCGCGGATGTGGACACCTTCCAGCGCGTCGTCGCCACCGGCCGGCGCGCCGTCAGCCGGCTGCGCGGCGATATCGTGACGCTGCGCGTGCCCATCCAGCGCGATGGCCAGGTGCGCGGCACCATCGCCGCCGCCATGCCGCTCGCCGCTTTCGCACCATTGATCGCCGATAGCCGGCTGCCCACCGGCTGGCTCGCCACCATCACCGACGCGCAGTTCAATGTCGTCGCCCGCACCCATACCGGCACCCAGCGCCTGGGCGCGCCGGCCGGCGCCGAATATGTTCGGCTCGCCACCGCCAACCGCTTCGAACTCGGCCGCATCACCCTGCCCACCGGGGAGACGGCGATGACGGGCATCCTGCCGGTGCCGAATTCGCAATGGACGGTGGCCGTCTCGGTGCCGCCCGATGTGGCGCAGGCGCCGCTCTGGCCGCTGCGGCTCGCACTCGCCCTGGGTGGCGTCTGGGCGCTCGCCACTGCCTTGCTGCTGGGCGCCTGGATGCTGCGCCGGGCGCGGCGCGCGGCCGATGCCGAGGCCGAGCGGCTGACCGCCGAGGCCCAGCGCGCGGCCGAAAATGACCGGCGCAAATCCGATTTCCTCACCACCATGAGCCATGAGCTGCGCACCCCGCTCACCGGCATCATCGGCTTCACCGACCTGCTCGGCGCCTCCAGCCTCAACCCACAGCAGCGGCAATGGGTCGAGCAGCAGCGGCGTGCCGGCTCGGCCCTGCTGACCCTCGTGGGCGAAGTGCTCGATCTCAGCCGCATCGAGGAAGGTGCTGTGGAACTGGAACGCATCGCCTTCGACCTGCCAGCCCTGCTGCATGAATGCCTGAACCTCATGCGCCCGGTGGCGGAGCAGAAATCCCTCAGCCTCTATGCCGTGCTGCACCCCGCCCTGCCGCCGCGCGCGATGGGCGACCCCATGCGGGTGCGGCAGGTGGTGAACAACCTGCTCAACAACGCCATCCGCTTCACCCGGGTGGGCGAGGTGCGGCTGGAGGCGGCGGCCGAGCCATTGGCGGATGGCCGTATCGCACTCGTGGTCGCGGTGGCCGATACCGGCATCGGCATCGCGCCCGACAAGCTCAACCGGGTCTTCGAACGCTTCCGCCAGGCCGATGCGGCGACGGCGCGCGAGCATGGCGGCTCCGGCCTGGGGCTTGCGATCTGCCAGCGCCTGGTCACCGCCATGGGCGGGCAGATCCGCGCCGAAAGCCATCCCGGCCAGGGCAGCCGCTTCACCTTCCGCATCCCGCTGGCGGTGGCCAACCGCAGCGAGCGCGGCCAGGCCGTGCCTGCCCCCCGCGCGGCCAATATCCCCAGCCGCGCCCTGCGCATTCTGGTGGCCGAGGATGTCATCCCCAACCAGGCGCTGCTGCGCGCGGTGCTGGAGGGCGGCGGCCACAAGGTGGATATCGTCGCCGATGGGATGGAGGCGCTGGGCCTGGCCAGCCGCAACCACTACGACGTGGCTGTACTCGACATCCGCATGCCGGTGATGGATGGCTTCGCCGCCGCGCGCGCGATCAGCGCCCTGCCCGCGCCCCATGGTGAGTTGCCGATGATCGCGCTGACGGCCGACATCACCTCGGGCGTGCAGAACGCGGCGACCGATGCCGGCTTCGCCACCATGATGCCCAAGCCCTTCGAGGGGGCGCAGCTGCTCGCCACGGTGGCGGCGCAGGCCCGCCCTCCGTTGGCCGAGCCGCAATCCCTGGTCGTACGCCCGGTGCGCTCGGCGGTGCTGCCCATGCCCGTGCCCATCGCCGTCCCCGGCAACCTGTCGGCGCCGCCCGCTGGCCTGAATGCCGAGCAGGCCCAGGCACCACGGCCGCAGATCTCCCCCGCGGCGATGGCCGGGCTGATGCCGCATCTGCGCGAGGCGGCGATGCAGCTGCTGCGCATTTCCGAGCCGGCGGCGCTGGCCCGCCTGGCCTCGGCGCTGGCCAAGGCCGCCGATGCCGCCCATTGCGAGCCGCTGGCGCAAAGTGCCCGCGGCCTCGCCAGCGCCTGCGCCATGCCCAATGGCAATGTCCAGGCCGCCCGCTCGCGCCTGCTCGACGCCGTCAACGCCGCCCTGCCGACGCCCTTGGGCGAGGCCGGCCAGCAGAACCAGGCCGCCATGGGCGAGTGACCATGGCTTGACGACCCCCCTTGGGCATTGCCCCCGGGGCGTCGATTGACGCGCTCCGCGCCGGGGCGCGATGCTGGCCGCCATGGCCGATACCGACAGCAATGGCGCCGCCTGGCGCATGTCTCCCACCGCATGGTGGGCGGGACGGGCGGCACCCTACGCCACCTCCGCCAGCCCCAGCTCCCGCTACATCGCGATGCCCGACGGGGTGCGCCTGGCGCTCGATATCTGGCTGCCCGAAGGCGCCCAGGGCCCGTTGGCCACGGTGCTGCTGCACACCCCCTATTACCGCCGATTTGCCCTGACCCCCGGCAGCACGGCCGAAGCCTGCCCCAACGCCGCCAAATTCCGCGACGCCCTGGTGCCGCGTGGCTATGCGCTGGTGGTGGTGGATGTGCGCGGCACCGGCGCCAGCTTCGGCACCCGCGATTCCTTCCGCTCGCCCCGCGAGCGCGACGACAGCCGCCACATCGCCGACTGGATCGTGGCGCAGCCCTGGAGCAACGGCCGCATCGGCGCCACTGGCATCTCCTACCCCGGCGCCGCCAGCGACTTCCTGGCCAGCACCGGCCACCCGGCGGTTAAGGCCATCGCCCCCCTCTCCGCGGTCTGGGACACCTGGTCCGACCACTACTACCCCGGCGGCATCCTGCTGAACCGCCTGGCCCAGATCTATGACGACCTGATGGTCGCCATGGACCACGACCTGCGCGACAAGCTCCGCGAATTCTCCTATTTCGCCGACCCCGCCCTGGCCGGCCCGGCGCCGGTGGATGAGGACGCGGACGGCACGCTCTGCCGCGCCGCGGTCGCCGAGCACCTCGGCAATTTCCGCCAGCCCGAATTCATGGCCGGCTTCCCCTACCGCGATGAGGCGCTGCCCTATGACCCCGGCTTCACCGCCGCCGCCATCTCACCCTTCCACTACGCCGAGGGCATTGCCGAGGACGTGGCGATCTTCTCCATGTCGGGCTGGATGGATGGCGCGGGCTACGCCAATGCCGCCATCGCCCGCTGGCTGACGCTGGCGAAGAACCCCCGCCATCTCCTGCTCGGGCCATGGGATCATGGCGCCAGGATCAACACCTCGCCCTGGCGCGCGGCCGAGGCGCCTGAATTCCCGCTGATGGCGGCGGTGACGCGCTTCTTCGACGAATATCTTCTGGAAAACCCGACCGGCCTGCGCGACGAGGCACCGATCCACTACTTCGCCCAGCATGCCGAGGAATGGCGCGCCGCCACCCACTGGCCGCCGCATCAGGCGCGCGAAACACTGCCGCTGGGCGGCGATGGCGGATTCTCCGGCGCACCCGGCCGCACCACCCATCATACGCTCCCCGGCTGGGGCAGCGGCGATGGCACCCGCTACGAACGTATCGCCGGCATCGACAGCCGCGCCTACCACACCGACTGGACGCGGCGCGAAGCCGCCCTCACGCTCTGGACCAGCGCACCCCTGCCCGAACCCCGGGAAATGGTCGGCCATGCCATCGCCGATCTCTGGCTGGAATGTTCCGAGCCCGATGCCTCGATCATGCTCTACCTCAGCGAGGTCGAGGCCGATGGCATGTCCCGTTATGTCACCGAGGGCCTGCTGCGCGCCATCCACCGGGCCGAGGCCACGCCGCCCGCGACCTATATCTGCAGCTGGCCCTGGCGCGATTTCTCCCGCGCTGCCGCGGCGCCGCTGACCCCCGGGCAGCCGGCGCGGATGCGCATTCCATTGCTCCCCATCGCCTGGCGCTTCTCCGCCGGCAGCCGGCTGCGCCTGGCGCTGAGTGGCACCGATGCAGACCATATCGGCCAGCATCCGCATGGCCGGCCGCCGGCCATCACGATCCTCAGCGGCGGCGAACACGCCTCCAGCCTCACCATCCCTTGGCGATGAAGGATTTTTCCATGCTGCGCCGCGCTTTGCCGTTTCTCACCCTGCCTTTCCTGCGCCTGCCGGCGCTGGCCCAGGGTTGGTCCCCCACCGGCCCCATCCGCGTGGTGCTGCCGCAAACCCCTGGCTCATCGGGCGACACGGTGGTGCGGCAGATGTCGGATGTTCTGGCGCGCGAACTCGGCCAGCCCATCCTCATCGACAACCGGCCCGGCGCGAATGGCGCGGTGGCCGGCGCCTTCGTCAAGAATGCGCGGCCCGATGGCCAGACGCTGCTGATGGCCGGGGTCTCGATGGTCGCCTTCAACCAACACCTCTATCGCAGCCTGCCCTATGACCCGCTGCGCGATTTTTCCTGGATCGCGCCGATGACCAACACGGCCTTCGTCGCCATCGCCTCGCGCGCTAGCGGCATCACGTCCATCTCGCAATTGGTGGAGCGCGCGAAGGCGGAGCCGGGCCGGCTGACCTTCTCCTCCGCCGGCATCGCCAATACCACGCACCTCGCGATGGAAATGCTGGCGGAGCGCGCCGGCATCAGCCTGACCCACGTGCCCTATGCCGGCAGCCCGCAGGCGCTGACCGCCGTCGCCGCTGGCCAGGTGGATTGCATGGTCAGCGTGCTGGGCCTGGCGTTGCAGCTCATCCGCGGCGGCCAGGTCGTGCCCCTCGCCTCGGTGCGCGAGACCCGCGCCGCCGTGCTGCCGGACCTTCCCACGCTGCGCGAAGCCGGCGTGGACGCGCCGGTGATCCCGGGCTGGTTCGCCCTCTGCGGCCCGGCCGGCATGGGCGAGGCGGCGGTCAACCGGATCAACGCCGCGGTGCGCGTGGGGCTGGAGGATAGCACCATCCAGCGCCAGCTTGCCGCCGCCGACCTCGAACCACTGATCGGCAGCCCGGCGGATATCCGGGCACGGCTGGAGAATGACAGCCGGGTCTGGGGGGATTTCATCCGGGCACGCGGATTGCGGCTGGAGTAGCGCGGGCAGGCCTTGGCGAGGCGTCTGTCCCCGCCAAACCTCACCTGCCAGGGGGCATGGGCTCCCTGACCGGGTTCCACTGAGGGGTGAGCACTACCAGGGCAAGGGCAGCGCCGACACCTCGCCCGCGATCCATCCGGCCTGCGATGCCATATGCAGCAGGCTCCAGACCCAATGGATCGCGGCCCCCGCGACCAGCACCGCCTCCAGCGGCCGCACCAGTTGCAGCACCAGCGCCGCGGTGAAGATGAGAAGGGCGGCCAGCAGGCCTTCCGTCTCCAGCCCCAGCCAGAGGCCGGCAAATTGCAGCGGCGGCACCAGCAGCACCGCGAGGCTCAGCCACCACAATGTCGCGGGGGCGGAGAAGATCGGGTCATTGTCGCGACCCATCCGCATGTGAGATTCACGCAGCGCGTCGAGCTGGGCGTGGGAGAGGCTGTTGATGGCGATCCTGCGCATGACAGCCTCCCTCACGACCGGCCGGCGCCGCAGCGCGACGCGGCAATGCGACAGGTGGCGGCGGGGTCGCGGGAGCGGCAGTCGGCCATCGCTTCCGCCTCGGCCACGGCCTGGGTCGGGCCGAAGCCGCCGCTCATGCTGGTGACGGTCCAGGTCGAGGAATCGCCGGTCATCACCAGCGCGTATTGATGCCGCTTCGTGGCATGGGCGACGGCGCCGCAGGCCGAAGGCGCTTCCATCAGCATCCGGCAGCCCGCGCCATTCACCCGGCATTGATCCTCCGCCTCACGGAAGGCGCCGAGGCGGTCACGCTCACCGGTGACGAGCCCGAAGCCGCGCGAGGGGGCGCGGCTGGTGAAGATCACGCTGTGCGGCATCGCCGCCGTGGCTGCGCCGGCACTGACAAGCTGCAGCGCCGGGCGCCCGCGCCGGGCCGGCGGGGAGGCCTGGGTGGCGCCGGTGTTGAAGCGCGCGGCGGCGTCGCAGCGCAGCTGGCAAATCCGGGCGGCATAGGGGGCGGCGCCGGCGGCGGGGCCCGCGCCGGCCAGGCAATCGGCCATGCAGCCCTGCGCCATGGCGACCACCGGCCGCGACATCGCTGCGCGCTGTTGTTGCGCCAGCGCCGGCGTGGCGGCGAGGAGCAGGCTGCTGGCAAGGAGGAAGCGGCGCATGGAGTGTCTCCGTTTTGGCTGTGCGATGAGGGGTTTATGGCGGCGCCGTGTTTCAGCCCCGCCTTGCCGAAGCGGGTGCGGTGTTTCGTTTGTTTCTGTTCTGCGGCATCAAAAAGAACATACAACGAACAAATCCGCCCTGAACCCGTGCCAGTCGGCGGCGGAATTTCCCTTGAAGTGGGTCAATCACCCATCTACAACTCCCCTCAGCCCAGATGAGGATGCAGCGCGCTCGGGGGGGCGAGCGGTCCGAGGTTGGGCTGGTAGGGCGAGCCGGTGGGGTCGGGGGGCCTCACCGGTCGCTTCCCTCTCCGGTCGCTGCCGGGCAGGGGGGCGCCGCCCAACCGCCGTGATGCCGCTGGGCACCCGGTGGCCCGGGCAACCGGGGCGTCTTCTCCCTCGGCGCAGACACACAACGGGGGCTTTCGACAGATCATGGCGGCCGCGGAACCATTGCCATCAGGGAGCGCACAGTTCCGCGGGCGCTACATCAACAAGCTGGATGCGAAGAAGCGCGTCTCCATCCCCGCCGCCTTCCGCACCGCCCTGGCTGGCCAGCCGCTGGTCCTGCGCCGCTCCAACCGTCTCGGCTGTGTCGAGGCCTGGCCCGCCAGCCTCTTCGAAGCGCAGGTCGCCCCCATCACCCCCGCGGATGTGAATTTCGAGGAGGATGACGACAGCTTCTACGTCAATTACGCCGATACCGTGGACGCGGCGCCCGATGCCGAAGGCCGGCTGATCATGGACTCGAAGCTGCTGGAGCACGCCGGCATCGCCGATTCCATCGCCTTTCTCGGCAAGAACCAGATTTTCGAGCTGTGGGAGCCGCGCGCCGCCGATGAGATGATCGAGGCCGCCCGCGCCCGCGCCCAGGCCCGCGCCCTGGCCCGGAGGGCAGGGGCATGAGCCACATCCCGGTGATGCTGGAGGAGGTGCTGCACCACCTCGCGCCCCAGGCCGCAGAAACCCATCTGGACGGCACCTTCGGCGGCGGTGGCTATGCCGGGGCGATCCTGGATTCCGGCTGCACCCTCTATGCGCTCGACCGCGACCCCGATGCGATCGCCCGCGGCGCCGCCCTGCTCGCCCGCCATCCCGGCCGGCTGCACCTGCTGCAAGCCTGCTTCGGCGACATGGTGGATGTGCTGGCCGGCCAGGGTGTGACCCAACTCGATGGCGTGGTGCTCGACCTCGGCGTCTCGTCCTTCCAGCTCGACGAGGCCGCGCGTGGCTTCTCCTTCCGCACCGATGGCCCGCTCGACATGCGCATGGGTCATGAGGGCCCGACCGCGGCCGATCTGGTGAACACACTGCCCGAGGCGGAGCTGGCCGATGTGCTCTACCAGTTCGGCGAGGAGCGGCATTCCCGCCGCATCGCCCGCAATATCCTGGCCGGCCGGCCCTTTCACACCACGCTGGCGCTGGCCGAGGTCATTCGCAAATCGGTGCCCCGCGACCCCTCGGGCATGGATGGCGCGACACGCAGCTTCCAGGCGCTGCGCATCCGGGTGAATGACGAGCTGGGCGAGATCGAGCGCGGGCTGGCCGCCGCCCTGGCGCTGCTCGCCCCCGGCGGGCGGCTGGTCGTGGTGTCCTTCCATTCGCTGGAGGACCGCATCGTCAAGCGCGTGCTGACCGAAGCGGCGGGGCGCGAGGCCCGCGCCTCCCGTCACGACCCGGCATCCTGGGCGATGCGCCCGAAAACCGCGGATTTTCGCCTCCTCACCCGCGGCGCCCAGCGCCCTGGCGACGCCGAAACCCGCATCAATCCGCGCGCCCGCTCCGCCCGGCTGCGCGCCATCATCCGTCTTGAGGCAGACATCGCATGATCCGGCCCCTCACCCTGCTCGCCGGCATCGCCATGGCCGGCGCCATCGGCCACACCTTCGAGGTCAAGCGCTCGGTCACCGTGCTGGACCGCGAGCTGCGCGACATCCGCCGCGCCACCGAGGAGGTGGAGGGCCGCACCCAGCTCCTCCAGGCCGAATGGGCCCGGCTGAACGACCAGGACCGTCTGCGCGGCCTGGCCGAGCGGCATCTCTCGGGCCTTTCGCCGATGCAGTCCGGCCAGTTCCAGCGGCTGGACGAGGCCGCCCGGCGCCTGCCCCTGGCCGTGGCATGGACCGGCACCGCATCACCCTTCGCGCCGCGGCAGGAGCCGCCGGTGGTGTTGGCTGAGGCGCAAGCCACGCCGGCCGCAGCCCCGCCGCCCAGCCGCCCGACCCCTGCCGCGGCCGCGCCTGCGCCTGCCATTGTCGCTGCCGCCACGCCCGCGCAACCCGCCGCCATCCCGCGCGTGGCGGAACCCGCGGCCCCCCGGCTCAACCCATCGGCCGATGCCCCGCCCCCGCGCGCAAACCGCCCCACCACCCCGGTCATCCCCGAGACGGCAACCCGCGCCATCAGCCCGGCGCAGGCCCTGCCGCCGGTCGCGGCCCCCCCGACGCGGTCGATCGAACCCGCACGCGCCGTGGCACCCCAGGTCGCCGAAGCCCGCCGCCCCGCCCCCGCGCCCCGCCCTCAGGACAGCGCCGCCCTGCCGCCCGTGGCCTCGCCCATTCGCCCCGCTGTGCATGTCCAGCGTGTCGATACCGGCTCGATGCTGGGCGGTCAGGTCGGCACCATGGCCCCACCGGTGCCCTTCAACCGATGACCGACGCCCCGCTCCACCCGCAAGCGCCCGATCCGCACAGCATGCCCGCCGGCCGCGCCCAGGGCCGGCCGATCGGGAGCGAGATGCAGCGCAGCTGGCGGCCGGCGCAGATCGGGCCGCGCCTCGCCGTCTCCCGCCAGCGGGTGATCATCGCGGCCTCAGGCTTCGCCATTCTCTTCGCCGCGGTCGCGCTGAAGGCGACGGATGCGACCATCCTCTCGCCCAGCCTGCCGCGCATGGCACCCCCAGCCGCCCGGGCGCAGGTGGCCGATACCGCGGTCAGCCGCGCCGAGGTGGTGGACCGCAATGGCGAGGTGCTGGCCGTCTCGGTCCGTGGCATCGCGCTCTATGCCCGGCCGAACCTGCTGGAAAACCCCACCCGCCTGGCGCAGCAGCTCAACCAGATCCTGCCGCATTTGTCGCGCGCACACCTGCTGGAAAGGCTCACGCTGGACAGCAACTGGGTCTATCTCGACCGCTTCATCACCGACGAGCAGCAGACCCGGATCAATGCGCTGGGCCAGATCGGCCTGGGCTTCGAGACCGCCGAGCGCCGGCAATACCCGCGCGGCCGCGATGCCGCCCATGTGCTGGGCGCGGTCGGCGCCGACGGCCTCTCGCGCGGCGGCGTCGAGCAATGGTTCGACGAGCGGCTGCAGGCCAACCGCGCGCCCCTGCGCCTGTCCATCGACATCCGCGTCCAGCGCGAATTGCGTGAGGCGGTGGAGGCGAGCCGCGCCCATCACAGCGCCATCGGCGGCGCCGCCGTGATGATGGACATCCGCACCGGCGAGATCATCGGGATGGTGAGCAACCCCGATTTCATCGCCTCCGACCTCACCTCGGCGACGGCGACGTCGATGTTCAATCGGGTCACCACCGGCGTCTACGAGCCGGGCTCCACCTTCAAGCTCTTTACCGCCGCCATGGCGCTCGAGCTGGGGGTCGCCACCATCACCTCGGGCTATGACGCGACGCGGCCGATCCAACTGCCGCAGGGCCGCAGCATCAGCGATTTTCACGGCCAGAACCGCTGGCTGACGCTGCCCGAGATCGTCGCCTTCTCCTCCAACATCGCCACCGCCCACATGGCCATCGCGGTGGGGCGGCAGCGCCACCGCGACTTCATGCAGCGCATGGGCATGCTGGAGCGGCAGAGCCTGGAGCTGCCTGGCGTGGCCCGCCCGCTCTATCCCCGCGGTCGCAACTGGCTCGACGTCTCGACCATGACAATCGGCTTCGGCCACGGCATCGCGGTCACGCCGCTGCAGGTCGTGACCGGCGTGGCGGCCCTGGCCAATGGCGGCATCCTCTACACGCCCACGCTTGTGGCGCTGCCCGATGGCGAGACGCGCGAGGGGGCCCGCGTGATCAGCGAGCGCACCTCGGAGACGATGCGCCGCATCATGCGCCTCGTCGTCACCCATGGTTCGGGCTCGCGCGCCGAAGCGGCGGGCTATTTCACCGGCGGCAAAACCGGCACGGCGCAGAAGCTGGACAGCCGGGGCCAGTATATGCGCGGCCGCAACGTCACCTCCTTCGTCGGCGCCTTTCCCATGCAGGCGCCGCGCTACGCTCTCTATGTCATGCTCGATGAGCCGCAGGCGCGCGCCGATACCGGCGGGCAGGCCACCGCCGGGCTGATCGCCGCCCCGATATTCCGCCGGGTGGTCGAGCGCGTGGGGCCGATGCTGGGCCTGACGCCCGAGATCGACCGCGCGGCGGCGATCCAGGCTGGCATGGCGATGAATTTCGGCGGCAGGCCGTCGCGCGTCAGCGTCCCCGCGCCGGCACCAGCACCGGCACCCCGCCCAGCGCCCCCCGGCCCGCGGGTGAATGCGCCCGCGCCACAAGGCTTTGAGCCGGCCCAGGCGCCGATCCGCCGCACCGATGCCCCGGTTCCGGGGCCGCGCGTTCAATTCGTCAGCCACACGCCCTCCAACGCTCCCTCCCACGCTCCCTCCCCTGGGGAAGCTGCCTTTGCGCCTCGATGATCTCATTGCCGGGATTGTGCCGAACACGGCGCCGCTGCCCGACGCGGTAGAGGGAATCACGGCCGACAGCCGGGCGGTGCGCCCGGGCATGGTCTTCGCCGCCCTGCCCGGCGCCAGGGTGGATGGCCGGGCCTTCATCCCCACCGCCGTGGCGGCCGGTGCCTTGGCGGTGCTGGCGCCCGCGGGCACCTCCTGGCCCGAGGGCGTGGCGTCCCGCCCCCTGCTGCTCGCAGCCGACGCCCGCGCCGCCCTCGCCCATATCGCCGCCCGCCTGGCCGGACCGCAACCGCGCGTGATCGCCGCCATCACCGGCACCAACGGCAAGACCAGCACCGCCGATTTCCTTCGGCAGATTTTTGGCCCGGGGCGGGCCGCGGGCCTGGGCACGCTGGGCCTCATCGCCCCGGGCTTCGCGCCCGGCGAGAGCCTGACGACGCCAGACCCGGTGTCGATGCACGCGACCCTCGCGGCGCTGGCCCGCGCCGGCATCGACCACCTCGCCATGGAGGCGAGCAGCCATGGGCTGGACCAGCGGCGGCTGGATGGGGTGCAGCTCTCTGTGGCCGGCTTCACCAATCTCACCCGCGACCATCTCGACTATCACGGCGACATGGCGGCCTATCGCGCCGCCAAGCTCAGGCTTTTCGACACCCTGCTGCCCGAAGGCGGCGCCGGCGCCTTCAGCACCGAGACGGATATCGAGACCCAGGGCGCGCTGCGGGCCATCGCCGCCCGGCGCGGCCTGCACCTGCTCAGCGTGGGCGCCGGGGGCGAAGACATCCAAATTACCAGCGCTACCCCGCTGCCCGATGGCCAGGCGTTGGAGATGCGCGTCTTCGGCCGCTCGCATGCCCTGCACCTGCCACTGCCCGGCCGATTTCAGGCCGACAACGCGGTGCTGGCCGCAGCCCTGGCGTTGTTGGCGGGCATGGATGAGGCGACAGTGCTGGCCGCCCTGCCCTGCCTCGCCGGCGTGCGCGGCCGCATGGAGCTGGCCGGACGCACCGCGCAGGGCGCCGCCGCCTATGTCGACTACGCCCACACCCCCGATGCGCTGGAGCGGCTGCTGGCCGCGCTGCGGCCGCATACCCAGGGGCGCCTGGTCTGCGTCTTCGGCGCCGGCGGCGACCGTGATCCGGGAAAACGCCCGCTGATGGGGAGCGTGGTGGCGGCCCATGCCGATATCGCGATCATCACCGACGACAATCCGCGCGGCGAGGACCCGGGGACGATCCGCGCCGCCATCCAGGCCACCGCCCCGCAGGCCATGAACATCGGCGACCGCCGCGCCGCCATCGTCACCGGCCTGGGGCTGCTGCGCGCCGGCGATGTGCTGGTGGTGGCGGGGAAGGGCCATGAAAGCGGCCAGACCGTGGCCGGCCACACCACGCCGTTCGACGACGCGGCGGTGCTGCGGGAGTTGCTGGCATGAGCGGGCCTGATCGTCACCGCGGGGAAGAGCGCGGCGACGTGCTATGGACCAGCACCGAGCTGCGGGCTGCCACCGGTGGCAGCCTCGCCGCCGAGGTCGCGGTGGCGCGTGTGGGCTTCGACAGCCGCCAGATCCTGCCCGGCGATCTCTTCGTGGCGCTGAAGGCAGCGCGCGATGGCCATGATTTCGTGCCCGACGCCTTTGCATCCGGCGCCGCCGCCGTCCTGGTCGCGCATGGCCAGGACCCGCGCTGCCTGACCGTGCCGGACACGCTGGCCGCGTTGCATGCGCTGGGCCAGGCCGCCCGCGCCCGAACGCGCGGGACAATCGTCGCCGTGACCGGCAGCGTCGGCAAGACCACGACCAAGGACATGCTGCGCCTGGCACTCGGCGCCTTCGGCCCAACCCATGCCGCCGCGGCCAGCTTCAACAACCACATCGGCGTGCCCACCACACTGGCGAACATGCCGCGCGAGGCCCATTTCGCCGCGATCGAGCTCGGCATGAACAACCGGGGCGAGATCGCGCCGCTCTCCCGCCTCGCCCGGCCGCATGTCGCCATCATCACCACCATCGGCACCGCCCATCTCGGCCGCCTGGGCAGCCAGGACGCGATCGCGGCGGAGAAGGGCGATATCCTGCTCGGGCTGGAGCCCGGCGGTACCGCCATCCTGCCGGCCGACAGCGCCTATTTCCCGGTGCTGCGCGCCCGGGCCGGGCGGGTGCTCAGCTTCGGCATGGCCGAAGGCGCCGATATCCGGCTTCTGGATTATGTTGCCGGCGCCTCTGATGGGCAGGCGCGCATCGCCACGCCCCAGGGATCGCTCGACCTGTCGCTGGCCGCCCCCGGCCGGCATCTGGCCGAGAATGCCTGCGCCGTGCTGGCCGCCATCCATGCGCTGGGTCTGGATATCGCCACCGCCGTCCGCGCCTTGCGGGAATTCGGCGCCGGCGCGGGGCGCGGCCAGCGCCGGATGATCGCGCTGCCCGGCGGCACCGCGCTGTTGCTGGATGAAAGCTACAACGCCTCCGGCGCCTCGGTGCTGGCGGCACTGTCGGTGCTCAAGGCGCAGCCCGGACGCCGCGTGGCCATCCTGGGCGACATGCTGGAATTGGGCGAGCACGGTCCCGCCATGCATCTTTCACTCGGCGCCGCGGTGGCGGCGAGCGCCGATCTGGTCCATACGGTCGGCCCCCTCATGGGGGCCATGCTCGGCAGCCTGCCGCCCGGTCTGCGCGGCCACGCGACGACCGATTCCACAACCCTCGCGCCACTTGCGAGAGAAACCCTGCGGGCCGGTGACGCGGTGCTCGTCAAGGGCTCCCTCGGCATGCGCATGGCCACCATCATTCACGCCCTGGATACGCCGCCATGATTCCGCTGCTGCTCGCGCCTTTCTCGGATGATTTCATCCTCTTCAACCTGACGCGCTACCTCACCTTCCGCGCAGGTGCGGCCTGCATGACGGCGCTGTTCATCGCGCTGGTCTTCGGCGGGCGGGTGATCAACTGGCTGCGCAGCTTCCAGCGCGGCGGCCAGCCGATCCGCGAGGATGGGCCGGAATCGCATCTGCTGACCAAGAAGGGCACGCCCACCATGGGCGGCGTGCTGATCCTGCTGGCGCTCACCGTGTCGATTTTCCTTTGGGCCGACCTGCGCAATGGCTTTGTCTGGGCCGTGCTGATGGTGACGCTGGGCTTTGGCGCGCTGGGTTTCTATGACGACTGGCTGAAGGTGACCAAGCGCAACACCAAGGGTGTTTCCAGCCGCGGCAAGCTGGTGGCGCAGGCCAGCCTCAGCTTCGTCGCGGCGATCTGGCTGGTGTGGCTGCTGCCACCGGGGCTTTCCACCAACCTGGCCTTGCCGTTCCTGAAGGACACGTTGGTCCCTTTCTCCATCCTCTTCCCCTTCGTCGCCATGTTCGTGATGGTCGGAGCGTCGAACGCGGTGAACCTGACGGATGGGCTGGATGGTCTGGCCATCGTGCCGGTGATGATCGCGGGCGCGGTCTTCGCGCTGATCGCCTATCTCGTCGGCAACCGGATCTTTGCGGATTACCTGCAATTGCATGCCGTGCCCGGCGCGGGGGAGCTTGCGGTGTTCTGCTCGGCGCTGATCGGCGCCTCGCTCGGGTTTCTGTGGTTCAACGCGCCGCCGGCGGCGGTGTTCATGGGCGATACCGGCAGCCTTGCCCTCGGCGGCGCATTGGGCGCCATCGCGGTGGCCACCAAGCACGAGATCGTGCTGGCCATCGTGGGCGGGCTGTTCGTGGTGGAGACGCTTTCGGTCATCATCCAGGTCTTCTGGTTCAAGCGCACCGGGCGGCGGGTGTTTCTGATGGCGCCGCTGCACCATCATTTCGAGAAGAAGGGCTGGGCCGAGCCCACCATCGTCATCCGCTTCTGGATCATCGCCATGGTGCTGGCGCTGGTCGGACTGTCCACGTTGAAAATTCGATGACGCCATTCGCCGGGCAAAGCATCGCGGTTGTGGGGCTCGGCCGCGCCGGGCTTCCGGCGGCGCTGCGCCTGCGCGAATGGGGGGCCGAAATCACCGCCTGGGATGATGGCGAGAAGGCCCGGGCCGAGGCCGCGGCGGCGGGGCTGACCGTGGCCGATCCGTCGGAGGATTTCCGCTTCGACGCGCTGCTGCTCTCGCCCGGCATCCCGCATCTCCGCCCCCGGGCGCATCCGGCGGCGGTGGCGGCGAGGGCGGCGGGCAGGCCGATCCTGGTCGATGCGGAATTCCTGTTTCTGGCCGTGCGAGCAGCGAGGTCGGCCGCGGCCTTCGCCGGGATCACCGGCACCAACGGCAAATCCACCACCACGGCGCTGCTGGGGCATATTCTTGCCAGCACCGGCCGGCCCGTGGCGGTGGGCGGAAACCTGGGCACGGCCGCGCTTTCGATGCCCATCCTGCCGGATGAGGGCGTCTACGTCCTCGAAATGTCCTCCTACATGCTGGAGCGAATCGACGCTTTGCGATTCAACACAGCGGTGATGCTCAATCTCAGCCCCGACCATCTCGACCGCCATGGCGACATGGCAGGCTACCGCGCCGCCAAGACGCGCATTTTCGCGCGCGCCCAGCCCGGCGATCTGTGCCTGCTCGGCGATGATGATGACTGGACGCGCGATGCGGTTCCGGGTGCGGTCCTTGTCTCGGGCGATCACCCCACGCCGGGTGGCATCTGGGCGGTGGCTGGCGTTTTGCAGGATGATTCGGGCGTGATCCTGGACCTGGCCGAAGCCGCCAACCTGCAGGGCAGCCACAATGCCCAGAACGCCGCCGCCGCCTGTGCGATGGCGCTCCATCTGGGCGTGCCGCGGGTGGCCCTCGCACCCGCGCTGCGCCTCTATCCCGGCTTGCCGCACCGCGCCGAATTGGTGCGCAGCCATCGCGGCGTGCGCTTCATCAATGACAGCAAGGCTACCAATGCCGACAGCGCCGCCCGTGCGCTGGACAGCCACGTGAAGGTGATCTGGATCGCCGGCGGCACTGGCAAGGAAGGTGGCATCGAGCCACTCGCCCCATGGTTCCCGCGCATCGCCCATGCCTTCCTCATCGGCCGCGACGGGCAGGAATTCGCCGCCACCCTGGCCACCGCCGGCGTGCCGCACACGCGGCTGGAAACCCTGGAACAGGCGGTGACCGCCGCCGCGGAGAGGGCCTTCGCCGGCGTGGCCGATGTCGTGCTGCTCTCCCCCGCCGCCGCAAGCTGGGACCAGTTCAGCGGTTTTGACGCGCGCGGCGACCGCTTCCGCCAATTGGTCCAGGAGCTCGTCTGATGGAAGTCTCGCGCACCGACACCTCAATCCTGGGCCGCTGGTGGTGGGGGGTGGACCGCTGGACGATGGCGGCGCTGTTCTCGCTGGTGGTGATGGGCTGCATCATGGCGCTGGCCACCGGCTCGACCCGCATGCGCGACCTCTCGGCCACGGCGCAGGTGGTGCGGCAGCTGATCTTCCCGGGGCTTGCGCTGGTGCTGATCATCGGGCTGTCGCTGCTGCCGCCGAAATGGGTGGTGCGGCTGGCGCTTCTGGGCTGCGTCGGCGCACTCGGCCTCACCGCGCTGACGCTGGTGATGGGCACCGAGATCAAGGGTGGGCGGCGGTGGCTGCACATCGCCGGCCAGTCGGTCCAGCCCAGCGAATTCCTCAAGCCCGTGCTGGCCGTGACCTGCGCCTGGCTGATGGTGCAGGCGCAATCCTATGGCCGCTACGTGTCTCTGGTGGTGGCGGCCATCCCTGTGGGTCTGGCGCTGTTCATCCTCAAGCAGCAGCCCGATGTCGGCATGGCCATGGTGATCACCGCCGTCTTCGGCGCGCAGGCCTTCATGGCAGGTTTGCCGATGATGCTGCTGGCGGTTTGCGCCGCCGGCGCATTGGCCGTGGGCGCGCTGGCCTACACAATGCACGGCCATGTCCGCATGCGGATCGACGCCTATATCAATCCGCCGCCCTCGGGTCCCAACATCACCCAGGAGGAGCGCTCGCTGCAGGCCTTCGGCAATGGCGGGCTCTGGGGCCAGGGGCCTGGCGAGGGGCGGGTGAAGGCCAATCTGCCCGATGCCGATGCCGATTTCGTCTTCGCCGTGGTGGGCGAGGAATTCGGCCTGGTGGTATGCTTGGCACTTCTGGCGATCTTCGCCTTCGTCGTGCTGCGGGGATTGCTGCGGCTGATGGATGAGCGCGACATGTTCGTGGCGCTGGCGGTGAGCGGGCTGCTGACCCAATTCGGCCTGCAGGCCTTCATCAACATGGGCAGCACCCTGCGGCTGATCCCCACCAAGGGCATGACATTGCCGCTGGTGAGCTATGGCGGCTCCTCCATGCTCGGCATCGCCATCGGCATGGGCATGCTGCTCGCGCTGACGCGCCGCCGCGGCCCGCGCAGCGAAGCGCCGACATGAGCGGCCCGATCGCCATCGCCGCCGGCGGCACCGGCGGGCACCTTTTCCCGGCCGAGGCTCTGGCGGCCGAGTTTTCCGCCCGCGGCGAAAACGTGGCCCTGTTCACCGATGCGCGCAGCAGCGCCTTCGCCAGCAATGCTTTTGCCAATGCCGAGCGCTTTGTGCTGAAGGGCGAGGGCATTGCCGGGCGCGGCGTGCGCCGGGCGGCGCGCGGCGCCATGCAGCTGGCCGCCGGCACCTGGCAGGCGCGTGGCATCCTGAAGCGCCTGGGGGCCCGCGCGGTGGTGGGCTTTGGCGGCTATCCGGCGATTCCGCCGGCGCTGGCAGCATTGAGCCTGGGCGCAGCCCGGCCGATTCTGGTGCTGCATGAGCAGAATGGCGTGCTGGGCCGCGCCAACCGGCTTCTCGCCAGGCGTGCGGATGCCCTGGCGCTCTCCTTCGCCGAAACCCAGAAGGTACCCGCCGGTGCGCACGTGCATGTCGTGGGCAACCCGGTGCGCCCGGCGCTGCAGGCGCTGGCTGGCCAACCCTATCCCGGTACCGAGGGCGGCCTGCGGCTGCTGGTGCTGGGCGGCTCGCTCGGCGCGCGGGTGTTTTCCGACCTGGTGCCCGGCGCGGTGGCGGCCCTTCCCGCCGAATTGCGCAGCCGGCTGATGATCACCCAGCAATGCCGGGCCGAGGATCTGGACCGGGTGCGCGCCGCCTATGCCGAACTCGGCGTGCCAGCGGAACTCTCGCCCTTCTTCCCCGATGTCGCGCGGCATTTGTCGATGGCGCATCTGGTGGTGGCCCGCGCCGGCGCCTCGACCATTGCCGAGCTGGCCTGCGCCGCCCGCCCGGCATTGCTGGTGCCGCTGCCCAATGCGATCGACGATCATCAGACCGCCAATGCCCATGTGCTGAGCGATGCGGGGGCAGCGCGCCTGCTGCCGCAGAACGGGCTGACGCCGGAATTGCTGGCGGCGGAGATGGTGGGTTTCCTCAGTTTTCCGGCGCGCATGCTGGCTGCCTCCGTTGCCGGCGCAAGCATTGCCCGGCCCGGCGCGGTGCGTGAATTGGCGGATCTGGTTTTGGCACTTGTGAAGGAACGCCGCTGATGCGCGCGCTACCGCTTTCCATCGGCACTATTCATTTTGTCGGCATCGCCCGCCGCGGAGCGGCCCTGATGACCCGCCGCGGCGCGGCCTTGAAAAAAGGAAGCCGCTGATGCGCGCGCTCCCCTTGTCCATCGGCACCATCCATTTTGTCGGCATCGGCGGCATTGGCATGTCGGGCATTGCCGAGGTGCTGAACAATCTCGGCTACACAGTGCAGGGCAGCGACATCGCAGAGGGTGCGAATATCACCCGCCTGCGCGCGGCCGGCATCTCAGTCGCCATCGGCCATGCGGCGGAAAACCTCGGCGCAGCGCAGGTCGTCGTCGTCTCGACCGCGGTCAAGCGCGACAATCCGGAGGTGCAGGCCGCGCGCATCCGCATGCTGCCGGTGGTGCGCCGGGCCGAGATGCTGGCCGAATTGATGCGGCTGAAATGGGCGATCTCCATCGGCGGCACGCATGGCAAGACCACGACCACATCGCTGGTGGCCGCCGTGCTGGAGGCGGCGAAGCTCGACCCCACGGTGATCAATGGCGGCATCATCAACGCCTATGGCACCAATACCCGCCAGGGTGCCGGCGAATGGATGGTGGTGGAGGCAGATGAGAGCGACGGCTCCTTCCTCCGGCTGCCCAGCACGGTGGCCATCGTCACCAACATGGACCCCGAGCATCTCGACCATTGGGGCACCGGGGATGCGATGCGCGAGGGTTTCCGGCAGTTCGTCTCCAACATCCCGTTCTATGGCTTCGCGGTGCTGTGCGTGGATCATCCGGATGTCCAGGCGATGATCCCGCATCTCGACCGCCGCATCGTCACCTACGGCTTCTCGCCCCAGGCCGATGTGCGGGCCGAGAAGATGCTGACCGACCGCCTGGGCGCCACCTTCGAGGTGGTGGTGCAGGATCGCGCCACAGGCCGCGCGCGCACCCTCAAGCCCTTCCGCCTGCCCATGCTGGGCGCGCACAACGTGCAGAATGCGCTGGCCGCCATCGCGGTCGGCGTGGAGATGGATGTGCCGGAGGATACGATCCGCTCCGCACTCGCCGGCTTCAAGGGTGTCAAGCGCCGCTTCACCCGGGTGGCCGAGGTGGGCGGCATCACCATCATCGATGATTACGGCCATCACCCCGTGGAGATTGCCGCCGTGCTCAAGGCGACCCGCCAGGCCGGCGCGCGTGATGTCGTGGCCGTGGTGCAACCGCATCGCTACACCCGCCTCGAAGCCCTCTTCGAGGATTTCTGCAAGTGCATGAACGATGCCGGCACGGTGATCGTGGCCGATGTCTATGCCGCCGGCGAAGCGCCGATCGAGGGTTTCGACAAGGACGCGCTGGTCGATGGGCTACGGGCGCGCGGGCATCGCTCGGTGGTGCCGTTGCCGGGGCCTGAAACCCTGCCGGACATGATCCACGCCATCGCCAAGCCGGGCGATTACGTGGTATTCCTGGGCGCCGGCACCATCACCAACTGGGCGCATGCGCTGCCTGAAAAGCTGGCCGCGCTGCAGGGCCCCAACTACACGAGCCGGCGGGCATGAGGATGCAGGCCACCACCCATGCCATCCCCGCCATTCGCGGCCGCGTCCAGGCCGGGCTGGCACTGGCGCCCTTCACCTGGTTCCGCGTCGGTGGGCCGGCGGAATGGCTGGTCAGGCCGGCCGATGAGGAGGATCTCTGCGGCCTGCTGGCAGCGCTCCCCGCGGCCACGCCACTGACCGTGATCGGCGCTGCCTCCAACCTCATCATCCGCGATGGCGGGATTCCGGGCGTGGTGCTGCGGCTCGCGCGCGGCTTCTCCGACATCGTGCTGGAGCAGGACGGCATCATCGCCGGCGCCGCAGCGCTGGACGCCACCGTCGCCGAACATGCGGCGGCCGAGCGGCGCATCGGGCTGGAGTTTTTGTCCGGCATACCGGGCAGCATCGGCGGCGCGGTGGCGATGAACGCCGGCGCCTATGGCAGCGAAGTGAAGGATGTCCTGGACTGGGTGGAGATCGCCACCGCGGAGGGCGTGACGCGGCTGCCCGCGGCGGCGCTCGGCTTTGCCTATCGCCACGCCGCTTTGCCGACCCGTGCCGTGGTCACCCGCGCCCGCTTCCGCACCTCGCCCGGCGATGCCGGTCCGCGCATGGCCGAAATCCGTGCGGCGCGCGAGGCGACGCAACCCATCCGCGCCCGCACCGGCGGCAGCACCTTTCGCAACCCCGATGGCCATAAGGCCTGGGCCCTGATCGATGCCGCGGGCTGCCGGGGGCTGACGCGCGGCGCGGCGCAGGTCAGCGAGAAGCACTGCAATTTCCTGCTCAATCTCGGCAGCGCCACGGCTGCGGATATCGAGGGTCTGGGCGAAGACGTCCGCGCCCGCGTGCGCGCGCAAAGCGGCATCGACCTCCATTGGGAAATCGCGCGGCTGGGGGTGAAAGCCTTGGCCGCGCCGATTCAGCACCCCGGGACATCCGTCGATCCAGGCATCGGAGCGCCGCGATGAACGACATCGCAGTGCTGCTTGGCGGCATCTCCGCCGAGCGCGAGGTCAGCCTCAACACCGGCGCGCAGGTGATGGCCGCGCTGGCCGAGGCCGGTTTTTCGCCCCGCGCCATCGACGTCACCGCCGATCTCGGCGCGCTGATCGCGGCCCTGACCAACCCGCGCCCGGACGCCGTCTTCAACGCCCTGCATGGCCGCTTCGGCGAGGATGGCTGCATCCAGGGCGTGCTGGATTGGCTGGGCCTGCCCTATACCCATTCGGGCGTGCGCGCCTCGGCACTCGCCATGGACAAGGCGGCCGCCAAGGCACTGTTTTCCGCCCATGGGCTGCCCGTGGCACGCCACTGTGAAATCACCGCCGAGGCGCTGGCGGCGGAGGACCCGCTGCCCCGCCCCTATGTCCTCAAGCCGGTCAATGAGGGCTCCTCCGTCGGCGTCTCCATCCTGCGCGAGGGCGACAATCGCCGCGCCGCCATCGCCCGCGAATGGAAGCACGGCAGCCGCATCATGGCGGAAGAATTCATCCCCGGCCGCGAGCTGACCGTGGCGGTCATGGGCGACCGCGCGCTGACCGTGACCGAGATCGAAACCAGCCTCGCCTTCTATGATTACGAGGCGAAATACGCCGATGGCGGCAGCCGCCATTCCCTGCCCGCTTCCGTGCATCCCGCCATCGCACAGCGGGCGATGGAGGTGGCACTGGCCGCCCACAACGCGCTGGGCTGCCGCGGCGTCTCGCGCAGCGATTTCCGCTATGACGACACGGCGGGCGAACCAGGGCGGCTGATCCTGCTCGAGGTCAATACCCAGCCGGGCATGACGCGCACCTCGCTGCTGCCCGAACAGGCCGCCCATTGCGGCATCGCCTTCCCGGCACTGTGCCGCTGGCTGGTGGAGGAGGCGCGGCATGGCGGTTAAGACCCCCCGCCCGCCAGCGCGCGAACCCGTCACGGCCCGCCCGCGCGCCACCAAGCCGGGTGCCAGCGCACAGCGGCCCAGCGGCGTGAAGCTCTGGTTGCGTCGGCAGCGGTATCTCGTCCGGCCGGTGCTGCTCGGCATGACCGGCATCGCCGCCTGTGGGTTGATCGTGGCCGGCGTGCTGGCATCGGATCCGGCGGCCAGGCTGCGCGGTATCGCCTCTGCCATCAGCGGCACCGGCATCGGCTTCACCGTGCAGGAGGTGCGGGTCGATGGCCGCGAATACACCCCGCGCGATATCTTCGAGGCGGCGCTGGGCGTGAAGCGCGGCGACGCGACTCTGGGCTTCTCGCCCAGCGAGGCGCGCGCCCGCCTGGAGGCTTCGGCCTGGATCGAGAGCGCGCATGTCGAACGCCGCCTGCCCGGCACCATCATCGTGCGCATCACCGAGCGTCGCGCCTTCGCGATCTGGCAGCGCGATGGCCGTTTCTCGGTCATCGACCGCGAGGGGCGGGTGATGCAATCCGACAATATCGGCGCCTTCGGCCCGTTGCCGCTGGTGGTGGGTGCGGGCGCCAATGCCGCCGCAGCTGGCATGATCGACCTGTTGCGGGCCCAACCATCCCTCGCCGGCCGGGTCGAGGCCGCGGTGCGCGTCTCCGAACGGCGCTGGAACCTCCGCCTCAATGGCGGCGCGGATATCCTGCTGCCTGAGGGGCATGAGGCAGCCGCCATCGCCCGCCTGGTCGAGCTGCAGGCGCGCGAGCGGCTGCTCGACCGCCCGCTCGCCGCCATCGACATGCGCCTGCCCGACCGCCTGGTGGTGCGCCCGCAGCCCACCCCGCCGGCACCACCCGCCACGCCAACACCTGTCCGGAGCACCCGCGGATGAATCAACTCGTCCGTTTCACCCCACCCGCCAACGAGATGCCGATGCGCAGCCAGCGCCGGCGCGGCGCGCGTTCGGGCAATTTCGGCGTGCTCGACATCGGCACGACCAAGATCGTCTGCGTCATCGGCCGGATCGAGGGCGATGGCACGCCACGCGCGCTCGGCTTCGGCTGGCAAAAGGCGGCGGGCGTCAAGGCCGGATCGATCATCGATCTGGAAGCCGCCGAACTCGCCATCCGCGCCGCCGTCGCCCATGCCGAGGAGATGGCCGACGTCCAGCTCAAGGGCGTCATCGTCAATCTTTCCTGCGGCCAGCCGGAAAGTCGCAGCCAGAATGTGCAATGGCCGGTCGGCGGACGGGCGGCCACGGAGGCCGATCTGCGCGCCATGCTGCATGAGGGCCGCCGCAGGGCAGAGGCCGAGGGTCGCTCGGTGCTGCACGCACTCCCGCTGGGCTTCACCGTCGATGCCACACCCGGCGTGCCCGACCCGCGCGGCATGGTCTGCGACACGCTCTCCGCCCGGCTGCATGTCGTGGACGCCGCCGAGAATGCGCTGTCCAACCTCGCTTTGTGCCTCAGCCGCTGCGACCTGGATGTAGAGGAGGTGGTCAGCGCCCCCTTCGCCGCCGGCCTCGCCTGCCTCGATGCCGATGAGGCGGAGCTCGGCACCGTCATCATCGAAATGGGCGGCGGCACCACCGCCCTCGCCGTCTTCGCCGAGGGCCATCTCTCCCACACCGCGCAGCTGCCGATCGGCGGCTGGCAGGTGACCAATGACCTCGCCCGCGTGCTGAGCACCCCCATCGCCCATGCCGAGCGGCTGAAGACCATGCATGGCAGCGCACTGGAAGGTGACGATCGCGGCGAGATGCTGCCCGTGCCCCAGGTGGGCGAGAGCGCGGAACACCTCGCCCGCGTGCCGCGCCGGATGATCACCTCCATCATTCGCCCGCGCGTCGAGGAAACCTTCGAAATGCTGCGCGACCGGCTGGAAACCGCTGCCCTGCCGCGCGACATGACCAGGCGCATCGTGCTGACCGGCGGCGCCAGCCAGCTCATCGGCGTCTCCGAGCTCGCCGCCCGGGTGCTGGACCGTCCGATCGGCCAGATCCGGATTGCCCGCCCGCGCCAGGTGCGCGGCCTGCCGGAGACCGCGGCCGGCGCCGCCTTTTCCACCGCCATCGGCCTGATGCATTGGGCCGGCGGCCATGGTCGCCCCGTCATCGACCTCGGCCAGGCGCCCGCCGAGCAAGGAACCCTTCGCCGACTCGGCGAGTTCCTCCGACGTTGGTGGTGACCATGAAGGAAGCTGTAACAAACCCAACCGAAATCCTGTGGATAAGGTGGATCACGGTGAAATCCCCCTGCGCGGGGCAGACGCGAATCGCAATCAACGCTTAACGTCCGAATGTCGGAGAACCCCCATGACCCTGAACCTCACGTTGCCTGTCGCCCAGCACACGGATTTTTCCCCCCGCATCGCCGTCATTGGCGTCGGCGGCGGCGGGACCAATGCTGTCAACAACATGATTGCGCTCGGGCTGGAGGGCGTGGAGTTCATCGTCGCCAACACCGACGCGCAATCCCTGGTGCATAGCCGCGCCGAGCGCCGCGTGCAGCTCGGGCCCCACCTGACCCAGGGCCTGGGCGCCGGCGCCAAGCCGGAGATCGGCCGAGCCGCCGCCGAGGAGGCGACCGACGAGCTGGCCCGCCATATCGAGGGCTGCCACATGGTGTTCATCACCGCCGGCATGGGCGGTGGCACCGGCACCGGCGCGGCGCCCGTTATCGCCCGCATGGCGCGCGAGCGGAATGTGCTGACCGTGGGCGTGGTGACCAAGCCTTTCGATTTCGAGGGTGCGAAGCGCAAGCGCGCCGCTGACCAGGGCATCGAGGAGCTGCAGCAATTCGTCGACACGCTGATCGTGATCCCGAACCAGAACCTCTTCCGCCTGGCCAATGAGCGCACGACCTTCGCCGAGGCCTTCAAGATGGCCGACAACGTCCTCTATATGGGCGTCAAGGGCGTGACCGACCTCATGGTCAACCCGGGCCAGGTGAATCTCGACTTCGCCGATATCCGCACCGTGATGGCGGAGATGGGCAAGGCGATGATGGGCACCGGCGAGGCCGAGGGCGATGAGCGCGCCGTGAAGGCCGCTGAAGCCGCCATCTCCAACCCGCTGCTGGAAGACACGTCCATGCGCGGCGCGCGTGGCGTGCTGATCTCGCTGACCGGCGGCTATGACCTCACCCTCTTCGAGGTGGATGAGGCGGTGAACCGCATCCGCAAGGAAGTCGACGACGAGGCGAACATCATCTTCGGCTCCTCGGTCGATGAGACGCTGAACGGCCGCGTGCGCGTCTCCGTCGTCGCCACCGGCATCGACCTGGCGGTGCAGCCGGCAGCCGCGCCCGAGCCCGCGCCCCGGCTGTCGCTGGTCACACCGCCGGCGCCGCGCCCTGCGCCAATGCCCAGCCCCGCCGCCTCCATGCCGCGCCGCCCCACCGTGCTGGGCAATGGCCCGGGGGTGCTGCGCGCCGCCTCGAACATGAGCGCCCCAGCACCGCATGCGCCACCGCAGGTGCAAGGTGCCCTGGCGATGCAGGCCGCCCATGTCGAGCATGAGATGCAGCAACCCATGCCAGCGCCGCAGCCGGTCTATCACCGCGAGGTGCCGCCGCTGCGCCAGCCCGCGGCGCTGGAACCGCAGGCCTCGGCCGGCTTCCGCGGCATGTTCCGCAACGTGACTGGCCTGATGAAGCGCCAGGTACCGGCTGCACCCGAGGCACCGGCGCAGCGCATTGAGCCGTCGGGCCATCCGCGCCCGCTGAACCGCCCCACCGCACAGGATGAAATGGACATTCCAGCCTTCCTGCGCCGCCAGTCCAACTGATTGACGGCGGCGGGCGCGCGCGTCTAGGAACGGCGCATGCGCCTGCTTTATGTCTCGGTTCACGAACCGCACGAATTTGACGACATCACAATGTTGCAAAGCCTGGGGCATGAGGTCTTCCCCCTGGGCTATTACTTCGGGCCTGCGCTGGATGTCGGCCGCCTGCGGCCCGACGTCGAACTCGGCCCGGGCTTCCCCGCGCTGCGCGAGGCCTTCGATGCCACCGGCTGCCGCTTCGATGTCCACGACATCGCCAATAGCATACACCTGACACCGGAATTCGTTGCTCTCTTCGATGCGACGATCGTGATGTTCGTCTGGCCGGTCATCGATCGGAACTGGGCGGCACTGAACACCCGGCCGATCATCCTGCGCACCAATGGCCAGGGGCTCGACGTCTTCGAGGAGGCGCATGCCCGACTGCGCGGCCAGGGCGTGCGCGTGGTGCGCTGCGCGGAGGTGGAGGCGGCGCAGGAGGGCTATGCCGGTGGCGATGCGGTGATCCGCCTCACCAAAAATCCCGCGGAATTCGAACCCTGGCGTGGCGGGCTGAACCATGTCCTCAGCTTCGCCGCAGCCTTCGAACAGCGCTACCCCGTGGAATTCGCGCTATGGCGGCAATCGGTGGAGGGGCTTCCGGCTTTGCTCGGCGGCCGGTCCAACCCGCATTTCGACGGGGTGATCGGCGGCGTGGATTGGCAGAAGCAGCTCGACCTGCTGCGGGACTGCCGGGCCTATTTCTACTGCTCGGGTCTGTCGCTCCCCTATACGCTGAACCTGGTCGAGGCCTGGATGGCCGGCATCCCGCTGGTGTTGATGGACCCTGCCGCCGCGGGCCATCCCCACACCTATTGGGAGATCGGCACGCTGATCACCCCTGGCGTGGACTGCCTGTTGGTACATGACGCGGCCGAAGCGCAGGCGGCGCTGCGCAGCCTGCTCGATGATGCCGCGCTCGCCGCGCGGATCGGCGCCGCCGGGCGGGAAGCCGCCATCCGCCTGTTCGGCCGGGCCACGATCAGTGCGCAATGGCAGGCATTACTGACACGAATCGTGCCGCCATAGCCGCATTCGTCACACTTGCTGAATATGGTAAATTCAAGGCAAAAATGACGGGTATTTACTGAAGTAAATCAATGGTTTACGGCGTAATATTGCGAAACAAGGCTTGACTGGCCTGTTGCCATCCCAGCTGTCATTCAGACGACATGGATAGAGTGTGCAGGTCCCTCGGCCGGCTCTCTGATACAACAAGGGCGCCCCCGACGCCCACCGGGACAGGGTATCTGATGGACGGTTATGTGGCTTCTGGCGCTGGTCGACGCAGGACACTGAAAACCCGGATTGGCTTCGCCGGGATCGGACTGCATTCCGGCCGCCGTATCCGCGGAGCCCTTGTTCCCGCCGCTTCCGGCGAGGGCATCAGCTTTCTGCGCACCGATCTCGGCATTGCGCTTCCGGCGCTGCATGATCATGTCGTCGATACCCGGCTTTGCACGGTCCTCGGCCTGGGCAAGGCCCGCGTCGGCACGGTCGAGCATGTGATGGCGGCACTCGCCGCCCAGGGCGTGGACGATGCCGTGGTCGAGCTTGACGGGCCTGAGGTGCCGATCTTCGACGGCTCGGCCGAACCCTTCCAGTTCCTGATCGATTGCGCCGGCATCACCACCCAGCTCGGCATCGCCCGCAGCATCGAGGTGCTGCGTCCGATACGCGTGCGTGAGGGCGAGGGCCCCGACGCCGCATGGGCCGAGCTGCATCCCAGCACCGGCCCCTTCTTCGAGGCCGAGCTCGGCATCGATTTCGCCGCCAGCGCCATCGGCCGCCAGCAGATGACGCTGCGCCTCTCGCCTGACAGCTTCCGCGAGGAGCTGGCACTGGCCCGCACCTTCACCCTGGCCGAGGATGTCTCCCGCCTGCGCGCCGCCGGCCTCGCGCTCGGCGGCAGCCTGGACAATGCCGTGGTTGTGGATGGCCCCCTGGTGCTCAACCCGGGCGGGCTGCGCAGCCCCGATGAATTCGTGCGCCACAAGCTGCTCGATGTGGTGGGCGATCTGGCCCTGGCCGGGGCACCCATCGCCGGGCGCTTCGTTGGCCATCGCACCGGCCATGCCTTGAACAACCGCCTCCTGCTCGCGCTCTTCGCCGACAGCGCGGCCTGGCGCTTCACCAGCGGCCATGCGGTGGCCGATGGCCTCGCCGCCCGCATGACGGTCGCCGCCTGAACACTCGTCGCGCGGCCTGATGGAACAGGTCCTCGTCCTCGATCTGGAAACCCTGCCGGACCTCGACGCCGGGCGGGCCTTGCTGGGCGATGCGGCGCTGGGGATGGATGCCGTGGCGCTGCGGCAAGCCCTTGGCAGCCGCTATGCGCGGGAGGGGCAAGACCCCGCCACCGCCTTCCTCAAGCCGGTGTTGCACCGCATCTGCGTCGTCGGCGTGCTGCGGGCGGAGCGCGAGGGGCCCGAGATGCCCTGGCGGGTCACCCGCATCCGCGCCCGCAGCACCGATGAGATGAGCGAGGCCGAGATGTTGGCCGCGCTGGAGGCCAGTTTCCGCCAGCAGCCCGTGCTGATCGGCTTCAACACCATGGGTTTTGATCTGCCGGTGCTGCGCTACCGGGCGCTGGCGCTGGGTGTGGCCATGCCGGCGCTGTTGGGGCCGGGCGGCAAGGACTATGCCTATCGCTTCGGCACCGCGCATATCGACATGTGCGAGCGGCTGTCGGGCTTTCGCGCCACCACACCGCCCTCGCTGGCCGAGGCCTGTTCGCTGCTGGGGATTCCGGCGAAGGGGGAGATGAGCGGCTGGGATGTGGAGCCGGCGATGGCGGCGGGGCGTGGTGCGGAGGTGGCGCGGTATTGCGAGACGGATGTGGCGGCCACCTATCTGTTGTGGCTGCGCTGGATGCAGGTGATGGGGGCGGAGGAAATCCCCGGCAGTCTCGCCCAATTCGCCGATGTCGCGGCGGCCACGCCGCATTTGACCGACCATGCTGCGGCGGCGCGGCGGCTGGCGGGCTGACGCCTATTCGGCGCGTATCCCCGTCGCCCGCACCAGCTCCGCCCATTCCACCGTCTC
>LNFM01000634.1_pt1 | contig 84530 bp, 77 predicted proteins | sample 596031 | NCBI WGS metagenome assembly LNFM01 (sample SAMN04254537, study PRJNA301005) | activated carbon metagenome | isolation source: dual media filters at the Ann Arbor, Michigan drinking water treatment plant | place: USA: Ann Arbor | reverse complement strand
CACACGCATAACGGTGGGCTGGCACCGAATGCGGCAGAGAAGCAGTATTGGATGGACTATAAAACCGTGGCCAAAAAGACTTGACCACTACAAGATGTAAATTACGAAGATCTTTACTATCTGGTGAGCCAAATTAGAGACAGTGAATTGGGCGAGTATGATAATCCCGCAGCCCAGTCTTTCATTGACAAAATCAAGGCGAATATCGAACCTTTACCGTCCACACACCAACTATCGAAGTTAAGTAAACTAGCGTCTGAGGCTGCCAACTATATCCATGATGTTGTTTGGGCACTGCTAGTAAATACTCCAAATACTCCAAATACTCTCGATTATTTCAGCTTTATGGGAGATGCTTGTAAAGATCAGGAATTGGGGATCGATGTTTTCACGCTCAACCACGACACTCTGCTAGAGCAGTACTTCAATAATCATAAAATAAAGTTTACAGATGGCTTTGATAGTCCAGTAAATGATGTTCGATATTGGAAGCCTGAGCTCTTTGATGGGGAGATCTCAAACGTGCGTTTATTCAAGCTCCATGGCTCGGTGGATTGGTTTCGACTCGAAGAAGGACTTGGCATTATTCCATTGGGTGGCGACCGTTGGTATAGCAAAAACCGAAACGGTGAAATGCAATATCTGCGAAGTGAACGGCCTGAATTTTTAGCAGGTTCGTTTAATAAAATATTGCAATATGTAGAGCCGCCTTACGATGACCTACTTTGCTGGTTTCTAAAGGGGCTAAGAGAGACTTCGAGGTTGGTTATTTGCGGATATAGTTTTGGGGATAAGGGCATCAACACAAGACTTCTTGATTGGGTATATTCTGCTGCTGAAAACAAAATAGTACTCATACATCCTGAGCCCGTAAAACTTAGGGAAAGTGCAAGAGGTGCAATTGCAAACAAGGATGATTTATGGGGTAAAAAAATGTCATTGATTAAAAGTTACATCCAGAATGCTAACTGGCCCGAGATCAAAGCCTCATTATAGCGAAGAGCGTAGGGTGCATCCCACGCACCAAATCAAACAAAGCAAGTAGCACGGACGAAGCGCGAGCGGAATCCGGGGAACACCGTGACTCCATCCACATTTCCCCGGATTCCATTTTATTCCATCCGCGTCTGGCAGGCGTGCGGCCGGAAGGGAAGGGAAGGGAAGGACGCAGGACCGCAGGTCTATCTGGATATCGACCAGGAAAAGGCTCAAGCGCTTGGCATTGACATGGCGGATCTTAACAACACTCTTAGCTCTGCCGTTGGTGTTGCGTATGTGAATGACTTTGTGCGTGCCGGGCGCATTCTCAAAGTACAGATGCAAGCCGATGCCGACCTGCGCAAGACCCCTGATGATCTTTTGAAACTCCCGGTGAGAAATCGCCAGGGCCAAGTGGTGTTGCTGGGTGAGATTGCCAACCCCAAATGGATTGTGGGACTGCCCAAGCTCGACCGCTATAACGGCAACTCATCAATGAAAATCGCAGGCAACCCTGCGCCTGGACATTCGACCGGCGAGGCAATGCAGGCCATGGAGGAGATCGCCGCCAAACTGCCGGCGGGGTTTGCCTTCGAATGGTCGGGGACTTCTTTTGAAGAGCGCCTCGCTGGGGCGCAAACTCCCGTCCTGCTCGCGCTATCCCTGCTTGTGGTGTTCCTGGCACTTGCAGCCCTGTATGAAAGCTGGGCAATTCCGTTTGCCGTGGTCCTGGTGGTACCGCTGGGCGTTCTCGGTGCGGTGCTGGCCGTTCATCTACGGGGCTTGCCCAATGATGTGTTCTTCAAGGTGGGCCTGGTTGCCATCATTGGCTTGTCGGCCAAGAACGCCATCCTCATCATCGAATTTGCCCGCAAGCTGCACGATGATGGCATGGAACTGGTCGCCGCCACATTGGAGGCCTGCCGAATGCGATTAAGGCCCATCCTTATGACCAGTTTCGCATTCATTTTGGGCGTGATGCCGCTCGCCATTTCCACGGGCGCGGGTGCGGCCAGCCGCCACGCGGTGGGTACGGGCGTGATTGGCGGGATGATTGCTGCAACAGTATTGGCTATATTCCTGGTGCCTGTATTCTTTATCGTGGTGCACAGGCTCTTCCCTACGCAGTCACGGGAGAAGACGAAACATGATTAAGAAAAAGTTTTCGTCCATAACCTCAACGAGAAAAACGGCGTGGCTCACGCTTGCGTCCGCTGCCCTTGTATCACTGGCCGGCTGCTCGCAGGTACCCACATATGAACGCCCGGCAGCGCCAGTGCCACAACACTTTCCCAATGTTAGTGAGGCACCCGCCACACCCTTGATGCCCTGGCGTGAATATTTCTCAGATCCATCGCTCCGCACCCTCATAGAGGCGGCACTCAACCATAATCGCGACCTCAAAATCGCCGTCGCGCGCGTCGAAGAGGCGCGTGCGCTGGCGGGAGTCACGCGCGCTGATCGCTTCCCGACCCTGGAGGCACAAGGTTCATTCAATCGTTCCCGTACGCCGGCGAATGTTAGCGTGACGGGTAACGCACGTACCTTCAGCCGCTACGATTTGGCTTTGGGCCTGACAGCTTTCGAGCTGGATTTCTGGGGCAGGGTGGCCGCATTGAGTGAAGCTGCCAGGTCGCAGTATCTGGCAACTGAGGAGGCCGCAAGGAGCTTCCGCATCGGATTGATCAGCGATGTGGCCAGCACCTGGCTTATGCGTGTGCAGCTCGCCGAGCAAGAGCGGCTTGCCACAGAGACATTAAAAACGCGGGAGGAAAGCCTCACACTTATCCGTAAGCGGCAGGGAGCCGGGCTGGCGAGTGATCTTGATGTGCTCGCCGCAGAAGGGCTGGCTGAATCGGTGCGTGTCCAGACAGGAGATCTGAAACGCCAGCGCATGCAGGCGGAAAACGCACTGCGGCTGCTTACCGGCATGGAGGTTGATATTCCAGCACCGGCAAATTCTGCCAGCCAATCCCTGATGGACGGGCTTGCGCCGGGGTTGCCCTCGGAGGTCTTGCTCCATCGGCCTGACGTACTTGCCGCAGAACAGCGGCTCATCGCCGCGAACGCTAACATCGGCGCTGCTCGTGCAGCCTTTTTCCCGCGCATTGCACTCACCACCAACCTGGGTATGGCAAGTAGCGCATTGTCGACTCTGTTTGGCAGTGGCAGCGAGGCATGGGTGTTTCAGCCTGTGCTGAGATTACCCTTGTTTGATGCGGGGCGTAACAAGGCAAACCTGGATGTGGCCAACGCCCGCAAGGTTCAGGCCGTGGCCGATTATGAAAAAACCATTCAACAAGCCTTCCGCGAAGTGTCCGATGTGCTTGCCGCCCAGTCCACATATACCGAGCAAGTGACCGCCCAGGAGGCTAACGTGCGCGCGCAACAGACACGCTTTGAGCGCGTAAAGGCACGGGAGAAGGCAGGTATAGCCACCTATTTGGAAATTCTGGATGCAAGCCGCGATGCGTTCAACGCGGAACAGGTTTTCGTGAGTTACCGTTGGCAGCTCATGAGCACCCGCATCGCCCTCTACAAAGCCTTGGGAGGCGAAGGTTGTGCTCGGCATAAGCTCACATGTAACGCGGAATTTTCCAATCCCTAAGCCGGACGAGCCGGAACCAAAAATGTTCCGTTTTCTGACTTTTCTAGACCAGAGGAATCCCAGCCCCCGGACAAGCTGCTGTAGGAGGCACCACGCTATTTTAGGATCATACCTTAAATAGCCCCACGTAATCACCAAGCTGATCGCCAAGATCCAGCACCTTTCCGCTGGTTTGACTAACCTGCTGCATCTTTTCGGCATTATCGCCAGCTGAATGGTTAATGCTGTGAATATTGCGGTTGATTTCTTCGGCCACGGCGCCCTGTTCTTCTGCGGCACTGGCGATCTGCAGATTCATGTCGCGGATGGCCGATACCGCATTGGCGATGGCTTGCAAGGCATCGCTTGCCCGGTTGGCCTGCTCCACGCCATGCTGAGCCCTTGCCTTACCCTCTTGCATCGCCACGACAGCGTTCTTCGAACCTGTTTGGAGCTTTTCTATCATCGACCGGATCTCAGCAGTGGACTGTTGGGTGCGGCTGGCGAGGGTACGCACTTCGTCTGCCACAACCGCGAAGCCACGGCCCTGTTCACCTGCGCGTGCCGCCTCAATGGCCGCATTCAAGGCCAGCAGATTAGTTTGCTCGGCGATGCCCTTGATCACATCCAGCACCATACTGATACCTTGACTGTCCTGCTCAAGTTTTTGAATGACAGCGGCCGATTGCTCTACCTCATTGGCGAGATCGAGTATCGATTGGCGCGCCTGATCGATAACAAATTGGCCGGCTTTGGTCTCCTGATCGGCATTAGTTGTAGCCTGGGCAGCCTGTTCCGCACTCCTCGCCACTTCCTGCACTGAGGCAGTCATTTCATTTATGGCTGTGGCCGCCTGGCTGGTCTCGGCCAATTGTCTTTGAGCATTTTCATTGGCCTGGGTGGTGGTTTGCTGCATTTTCCGCATGGAAGCACCTAGCGTTTGGGAAACAGTCCTGGCGTTTCCGATGGCATTGTGAAGAGCCTGCATGAACTCATTAAAGCCGCGCGCGAACTCGCTGCTGGCATTGGCTGAACGGAAACTGAGATCGACAATGCCATCCCTGATATTCAAGTGTTGGCCAATTTCACGCAGCTCCTCGGATTGAGCCGCATCCTTGCGAAAGTTAATAGCAAGCAACACCAGTGCTGCGGTCTCAAAGACAACAAAAGCGGCGTGAATCAGTACTATGCCAATCCCGTTGTGATGCTCGAAGATATGCACACCATGGCCGCCTTCCTGTAAAAAGCTGAAGGCCAGATGATGAACAGCAATCACTACTGCGGCAGTGACAATGGGTTTCCAATCCACGTAATAGAGCAAAAAAGCCAACAGCGCGAATATACTGAAGTGCATCTCGATCATGCCATGGCTTTGATGGATATGCAGCGCCGCAAAAACCATGAAAGTAATGGCATTCGTCAAGCGGGTAGCCAGATTGCCCGGCAGCATGAAATACATCGCGGTGGAAACGATGGCAGCCGGCAGGCCAATCACAAAGGCCGCAAACCAGGTGTCATGCCATGCGGCCAGCATCAACGAGACAACCAGCAACAGCCAGTTGATGATGGTCATAAATTTGTCGCCCCGCCGATACAGGGTTTGCAATGAAGAGGTACTGTTGCTCATAATTTCCACTCGTAATGATATCCAGCCAATGGCACTTGAAAAAGATTAACGTCTTTTCCTTTTCGTGCTCCTATTTAGCGGTATTTGATGATTAAAACTTTAATGATCTGCCCGGTTTTTCACAGCAGAATGGGTGGCAAAAAGCTGGGGGAAAGAAACTGCGAGAGGCGGGTAAGGGGGCAGGAGAGTAAAACCGGGCGGGAGCAGCGCCGCATGGCGCACGCCACTCCCTTGCAGCATCAATGCCTGAAATGCCGCATACCCGTAAACACCATGGCAATGCCATGCTCATTGGCGGCGTCGATCACTTCCTGGTCACGCATTGATCCGCCAGGCTGAATGACGGCGGTGATGCCTACCTCGGCGGCGCTGTCCAAGCCGTCGCGGAACGGGAAGAAGGCGTCGGAGGCCATCACCGAGCCTTTGACCTTTAGTCCTGCGTCGGCGGCCTTGATGGCGGCGATGCGTGCGCTATAGACACGGCTCATCTGGCCTGCACCGATGCCGATGGTCGTGTTGTCTTTGCAGTACACAATGGCATTGGATTTGACGAACTTGGCGACCTTCCAGGCGAAGAGCAGATCGCGCATTTCCTGTTCAGTGGGTGCGCGACGGGTGACCCACTGAAGATTGGCAAGATTCACCATCCCCACATCACTCTCCTGCACTAGCAGACCGCCGGTGACACGCTTGTAATCCAAGCCAGCCGCACGTTCGCCCCCCCATGCACCGGACGCCAGCACCCGCACGTTGCTTTTGGCCGCAAGAATCGGCAGGGCATCATCAAGCACGGCCGGTGCAATAATCACCTCAACGAACTGGCGCTCGATAATCGCCTTGGCAGTAGTGGCATCCAACGGCTGGTTGAAGGCGATGATTCCTCCGAAGGCGGAGGTAGGGTCAGTGGCATAGGCGCGGTCATACGCCTCCAGCAGTGTGGAGCCCAGCGCCACACCGCACGGATTGGCGTGTTTAACGACGACACAGGCCGGGCCTTCAGCGAAGGATTTCACACACTCCAGCGCGGCATCGGTGTCGGCGATATTGTTGAATGAAAGTTCCTTACCCTGAATCTGACGGGCAGTACTGACGCTGGCCTCGCGCTGTTCGCGCTCGACGTAAAACGCAGCCTGCTGGTGCGGATTTTCACCATAGCGCAGATCCTGGGCCTTGGCGAATTGCACGCTGTAGGTACGCGGAAAGCGACCGCGTTCGCCGTTGTCCTGTATCGCGCCAAAATAATTGGCTATCGCGCCATCATAGCGTGCAGTGTGTTCGAAGACTTTGACCGCCAGCGAAAAGCGCGTTGCCGCGCTGACGGCATCGTTGTTGGCATCCATCTCGGCCAGCACCTTATCGTAGTCGGCGGCGTCCACCACCACAGTGACGGCAGCATGATTCTTGGCGCTGGAACGCAGCATGGCAGGTCCACCGATGTCGATATTTTCAATCGCGTCTTCCAGCGTGCAGTCCGGCTTGGCAACCGTCTTTTCGAAGGGATAGAGATTCACCGCCACCAGATCGATAGGGCCGATGCCGTGCTGCGCCATCACGGCATTATCGACCCCGCGCCGCCCCAGCAAGCCGCCATGAATTTTGGGATGCAAGGTTTTGACGCGCCCATCCATCATCTCGGGAAAGCCGGTGTAATCGGAAACTTCAATTACCGCAATGCCATTATCAGCCAGCAGTCTGGCCGTGCCGCCGGTGGAGAGAATTTCAACGCCGCGCTCACGCAAGCGGCGGGCAAAGTCGATGATGCCGGTTTTGTCGGATACGCTGATCAACGCGCGTTTGATGGGGGTGTTGTCTTGCATGGGATGGTTAATTCTCTAATTTCGGAGTAACAATTTTTTCGATTTTTGCCACGGAGGCACAGAGATTATTGTATTAAGGCAGCGTAATTATTCTCCGTGTTCTCTGTGCCTCCGTGGCAAGTTCAATAAGTGTCATTCCAGGCCATACTGCTGCAGCTTCTTGCGCAGGGTGCCGCGATTAATGCCGAGTATTTCCGCGGCCAGGCTCTGGTTGCCACGCGCATGCTGTATCACCGCTGCCAGCAGGGGGCGCTCCACCTCGCTGATCACCATCTGATAGAGATCGCCGGAAGGAGTATGTCCATCCAGATCTTTGAAATAATTCACCAGGGCGGTTTCGACGCAACCAGACAGCGGTCTTTTGCGGCGTTCGCATGACATGGAGGCCGATATTTCTCCCCGCGCTTCTGTTGGAGACGTGCTCATGCGGCCATCTCCATGCCCATTTCCAGGCGGTCGAAGAAGTCACGCGTCACGGCGAGTTGTTGTTCGATGGTTTCCAGCTTATTGACCTCATGGCGGAACGCGCCGCCGCCCGGCTGGCCTTTGCTGTACCAGGAAATATGCTTGCGCGCCATGTGCACACCGGTGCGCTCGCCGTAGAACTCGTAAAGCCTGTGCAGGTGATTCAGCATGATGCGGCGTATCTCCGGCACCGAGGGATCGGGAAGCACTTCGCCGGTTTTCAGGAAATGATCGATAATACGGAACAGCCACGGCCGCCCCTGCGCGGCACGGCCGATCATAACGGCATCGGCACGCGTATAGTCGAGCACGAATTTGGCCTTTTCAGGCGTGGTGATATCGCCGTTGGCAATCACTGGAATGTTGATAGCGGCCTTGATGGCGGCAATGCTGTCATATTCCGCATCCCCCGTGTAACCGCAGGCGCGGGTGCGGCCATGCACCGCCAGCGCCTGGATGCCGGCCTGCTCGGCGATGCGCGCGATGGTCACGCCGTTGCGGTGGTTTTTATCCCAGCCGGTGCGGATTTTGAGGGTTACCGGCACATTCACGGCAGCCACCACGGCATCGAGAATCCGCCCCACCAACAGCTCATCCTGCAACAGCGCCGAACCGGCCATGACATTGCACACCTTCTTCGCCGGACAGCCCATGTTGAGATCGATGATCTGCGCGCCATTGTCCACATTATAGCGTGCCGCCTCGGCCATCATGGCAGGATCGGCCCCGGCGAGCTGTACCGATGTGGGCTCGGTCTCACCCTCGTGGTTGGCGCGGCGCAGGGTCTTGGCACTGCCCCACAGCAAGGAGTTGGACGTCACCATTTCGGACACGGCCATGCCTGCACCCTGTTCCTTGCACAACTGCCGGAACGGGCGGTCTGTCACGCCCGCCATAGGGGCGAGCACCAGGTTATTGATGAGCTTGTACGGACCGATCTGCATAGTTTTTTGTGGGCATGGCGCCCTGATGATCGAGAAGTATAAGGGCGGAAATGATACCCCTTAACCAGCCATGGATAAAGAGCAACTGCATGGGAAATCAGGGCTGTCCCTTAAAATTTTACCCGCATACCCCGGAAAATTCGCACAACAATCACGTACAATATTGGTTTTTCAGAGAATTTTCGACTTGTGGCTGATTTATTAAAAGAAACCGACCTCTGCGTGAAATGCGGCCTGTGCCTGCCGCACTGCCCTACGTACACCAAGACGCGCAACGAGGGTGAATCTCCGCGCGGGCGCATCGCTCTGATCGAGGGATTGGCGGGCGGGCGGCTGGCGCTGACGCCACGCCTGGAGGCGCATCTGGCAAGCTGCCTCACCTGCCGCGCCTGCGAGGATGTGTGCCCCTCCGGCGTGCACTATGGGACGATCATCGACGCGGGGCGTGCGCTCATTAATAGCCAACGGGCACAGACAACACGCGAAGCCGCCATGTACGGCTTGATCACCCGCAAGCCGCTGCTGCGCTTTGTCGCCAGGCTACTGCGCCTCTACCAGCGCTCCGGCCTCCAACGGCTGGCCCGCGCGAGCGGGCTGGTGCGGCTCACCGGCACCGGGCGGCTGGACGGTCTGCTGCCGTCTCTCCCACCCACCCCTGCCTGGCAGGACTATTATCCGCCACGCTCTGATTCGCGCGGCACGGTAGCGCTGTTTACCGGATGCGTCGCCGAGATGATGGATACCACCACCCTGGATGCGGCAATCCGCCTGCTGACCGCCTGCGGCTATGGCGTTCACGTGCCGCGCACCCAGGCGTGCTGCGGGGCGCTGCATCTGCACAATGGGCAACCTGTACAGGCACGGCAACTGGCAGAAAAAAACCTTGCTGCATTCGCGTCACTGCAAGCGGACGCCGTGATCTCAGCCGCCAGCGGCTGCGGCGCGCAGCTTGCCGAATATGATCAGATCATCACTGACGATCAACGGGCGCAGCCCTTCGCGCGCTCGGTGCAGGATATCAGCCAATTCCTCGCGGGCATCACCTGGCCGGCGGGCATCACATTCTCGCCGCTCCACAAGCGGGTCGCAGTCCACGAACCGTGCAGCCTGCGCCATGTACTGCACCAGCAGACTCCCCCCTATACCCTGCTGCGCAACATCCCCGGCATCGAACTGATCCCCCTGCCGGGAAATACCCAGTGCTGTGGCGCGGCGGGCGCCTACATGATCACCCAACCTGCGCTTGCCGATAGCTTGCGCAACGATAAACTGGAGGCGCTAAAGGCCCCGGGCGCGGAAATATTGGTCAGCTCCAACCTGGGCTGCGCCCTGCATTTGGCCGCGGGGCTACGCGAAACCGGCACAGATGTCGAAGTAATCCACCCTGCGACTCTGCTTGAAAGACAGATGCGCATAGCAAAATAAGCCCATGCCGGCCTTGCCACAGCTTGCTACTTATCACATGACTCTTGTATCTTTATCGAATGCGCCACTACTCCCCCATTGACCACCTGCTCATCAATCTCGACCAGGCGGTCCGCACCGTGTTCGGCAAGCCGCAGGTCACCGAACGCCCCACTCCTGCCGATACTCATGAGGACGCCGCGCTTTCAGAGGAAGAACGGCGCCGCGCAGCGTGTATGATGCGTGTTAATCACGCGGGCGAGGTCTCAGCCCAAGCGCTCTATCAGGGGCAGGCGCTCACCGCAAAATTGCCCGAGGTGCGCGAAAAAATGGAACGCGCGGCACTGGAGGAAAACGATCATCTCGACTGGTGCGAGGGACGCATCAAGGAGCTGGGCAGCCACACCAGCGTGCTGAACCCGGCGTGGTATGCGGGATCGTTCGCCATCGGCGCACTGGCAGGCGCGGCAGGCGACAAGTGGAGCCTGGGCTTTGTGGCAGAGACCGAACACCAAGTGGTGAAACATCTGGAGGATCACCTGCGGCACCTGCCGCCCCAAGACATTAAAAGCCGGGCGATACTTGAGCAAATGAAAGAGGATGAAACCCACCATGCAACCGTCGCCCTGGAAGCAGGCGGCGCGGCGTTGCCATGGCCGATCAAAAAACTGATGGGGCTTGTTTCGCGCGTGATGACGCTAACAGCGTATCGGCTATAACCTTGGCGCTATCCCTACCGCGCAGCGAGCAAAGAGTCATCCGGCATTTTCCCCACTCCTAAACAACCTCACACCCAACAAGGTAAAGTCATGCGTAACACCCCCGAAGTGCTGAAAAAAATCAGCCGCCGCGCCACATGTAATTTGACACAAATAATAATGGCAAGCCTGCTGGCCGGCATGGTCATGCCCGGACTGGCGAACGCATTGACGCTGCCGCCTGAACAAGTCGCCCTCATCAAGGAGACCATTTTCGAGGTGGTTGTACCCAAGCCTGATGAAACAAAAATCAGCTACGACCAGCCCATCAATTTTGACCTCCTGCCTTTTTCATACCGGAAAGATAAATATGTCTCCATTGGGACTGCCTTTGCGCTCCCCAACGGGCGAGTGATAACCGCCGCGCATGTACTCAGCCTGCACTCGCCAACACTTTACGGAGTCCCGATGCTCCGCGACACCAAAGGGACGGTGTATGAAATCGACAAAATCGTTAAATACTCTTACCAACGTGATTTCGTTGCATTTACCTTAAAAGATTTCAAACCAGCCAAATTCTTAACACCAGCCCAGACATCACCCATTAACGAACCCGTGTTCGCGGTAGGCAATGCCTTGGGGGATGGCATCGTGATACGCGACGGGACATACACTTCCGACACACCTGAGGATCGCAATGGCGAATGGAAGTGGATACGCTTTTCCGCCGCAGCCTCACCCGGCAACAGCGGAGGACCCTTGCTGGATAGAAACGGCAACGTACTCGGCATAGTCGTCGCCAAATCACCCAATGAAAACTTGAACTACGCATTACCTTTGAAAGAGGTCTTCGATGCACCGGACGATAAAGCGGTGATGAAGCGATTGCAGACTTACCAACTGCCTAATATGGATTTTGCTGACACGAATACCCTCGATATAAAAGTGGATCTCCCCTTATCACCCAAGGATCTCCGGCAAAAATTGCAGCCCAGTGTGGCGCAATTCTCAGCCGCTCAACTGGCGGCAATTTTCAGCCGTCATGGCAGCAACATCTTTCCTCAAGGGCCGAACTCGCGGAAGCTCCTTTCCACAACGTTGACGGTCAAGGAACCCGTGCTGATCACAAAACGTCCGGATGGCGACTGGGAGCCGCGCCAAGTAATGCAGATCTACAGAAATGATTTGGGCGCGAATGGATTTGTCGTTGGCGGAAACATAAGCCAAGCTTATTATCTGGGCCGCCTGCGCAAGCCGGACAATGTGGCCTTGCAAGATTTGATGGGCGATTCGAAACAATTCATGGATCTGTTCTTGAAGACATTCCCCATCAAACGGGATACCGGTTACGAAAACAGGCGAGTCACATCCCTGGGACAAGCGCAGCAAAGCCGATGGTTCCGTGACAACTACGGACGCCCCTGGCAGGAGCAACACTGGGACATTCCATTTCTCAACCGGCAATTACTTGCCTACCTCTCGCCAACACCCGAAGGTTTTGTGATTCTGCTCGCTGTTCCGCCAGTCGAAGCCGTGCCCGATTTCGAGAAAGATTCAGAGGCCCTGGTTAATTTCGTGTACTTCACCTATGGCGGCGCTATCAGCGATTGGAATGCGTTCATGAAACTACCGAAGCTGATGCCGGATCCCCTGGGCACTCTAAAAATCAATTATGATGGCAAAGGCTCCGTGTCGGCACATACAAATCAATTTACGTTCGAATGCACTGCTGATTGTATGTCGATCAGCGCGCGATCGCGCCTGGAGGTTGGCTTCAACTTCACCACCAACGGCAACAGACCCTCGCTTAACATTGGAGCGGTTGGTCTGCTCGAATCCATCGGCGCGGACAAAGCATTAATTGTATCGCGCGTACTCCAGCCACCCGAGGATTTAGGCGAAGAGTTCCGGAAACGCTGGCTGGATGTCTCAAATGGCGCCACCCCTTATGATGGACGGCCGATCATTGATAATGGACGCACCTCCATCAATAAGAATATCGGGTGCCATAGAAAAGACAAGGTTAAAGCTGACGAGGAAAGTTGTTACGTTGCTGGCTACATTCAGAGCGGCGATCAAAACAAGGAAGCCTTCGAGCGTAAATTTGAGGCGCTGCTGCAGCGTGTCGTGGTACTGCCTTAGCTGAAAGAGGGGAGATAAGCTCTCCCCCGGCTATGAAACGCAAGGTTCTTACACCCTCAACCCTTTTTTCAAATTCCGCCCATAAAAAATTTCAGCCATTTCACGGCGCAGCATTTTTTTGATCTTTTTGCTCTCACTGGGCAACAGATCCTTCTGCCCCGTGCCGAACAGGTAATTATCCAGATCAAACTCTTTCAGAATCATCTTGGTGTGAAAGATGTTTTCCTGATAGACGTTGACGTCGATCATCTGGTAACGGTCCCGTGTATCTTCAGACAAATAGTTCTGGATCGAATTGATCTTATGGTCGATGTAGAGTTTTTTGCCGTTGATGTCACGAGTAAAACCACGCACCCGGTAGTCCATGATAACGATGTCGGACTCAAAGCGATGGATGAGGTAATTCAATGCCTTGAGCGGCGAAATACGCCCGCAGGTGGAAACATCAATGTCGGCGCGAAAGGTGCTGATACCGCTGACCGGATGGCTCTCCGGGTAGGTATGCACAGTGATATGGCTTTTATCGAGGTGCGCAACAACAGACTCGGGCAACGGACCCGGCGCTTCGCTGTTGGACAAATCCTGCGCGACCACCGGTTCCTCGGAGATGAGCATGGTAACGCTGGCTCCCTGCGGATCATAGTCCTGGTGTGCGACATTGAGGATGTTGGCGCCGATGATATTGGAAACATCGGTCAGGATTTGCGTCAGCCGCTCGGCGTTGTAAGCCTCGTCAATATACTCGATATATTCACCACGCTGCTTGGGCGTCTTGGCGTAGCAAATGTCGTAGATATTGAAGCTCAACGACTTGGTGAGATTGTTAAAGCCTTGCAGCTTGAGCTTTTTGAGTGGCTTTACCACGTCACATCCTCCCGCGACTTAGGGACCCGGCAGAGACCCCTAAAATAAATAGCAGGCCAGCGCACATCGCGCGGGAGCATCCCGTCTGCGCCAGCCAATCCTAAAACGGCGTATTATGCACTACTTTTACTGCCTTTTGCGAATAACTGTTTTTCTCGCCCCCGGCATCAACAATCCGGCCCCTTCTTGCTGCTGAACTTGCCACCGCTCCCTTCTTTTGTTGCCATTAAGTGAATTTTTTTCAGTGAGGGCTTGACATTTTGATATATTGGGAATAAATTCCCAAATAAGTCGATAACGGCGACCGACCTACTTAACATTACGCACAAGGAGAGATTACCATGAACATCAAAACTTTGGTTAGAGCAGTCACCACCGCCTTGGCGGTACCCGCCATCGTCGCATGCGGCGGAGGCGGTGGAAGCCCGTCTACCGGCAGCAGCCCCACCGCCATCCGAGGCGTCAGTCAAGGACCGATCACCGGCTTCGGCAGCGTGTTCGTCAATGGCGTCGAGGTCGAGATCCCGAGCGGCACCCGCATCGAAGTGGAGGGCGAAAACAAAACTGAACGGGATTTGCGCATCGGCATGGTGGTGAAGATCGAATGGGAGAAAGATGCCAGCGGCAGAGCAGCGGCGAAGAGCGTCAAATATGCCGACGATGTGCAGGGACCAATGCAGAACATAAATGCGACGGCCGGTACGTTCACCGTGTTGGGGCAAACTGTAATAGTGGATCGTCTGACGAAATTTGAGCTTGATGACTCAAGCGCCCCCATCTCCGGCCTGACCGCCCTGAAGAATGGCGATATCGTTGAAGTCAGCGGGCTAAGGGATGCCACCGGCGCCATTCGCGCCACCCGCGTCGAAGTCAAGACAGGAACCTCCGCATCGTCGGAATTCGAACTCAAGGGTATCGTCAGCAACTTCAATGACATCACAAAAACATTCATGATCGGCGCAACCAGCGTGAGCTATGCCACCGCCAATCAAGTACCAACTGGCACCTGGGGTAACACCGCATGCGCGGAAATCAAAGGATCAATGACTGGCGACACGTTGGTAGCCGCCAGGATCAAATTGGACGACAGTTGCTCGCTGAGCGGCAGCAGCATCAGCTCGGATTCGGAAGTCGAGGTCGAAGGCTTTGTCACCGGGCTTGCCGGCGATGACTTCAAGGTCAACGGCCAGGCGGTGCGCGTGAACAGCACTACCCGCTATGAAAACGGCACCCCGGCCAGCCTCAAGGAAAACGCCAGGATCGAAGCGGAGGGCCTTGTCAGCAACGGCGTGCTGGTAGCGAAGAAGGTATCTTTCAAGCTGGGCAGCGATGACAGCAGAAGCGGCAGCGGCGACGACTCCTCCAGCCCTTACAAGGAAATCAAAGGCAAGGTGAGCTTCAAAGGGAACGGCACCGTTACGATCACGAATAGCGCCGGGGAGATAATCGTCACCGTCAACAGTTCCACCATCCTTGAAGACGGCATCAAGCTTGATCTGAGCAACCTCCTCTCAGGGCAAGGGCTTGAAGTCTACTACCGTGTACAGGACGACGGCAAGCGCATCGCCATCCGCATCCACCGCGAGGATTCGGTATAAAGGGAACGTAGGGTGCGTTCCACGCACCGTGAGAGAAACAGCGGTGCGCAGGGCGCACTTTACGGGAAAATACGGCGGGCCAGGGAAGGCCCGCCGTATTTTTTTTAGGCCGCGAACCCCATCATGAACCCGCTATCGGCGGGTGGTAAATCATCTGCACGGTATTTCCATCCGGATCCATGCAATAAAAACTATGTGCGCCGTCACGGTGTGCGCGCGGCACGGTTTTCATCGGCACATCATGGGCGCGAAGAAAGTCGTACCAGACATCCACCTCTTGCGGAGACTCAATAATAAACCCGATATGATCGAGGCGTTGCGGGCCATCCGGCGCGAATCCCGCCGGGGCGCGGTGCAGCGCGAGATTGTCATTGCCCGAGGTGAGGTAAATATTGTCCGGGTCGGGGCGCCATTCCACCTTCATGCACAGCAAGTCCACATAAAAATGTTCGCAGGCTTCCAGGTCTTTCACAAACAGGGCAACATGACGCATGCCGGCCGTGGGTTTAGGCTTGATCATCGCGCTAGGCCTCCTCGCGGATCTCATAGTCATGGGTAATGCTCGCTGTCTTGCCTAGCATGATCGACGCCGAGCAATATTTCTCCGCCGAAAGATCAATGGCGCGCTTGACAGTGGCCTCTTTCAGGCCCTTGCCGGTAACGATGAAATGCACATGGATGGCGGTGAATACCTTGGGATCGGTGTCCGCCCGTTGAGCCTGCAATTCAATTTCGCAATCCTTTACCTGTTCGCGCGATTTCTTGAGGATGAGCATGACATCTATCGCCGTGCAACCGCCCATGCCCAGCAAAAGCATCTCCATAGGCCGCATACCCAGATTGCGCCCGCCAATCTCCGGCGCGCCATCGAGCACCACCGCGTGCCCCGTCTCCGACTCGCCGACAAACATCACATCCTGCACCCACTTGATACGCGCCTTCATTGCAGCCTCCGTTGATTCCTCGATAGCGCAAAGCTTATCACAAGACACTTCAGAGACTTTCATCATTGGCCGCTAATACTGACAGGACTACGTTTACCCTTAGGAGATAATCCATGGCTATCAAGAAACCCCTCAAAAGCCCCGCAATAGAACGTTTCATCACCCATTGCAACCGGCGCCGCTACCCACCCAAGAGCGTACTGATCTATGCCGGGGATGCGCCTGATGTTCTTTACTATATTGTCGATGGCTCGGTGACGGTGCTCATCGAGGATGAGGATGGCCGTGAGATCGTACTTTCCTACCTGAATGCCGGTGATTTTTTTGGTGAAATGGGATTGTTCGACGAACAGAAAAAACGCAGCGCCTGGGTGCGTGCCCGCGGCCAATGCGAGGTTGCGGAAATTGGCTACACGCGGTTCCGCCAACTGGCCAAGGAAGATCCCGATATCTTGTTCGAACTCGCCACACAAATGGCATTGCGTCTGCGCCGAACCAGTGGTATGGTTGGCAGATTGGCTTTCATGGATGTCGCAGGCCGCGTAGCACGCACCCTGCTTGATCTGTGCAAGGAGCCCGATGCCATGACACACCCCGACGGGATGCAGATACGCATCACGCGTCAAGAGTTGGGCCGCATCGTCGGCTGCTCACGGGAAATGGTGGGAAGGGTGCTGAAAAGCCTGGAAGATCAAAATCTCATCACGGCGACGGGTAAAACCATCGTGGTGAATGGAGCTCGATAATTGCTCTGTGTCACCGATCGTTAAGGGCGTTTGGTGACACAGCGTAAATTAAAAGACCGCTGGATTCTCAGTGATCTTTATATACCGGTGGGAGGGGGCTCACGCGCCATGCGTTAACGTATGACGCGTGAGTTTTTATCCCCCGCCATCAAAACGCACCGGGTAGTATTCAAGCCCTTCAATGAGGCATTCAGATCCGCCTCTTCGCGCGCCAAACCCTTTTTTAACCGCCTCGCTGACTGCCAAACAGCTTGTGCAATGCCTCGCCTGGATCAGGCGCCTTCATGAACGCCTCGCCTACCAGAAAGGCATTAACGTTGTGGCTTCGCATCAATGCGACATCTTGCGCGGTGTGGATGCCGCTCTCGGTGATCACGATGCGATCCGGCGGGATCTTGCCCAGCAAATCCAGCGTAATCTGAAGATCCGTATTGAAGGTGCGCAGGTCGCGGTTATTAATGCCGATCAACGTCGTATCGAGCCTCAGCGCCCGCTCCAGCTCGTGCGCATCATGCACCTCAACCAGCACCGCCATACCCAGATGATCCGCCAGTTGCGCCAGCTCCAGCAGGGTGGCATCACTCAGCGCTGCGACAATCAACAAAATGCAGTCCGCACCAATCACCCGCGCCTCATAGACCTGATAAGGGTCAATGATAAAATCCTTGCGCAACACCGGCAATGAACAGGCGGCGCGCGCCTGTTGCAGGTAGGCCTCAGCGCCCTGGAAAAAATCCGCATCGGTCAGCACCGACAGGCACGCCGCCCCGCCACGTTCATAACTGGCCGCGATTTCACCGGGATGAAAATCCGCGCGCAACACGCCCTTGCTGGGAGAGGCTTTCTTGATTTCGGCGATAACAGCGGGAAGACGCGCCGCCAGCTTGGCTTCGATCGCGCCCACAAAATCGCGCGGTACGGGCGCGGCGGCCACCTGTTTGCTCAACTCGCGCATCGGCAGCGCGGCACTGCGCTCAGTGATCTCCTCGGCCTTGCGCTTGAGAATCTTTTTGAGAATATCGGGGGTTTGGGTCATTGTTTTTTTTCGGCTTAGGCCAACACAAAACTGTTAGTGAACTTAATCAGCGCTTCCAGTTTGGCGCGCGCCGCGCCACTGGCGATGACATCGCTGGCCTTGCGCACGCCCTGCTCCAGTGTCCCGGCCAGGCCTGCCGCATAGATCGCCGCCCCGGCGTTCAGCGTCACGATATCCCGCGCCGGACCCGGCGTGTTGTCCAGCGCCGTGCGCAGCATCACGAGACTGTGCTGCGCGTCACTCACCTTCAGCGCGTCGATGGCCGCACGCTGCATGCCGAACTGTTCCGGCGTGACGCTATAGGTGCTCACCTTCCCCTCTTTCAGCTCGGCGACCTTGGTCGCGGCACCGATGCTGATTTCGTCCATGCCATCTTCAGAGTGGACCACCAACACGTGCTCACTGCCCAGCCGCGCCAACACTTGCGCCAGCGGAACCAGCCAGGCATCGTCAAATACACCTATCACCTGATTCGGCGCGCCTGCCGGATTGGTAAGCGGGCCAAGCACGTTAAACAGGGTGCGCACGCCCATCTCGCGGCGCGGGCCGATAGCATGCTTCATCGCGCCGTGATGGGCGGGCGCGAACATGAACCCCACGCCCACCTCATTTACACAGCGCGCCACCTCGTGCGGCGTCAGATCGAGCCGCACGCCCGCGGCCTCCAGCACGTCGGCGCTGCCGGACTTACTGGACACGGAACGATTGCCGTGCTTGGCTACACGAGCCCCGGCAGCAGCGGCCACGAAGGCGCTGGCGGTGGAGATATTGAAGGTGTGCGCGGCGTCGCCGCCGGTGCCGCAGGTATCCACCAGATGCGGGCCGCTTATCTCCACCTTGGCCGCCAACTCGCGCATCACTTGGGCGGCAGCGGCTATCTCATCCACCGTCTCGCCCTTCATGCGCAAGCCGATCAGAAATCCACCGATCTGCGCAGGCGTTGCCCCGCCGCTCATGATCGTGCTCATGACGTCCGTCATTTCCATGGACGTCAGATCACGGCGCTCGGTAACGGCGCGGATGGCGGATGGCATGTCCATTTGTCTTAAAACCTCAGCGCTCAATTTGCAAAAAATTCTTCAACAACGCATGGCCGTGCTGGGTGAGAATGGATTCCGGATGGAACTGCACCCCTTCCACGGCATATTCTTTGTGGCGCACGCCCATAATTTCGTCCATTTCGCCGCCAGGTGTTTCAGTCCACGCAGTGATCTCCAGGCAATCCGGCAGCGTCTCTTTTTCGATCACCAGCGAATGATAACGCGTCGCCTCGAAGGGATTGGATAGCCCGCGAAACACACCCGCATTCTTGTGATAAATCATGGAGGTCTTGCCGTGCATGATTTGCCTGGCATGGATGACGCGTCCGCCGAATGCCTGGCCGATACTCTGATGCCCCAGGCAAACACCCAAGAGCGGAATCTTGCCGGCAAAGGCTTGGATAGCCGCAACCGAAACGCCCGCCTCATTGGGCGTGCAAGGCCCCGGTGAGATCACGATATGATCCGGCGCCAGACGCGCGATCTCATCCACCGTGATCTGGTCATTGCGATACACCCGCACATCCGCACCCAACTCGCCCAGATATTGCACCAGGTTGTAGGTGAAGGAGTCGTAGTTGTCGATCATCAGCAGCATACGGCCTGCACCCTCCTATTCTCTAATTTTCAGCCCGGAATGGAAATTCCGCGCAAAAGCTCACGCAGCCTGCCGTTCCCCGCCGCTGTGAAAGGGCATGAATCCAGACTTGATTGCATCAAGGATCACGATCTCGACAATCGAATCATCGGCTGCATAACTCACGTTCACATTCCAGTCTTGAGATATCTCCCGAACAATCGGCTTATCACCAAACTGGATTTCCAGAATATCATCCTGAGGATAGTAGGTCGTTTTCATGGATCAAGCTCCCTCAGCGATGCACGCCGTCCAACCCCGCCTCAGCCATAGCGACCGCCCTGAAAATCGCCCGCCCCTTGTTCATTGTCTCTTCCCACTCCATGGCGGGCACGGAGTCGGCGACGATGCCTGCGCCAGCCTGGATGTGCAGCACGCCATCCTTGATTACGGCGGTGCGGATAGCGATGGCGGTGTCCATGTTGCCATTCCAGCCAATATAGCCCACCGCGCCCGCATAGACACCGCGCTTGACCGGCTCCAGCTCGTCGATGATTTCCATGGCGCGCACCTTGGCCGCGCCGCTCACGGTGCCCGCCGGGAAGGTGGCGCGCAACACGTCGATGGCGGTCATGCCCGGCATGAGCCTTCCTGTGACATTCGAGACGATGTGCATGACATGAGAGTAGCGTTCGATGACCATCTTTTCGGTCACAGTTACACTGCCCGTCTCGCTCACCCTGCCTGCGTCGTTACGCCCCAGGTCAATGAGCATGAGGTGTTCGGCGCGCTCCTTGGGATCGGCCAGCAGGTCCTGCTCCAGGGCTCGATCTTCGGCCTCGCTGGCACCGCGCCGACGAGTGCCCGCAATGGGCCGCACCGTGATCAGACCGTCCTCCAGGCGCACCAGGATCTCCGGCGAGGAACCGACGACATGGAAGCCGCCCAGATCCATATAAAACATGTACGGCGAGGGATTGAGGCTGCGCAGGGCGCGGTACAGATCAAGCGGCGCGGCCTGATAAGGGATGGAGAGGCGCTGCGACAGCACCACCTGCATGATATCGCCCTCCAGGATATACTCCTTGGCCCGTTCCACGGCGGACTCGAAACCCTGCCGGGTGAACCCCGAGACGAAATCCTCCTCGTTCACCTGCAACGCGCGGCGCGGCGTGGGCGGACGGGGCGTGGCCTCGCGCAAGGTTTGCACCAGCGTATCGAGACGCTGCTGCGCCTTGTTCCATGCCTGGTCGATATCGGGATTGACGTGGATCACCACATACAGCTTGCCGCGCAGGTTATCGAATACCAGCACTTCATCAGAGACCATCAACAGGATGTCGGGTGTGCCAAGCGGGTCAGGCTTGGCACACTTCGCCAGACGGGCCTCGACATAGCGCACCGTGTCATAACCGAAATAGCCCACCATGCCGCCGGTAAAGCGCGGCAAGCCAGCGACCTCCGGCACCCGGTAACGGGCGCGGAAATCTTCGATCCAGGCCAGGGGATCATTGGCTCGCAGGGCTTCCACCACCGCGCCGTCCTTTTCCACAGTAATGTCGTGCCCCGCAACCCGCAGGATGGTCCGGCACGGCAGGCCGATGATGGAATACCGCCCCCACTTCTCGCCCCCCTGCACCGATTCGAACAAATAGGAATAGGGACCGTCTGCCAGCTTGAGATAGGCGCTGAGCGGCGTATCGAGATCGGCCAGCACCTCGCGCATCAAGGGGATGCGGTTGTATCCCTGAGCGGAGAGCTTCTGGAATTCGTCGTGTAACATGGCCAGAAATATTCCTTAGACCGCGGGTTCCAGCAAACCCCGCAGTTCCGCCATGGAGTCGATCACCGCATCGGGTTGGGACTCGCGGATATCAATGCCGTGATTGTAGCCGTAGGTCAGGCACACAATCTGAAATCCCGCAGCGCGCGCGGCCTTGACGTCGCTCATCGAGTCGCCCACCATCAGGGCGTGGCACGGTTCGATACCGAAGAATGCGGCGGCATGCAGCAGCGGCATGGGATCGGGCTTCTTTTTCGCCACCGTATCGCCACTCACCACGATTTCGAAATGGTCACGGATACCCATGTCCTTGAGCAAGGGCTCGGTGAACGCCGCAGCCTTGTTGGTCACACAGCCGAGCTTATAGCCCGCCCCTGCCAGGTAATCCAACCCTTCACGGACACCCGGATAAAGATGGCTGCGCTTGCTGGTGTTCTCGGCATAGAGTTCCATGAAAACCGGCAGCGCCTTTTCATATAAAGCCTCGTCCGGTTCACCATCCAGTTGATTGATCAGAGCCCGGCGCACCAGCCGTTCGACACCATTGCCTACCCACTCGCGCACCCGCGCCTCACCGCGGTGCGGCATGGCGAGGCGATCCATCATTGCATCCACGCAAAATGCCAGGTCCGGCACACTGTCCACCAGCGTACCGTCCAGATCGATCAACACCATTTGCGGTTTTTTAAGCATTCGAAAGCCCATGGTTCATGTAGGTTGGGTTAGGTGAGCAACACCGTAACCCAACACCCGCTCTGTATTTTATTTCCCGGCCTTAGCCAGCTCGGCGCGCATCGCAGCGACGGTAGCCTTGTAATCGGGGGTATTGAAAATCGCCGAGCCGGCGACGAAGGTATCCGCGCCCGCCTCCGCAATCTCGCGGATATTGCCCACATTCACGCCGCCATCGATCTCCAGGCGGATATCGTAGCCGCTCTCATCGATCAGGCGGCGCGCTTCGCGCAGCTTGTTGAGCGTGGCAGGGATAAATTTCTGACCGCCAAAACCCGGATTGACCGACATCAGCAGCACCATATCCACCTTGTCCATCACATACTTCAAGTAATCCAGCGGGGTAGCCGGATTGAACACCAGGCCGGACTTGCAGCCGCAATCCCGCACCAGGGCGAGTGAACGGTCGATATGCTCACTGGCTTCGGGGTGAAAGGTAATATAAGTAGCGCCAGCCTTGGCGAAATCGGGGATAATGCGATCCACCGGCTTGACCATCAGATGCACGTCGATCGGAGCAGTAATGCCATGCTTGCGCAGGGCCTCGCACAACAGCGGCCCGATGGTCAGATTGGGGACATAATGGTTGTCCATCACGTCGAAATGCACGATATCCGCGCCGGCATCCAGCACGTTCCTCACTTCCTCCCCCAGGCGCGCAAAATCCGCCGACAGGATGGAGGGTGCTATTTTATAATCTGGCATAGTGATGGCCTCTTCAAAGTAAATGCAATGCAGCGGCGGCTAACCACCGCCCCGCTTCTGATATTCAAACGGCTAACTTTACCTGAATATGGAAAATTTTTCACTTTCTGCCGCTTTTGGGATTATTAAGGTCAAACTGATGACAAAAACCCTTATGGCGCTCATCATCACCCTTTCCACCGGGCTGGCGTTTGCCGCAGACAGCGACGGAGAGAAACGCCTGGGCGAAATGCTCAGCGCAAGCGCAACCTTGGTAGGAGAGGCGGTTTGGCTGGATGCCGGGGCGGACAAATTCCTCGGCCTGTACACCGGGCAGACCGCCAGGACACCGCAAGGCGGGGCCATCATCCTGCACGATGCGGGGATGCACCCCGATTGGCCGGCCGTCGTCGCGCCGTTGCGCCGCGAACTCCCCAAATACGGCTGGTCCACGCTTGCCGTGCAATTGCCATTGCCTGGTGAATCAAAGGAAGAAGATAGCGCCCGGCTTGACCAAATCCCCGCGCGTATCCGCGCCGCAATCGCATTTCTGCGCACCAAGGATATAACGCGGATCGTATTGATCGGCCATGGCCAGGGCGCCACACTGGGTGCAACCTTCCTCGCCAACGACCCTCAATCCGGCATCGGTGCGCTGATAGGCGTAGGTATGAGCGCCGAAAAAACCCAGACACCACGGCTATACCTTCCCACATCGCTGGAAAAAATCTCACTCCCGGTGCTCGACATCTACGGCGGCAGAGATGAGGACAGCAGCCGCACCAAGGCCGAGCGCCGCAACGCTGCCGTCAGGGCCAGGGCAAACGCCTCCCCGCAACAGACGGAACCCCCCGCCAAGCGCCCCGCAAACGCCTTGCCTTACCGGCAAATTGAAATCCCAGGCACGGATCACTTTTTTACCGGCTCCGAACTCATCCTGACCAAACGCATCTCTGGCTGGTTGAAAAAAAACGCCGCCACGGCTCAACCATCACCGCAACCCGAAAAACCTAAGGAATAACCATGTTTATCGCCCTGCCCCTGCACTTGCTGGCCGCCATCATCTGGGTTGGAGGGATGTTTTTTGCCTATATGGCGTTACGTCCTGTTGCTGCAACTCTACTGGAACCACCCCAGCGCTTGCCCCTCTGGTCACAAACCTTCGGGCGCTTCTTCCCCTGGGTGTGGGCAGCCATCATAATATTGCCCGCGACAGGGCTATGGATGATCTTTATGGAATTCGGCGGGATGAAAAACAGCGGCGGACACATACACCTGATGCTGACGCTGGGCACGGTGATGATTCTACTGTTCCTGCACGTTTTTTTCGTGCCTTACCGGAGGTTGAACGCGGCGATTGCGGGAGGGAACCTTCCAGCGGCAGGTATACATCTGGGGCAGATTCGCCGGATCATAGGCATCAATCTGATACTGGGGCTGATCACAGCAGTTACCGCCAGCGCGGGACGTTTTTTGTAACAGCCAAGAGAAGATTCATCCCCCCTCTCCCGCAAGGCGGGAGAGGGCCGGGGAGAGGGTGTAAAAACAGCCTTAAATCACCGACGGTACTGGGGGGATATCTCTCCATCCCTCAATCTTTTCATGCCTTACAACTCGCGCGGCGCCTATACCCCAGCCACACACCAAACATCCCCAATACAGCCAAAGGTATCATCCCAAAAACACCGCCACCTCCACCAGAAGCAGCACCTGGTGTTGTACTGTTCGGGATGGGGTCAAGAGCCGCCGAAACTGTAGACGTAAGGGCAGAACTGTTGTTGTCCGGCACAAAATCCACAACGGCAGCGGTAGCCGCCGTCGAAACCACTGCCGTACTTTTTAGGGTCTTCGCACCACTGGGCGGACTGACGGCCACATACACGACAATGCTCTCATTTTCCTTCAACACCTTATCGTATTGGCACGTTACAGTACTGCCCGCCTGCTGGCACGCAACCCCCTGAGGGCTATTCGCCCGCAACATCACGGCGCCCTCATCCAGCGTTTGTGTAATGGTCACACCCGAGGCAACACCTGGACCATTGTTTGTCACCGTAATGGTGTAATCGACAGGGGTATTGGAACTAACGGCCTTGAGTGCGCGGCCCGTCGCTGCGCTGGCAGTCAGGATAATCTGCAAATCAGCAGGGGTGGCCGGAACCGAGCTTATCTCTACCGCTCCGATGTCGCACCTGCCACTTGCCGTGTCAGGCCTGATATGCAAGCGCTGATCCACGCCTGGCGATGGGCACGCACCCGGCGGTATAGCATCAACCGCAGGGCCAGCCGCAGGGATATGCACCCGCCGCGGCAAAATGCCGCCGCCCGGAAGGGTAATAGGTCCACCGCCCGCGGTGCCCCCCATATCGGTTAGCGTCCCAAGCAAGGGATTGGTGTTTGGAGGCAGATCATTCGCTGCGGTTAGCTTGCATGTACCACCATTATCGATGTTGTAACCCTGGCTGATAATAGTAGTAATAGGCTCAGGTTTCGTAAATTGGGAAACCGAAGTTATGCTATCAAGGAATCTCCCAGAGAAACAGTTCCAGGACGGGTCAACACCGGCAATGATCGTGTTTTGAAGCACGGTAGCGTCCCTTGGCGACAAATCTGGGTCAATAAATATCTCGTTGCCGAGGGTATATAGCTGGCCATCGAAGCTAGCAGTAACATCAATGGCTGCCTGGTTGTTGCTCATGGTAACGTGCGTGAGCTCGGCCCGCGAGCCATTGGAGAGGCCGCCACCGGCACGGTAGGCAATGTTACCGCTGATGGTGGAGTGTTTTATCGTCAGCGTACTAAAACCGAAATTATCAATGCCACCCCCCTCCCCGATCAATATGAACGTATTCGAGCCCACCGTGTTATTAGTGATGCCGCTGTAAAGTATGCTCATCGTGCTCCAATTATCAATGCCGCCGCCTCGGAGCAGAGCATTGTTGCCACTGATGTCGCTGGACACGATGATGACCACGCCCTCCGTGGCGATAGCATCGTTATAGATGCCCCCACCTTGAGAGGCCAGATTCCCGGTTACCGAGCTGTCCCGAAGGGTGAGCCTTCCGCCTATATTCGCGATAGCACCGCCTCTTGAAGAACTTACTCCCGGCTGAAAGGGTCTGGAATCCTTATTGCCCCTGAGTACACTCGCAACAATGGTCAGCGAGCCGCTGTTCAATATGCCGCTGCCATACCGAATGGTGGTGTTGTTTTCGATAATACTGTTCTGGACGAGCATCTCACCAATGTTGTAGATACCCCCACCTCCATCACGAAAATTACTCCCAAAAGAAGAATCAATACTGGGTATCGATGCAATGTTTTTTCCTATGGTGCAATTTTGGATGGTCATTTTGGTTCCGGCGGCGTTGTAAATACCGCCACCCGTACCCTGACTGTCCGAGGCTGTACCACTCGCCCATTCCGCGATGTTCTGGGATACTTCGCAGTTTTTGAGCGTTACAAACGCACCCGCATTATAAATACCGCCACCAAGACTGTTTCCACCAGAAGACGCATACGCATACCCCTTCTCGATGGCTACGCCGTCAATAGTGACATTATTGCGCCCGACAAAATGAAATACCCGGTCAACCGTACCCCTGAGGGTAGTAGAAGCGCTTCCCGTCCCCTGCTGGGCTATGCGGGTAACCGCCGCTCCCGCACCCACGATGCTCAGATCAGCCAAGCCCGTAACATCAAGGTCACCGCTGGCCGCCGCGTCTTCATTTTTACCTGCGATAGTGAGATTGTAGGTTCCTGCGGGCAGATTGATGGTATCCGCCCCCGCCAGCGCATTGGCTTCCTGGATGGCAGCGCGCAGAGTACAGATACCATTACCGGCAACGGTTTCACATTTACCGTCACCTGGAGCCGCATCAACGGCATCGGTATTTATGTTGACTGTGAAGGGGAGGTTAGCAGCTTGTGATGGAGAGGAGTTAACAAGCAACCCTGATGCCAGGGAAATCAGGAACAGCGGATATCGGATTGCGCGAAAAAAGCCACTCGCTGTATCAATCCCTTGGCTTTTTTCATAAGGCATTTAGTCACCTATTCCATGGTGATGGGAAAGCAAAGCGCCCCTTTACACTATAAGGACAAGGGCGAACAATCACATAAGCGAGCCCTCCCTGCCGCTTTCACTTGCAATCATTATATAGCATGTTTTTTATAAAAAAGTCAAGGAAAGGGGCGGCTCGAAAACCTAAAAATCGCTCATCCACGAATAATTTAGAATGGTAGCCTCAAGCTATAAAACCCTTCGGCACGCCCGCCACGCGGGTTGCTCAGGGTGAACCGGATCTCACCGACTGAGTGAGATCCACAAAAATACGTTCATGCTGAGCCTGCCGAAGCATGAACGGCTGACACAAGCCCAACTGGCGGCCTGACCTATATACGGCGTGCCGCACTACGCCTATAGCCCCGCCATGCGCCAAACATGCCCAGCAACGTCAAAGGCAACACCCCAAAAGCACCGCCGCCGCCGGTTGTAAATCCGCCAGGCCCGGTACTATTCGGAAAAGGATCCGTGACTGTTACGGACCGCTCAACGGTGACGCTATCGTTACTAGACACAGGATCGATGGTTGTTCCAAGATCGGGGTACGAAACCGTGGCCGTGCTGCTGAGGGCCTTCCGGTTAAGATCCGAGGGGCTGACGGTCACATAGACATCGAAGGACTTATCCGCCGCCAGCCCGCCACTGTATCCACAGGTGACCGTTCTTCCATCAACCTGGTTGCAGGCTACAGCAGCCTGGCGGGGACCGTATGACCCAAGCGACACATCGGCATCGAAAACCTGAGTGACGACAATCAACCCGCTCACGCCCTGAGGGCCATTGTTCGTTACCGTGATCGCGTAGCTCATGCTCGCCGAAGAATTAAAGGCCTTGAGCGACGCACTAGCCCTGGTAGCGAAGCTCACCGCAATGTTCAAATCCGCGATCGAGGCCTTGGTGATACCAACTTCCACCGCGCCGATGTCACACGAGCCGCCCGGCACATCGGGCCGGACATACAGGCGCTGATCCACCCCAGGCTTGGGGCAGGCGTTAATGGGGATGGCGTTGATTGCCGGGCTGCCCGTATTCAGCATATACATCCACTGGGGAACCTTGCTAATACCCGAGAGGTAAGCGGGAAGCACAGCCCCTTCCCCAAAATCGGCGACCGCCACAAGCTGCGGACTGGTGCTGATCTTGTCATTCTTGGCCGCAACCAGCCCACAGGTATTGCCGCTGTCGATATTATAACCGTTCGATGTAGACGGAAAGGGCACTGTGGGGGCCTCAAGCAGGGCGGGGGCGAAATTCTGGGTAGCCGCCCTGCCGGCCAGGCAGTTACCCGCCAGGCTGGCACCACCCGCGATGATCGTGCTTTCAAAAATCGTGGCTTTGTTGTTCGAGTTGGCCCCCTGATCAATAAATACCTCGTTCCCCAGAACGTAGGAACCACCGGAGCCACCACCACCTGAACCTCCACCACCGAAGCCACCTCCGCCGAAACCACCCCCGAAGCCACCACCCCCACAAAAACCAATGCAATCGTCGGCGGTGGGGTCGACCGGACCACTACCTGCTTTGTTGTTGGCGAGAGTGACATGCAGCAGCCTCGCTTTCGCGCCATTGATCAGCCCGCCGCCCGCGCGGTTGGCGATGTTGTGGCTGATCGTGGAGTGTGCGACCAACATCTCGCCTATCCCCATATTCCGGATACCGCCACCATCGCCCAGGAGAGGACCGCCGAAGAAGCTGCCAAAGGAGCCGCTACTATTGCCAGTAAACCCGGCAGTATTCTTATAGATAGCGCTATAACTGATGCGCATCACACCCCAGTTGTCGATCCCACCGCCCCACTGTTCCGCAGCATTGGAAGATACAGTGCTGGTGATAATGTTGAACTCAGGCACGTTCATCCCAATTTGCAAATTAAGGATGCCGCCCCCCTCAATGGAGGTATTGCCGGTAACCAAGCTGTCCCTGAGCGTGACAATGCCGCCGTCATTGGCAATCCCCCCGCCCATTCCAAATATCTGCCTAGATGATTGATTGCTGCTGCCAGCAGGCCCGCGGTTGTTGCTGACGATGCTTTTGGTGATGACCAGCGTTCCTTCATTGAGTATGCCAGCCCCGTTCCTGTAGGTCGTATTGTTGTCCACAACAGTGCTGAGCATAGTCATGTCGCCGCCATTAAAGACACCTCCGCCGCCATTAAACCCCGGCTCATTCGAATCCCCGCTGTCCTGGGTGCTATTATCTTTGATCGTACAGGTGTTGATGGTCATCTTGGCGCCAAGGGCGTTGTAAATACCGCCACCCTGACCGCCCGACCTCGCGGTATCCGACCATACCGTCGCGTTCCCGGTTATCTGGCAATTTGAGAGTGTGACCCAGGCCGTTTGGTTGAAAATGCCGCCGCCATTCCCTTTGGCGCCGCTTACATAGCCTTTCTCTATCGACACATTGCTGATGGTGACGTTATTTTTCCCGATGAAGTGAAACACGCGATCAATACCCTGGGAAAAGCTTCCTCCCGCCGAGATGCGCGTGGATGCTGAGCTGACGCCCTGAATGGTCAAATCACCCCCGCCGGTGACGTCCAGATCGCCACTGCGGGCACTGTCTTCGCCCCTACCGCTAATAGTGAGCGTATAGGTTGCCCCTAGTAGCGTGATGGTGTCCGCCCCCGGCAACGCATTAGCCTCCATGATCGCGGCACGCAGGGTACAGGTAGTGCCTGTCAAGGTGGTTGCACACCTGCCGTCACCGGGACTGGCATCGACCGCATCTGCCGTGCTGTTGACGGGGAAAGTAAGGGCGTGCAATGGAGAATTGATCAATAAGCCTGCCGCCAGGGAAGCAAGAAGGGCAAACCGCAGGTGCTGCGCCTTACGGGAAGAGGCGGAACATGCACCAGCCTCTCTACTTTTCTTTATTAGCATATAACCACCCACTCACCAGTGCCGGGAAGGCCGCCTATCCCTTGCAGCAAATACCAGGTTGGCATAATACATGCCATAGGTCTGGCTCTTTTTTTGCTTGTATCGCGGATACCCTTATATCAAACAGTCCGGCACGGAGTCAAGGCTAAAACAAGCAAGTCGTTGATAATTCTACAGTTCCTTGGCGATCAAACCGCCCCTCTCAAGGAACAAAACAATGCGCTTTGGCTTTCTGGAAATGGATTTTTAGCGGGACATTCATAAAAAAACCGCTGACCCTGCGTTTTTCAGGATCAGCGGTGTGTTTTTGCAGCATCAAGCCTTGAAACTAAGCCTTAATCAAGCCGTACCTGGTCAGCGACCACTTCACCGCGAACCACGCCACGCCGAAGATGGCGATGGTCACACCGATACCAAACGCGGAGGTCATCGGCATGGTGTAGTACTGGGGATCGACCGATCCCGCAATCCAGGTATAGCGCTCAATCCAAGTGCCGAGCCAGATGGATGTCGCCACCATTACGATCACATACGGATTGTGGCGGTTTGGCGTGATCGCCAGCGTAGTGAACGGAATGATGAACTTCATGGTCAGGAATGTCCACCACAGCGGACCAAAGCCCTGGTACATCATGTTCCTGTAGCGCGTCACGTCGTCAGGCAGACGCCCGTACCACATGATCAGATACTGGGTGAAGTACAGGTAAGTGAACAGGATGGTAAAGGCGAGCATGAACTGCGCCATATAATTGAATATATGGGGCTCGAACGGCTTGGTTAATTTATCAGACCGATACAGGAAAAACAGAAAGATCGTGAAGAAGGCCAGGAAGCCATGGAAATTGCTCACGAAATGATAGGCGCCATAACTGGCGCTGTGCCAGCCGGGCAACATGGTCATTTCAAAGTCCCAGGCCACCATCGTTCCATAAAGGAAATAGGCAACCGGAATCAGCAAAGCAATATTGCGGAAGCGCCGACGGACTGCGTAGGACTCGTCAATCTCGCTCAGGTGCTGATACTTGATGAACAGGCCGTACAAGCCCGCCACGATCAGGAAACCGATGATTTGCCGGCTCACTAGGAAGGTGTAGTCATGCCAGCCCGGCAGGTGTTGGCCTTCATCATGGGCATGGGCCAGCCACTGGAAAGTCGACTCACCGTTTGCCAAAAGCACCAGCAACAACACAAATGCGATGGGGAACAGCACTGCCAATGCACAAGCCAGCTTGCGCACCTGAAAGCGCCACTTGCCATTGACCAGGTGAAGGACAGCAGAAAATGTCACGCCACCCAGCGCAAGATACAGAATAATTAAAAAGTCTACGGTCAATACTGACCAGCTACCAAAGTTTTCCATTTTGCCCCTCTGGTGTTCGTATTTCTATTGCGTTTTATTTAGCGGATACAGTTTTCGCAGGCTCGGCCTGTGCGTCCTGAACCATTTTATGGCGAACATAGTTCACCACATGCCAGCGTTCTTCCACAGACAGGTCGTTGGAGCCACGCCCATCTTCACGCGCGCTTGGCTTACCATAGGCCGGCATAATCGCGCTGCCGAAAGTAATGGTGCCGAATATCCATCCTTCGGTCAGATTCTTCTGGGCATAATCATCGGCCAGGTTGATGGCACCGATTTTCGCAGTAATCGGAGAATCCGCCTGCCCGGTAAGACCATGACATGCCGCACAATAAATCCTGAACAGCACCTTGCCCTTCTTCAAGGATTCCTCGGATACCGGGATAGGATTTACCAGATCCTTCGCCTCATCCCGATTGGCAACCGTGGTTGCGATCCCCTGCGTCGGAACCGAGCGCTTGGGGAAAGGCGCCATCGGCCCCTCCTGAGGCTTGATGTTGGGCTGATTCATCATGTCCTGCGACCAAGGCCAGGCAAACGCCGCCGTGGGCACCAACATCGCAGCTAATAGCGGACCAACAAACCTCATTTGATCACCTCTTCCCGGATTTCAAGTACTTTATGCTGCCTGAACAGCGCCTTCATGGGTTCAAACGTATCCTCGTCCAGCTCCATGATGATACCGATTTGATCCACAGCAATTTTTTCGCTGTACAACTTTTCCTTTTTCCCAAACAACAGGCCGGACAGAACCAGGAAGCTGATTACAGTAAAAATGACGCCAAATAAAATCAGCATTTCATAGGTGAGCACGATATTGGATGGCAACGGCACTACCGGCTTACCGCCCTGAGGCTGCACCAGGAAGTTGGCCTGCGCCGACGCCAGGAACAGGAATCCGAAAGTTATGCCGAATATCGCGCCGGCAAGCGTGAATTTCGGCACATGCGCCGGGCGCTCACCCAGCACCTCCTCAATCTCCGGGTGTTCGATGGGGGACATCAATCTGACATCATCGACGGACACGCCAGGAACCTTGTACTGCCGGATGTCGGCAATGGCGGCAAAGGCCTCCTCGAAATCAGAGAACAAACCCAAGATACGATATTTCTTTTTCATGATTACGCCCCTTCTACACTGGGTCTGCCAGTGGCTTGCTGCATGTCATCCGTCCGCCGATGGAACTTCTCAGCCACTTCGGCATGCGCTTCCCGTCTGCGATGGAACACCATTTCCTTGACCTCGTACATGGAAACGCACGGGAATACTTTCACAAAGATAAGGAACAGCAATCCGAACCAGCCGAAACTACCGAACACAATGGCCCATTGGACGATGCTTGGCCACAGGAAATTCCAGGCCTCTGGAGCATAGGCATGTGATAGCGTCGGGCCGACGATCATCCAGCGTTCCAGCCACATGCCTACGTTGAGCAGGATGGATACCACCATCATGGTCGCCATGTGACGGCGCAGCTTCTCAAAGGCCAATGCGAATGGCAGTACCGAGCCAAAGAACATCATGGCCCAGAAGTAGGGGGCGAATGGACCGACAAACTTGGAGATCAACACCTCCTTGGCAACGGGATCATGCCCGTACCACGTCGCACCAAACTCAACCAGGTTCAGGTAAGTCCATACCATGGCGATGGCAAAGGTCAGCTTGCAGGTCTTCTCCATCAGCGCGACCGTCATGTACTCCTCCAGCCTGAAGAAGTACCGCAGGAGAATAAACAGCGTGATGATAGCCGCACATCCAGAGTACAGCGCGCCCGCCACAAAGTAGGGAGGGAAGCTGGTCACATGCCAGCCCGGCATGATCGACATAGCAAAGTCGGAAGACACGATAGAGTGCACCGAAACCGCCAAAGGAATCAGGAAGCAGGCCATCAGCATGTAAGTCTTGCGGAAGTGGCGCCACTGCCGGTCCGTACCCTGCCAACCCAGCGAGAGCACTGTGTAGAGCTTCTTGCGCCAGCCGGTAACGTTATCGCGGCAGATCGCCAGATCGGGGATCATACCGATAAAGAGGAACAGTGCCGATGAGGTAAGGTAGGTGGTGATTGCAAAGGCGTCCCACACCAGAGGCGACCGGAAGTTCGGCCAGATGCCGCGGTCGGTGACATACGGAATGACCCAGTACAGGTTCCACATGCGCCCCAGGTGGATCATGGGGAAAAAGCCCGCCGTCATCAGCGAGAATGTTGTCATCGCCTCTGCAAAGCGATAGATCGGCTTACGCCAGTCGGCATGGATAATATGCAAAATCGCCGACAACAGGGTTCCCGAGTGGCTCATGCCGATCCAGAAAATGAAGGTTGCGATATACAACCCCCACATGTGCGGACGGTTAAGATCCGCCACGCCCAGACCATTCTGATATTGATAAACCTCCGCCGTCACCGCGCATGCCAGCATGGCCACGCAAACGGCGACGGCGACCCAATAGGCCTTACGCGGATTCTGCAGGCTTTGCAGAATATCCGTGTTGATCTGCGCCCACTTTATCTCTTCGTTAATATCTTTTTCGTTTACGTATTTCATGCCGTCTTTTCCACCGACCTGATCTGTTGAGTTGTCATTGATAATTCCAGGATTGACTCACAAACAACCACGCGAACCCCACCCTTAAACTTCGCGCACCCGCTCCAGGTACAACACACTGGGATCGGTGTTCAAGCCTTCCAGAATACGGTAACCGCGAAGCTCCTTGTTTTGTTTGCTCTGCTTGGTCTTGCCACGCTCCACCTGATGATAGCTCCACAATTTGCTCACCTGACTCTCAGGATTTTGCATATCGCCAAACACCAACGCCCCGGTGGGGCACGTCTGGACACAGGCGGTAGCAAACTCCCCATCCATCACCTTGCGGTTTTCCATTTTGGCCATATCCTTCGCCACACGGATGCGCTGGACGCAGAAGGTGCATTTTTCCATCACACCCTTGTCGCGCACGCTGAGGTCAGGATTGAGCTGCATGTGCAGCGGCTCCGGCCAGGCGTCTTCATAGTAAGACCAGAAATTGAAATAGCGCAACCGGTAGGGACAGTTGTTGGAGCAATAACGTGACCCGATACAGCGGTTATACACCTGGGCATTCAGGCCGTCCGGCGTATGGTATGTTGCAGCCACCGGACAGACCGGCTCGCAGGTGGCGGCATGGCACTGCTGGCACATCATCGGCAAGAAGCTGGCGCCGAAATCCTGGAACTCGCTTTTGGTTCCGTCAAACCCGACGCGTTCCTCAAAGCTCTGACCACCCTGCTCAAGCAAGCCCGGGAGATAACTACTCGGCATGGATGGCTTGAGATCCGTCTTCTTCGCAGGAGGATTGCCCTCAATCCAGACATCGACATTCGCGGTAGGAATTGCCTTGTACGGCTCAATATCGGGCTCATCCCAATAACGCTCAATGCGCAACCAGTTCATGGCTTGGTTTTTACCGCAACGCTTCTCACCCACCACAGGCAGGTTGTTTTCGGCATAACAGGCCACCGAACAGGCATTGCAGCCTATGCATTTATTCAGATCAACAACCATACCCCACTGGTGCTCGTACTCATGGAAGCCACCCTCTTCGGCGCCTTTCCGGTACCTGGACCAGTTGGTCAAAATATTATCAAGTGACATTCTTTGTCCCCTCTGTGCGGTCAAACACGCTTGCAGTAACAGTACCCACCATCTTGCGCCCAAGCTGAGTCTCGTTGCCCATCAGCTTCACCAGCACTTCGCGCCGGCCTGACTGGGCGACTGTCACACGGGTGCCATACAAGGCCAGCTCGCCGGTTTTCGCATCAATAACCGGAGCAAGAATCTTGAGTGGATTGACGCCACGCCCCTTGGCATACCTGCCATATTCCTCATGCCCCTGCCCCATCGGCACTGCGATGACCTGCGGGTGTATACCCTTATAGACATACACCTGCGCCTCGACAGCGCCCTGCGCAGAGGTCACTTTGACAAAGTCACCTTCTTTTACGCCCAGTTTGGCAGCCGTCGCGGGATGCATTTCCACCCAGGAGGTCCACACCACCTTGCTGATTTGGTCGGGGGCTTCCTGAAGCCAGGGCAGGTTGGCATGACGGCCATCCCACAAGCCAAGCCGGGCAGACGGCACCAGATAGTAGTCCTGCGCATCCCCCTTAAACTCGGGAAAGCTGATCTCAACCATCTTGGGATTAAGGGAACCCGCAACAGTGCCTACATTCACAACACCTTTCTGCAGACTCTTGCCCCAGAAATCCTCAGCACTGACCGCATCGCCCTTCACAGAAGCGGGTAACGCAGCGAATGCATTTTTCAGATAACCGTAATAATCCGCAAATGGCTCATATTCCTTGACCTGGCGCGCCTTCAGCAAGGCCAGCAGCAGATCGCCAAAACCCTTGGTATCGGGATACAAGCGCTCCATCAGCGGCTGCTGAATGCTGATCGACTTTTGTTCTGGCTGGTAAAGCCCCATGTGTGTGCCCCAGTCTTCATGGGCGGACAGAATGGGCAACACCAGATCGGCGCTCATGGCGGTTTCATCGGGATGTACGGCGAAGACCACCTTGAATGGGATATTTTTCAGCTTGTCAGCCAGCCCCAGCGCAGCGGGGGCGGTGTAGACGGGGTTCGCGCCATGGAAAAACACCACATCCAGCGCTTTCTTGTCAGCAGCATCGGCCAAAGCCAGGAGATCACGGGTACCGCCTGCCTTGGCCTCCATCTGCGGGAAAGCGGACGACCCGGAGGGCAGTATAGTCTTGCCGACATTGCCGAGCACCATGTTAAGCAACATGATCGCGGCAGCCGACTGGTAACCATGGGCATGGCCTTCGACTGAGGCGCCCGCCAGAACCAGGCTGGGAGAACGCTCTTTCAGCAACTTGGCAATCCGCATTATGCGATCGCCTGTTACTCCTGTGATTCCGGCAACCTTTTCAACATTGTAGCCTGTAATCAGCGTCCGGATATTTTCAGGAAGGCCCGCGACCCTGACCTCATCCCCGGCCAAGGCCTGGTTGGCGATACCCAGCGCAAGCACTCCCTCGGTACCGGGACGAACCGCCACCCACAGATCGGCACTGCCGCCCGTGAGAGTCATCTTGGGCTCGACCTGGACCAGCACACCACGCGGGGAACCCGTGCGGAACTTGGCATATTCACCGGCAAAATGCACCGGCGAGGCCCCCGCCCCCACCAGATCAGCACCGAATGACAAAATCATCTTTGCCGCAGGAAGATCATAGCGCGGCATGGCCTCGCCAAGCATATCCTGATTGACGGCACGCACTACGGCGTTATTAATGGTCTCGTGGATAAAATGATTTTTCGAACCCATTGCGGCAAGGTGGGCGGACAGCAACACCGATTGATGGCCGCTTACCGTTCCGGTAAACCAGGCAAAGCGATCGCCCGCCAAACCAGACGAGGATCCTGTTTTCTGCTCCAACAGCGCCAACGCTTCTTCCCAGGACACCTCGGCCAGCGCGCCACCTTTGCGCAGCATAGGCTTCTTCAGGCGGTCAGGGTTGTAATGCCCCTGCACACCGGCCTGTCCCATCTGGCATAGCTTGCCTTTGTTTATTGGTGATTCAGGATTGCCTTCCATCTTGAGCACGCGCCCTTCGCGCACACGCCCATGGACACCGCAACCCGCTGGACATTGCTGACACGTTGACGCAAACCAGACGCCAACGCCAGGAATAACATACTCTTCGGGCTGAAGGTAAGCGACCACCTCCTCCTTACCCTCCTCAAGGGTAACTGTTGTCGGCCTATCACAGCCGGCAACGGCTACACCCACACCGCTCCAACCCAGGATCTTCAGAAAGTCTCTGCGGTTGATATCGTTACCACTCATAGCAAATCACCCACCTCAACGTGCAATTCAAAACGCTGCGCACACGAACTCCAAGCGCACCCTGTTCAATTTAGTTATTACTTGTGACACTTCCAGCAGTCGAACGGCCCTTTATTTGCCTCGTGACAACGGGCACAGAACCCCATATTCAGAGGCTTAACCTTGTGCGCAACCGTCATCTTCTTGACCTCACCATGACAGAAGGCGCACACCTCAGAAACATTGTCGACAGACATGCCTTCATTGTCGAACACAAACCTCTTCAGGTGTTTTTCATGGGTGAAGTGCACATAATCAGGGACGTCATGCACTTTTTTCCAGCGCGGTGGCTCTTTCTTCTCCCAGTATTCCGTGAGCTTTTTGATACGCGGCTTGTCGGTGGCAATCACGAGATGGCAACCCATGCACTTGCTGGTTGGTGGAATACCAGCCACCTTGCTGCGACGCGCATAGGTGTGGCAATACATGCAGTTGATCTTGTTGACATCAACATGGATGTTATGGGGAAACTCGATCGGTTGCTCGACGTTTTTACCCTCATGCTCACCTTTCGGCGGAACCGCGTTTGGCACACTGGTACCGCCATCCGCCCACGCGGAAGATATCGCAAGAAAAAATCCCAGCACCATGGCGGCAAGCACCATCAGAAAATAGCGTGAACCACGGTAATGCGGCACAGCCACCCCCGAAGAACCCACCGGCCCAGATAAAAAAAGATAACCGTGCGACATCTCAACCCTCGATGTTTATATAAATTACCACGGGATTTCAGCATTACCGAAAGGAGCGCCCACCATCAGGCGGACACCACGCAATGCGAGGCAAATACCCCTCCCAAACAGAATGCGGCGCACCCGCGCCCACTAAAGGAACGGGGAACGCCCGTGCGCCACCATTAAAACTCAAAGGCAACGCACTACGCTAACCGAGACCAAGGAAGGAAGGGAATACTTAAACGACAGGACACACTAAGCCGTACCCACCCCTAATCCTTTAATTCCCGACCAATACGCGCTCCCACCAATTTCCGTATTTATTTTGTTAGTATTAGGTGCAAAAGGCTAATGATAATAGGCAATTAAATTTGTATTTGTTATCTTTGACCGCCCCTACGCTTCGAATCCTAGAACAACTTTATAGAGCGTGTCAATGCCAAAATATCGGGTTTTTTCAGGTGCCTCACAGATAATACAAAAAAACACAGGGAACAACCCCTCGGAACATACCAAAAAGTTATACGCCATGAGGCTGGCACCATTGGTAAATTACCGGTAAAAACTAAAAATAGCAAAATAATCCCCGTTTCATATTGTTTTTAAAATTTTATCCCAAAAAAAGAAGTCTCACCCCCAATAAAACAGTGCGGCAGTCTGCAACAATATTTTAATCGCGAAAGAAGCGCCCACCTTCCTGCCGATAATTTAGTAGACTACAGCAAATTTCAGGATCATCACCTCCCTGGAGGATGTCAATATCATGTCGACACGCAAAATACTCATATTTCTCGCTGAAGCAACCGTCATTGGACTGGCCGTTGCGTTTGTTGTGATGTTTTTCTTCCGTCCCAACACCCTGGAACGACGCCCCGTTGTCGAATTCAAGGAAAGCGCTGCGCCCGCGAACCCCACCCCGGCTCCCCGGGGAACAGCACAAGACATGTCCGGCCCGGTGTCATATGCGCGCGCGGTGGAGCTTGCTGCGCCGTCGGTGGTGAATATTTTCACGGCTAAGGTCGTCACCCAGCGCTCCCACCCGCTCTTTAACGACCCCGCTTTCCGCCGTTTTTTCGGCGATAATCTGCCTGCGCCCGGCAAGCGTCAGGAGAACAGCCTGGGATCGGGCGTAATCGTTAGCTCACAAGGTTACATTCTGACCAACAACCATGTGGTCGAAGGCGCCGACGAAATCAAGGTTGGTTTGCATGACGGACGCAGCGTGGGGGCAACAATCGTTGGCACCGACCCGGAAACTGATCTTGCGGTATTGAAGGTCGCGATCGACAACCTCCCCAGCATCACCATCAGCCAGTCTGACGCGCCGCGTGTTGGCGATGTCGCGCTGGCCATCGGCAATCCCTTCGGCGTTGGCCAGACGGTGACGATGGGCATAGTCAGCGCCACGGGCCGCAGTGAACTTGGCATCAATACCTTTGAGAACTTCATCCAGACAGACGCCGCCATCAACCCCGGCAACTCTGGCGGAGCGTTGGTCAACGCCTACGGCCAATTGATTGGGATCAATACAGCGATCTTTTCGCGTTCGGGGGGGTCGGAGGGTATTGGTTTCGCGATCCCGGTCAGCATCGCCAAGAATGTTATGGAGCAGATCGTGGAGCGCGGCCATACAGTGCGCGGCTGGCTCGGCATTGAAGCCCAGGACCTCACCCCGGAACTGGCCGAATCCTTCGGCGCGAAAAATGTGAGCGGGGTGGTGGTTGCTGGGGTATTGCCCAACAGCCCGGCTAGCAAGGGCGGGCTAAAGTCCGGCGACATCATAACCCAGGTCAACGATCAAAACGTAACCACGGCCAAGGATCTGGTGAACACCATCGCCAAAATCACGCCTGGCACGGAGACGCGCTTACGGGGGCTGCGCAACGGCAAGGAAATCACCTTCACTGCCCGCGTGGGCGAACGCCCTCAGCCCCAGGCGCAAAAGCAACCTGAATAGCCCAGGGTTAAACGGCGCAAGCACCCCGCGCCTCCAAAGCAGGGGCGGCTGCCGATGAGGGATAAGCTTACTCAAAGGGTACAAATGGATCAGCATGTTTCGGGTATGGCCATGCCAAGAATGCTCGCTAGAATGGGGGCAAGCGCATATACATTGTCACAAAAATATGATTTTAGAACGGTAGCGATCATTCCATGCGGCTTTGCGGCGCTTTTTAGCGAGGCTCACTGAAGAAGACTCACGTTCAAACAAATTCATGCAAAGGTGGCGAATGCTGGTCATAATCGCCGGGGCATTTCCTTTGCGAATACGGCTTGCATCATCGCCAAGAACGACATCCAATCGGAAGTAGCAGGGGATGCTCGACGCCCCATGACCGCGCACTGCGTGCGCAAAGGACTTTGCCTGTGTGGGGATTGGGTTGATGAAGGAACGCCGCTCAACGCTCCGCACATCGCCTTGCAAACATTCCCGCTCCACCCTGCCGATGCTGCGTAAGCCTTTCCAGTTACGGGTATCAGCAAGTGTACCCAGGTTCTCGGTAATCCAATAGCGGCGTATCTCAAATCGGCCATGGTCTTTATCCAGCTCTTCTTCGTAATCGTGCGCCACCCCCGCAAAGTGATGGGCCTGAGCCACTGTGAAAAAGTCTTCAACCGCCTCGCTACATGAGTGGAAAGAGATCGCGGAGCAATTGAACCCTATCCACGTGTGGCGACAGTTATTCCAGTACCTTGCCATTGCCGTGACGGCGGGTAACTGGCTTGGGCCGCCTCAAAATACGCGGTTATTAACCAATGGGGATGGGTAATCGCGGATTTAGGCTCAAGCGCCAAGGATGGCACAGCGCCACCGCTGCTGGCGATACAACACGGCCAGCTGGAAGTGGCGCGTCAGTTGATCCAGCGCGGCGCCCGCGTCAATGATGGCGACAGGCATGGACGTAATGCCCTGTGGTATGCCAGCAGTGATGGCGGCCAGGAGGCGGTACGGCTGCTGCTGGACGCCAAAGCCGAGCCTGATGTTAAGGATGAAGACGGCTATACCCCCTTGCTGCGCGCAGTAAAACAAGGGTGCGATGCCGTGGCGATCTCCTGCTGCAACACGGCGCCAGCAGCCGGATGCAGAGCAACGATGGCAGCACACCTCTGATGCTGGCGGCTGGCCGCGGACAGATTAATCTCGCACGACGGCTGCTCAGTGCCCGGGCCGAACTCGATCAGCGCAACAATACCGGCGACACGGCGTTGATCCTCGCCGTCCGGGGCGGTTATGTTGACGTAGTGAAACTGCTACTCGACGCCGGCGCCGATGCTGGAGTACGCAACAATCGCCACGAACACGCGCGCGGTTTGGCCGAGGCGGCGAAACGTAGCGATATTGTGCGTATGATAGATAATCAGGCGGGGGAAAAAGCGGTTTTTCGGATTGTTCTGATGGATTGATCTTATCATACAAAACGGCAACCTGCTGCAGAGCACACAAAAATGGCTGGGGGACTAGGATTCGAACCTAGGTTGACGGAGTCAGAGTCCGCCGTCCTACCGCTAGACGATCCCCCAATTGCAACAGGAGAAAACTTGCACCACAGGTAATGCCGTAAAGGGGATTTACGGTAATTACCGGTGCGAGGAAAACCACACCACTCTCACCCGCCCCTCTGCCGCTTGCAAGACAGAGGAATGGGTGAAAGCGTGCCGGATTAATATTAGCGCTTGGAGAACTGCGGACGCTTACGGGCTTTGCGCAGACCAACCTTTTTACGCTCGACCTCACGCGCATCACGGGTAAGGAAGCCGCCCTTGCGCAGAGTGGAACGCAGGCTTTCATCAAAACCCAGCAGGGCGCGGGCGATGCCATGGCTGATGGCGCCGGCCTGACCGGTGTTGCCGCCGCCGGAGACGGTGACGTTGACATCGACGGCGTCGACGAGCTTGGCGCTCTCTAGCGGCTGACGCACCAGCATACGCGCGGTTTCACGGCCAAAGTAGTCTTCGATCGTGCGGCTGTTGATGGTGATCTTGCCGGTGCCAGACCGGACGTAAACCCGCGCCGCGGAGCTTTTGCGGCGACCTGTTCCATAATGCTGCGTTTGTGCCATATGCAATTCCTGCTAAAAGTAACTATCAGATATCCAAAGGCTTAGGCTGCTGCGCGGCGTGCTGATGCTCGGCGCCCCCATAAACCTTGAGCTTGCGGTACATGGCGCGGCCCAGGGGATTCTTGGGCAGCATGCCCTTGACGGCGGTCTCGATGACACGCTCCGGCGCTTTGGCCATCAGCTTGCCGAGGGAGATGGTCTTCAGGTTGCCGATGAAGCCAGTGTGCTTGTGATACATCTTATCGGCGAGCTTGTTGCCGGTGACGTGCAGCTTGGCGGCGTTCACCACCACAATGTAGTCGCCGGTGTCGACATGCGGCGTGTACTCGGGCTTGTGCTTGCCACGCAGGCGGCGCGCGATTTCGGTGGCAAGACGGCCCAAGGTCTTGCCGGAGGCGTCCACCACATACCAGTCGCGCCGGACGGTCGTTGGGTTTGCGCTAAAGGTTTTCATTCTGCTTCGCTCCAAAAAACTGCGTAAAGGGCGAGAATGGTACATGAGAGGGAGAAAAGATACAAGGGCAATTTAGCGATTCCACACAGACCGGGCTTCACCGCAACAGCAATTTCACGACATCAGCCTGCGCCGCAGCAACACCGTGGCAAGCCAGTATGCGGCGCCCGCGTAGAGCAGCGGCACCAGCAGGTGCAACGCCGGGGCAGGGGGCGCCTGCCCGGTCATCAGGGGGCGCACAATCTCCACCGCATGGGATAACGGCAGCAGCTGCGCGCCTATTTGCACCGCCTGCGGCACGCCCTCCAGCGGAAAAAATACACCGCTCACCAGAAACAGGGGGGTGATGACCAGCGTGAAATAGTAGATAAAAAAATCATAGCTCTTGGCCAGCGCGGTGATGACCAGCGCCATGGCGCCGAAGCACAGGCCAGTGACAAATACCACCGGCAGCACCCACAGCGCCCCCCAGCCATGCACCGCCCCCAGCGCCGCCGCCACGATCAGGATCGGGATTGCACTGATGAGGCTCTTGGTGGCCGTCCAGATGATTTCACCAAGCACGATGTCGTCAATGTCGAGCGGGGCGGCCAGCATGCCGCCCCAGGTATTTTGCACGGCCATGCGGGTGTAAGCGGAATAGAGTCCCTCGAAGGTGGCGGTGTTCATGGCGCTGGCGCAGATGATGCCGGAAGCGAGAAATACGATGTAGGGCAACCCCTTTACCTCGCCAACGAAACCGCCCAGGCCATAGCCCAGCGCGAGCAGATACAACAGCGGCTCGCCGAAGTTGCCGATCAAGGCGGGGCCGGAGAGCTTGCGCCAGACGCGCAGATTGCGGCGCCACACGGGGAGCCAGCGCACGCTGATAACCGGCAAGGAGAAATTCATCCTTCGCGCAACTCCTTGCCAGTCAGCTTGATGAATACATCCTCCAGATTGGCACGGCGGTGCATGAAGTGCAGCTCAGGCCGCCGGCTGAGGGCATCCAGCAAGGGACGCTCATCATTGACGTAGCAAAATACTGTCTCACCGGAGCGCTCGCCACGCTGTACCAAGGGGCGGCCTATAGTGTCATACCACTCTTCCACGCCGCCGCCATGGATTTCCACCACATGCGGCTCGATATGCCGCCTGACGAGCTCGGCAGGGCTGCCGGTAACCAGGACATGGCCGTTATCAATGATCATCAGGCGGTCGCACAGACGCTCCGCCTCTTCCATGTAATGCGTGGTGAGAATCAGAGTCTTACCCTGCCCAAGCAAGGCGCGCAGGCGCTGCCAGATGAGCTGGCGGGCCTGCGGATCGAGGCCGGTGGTCGGCTCGTCGAGAATCAGCAGCTCAGGGTCGTTGATGAGCGCCCGTGCCAGGGTGAGGCGCCGCTTCATACCACCGGACAGAGTCCCGATGCTCACGCCGGCCTTGGCCTCCAGCGCGGCAAAGTCGAGCAAACCGGCGATGCGCCTGTCAAGCTCGGGGCCGCGCAAGCCAAAGTAGCTGGCGTAGGTGATGAGATTTTCCAATACAGTGAAATCGGGATCGAGATTATCCTGCTGCGGCACTACGCCGAGCCGCTCGCGCATCCTGCGCGCCTGTTGCGGTATAGGATAACCCAGCACATCAAGACTACCTGCGCTGGGCGGCGTGGCACCCATCAGCATACGCAAGGTGGTGGTCTTGCCTGCGCCGTTAGGTCCAAGCAGTCCGAAGCACTCACCGCGATGAACTTCGATGTCGATGCCATTGACGACAGGTTGCGCGCCATAATATTTGGTCAGGCCACGCGCCTCTACGACCAGGTCTGATGCCATTCTAGATTTTCAAGCGCTCAACCACACGGCCATGACGCAGATGCTCTTCGATAATCTCGTCGATGTCGGCCTGATCCACGTAGGTGTACCACACGCCTTCCGGGTAGACGACCATCACCGGCCCCTCGGAGCAGCGGTCCAGACAACCGGCGTTGTTGATGCGCACCGCGCCCTTGCCATTAAGGCCCAGCTCCTTGACGCGCGCCTTGGCATGATCGCGCATGGCCTGAGCATCGAAATCCTGGCAGCAGGCACTGCCGTCTTCGCGTTTGTTGGTGCAGAAAAAGACATGGTGACGGTAATATGACATGGCCTTGTGTTTCACGTTGTATGTGGTTTACCCACGGATGTTGCTGATAAGCCCTTTTTCAGAGGCGCTCTATAGAAATTCAAATTCAAAACTGATCGCGTTTTGACCGGGATCGACGAGTTCCAGCACCACTTCAACAGGCTTTTGCGGCGCCATACCCTCTTTGAGATTTATGGTTTTTGCTAGATATTCGGCCGGCTGAAAACGGCGCACCGCCACAATCTGACCGGCAACATTGGAGAGGCTCAATTGCAGCACCGGATAAGGCTGCGGAAAGGGGGCATTGTTGATCAGCGCCGCCTTCACCAGGAGCGCATTCGCCACGTCCGGATGGCTGCGCAGCTCGCGGTTCACCAGGCTGATGCGCTTGACATCGCGCATCAGGGGGATTTCGCAACCCATCACCCCGCACATCGCCTCCAGACTTGGCCGTAGCTCGGGATACCGGGCGAGATCGTCGCGGGTGAAATAGGCATACTGCGCCACCAGCAGAATGATCAGGAACAGATTTACCGCCGTCCAGGCCAGCGTGCCTGCCCAGCCGTGCCGGACGGCCTCCGGCTTCACGGCATGCTCATACATGTTAATGGTTGGCGCGTTGACGATATCAAAAGCCTCTTCGGCGGGCAACGGAACGCTTGCCCTGCTTACTATTGGCTCAGCTGGAATTGTGCCACCAACAGGGGTAAGCGGTATTCCGGTCACGGACACGAACCCCTCCGCCTGATCAGCGAGGCTGCCCAGCGCATCGAATGCACCGCGACACTGCCCGCACCGCACCCACCCTTGCGCGGCGGAAAGTTGGGGAGCGGTTACCCTGAAGATGGTGCTACAGTGGGGGCAGCGTGCGTACATGGCGGCGGCATCCTTTCATCCTAAGTCCGCCGGATTCTTATACCCGACAGCCGTACCCACTCTTCCCGCTCAACCCTCGGGGCCATCTCAAACCAGGGCTGGTAATGCCCAGCCACGTCATCCGACTGGCTATCGAGGATGCCAGACAAAACAATGCTCCCGCCAGGTCGCACCAGCTCTGCGAAGAGAGGTGCAAGGTCAATCAGGGGTTTGGCCAGGATGTTGGCGATGAGTAGGTCAACCGGCTCTCCGGGCAAGTTCGCGACCAAATCCTTGGGGAGCACCGTCGTGATGGCTGCGCCAACTGCATTCTTTTCGGCATTGAGCGTGGTGGCCAGCAGCGCCTGGGGATCATAATCGACCGCCCACACCCGGCGCGCCCCAAGCTTTGCAGCAGCAACAGCGAGGATGCCCGAGCCGCACCCGTAGTCGATAACATCCTGGCCCGCAATATCGTGCTGATCCAGCCATTCCAGACACAGCGCGGTAGTAGGATGCGTGCCGGTACCAAATGCCAGCCCCGGATCGAGCAGCACGTTCACTGCGCCGGGTTCGGGTGGCGAACGCCAGCTTGGACAGATCCACAACCGCTCACCAAACCGCATCGGGTGAAAATTATCCATCCATTCGCGTTCCCAGTCCTTGTCTTCCAGGGGGGAGACGCGGTGTGCGGGCGGCTCGTCCTGGCCCAGCGCGGTGCGCAAGAACTCAAGCACGGCATCAAGATCGACATCCGCCTCGAACAGGCCGGTCACGCTGGTTTGCGTCCATAACGGCGTGACTCCCGGCGGCGGTTCGTAGAGCGGTTGATCCGCGCCATCCTGCAGGGTTACCGCGCTGGCGCCTGCTTCGCTCAGCAGATCAGCGAGGTGCTGGGCGGTGCCGGGGGTGGCATTGAGCCTAAGTTGCAGCCAGGGCATGTCAAAAACAGCGGCAAGACGCGAAGGAAAAGAGATTTGCACCTGCTTGTATCTGCATTTACAGCCCCAGCTTCTTTTCCAGGTAATGGATATTCGTACCGCCTGCAATAAAGGCCGCATCCTTGAGGATGTCGCGGTGTAGCGGGATGTTGGTGTTAATGCCTTCCACAATGATCTCGCTGAGCGCGGTGCGCATGCGCGCCAGGGCGGATTCGCGGGTATCGCCATGCGCGATCAGCTTGCCGATCATCGAATCATAGTTGGGCGGCACCTTGTAGCCGGAATAGATGTGCGAATCGACACGCACGCCAGGGCCACCCGGGGCATGGTAGCGGGTGATCATGCCTGGCGATGGCATGAAGGTGGCCGGGTCTTCGGCATTGATGCGGCACTCTATGGCGTGGCCGCGCAAGATGATGTCTTTTTGCTGAGAAGACAACGGCTCACCAGAAGCGATGCGCAACTGTTCCTTGACGATATCCACGCCAGTGACCATTTCCGTGATCGGGTGCTCCACCTGGACGCGAGTATTCATCTCGATGAAGTAAAAGCGTTCATCTTCATACAGAAACTCGAACGTACCCGCGCCGCGATAACCGATTTTCTTGCAGGCCTTGACACAGATCTCGCCCATGTTCTTGCGCAGCTTTTCGGAAAGGCCGGGCGCCGGCGACTCTTCGATCACCTTCTGATGGCGGCGTTGCGTGGAGCAATCGCGCTCACCAAGATGAATCACGTTACCATGCTGGTCAGCCAGCACCTGAAACTCGATATGGCGCGGGTTTTCCAGGAATTTCTCCATGTACACAGTGGCATTGCCGAAAGCGTTGGCGGCCTCGGTTCGCGTCAGGGAGATGGCCTGCAACAGCGCGGCCTCGCTATGCACCACGCGCATCCCGCGCCCGCCGCCGCCGCCTGCGGCCTTGATGATGACGGGATAACCGATGTCACGCGCCATCGCGCGGATCTCCTGCTCATCATCTTCCAGCGGCCCTCCTGAGCCTGGCACGCACGGCACACCGGATTTCTTCATGGCGGTGATAGCGGAGATCTTGTCGCCCATCAGGCGTATCGTCTCGGGCCGCGGCCCGATGAAGATAAAACCGCTCTGTTCCACGCGTTCGGCAAAGTCGGCGTTTTCGGAGAGAAAACCATAACCGGGGTGAATGGCCACCGCATCAGTGACCTCTGCGGCACTGATCAGCGCAGGAATGTTCAGGTAGCTCTGGGCGGCGGGTGCCGGACCTATGCACACCGATTCGTCGGCCAGCAGCACATGCTTCAGGTCACGATCCGCCGAGGAATGCACCGCCACGGTTTTAATGCCCAGTTCACGGCACGCGCGCAAAATGCGCAAGGCGATTTCACCGCGATTGGCAATAACGATTTTTTCAAGCATTCATCAGGCTCACTATAGGATGAAGGGAGTCAGATTAGGCAGGCTTTAAACCTGCCCCTACTCAATGACAAACAGCGGTTCGCCATATTCGACAGGTTCGCCATTTTCCACCAGGATGGCGGTCACCACGCCGGCCTGATCTGACTCGATCTGGTTGAGCATCTTCATCGCCTCGATGATGCACAAGGTATCGCCAACATTGACACGTTGACCCACCTCAACGAAGGCTTTGCTGCCGGGAGAAGGGGAACGGTAGAAGGTACCCACCATGGGTGACGTTACGGCATGGCCTGGGGCAACTGCGGCGACCTCTGGCGCTGGGACAACGGACGGAGCCGTGGCCGACATAGCAGTCACGGCAGGGGCAGCGTGGGCCTGCATCATCACAGGCACAGGCGACTGGCCGTAACGGCTGATGCGCACCGACTCCTCCCCCTCCCGGATCTCAAGCTCCGCAATGCCGGACTCTTCAAGCAATTCAATTAATTTTTTGACTTTGCGTATATCCATAATGTACCCAAAATTTAATGTGTATGTGTGTCAAGGCGCGCCAAGGCAGCCTGCAACGCCAGCTCATAACTTTGCGGCCCAAAACCGCAGATCACCCCGGCAGCAAGATCTGAGAAGTAGGATTGGTGGCGAAACGCTTCCCGCGCGTGCACATTGGACAAATGCACCTCAACAAACGGGATACGCACCGCGCTCAGCGCGTCGCGCAGCGCAACGCTGGTATGCGTGAAAGCAGCGGGGTTGATGATGATGAACGCCACGGATTCCTGAAGAGCAGAGTGTATACGCTCCACCAGCGCGTGTTCAGCGTTACTCTGAAAACAGACCAGCGTGTGCCCTGCCGCCTGGGCAAGCTCTTGCAGACGCGCGTTGATCGCGCCCAGCGTTACCCGCCCATAATGCTCAGGCTCGCGAGCACCCAACAGATTGAGGTTCGGTCCGTGCAGGACCAGTATCACCGCCATCTTCGCCCCCTCCAGACTCACCAAGCAACATACGCTTCATGTTTGCGTAGTTTTTTAAGGCGCTTCCATGTGCCGAGGAACCTCTGACACATCAGCGGTTCCTTTAAGTTTTATTATCAAAACCCGACGGAGTGAATTGTGCATGGCGGTGAGCGTTTTGTCCAGATCAAATAAAATGTACCCGTAAAGGGGGCTCAATGACCGGTATTTCGACGCAGATCGGCACCAGATTTTCCTGGCAACGGGTTTTAACTGCGTCATAGCAACGGCTTGATGGTCTCCTCGACAAGCTGGCGGGACATCTCCCCGATCTGGCCATAAATGACTCGGCCCTTGCGGTCGATGACAACAGTATAGGGCAACGCCCCCATCGTGTTTCCGTAGCGTTCAGCGATGATCATTGCGTCATCCTCTCCCACCAGCACGGGGTAGTTGATTTTCATTTTTGACGTTTTCATGAACCCCTGAATCGTCTCAACGTCGTCAAATGCAACACCTACAAACTGCAGGCCCTGCGGCCCATACTTCTTCTGCAACTCGATAAATGCGGGCATTTCGCGGCGGCACGGTCCACACCATGTGGCCCAGAAGTTGACCACCAGCACCTTGCCGTCCCATGCACTGATATTGCGCGATATGCCCTCCATGTCCGGCAGCGCAAACACCGGGCGCATCGGACCCGCCTCCTGCGTAGACACAGGGGCAGGCATAGGCGCAGCACGCTTTTCCGCTGCATTGGCAGGCGCCACTTCCTGCAGCCCGGCGAAAAAGTATCTGCTACCCCAGGCACCGAGGCCAAAAAACAGCAGCGCGGCCAGTATCAATCCGATTTTTTTCATGATTCACGCACCCCCTGCTTCCTTCCAAGCGTCGCAGCTATGTGCGCCTGAAAAGTCCCGGCCTTCAAAAAACCCACTACGCGGCGGTCACGCTGCTCTGTGCCTTCGGGGCTAAAAAACATAATAGACGGCGGCCCGAAAATGCCAAAATGCTTGAGCAGCGCCTGATCTTCGGCATCATTGGCGGTGACATCGGCCTGCAATAACACCACACCGGCCAGCGCCTGCCGGACGCCCGGATCAGAGAAGGTGTATTTCTCCATTTCCTTGCAGGAGACACACCAGTCCGCATAAAAATCGAGCATGATGGGTTTGCCGGAGGCACGCGCCATATCAATTTCCCGATTCAGTCCGGCCAGCCCTTTGATGGGTTTGAATGGCATCGGAGGGACTTCGGCGGCGGACAGCCCTCCAGAGCCGAATTGCACGCCGCGCAACGGCTGGAATATATCCTTGCCGCCACCGGCCGCACCCAGCATGATCAGGCCGCCATAGATCAGCAACACCAGCCCCACACCCTTCCACAGCTTGCTCCAGCCGCTGGCTTCCGGGGATTGCCGCTCCAGCGCGCCCATGTACACCGCCGAAATGATGAGCAGCACAGCCCACAGCACCATGGAAATCTGCGGCGGCAGGATGCGCTCCAGCATCCACACCGCCACCGCCAGCAGCAGTACGCCAAATACCGCCTTGATAGCGTTCATCCAGTCCCCGGCCTTGGGCAACAACTTGCCTGCGGAGGCGCCGATAACCAGCAGCGGCCCGCCCATGCCGAGACTCAAGGCAAACAAGGCAGACCCGCCAAGCACGGCATCACCGCTTTGGCCGATGTAAATCAGGGCGCCCGCCAGCGGCGCCGCAATGCAGGGGCCGACAATCAGCGCGGATAAAAGCCCCATTACAGCGACGCCCGCATGGCTACCGCCGCGCTGCCTGTTGCTCATCTCGGTCAACTTGCCTTGCCAACGGCTAGGGAGTTGCAAATCATAGAAACCGAACATGGACAGGGCCAGCAGCACAAACACGGCAGCAAAGCCGCCGAGTATCCAGGGGTTCTGAAACACCGCCTGGAGATTCCCGCCGAACAATCCGGTCACTACCCCCACGACAGTGTAGGTCGCCGCCATGGCAAGCACGTAAGACAACGACAAAGTGAAGGCCCGGCGCGAAGTTAGCGCGCTGCCCTGCCCCACGATGATGCTGGACAAAATAGGGATCATGGGGAACATGCAAGGGGTAAAGGCCAGCAGCAGGCCAATACCGAAGAAACTGAGCAGGGTGAGCGCCGTGTTGCCGCTCGCAAGGGACTGGGCATAGCGGTCTTGCTCCGGCACATCGCCATCGGCTATGGCGGGTGCAGCAGGTACAAACGGCGCGCTACCGCCCGGCAGCGTTAATGCAACAACCTTGGTGATCGGCGGGTAACAAAAGCCGGCGTCGGCGCAGCCCTGATAATGCAGCTCCAGATTGATGCCGGTGGGTGAGGTGGAAGTGCGCGTTACAGGAAGGGTGATGGTCAGCGGCTTGTGGTAGACCTCAACCTGGCCGAAGTTGGGGTCGGCCTTGAATTCGCCCGGCGGGGCGGTAAAAGTGCCGAGGCTGACGCCCGCGCCATCTTTCAGGGCAAACGCGAATTTGCTTTTGTAGAGATAATAGCCCTCGGCAACATCCCATCGCGCGCTCACGGTGCTAGCATTGACCGCATTCACCGACAGGACAAAGGCTCGATCCGCCTCCAGAAACTTTTCATCCGGCTTTTTTACGCCCAGACGCTCGCCGAGAGAGGAAATCGCTCCGAAAAACCCCTGGGATGAGGCGTCCGCAACCACCGTCAGCGGCATCGCCACACTGGCGGCAAATAACCACAGCACCATCAAAAACCGCTTCACGCTTTCTATATCTCTTCTGAAGAATCAATCCAGGCAAGGTAGGCTGCCAGCCCCGTGTCAATGGAGACAGCGATAATCTCTGGAAGTTCATAGGGGTGAATCGCCAGAATAGCCCCCTCAATCTCGGCATAATCCTCGGCCAGCGACTTGATGAGCAGTAAATGCTCCTCCCCGGCTTGGCGCTCCCCTTTCCAGTAGTAGATCGAGCGCATGGCAGGCAGGATATTAACACAGGCGGCCAGCCCCTGATCCACCAGAGCACTGGCCACGGTGTCGGCTACCTGAGGGTCCGGGCAGGTGGTGAGAACGATGTGATATTTGCTATTCATGCTAGAAAGATACCGCATCCGCGTCGCCCGAGCAAAAACAATGAATCTTTTACGAAACCACTTGACGCGGGGATTTTGGCGGATATCATTATTAGCACTCGTCGAGGGTGAGTGCTAATGGCGCTGGCCGCGATGTTGAAACCGCAGCACATACGTGTTAAGTCTTTAATTATTAGGGAGATTACATATGAAAATCCGTCCTTTGCATGATCGCGTCATTATCCGCCGCATGGAGGAAGAGCGTAAATCCGCCGGTGGCATCGTGATTCCCGATACTGCAGCTGAGAAACCCGTGCGCGGCGAAGTCATCGCCGTGGGCAAGGGCAAGATCCTTGAAAATGGCGAAGTGCGCACACTGGCCGTCAAGCCAGGCGACCGGGTGCTGTTTGGCAAATATTCCGGCACCGAGATCAAGGTCGATGGCGAAGACCTTCTGGTGATGCGCGAAGAAGACATCGTCGGCGTCATCGAAGAATAAATCAGTTTGTACGATCCTTTCATTATTTGATCAACGAATTCAGAGGAATAACACATGGCAGCTAAAGACGTAAAATTCGGTGACGACGCACGTGTTCGCATGGTGCGCGGCGTCAACATTCTGGCCAACGCCGTCAAAGTGACTTTGGGTCCCAAGGGCCGCAACGTAGTGCTCGAGAAGAGCTACGGCGCTCCCACCATCACCAAAGACGGTGTATCCGTGGCCAAGGAAATCGAGCTGGATGACAAGTTCGAGAACATGGGCGCGCAGATGGTGAAGGAAGTCGCCTCGCAGACCTCCGACATCGCTGGCGACGGCACCACCACCGCCACCGTGCTGGCCCAGGCCATTTTGCGCGAAGGCATGAAGTCCGTCGCATCCGGCATGAACCCCATGGACCTCAAGCGCGGCATCGACAAGGCTGTTATCACTGCCGTCGAAGCACTGAAGAAAATGTCCAAGCCCTGCACCGATGACAAAGCCATCGCCCAGGTAGGCACCATTTCCGCCAACGCGGATGAAGCCATCGGCCGCATCATCGCCGATGCCATGGGCAAAGTCGGCAAAGAAGGCGTGATTACTGTTGAAGAAGGCTCGGGCCTGGAAAACGACCTGAACGTCGTGGAAGGCATGCAGTTTGATCGCGGCTACCTCTCCCCCTACTTCATCAACAACCAGCAGAACATGAGCGCCGAGCTGGAAGACGCGTTCATCCTGTTGTACGACAAGAAGATCTCCAATATCCGCGAGCTGCTGCCGGTGCTGGAAGCCGTCGCCAAGTCGGGTCGTCCGCTGTTCATCATTGCGGAAGACGTAGAAGGCGAGGCGCTGGCCACCTTGGTGGTCAACACCATTCGCGGTATCGTCAAAGTCTGCGCCGTGAAGGCACCTGGCTTCGGTGATCGCCGCAAAGCCATGCTGCAGGACATCGCCGTTCTCACTGGCGGCACTGTCATCGCCGAGGAATTGGGCCTGAGTCTAGAAAAAGCCACCCTGAACGACCTGGGCCGCGCCAAGCGCATCCTTGTCACCAAGGATAACTCCACCCTCATCGACGGCGCAGGCCAAGCCAACGACATCGAATCACGCGTCAAGCAGCTCCGCGCCCAGATCGAGGAAACCACCTCCGATTACGACCGTGAGAAACTGCAGGAGCGTGTTGCCAAGCTCGCTGGCGGCGTAGCCGTCATCAAGGTAGGCGCTGCCACCGAGATGGAAATGAAAGAGAAGAAAGCCCGCGTCGAAGATGCCCTGCACGCAACCCGTGCGGCTGTCGAAGAAGGCGTGGTACCGGGCGGCGGCGTTGCACTGATCCGCGCTCTGTTGGCGCTCAAAGGCCTCAAGGGCGACAACCATGACCAGGACATCGGCATCGCCATCGCACGCCGCGCCATGGAAGAGCCGCTGCGCCAAATCGTCGCCAATGCCGGCGGTGAAGCCTCCGTGGTGCTCGACAAAGTGGCCGCAGGCGAGACCAGCTACGGCTACAACGCCGCCACCGGCGAGTATGGCGACATGATCGCCATGGGTATCCTCGACCCGACCAAGGTAACGCGTTCCGCACTACAGAACGCCGCCTCCGTAGCCGGCCTGATGATCACCACAGAAGCAATGATTGCCGAACTGCCTAAGGATGAGAAAGGCGCGGCAGGCGGTGGTATGGGCGGCATGGGTGGCATGGGTGACATGGGCATGATGTAAGCCCCGGTCCGCAGAAGCGGGAGCAACCCCGTCCTGCAAACCTGAAAAGCCCCGCCAGAAATGGCGGGGCTTTTTCATGTAGTATGATTTTCGTCATTCCGTTAAGGCACAACCTCCATAGGAGGAAGCAACCGTGAAGCACAGCAACACTATTATCAGGCAACATATTGGGGCCATTGTCGCGGCCCTGTTGGGCGTATCCAGCATCTTTTATTCTCCCATAGGCGGGACTGGGGAAGCGGATCCTTATCTGCGTCCGAAGATCGTGCCCGCCCCGGCAGATAACCAGCTGACCCCCGACCGCGCCGAGCTCGGCAAAATACTGTTTTTCGATCCTCGGCTTTCGGGCTCCAACTGGATAAGCTGCGCCACATGTCACAACCCGGCGCTCGGCTGGTCGGATGGATTGCCCACGGCTATCGGCGACGGCATGAAGACACTCCACAGAGCAACTCCCACGATTTTGAACACGGCCTATAACAAGATCCAGATGTGGGACGGACGCGCACCGAACCTGGAAGAACAAGCGACAAGCCCTATCGTATCGCCAAGTGAAATGAATCAGGATCTCGATGCGTTGATTAAGGAGCTATCCGCCATTCCCGGCTACAAGGCGTTGTTTGAAAAGAGCTATCCCGGTGAAGGCATCAGCAAGCAAACCATCTCCAAGGCCATCGCCAGCTTCGAAAGAACAGTGGTGTCGACGGAATCCCCTTTTGACAAGTGGCGCAAGGGGAACAAGAAGGCGGTGAGCGAATCAGTAAAACGCGGGTTTGTTCTATTCGAAGGCAAGGCCAATTGTGCCGCTTGTCATCAAGGGTTTAATTTTGTTGATGACGGTTTCCATAATATTGGCCTGAAGAAGCTCGGCGATGTCGAAGACGAAGGAAGATTCGCACACAAGAAAGTTAAAGTTCTGAAAGGCGCATTCAAGACCCCCACACTGCGCGACATTGCCCGCACCGCGCCCTATATGCACAATGGCGTGTACAAGACATTGGAAGAAGTCGTGGATCATTACAACCGCGGTGGAGAAAATCAGGAAAACCCCGACCCCAACCTGAAGCCGCTTAATTTAACGGATCAGGAAAAAGCGGATCTGGTGACCTTCCTGAAAAGCCTCACTGGAAAGCACATGACCATTAACATCCCCCAGCTGCCGAATTAAAGGAGACTTATTAAATGGTTAGATTCAATATGAAAAAAGCCATTTTTTTACTGCTCTCCGCCTGGCTGCCGGCAACACAGGCCGCGGAGATTGAGCTAGGACAGCAAAAAAAATCCTTCGTACAAAACGGTCAGAAGATAGAACGCCTAAAAATAAAAGCGGGAGATACTATTCGCTTCAAGAATTATGATCCGTTCTTCCATAATATATTTTCACTATCAACCCTTAAAACCTTCGATCTTGGGTCCTTCCCCAAAGGAGAGTCACGCACCGTGACCTTTGACACGAAGGGAACGGTAGACATTGAGTGCGCCATCCACCCGCAAATGCAGTTGAAACTCGAGGTTGAATAATGGCGCGCCTTACCAGGCAGATGCTGACGGGGGTGATTCTCTCCATGGGCGGGGCAGCGATGGGCCGTGCACCGGTGATGTCAGTATGGGGAGAGCAATTATCCACACAAGAAATCAATGATGTGGTGGCGTATCTTAGGACGATACTTGTGAAATAGGGGGCAGGGAATTTTGGCGCCGTCCTTCTACCTGAAAACGGCGATTGAAAACCATAAATCAGGGCAGCGCTCGACGCCCTGATCTACCTGACCAGCTACTCTAAACTCAGCGTCATACTAGATGATGTCGGGGCCGCACTCTTGATCTTTTCTCCTTCCTCGCTCTCCAGGCTCAATGCGCTTTCCTCGGTTTGCTTGCCCGCATTCTTTTCTTCCAGGCTGATGCGCAGACGCAAATTATTTTGCGAATCGGCATTGCGCAGCGCTTCTTCGAGTGTAATGCGGCCTTCCTTGTAAAGGTAATATAGTGCGGCATCGAAGGTTCGCATGCCTACATTCTCTGATTTGCTCATAATCTCCTTGATCTTGTGCATCTCGCCTTTGAGAATCAGGTCGCAGATCAGTGGCGTTCCGAGGAGTATTTCAATTGCGACGGTACGTTTGCCATCCACAGTGGGGATAAGGCGCTGTGAAATGATGGCACGGACATTGAGCGACAAGTCCATCAGCAACTGATGGCGCCGCTCTTCAGGAAAAAAGTTGATGATGCGATCCAGCGCCTGATTGGCATTGTTGGCATGTAACGTCGAGATGGCCAGATGGCCCGTTTCAGCGAAGGCAATCGCGTGCTCCATGGTCTCACGTTCGCGGATCTCGCCGATAAGAATAACATCCGGGGCCTGACGCAGCGTGTTTTTCAGGGCATCTTCAAAGCTGTCGGTATCCACGCCCACTTCACGCTGATTGACTATGGATTTCTTGTGTTTATGAACGAATTCGATGGGGTCTTCGATGGTGACGATATGCCCGGCGCTGTTTGAGTTGCGGTAATCAATCAAGGATGCCAGAGAGGTGGATTTACCTGAGCCCGTGCCGCCGACAAAGAGGATCAAACCACGTTTTTGCATGATCACCTTGGTGAGTATGGATGGCAGATTGAGCTTTTCCATGTCTGGAATATCGGTTTTGATATTGCGAATCACCATCGCCACTTGATTGCGTTGCTTGAAAATATTGACGCGGAAACGGCCCACGCCCGGCTCGGATATGGCGAGATTCATTTCCGGTTTTTTCTCAAAGGCCGTGATCTGTTCCTGATTCATTACCCGGTACGCGATTTCCTTGACCGCATTGGGACTCATCGTGGCAGGCTCAAGGGGAGTAAGCACGCCCTGGATTTTGGCGCTGGGCGGCGCGCCGGTAGTCAGATAAAGATCCGAAGCGTCTTTCATGACCATGATTTTCAGGTAATCTTTAAATTCCATACGTCCTTCTCCAAAAGCATTCTGATGGCCTATTGGGTTATAGTTGTAATTATTATCGGCGTTGAGGAGGGGCAGCTTAAGCGGCGGCAAAAAAACTCACGCCACCCTTGCCTGTATGAGAAAAACGAGACACGCGATGACGGACAACATTAAAGCCCTGCCCGCGGCATTGCAGGCACGCATTGATAGCTATCTGGATGCCTTTGCGGAGGCCCAGAACAACGCAGGCGTTCGTATATCCAGCCATACAGAGTTGTTGCCGAAGATCCATGAGGCATGGGCCTATAGCGACTTTGTGGCGCAAAATTGCGTGCGCCATCCGCAAATGCTCGGTGATCTTCTGGACAGCGGCGATCTGCTCAGGGCCTACCCGCCAGAGGAATATCGGCTCAAGCTCCAGGCTGCCCTTGATGGCGTACACGATGAAAAGCGTCTCAGCGCCGTGCTGCGCATCCTGCGGCGGCGCGAGATGGTGCGTATCGCCTGCCGCGACCTGGCGAGCTGGGCAGAACTGGAGGAGACCCTGCGTGAACAATCGTGGCTGGCGGAGGCCTGTCTGGATGTTGCCTTACAACATCTGCATGACTGGCAGCGCACAGAAGCGGGCGACCCTCTGGCGGAAGACGGCAGCCTGCAAGCGCTCGTCGTCTTGGGTATGGGCAAGCTCGGGGGACAGGAGCTGAATTTTTCTTCGGATATCGATCTCATTTTCGCCTACCCCGAAGAAGGCCAGACCAATGGACCGCGCACCTTGAGCAATCAGGAATATTTCACTCGCCTTGGCCGACGCCTGATCAGCGCCATCAGCGATTTCACCGCTGAGGGTTTCGTATTCCGCGTCGACATGCGCCTGCGCCCTTATGGCGAGAGTGGGCCGCTTGCGATGAGTTTTGACGCGCTGGAGGAGTATTACCAGACCCACGGGCGCGAATGGGAGCGTTACGCGATGATCAAGGCGCGCGCCGTGGCCGGTGACGTGACTGCGGGAGAACGCCTGATGCAGCGCCTGCGCCCGTTCGTCTACCGCCGCTACCTGGATTTCGGCACCTTCGAGGCATTGCGCGAGATGAAGGAAATGATCCGCCGCGAGATCGAGCGCAAAGGACTCCACGGCAACATCAAGCTCGGCTCGGGCGGCATCCGCGAGATCGAATTCATCGGCCAGGCCTTTCAGTTGATACGCGGCGGGCGCGAGCCGGAACTGCAGGAGCGGCAGATCCTACGCGTCCTGAAACTGCTCGCCAGCCGCGGTGATTTACCGGAGTATGTGACGCATGCATTAACTGTAGCCTATGTATTCCTGCGCCGCACCGAAAACCGTTTGCAGGAATTCGCCGATCAACAGACCCATACGTTGCCAACCGATGATACAGGCCGCCTGCGCCTGGCGGCCTCGATGGGGCATGATGATTGGGCGGCTTTTTCGCGTGCTCTTGAGAAGCATACGCGTGTGGTCCATGAGCATTTCGAACAAGTCTTCGCCGCGCCGCAAACAGCCGAGGCTGGAACGCCTGATCTCACCGCCGTCTGGCGCGGCGCCCTGGATGAAGCCCAGGCACGCGCTGCCCTCCAGGCCACGGGATTTAGCGACACCGAAGAGGCACTGCGCCTGTGCGCACGCCTGCGCGAAGGCCATGTCTACCGCGTTCTGAGCGCCCAGGGCCGCGAGCGTATGGATCGCCTGATGCCGTTGCTGCTCGGCGCGGTAACCATGACCCTTCAGCCCACCGTTACGCTGCTGCGCCTGACCAGCCTGCTGGAGGCCGTCGCCCGGCGCACAGCTTATCTGGCGCTGCTGGTGGAGAATCCGCTGGCGCTATCGCAACTGGTCAAGTTATGCGCCGCGAGCCCCTGGCTTGCCAGCCTGCTGACCCGTCATCCGCTACTGCTTGATGAATTGCTTGATCCGCGCAGCCTTTATAAACCACTGGGCCGGACCGAGCTGGAACACGAGCTACGTGTGCGCCTGCACGCCATCCCACCCAATGATCTGGAACAACAGATGGAGGCGTTGCGCCAGATCAAGCAGGCTGCCGTGCTGCACGTAGCCGCAGCGGATGTGGCTGGTGCGATGCCGCTGATGGTGGTAAGCGACCATCTCACCGAAATCGCCGAAGTGATGCTGGAGCAGGTGTTGTCACTCGCGTGGCACCACCTCACAGAGCGCCATGGCCGCCCTCAGTGCAACAGCGACGGACAAATCCGCGAGCCTGGCTTTGCCATCATTGGCTATGGCAAGCTGGGCGGCATCGAGCTGAGCTATGGTTCCGATCTGGACCTGGTGTTTCTGCATGACAGCGCGGGTGAAGAGCAATACACGAGCGGCCCCAAAGTCATCGACAACGCGGTATTTTTCGCCCGCCTCGGCCAGCGCATCATCCACATCCTCAATACCCAGACACCGGCGGGCGTGCTCTATGAGGTGGATACGCGGCTACGTCCGAGCGGTGCCTCCGGTCTGCTGGTAAGTGATGTGGAGGCTTACACGGCTTATCAGCGCAACCAGGCCTGGACCTGGGAACACCAGGCGATGGTGCGGGCGCGGGTCGTGGCCGGAAATGACGAGATTAACGAACGTTTCACCGCCTTGCGCCACGAAATCCTGTCACGCCGCCGTGATCCCGCCACGCTGCGCCGCGAGGTACGCGAGATGCGCGAACGTATGCGCCGCGAACTCGCCAGCCGTAAACCCGGCTGTTTCGACCTCAAACAGCACCCCGGAGGTATCGCGGACATCGAATTTATGGTCCAATATGGGGTTTTGGCTTGGGCCTGCGATCACCCCGCGCTACTGCGTTTTACCGATAATATCCGCCAGTTACAAGGCTTTCTTGACGCCGGATTGATGCCGGAGGCGGATGTGCAGCGGCTGAGCGAAGCCTACCGCGCCTACCGCGCGGCCGTGCACCGCCTCACCTTGCAGGACGAACCGGCAGTGGTGGCCGATAGCGAGTTCCGGGAATACCGAGATGGGGTTGAAGGAATCTGGCGCAGGATGATGGAAGACTGAGGTTATCACGTAGTATTGAGGAGCACCTGCATAATGACGATGGCTGACCGCGACGGCGTGATCTGGCTGGACGGGGAAATGGTTCCCTGGCGCGAGGCGAAGGTACATGTACTGACGCACACCCTGCACTACGGCATGGGGGTGTTCGAGGGCGTGCGCGCCTATCAAACCAGCCGCGGCGCGGCGATTTTCCGGCTTGATGCCCATACCAACCGGCTGTTCCGCTCCGCGCATATCATGGGCATGGCGATGCCCTACGACAAGGCCACACTGAACGAGGCCACCCGCGCCGTGGTGCGTGAAAATGGCCTGGATTCGTGCTACATACGGCCCATGTGTTTTTATGGCGCCGAGGGCATGGGGCTGCGCGCCGACAACCTGAAGGTACATGTCATGATCGCGGCCTGGCCGTGGGGAGCCTATCTGGGCGCGGAAAACATGGAGAAAGGCCTGCGCGTGAAGACTTCATCTTTCACACGCCATCATGTCAACATCACCATGTGCAAGGCCAAGGCCAATGGCAACTACATCAATTCGATGCTAGCCCTGCGCGAGGCGCTGTCATGCGGTTGCGACGAGGCTCTGCTGCTCGACGCCGAGGGTTATGTATCCGAAGGCAGCAGTGAAAACGTCTTCATCATACGCGACGGCATGCTCTATACACCGGAGCTGACCTCGGCGCTGGACGGCATCACCCGCGACACCCTCTTTACTCTGGCTGCCGAGATCGGCCTGCCGGTGCATGAAAAACGCATCACCCGTGATGAAGTGTATATCGCCGACGAGGCGTTCTTCACCGGCACCGCCGCCGAGGTGACGCCGATCCGCGAGGTGGACGGGCGCGCCATCGGCGGTGGCAGCCGCGGCCCCATCACCGAGCGCTTGCAGACGCTCTATTTCGACCAGGTACATGGGCGCCGCGAAGATCATCCCGAATGGCTAACATTGGTGTAAAAGGAGAATCGAGTGTCACAGCACAATACCGCCGCTTCCAGCCAGGCCAAGCGCATCGAACCCAACGCACAGAACCACTACGAGGTAACGCGCGCCGACCTGCCCCTGCATTGCCCGATGGACAGCATGAGCCTGTGGAACTCCCACCCGCGCGTGTACCTGCCGATTGAGGCAACGGGTAAGGCAAAGTGCCCGTATTGCGGGGCGGAGTATGCACTCAAGGATTAAGATGCCCGCACCGCACGCGCAATGTCACCCCTATTAGTTGTCGGCCCGTCCTGGGTGGGCGATATGGTCATGGCGCAGAGCCTATTCAAAACACTGAAGCAGCGTTCGCCGGAGACACCTATCGATGTCCTGGCACCGGCCTGGAGCGAGGCCCTGACGGCACGCATGCCCGAGGTGCGGCGCTCCATTGTGATGCCGCTGGGGCATGGTCAGTTGCAATTGCGTGAGCGCTATCGGCTCGGACGCGAGCTGCAAACGGCGGGCTATGGACAGGCCATCGTGCTGCCCAATTCCTGGAAGTCTGCGTTGATCCCGTTTTTTGCCCGCATCCCGCGCCGCACCGGCTATCTGGGTGAAGCCCGCTGGGGATTGCTCAATGATGCCCGGCGCCTCGACAAAGCCGCCTTGCCAATGACCGTACAGCGTTTTGTTGCCCTGGGTATCGAACCGGGCCAGTCTTTGCCGAAGCCCTTACCACCGCCTTCTCTAGTCGTGACGCCATCATCGGCAACCCAAGCTGTACAACGCCTGCAACTGGAGGTCGATTCGCGGCCGATACTTGCACTCTGCCCAGGCGCCGAGTTTGGCGCGGCCAAGCGCTGGCCTCAGGAGTATTACGCCGAGGTTGCGAAATCCTTGCTAGCGCGCGGCTGGCAGGTGTGGCTGTTCGGTTCGGAAAAGGACACCTCTATCACCGATGCGGTCAAACGTAGCGCCACTGGCGCGATCAAACATGGCGCAGGTGCAGACTGCATCGACCTGGCGGGCCGCACCACATTGGCGGAAGCGGTGGATTTGCTGTCACTGGCGGCATTGGTCGTGAGCAATGATTCAGGCCTGATGCACGTGGCTGCGGCGCTGGGGCGCAAGCTGATCGCGATCTATGGCTCATCCGACCCTGGCTTCACCCCGCCACTGAGCGGCACGGCCCGCATCTTGCGCCTGGGACTGGAGTGCAGCCCATGCTTCCAGCGCGAGTGCCCGTTGGGACATCTGAAATGCCTGAGAGAAATCGGCCCCGCACAAGTGCTGCAAATCGTCACCGAAATGACGGCATGAATGTCTTGATCGTAAAAATGTCCTCCCTGGGTGACGTGGTGCATACGCTGCCGGCGCTCACTGATGCGCAGCGTGCCTTGCCAGGGATACGTTTCGACTGGGTAGTTGAAGAGGCCTTCGCCGAGATCCCCACGTGGCACCCCGCTGTGGACAGAGTAATCCCGGTGTCGCTGCGGCGCTGGCGCAAGCACCCGTGGCGCAGCCTGGGTTCCGATGAATGGCGCGCATTCCGCAAGACACTGGGTGAGCGCACCTATGATTACATCATCGACGCACAGGGCTTGATAAAAAGCGCCCTGATAACGCGGCTGGGCCACGGTATTCGTTGTGGATTCGACCGCGACTCCGCACGTGAATCTGTGGCGGCACTGCTATATCAACAGCGTTATGAAGTTGCCAGGAATATGCATGCTGTCGAACGGATACGCCGTCTCTTCGCCCTGGCTCTCGGTTATCCGCCCCCGACGCAAGTCGGGGACTACGGCATAGACAAGAGCAGGTTTACCGCCGCGCCCATGGAGCGCCCCTATCTGGTCTTTCTACACGGCACCACCTGGCCCACCAAACACTGGCCGGAGAGTTATTGGACGGCGCTGGCGTGCCTGTGCCGCGATGCGGGCTATAATATTTATCTGCCCTGGGGCAATGACGCTGAACGGCTGCGTGCCGAACGTATCGCAAACTCAGCGCCCGGCACACAGGTACTGCCACGCATGGAGCTAAACCAACTCGCCGGGGTATTGGCAGGCGCGCGGGCCGTGGCGGGGGTGGACACTGGCCTTGCTCACATCGCAGCGGCGTTGGCGGTGCCATCGGTCACCCTGTACGGCGCCACCTCGCCGCAACGCACCGGCACTTACGGACAGGGGCAGATACACCTTTGCGCGGATTTTAGTTGTTCGCCCTGTCTGAACCGGCGGTGCACCTACACCGGCGACGCACCAGTACAATCAGCCTGTTACCAAACCCTATCACCTGAGCGAGCATGGGAAGCGTTGCATGAGATTCTAGGCCGATGAACACAATACCCATCCTCATGTACCACAACCTCGGCCACCCGCCCCAGGGCGCGAAGCTGCGCAACCTCTACGTGCGCGCCGGGGCCTTCGCCCGGCAAATGCGCCTGTTACGCCTGTTAGGTTTCAAGGGCCTGTCAATGTCCGCCGCCATGCCTTATCTGCGCGGCGAAACAGCCGGGCGCGTGGCAGTGATCACCTTTGACGACGGATACCTGGATACCCTTGAGACCGCTTTGCCGGTAGTGCGCACCCACGGTTTCAGCGCCACCTGTTACGTGGTCAGCAGGCGCACGGGACAATACAATGACTGGGACGCGGTCGCCCTGAACGTGCGCAAACCGCTCATGAGTGCCGCGCAGGTGCGGGAATGGCAGGCGGCCGGCATGGAAGTGGGCGCGCACTCGCGTACCCATCCCCACCTGCCAACCTGCACGGATGCCGAATTGCAGGCCGAAGTGGCGAGCAGCAAGACCGACCTAGAAGACCTCATCGAGACACCCGTTACCCAATTCTGTTACCGATATGGGTAGCACAACGATTCAGTGCGCCGATAAATTGCCCGGCGTCTTGCTCAGATATTGGAGGGCGGCGACGAAGGCCAAGCGCCCGTCATGCCTGCTGCTGAATAAAACATCGTAATGCGTATCGCCCTGATCACCACCACAATCATCCCGCTGCGTTGGCGGTCGTTCTAGAAAGTTGAATAAATCGGAGACTCCCTAAATACAGGACTAAGGCTGACGCAGGTGGTGGTGTTGCATTTCCCATAACTTGAGGTATTTGTAATAGGTGCTTTCGGCATTGGCAATAGCAAGGATCAGTCCTGGCCGACCATCCAAAAAACCCAGATTGAACAGATAGGTACGCACAAATGCCCACATACCGTGACCTATGGCCGCCCTCAGCGAGCCGCGTTTGCCCCTCGCATATAAATCGCGGGCGCTGCCACTGGAATAGCGATTTATTTTCTCCACCACGGCATGATAGTTAAGATAGCTGTAATGAATCATTGGCTCCTTTAGATGGCCGACGGGTTCTTGCGTGGCAAGGTGGGCATGAATTTCATGGCTGGTGAAGCTCGCGCTGCCTTTCCTGAACAAGCGCCGGGTACGATCCGGCCACCAGCCCGAATGCCCCATGAATCGCGTCACGAACAAGGAGCGGCGTGGCACGTCGAAAACCTTGTACTGATCGACCCTGATGGCTTCGAGGATTTCAGCGGCAAGTTCCGGGGTGACACGCTCATCCGCATCCAGCGAATAAACCCATTCGCCGCTCGCCGCTGCAATAGCTCGGTTTTGCTGAGGCCCATAACCCGGCCAATCGGTCTCAATGACTCGGGCGCCAGCCTCAAGCGCCAGTTTTACCGTATCGTCGCTGCTGCCGGAATCGATGACGATGATCTCATCAGCCCAGGCCACCGACGCCAAGCAGGCACCAATGTTTTGGCCCTCGTTTTTAGTGGCTATAATGACGCTGATCATGTTCTGCTAATTTTCTGTGGAGTTCGACCAGTGGCGGGGTGCCAGGCGACCGGAAAGGTATAGAAAGCATAAACGGTATATTTGCCGGAGGGCAAGGACATTCACTGCGTTTTCGCCCAAAGCAGTAATGCTCTCTTTTTATTTCGGGAGAAACTGAGAGTGAAGGGAGCATTACAGCGCATCATCGAGACGTAGACCTGAGCGCCTAACAATTTGCTGGCGCGGGATGCTCATATTTCGGCCAGCGCCCCACTGATCCATGCCATAGCGGCCTTTCTCAAGATCTATATCTTCCGGCGCGGCTTTCTCGACGGCACCGAGGGTGCGGCAATCACAGCGACAATAGCCATGGGTTCATTTATGAAGTACGCCAAAGTACTGGAGTTGCGGCATGCACAGCGGAAAAATCCCTAAACAGTATTATCCCGGCAATACAACGCCCGATCTCAATCGCTGAAACGCGGCCACCGCTTCATCCACAGAAATGTCACTTGCATTCAGGCTTTCCGGCTGTAGCAACACATAGGGCACACCCCACGGGTGCCAGCGTACGGGTGGAGTATCACCGAAGAAACACAGAATGGGCTTGCCTAGGCCCGATGCCAGGTGCATCGCACCGCCATCGCTGCAAATCAACTCACTGCACACCGACAAACCCGCAATCAACTCGCTCAACTCGTTTGTGGGCCATGCCATAATCGGCACATCAGCCAACGCGCACATGATCGCATCTGCCTTGGCGTCGTCTCCAGGATGCTGCGGATTAGAGGCATCTCCCGGTGACCAGAACAGCATAAAGGGTGTGCCGTAAATATTCCAGAGCGCCCGAATCAAAGCGATGAAATGCTGCTCCGGCCAGTGGTTGCTGGGTCTACGTGTACTGATATGAACTGCAATGACATGAGAGGTTAACCAGCCGCGTTGTTGTAACGCTGCGCGGACCTTGGCTACACCAGCCGGGTCGGGGATGACCCGCTGGGGCAGCGGCGGGCCAGCAATCCCAAGCGGGGCGAGGAGCCGATAGACACATTCCATTTCGTGCACGTCAGGCGCGGGAGGAGGAAGCGCCATGTCGATATGCCGCGCCTGTGACGGTTCTGCATAGCCAATAATGTGCCTGGGTTTGGTAAACCGCGCCAGGCGCAGTGCATGCTTGGTGAAATTTGAGCCCGGCAGTATTGCGTAGTCAAAATGATAACCCCGCAATTTGGCAAGCAGCCGCGCCCTCTCCCAATAGCTTCTGGCAACGCTGAGTGTGGATGTTACATGTTTGGCTTTGGTATAGGCGAAGACCTCGTCCACATCTGGATTGCGGTCCAACACTTGAACATTGTAGCTGTTCACGAGAGCGCAAATCCACGCCTGCGGAAAGTGTTGCCTAAGGGCGGAAAACATTGGCGTGGTGCATACCAGATCACCGATATTGTCGCGCCGAACGACCAGAAATTTGAGCGGCAGTTGGCTGGTCATGAAAAACTTAACTCTTGGGTCTCACTGCCAGACGACGCCGAACTTTGCCGTAACCGACGTTTGCCATAACCCAACGCTATACCGACAATGGCCCAGAACAACAAGGCGCTTTCCCGAAAAAAGAAGTCGTCAGTCATGTTTTTTGTGATGACACCAAGCACCAGGACAATACCGCCGATGCCTATCAAAACCAAATCGCTTTCCGATGAACGATACAGACACCAGAACTCACGCAACACCGCCAGAAATAACAGCACGATCACAGCCAGGCCAGGCAGCCCCATCTGGAGCGCGTAATTGACGAACAGATTGTGGCTGTGATCAAGCCCGGGTCGAAACTGTTTTTCGAGTATATCCTGGGCGGCCCGCTTGCCGAAGCCGACCCCGGTCAATGGACGCTGAGCAATCAAATCGGCGGAATATTGCCAAAGCTCCAGCCGGACATCTTTGGACAAAAAACCCACCAACGCAGGCGCGCTCAGATCCGGCGACGATTTTTGCTTGGCTACATTGATGAACTGAAAGCTGGCCAGCCCAACCAGCGCAGCCATTGCTACAAGCATCCATTTGCTGGGCTTTAAGTGGTGCTTGACGCCCCACAGCAGCAGTGAAAAACTGATAATTTCCACGCCCACCGTCGGCCAGAAGGCGCGATTGAGCGTCAAATAACCGGTAATCAACACTAACGGAACAAGCAACCAAAGGAAATTTCCTGGAAACTTCCCCAACGGGGTTTGCGCGAGCATCACAGCAACGACCGGCAGAATGGTAATGAGATAGGTGCTATAGCCACCGACCCCGCCTTGCGCCCCTTCGCTGAGCCAGCCACCATGTTGCCCATAATAATACAGTGCGAATGCAGACATCACGGCCAACCCGGCCATCAGAATAACCGTCCATATGTCGCGCTCCCGGCGCGTGCCGGTCAGGCAGTAAAAAGTCAGGAAGGTGATCAAACCATAACCTATCTCGTTTCTGATTTCACCTAATGAATAACCGGGGTTGTGGGCCCATAGCAGTGACATGAACGCCACCACTATCCAGAGCAGAAAAGGGATCTTGAGCGGTACAGGGGGAACGGCACACCTGCGCCAAACTGCGGCAACCACGATCCCCGCACAGAGCAATGTGATCAAACGCGGCGTGTGGGCGCGGGAAAACGGCAAAATGAACAGCAACAAACCGGCGGGCAGCAGCACCAGGAAATGCTTAAACGATGTTAATGCGCTTGATTGTGACGGCATGGTATTCTGTATATGTAATTCAGACTCGGGACGACCCGCATCATGAGTGGTCACTGTGGCGACACCATTACTTTTCGCAGCACATTCAACTGACGCAGGGATTCATCCAATATCAATAATTGTAACACTTGCTCGGCCATGTGATTTGCGCCCTGTTGATAATAATCCACCGTATTATTGATCGCACCTTGGTCGAGCTGGCCCTCCGTCAACGAGGACAACCTTTCACCAAGACCGGAACACCGTTGTGCCAGATCTTTTTTTAGCCATTGCGTCAATGGCGGATTAAATCCACGCTTTTTTTGATCGAACAATCCCAGCGCATCACAAGGCGCACAAGCCGGTTTCAAGAGCAATTTTGGCGGGGATGTGAAACGTTGCTTGTCTGGAACGGTGAGCAGCGCTTGATACCACCGATGGTCCAGCAAGGGCGCGCGCAGCTCAAGGCCGTGCGCCATCGTGCATAAGTCTGATTTGCGAAGTATGTACTCCGGCAAATAGTTTTTTAAATCGATATCGATCAGCGTATGCAAGGGAGACGGCTGTGGTTCGCCACTTATGCGCCAGTAGACCGCGCGAGGCAGCTTGTATTGTGGCTGCAGATATTGCCTCTGGTTTGGGGTAAAACCAGAAAAGCGCAGGCTGTATGCCTCCAGCCAAGTCATCCGCAGTTCCGTGACGAGTTTTGCCACGCCTTTGCTGTCGAGCATGGGGCGCAACCGGAGGAATGGCAGGCCGATGCCAGAGCGCCACCCGGTACGCAGATGTTTTCCGTAGCGCTTATAGCCCGCCAGCAGCTCATCACCACCGTCGCCACTAAGCACAACCTTCACATGCTGCGTCGTTTCACGCGCCAGATACCACATGGGAAAGCTGCTGGGGTCGGCAAAGGGCTCATCCAGGTCGGAGATAATTTGCTCGAAATCGTCAGCTATTTTCCCAGGAATATTGATGACGTGGCATGGGATTCCGGCCATGTCGGCCACAGCCTTCGCTTGCTCGCTCTCATCCATGTCGCTGCCGGGAAAGGCCGCTGTAAACGAATGAATGTCACGAAAACCGAGAGCGGAAAGGCGCGTCGCCAATACGCTGGAGTCAATTCCGCCACTCAAGAACAACCCCAGCGGGCGATCAGCAACCGTGCGTATCTTTATGGCGTCATCAAGAACCTTGAGGTGATCGCCCCCTTCCGGCGTAGCTTGCCAATAGCAATGCTTGGTCAGCTCCCTGGTACCTAAATCAAAGCTCAGATAATGGCCGTTTTCCAGGCGCGATAGGTGTTTGAATATCGTCCGCGGCGCAGGGATATAACGATGGGCAAGATAGGCATCAATGGATTCCGGGGAAAATTGGCGTAAGTGTGTTGGCACATAAGGCAACACCGCACGCACGGTGGAGCCGAACGCCAGCTCTCCATCCTGATGGTAGTAGACCAATGGCTTCAAGCCCATCCTGTCCCGGATCAACATCACCTTTTTCCGGGTCAGATCCATAATGACTATGGCGAACATCCCGCGCAGCCGGGAGATGAAATCCATCCCCCACGCCTCGTATGCCCTCAAAATAAACTCCGTATCCGACCGCGTGCGGAATACTATGCCCTGACGGCGCAGCGCATCGGCGTCTTCTTGCCAGCCATAAACTTCACCGTTATAGCAAATCCAAATGTCGCCGCCATCATTAGACATGGGCTGATCGGCCTCAGGGCGTGGATCAATGATCGACAAACGTGCATGAAGCAGCGCGTTGGTAGACGGCTTATCGCTCCGCTGCCATTGGCTATCCCAATGAACCGCATGTTGCGCGTCCGGACCGCGGCGCCGCAAAACGCCCAACATCTGCTCGACCACCTGGTTTGAAACAGTCCGCTGCCCGAAAAATCCTGCTATACCACACATGGCTTACTGTCTCATATTGCGCGACGGGGATAGTCACACGGCCTTGCATAAAGCGCATAAAAATTCGACAAGCCACAAGGTAACAAGCTTCTCATGAGGTTGCCGTCACCTTCATCACCGCATGCCATACCGTTGATAGATCAATTGCTTCCATGCAGATAGGCTTGGCACATTGCTGTGGGCTACGACTGCAAAAGTGCGCCCATGCAACCTGCCGGTTAAAGAGTAAACTCCCATCCCGGCACGGAATGTCGTCTATGATAACGGCTTCATAGCGCGCATGTTTCCAGAACTCCCCTTTGCCACAAATCAGAGGTGAACCTGGCCCGAAGAGCGTCACAGTTGGTGTGCCGACAATGCGCCCCAGATGCGCTACACCGGTATCTGGACATACCAGCAAGCTGGCGCCGTCAAATAGGCACCAAAGCTGCGCCAGGTCCAGGCACCCAGCATAAGAGAGATAACGGTGATGTGGATCAATAGCATCAACATGAGCTTGCTCGCCTCGTCCACCGCTCCAAACCACCTGGTATCCACGCTCAACAAGCCTGTCAGCCAGCGCCAGCCAGCGCTCCGGCGGCCACAACTTGAGAACATTGCTGGCACCCACATGCAGCACGCAGTAGGGTTGACCCGGCAGTGTAAAAGGCTTGGCTTCAGGCGCAGGCCATTGCGCAATGTCGTAGGGAGGCGGTGGTGCGCCGGGAATCATGGCAGCGAACATGTCACCCAATGTGGCAGGCATATCGGGATAGGGAGTCAACTCATCGACAGGCCAATTTTTATAGGCGGGCCTGTCACCGGCATGCGCAACGATCCAACGCGCATCCAGCGCGCGCGCCAGCCAGCTATGGCGATTGTGGGCGGGCACAATCGCCATGTCGTAACCTGACGTTTCATGCAAGCGCCACAAACTACTTATATCACGCTCATCATAGTGGGCTGCGATCACACCATAGGGGTGCTTTTCATACAAGGGCAACATGGCACGAGACGTTGTCATCACGATCTCGGCCTCTGGATGGCGCAGGCGCAACTTTGCCAGCAACGGCGTAAGCATCAAAGTGTCGCCCAACAATAGATCCTGGGCGACCAGAATGCGCTGGGGCGCAGCGCTGGGACGGCGGCGTGGATGCAACAGGGTATGCCAACCAGCCAGGGCAAAAGTGATCTGTCGGACAGCAAAGCGGCTGGGCATAAGGTTCAATCCACAGAGACTGGGATGGTTTCTGCCAGCACAGGCTGAGAGGCATCGTTTGACAACAACCGTTGATAGAGTGCGATCAAGCGGTTTCCCATGTTCTCCAGGGTCAGAGGGGCCACCGCCACCCGGGCCGCCTCGCCCATCGCCGCCGCTGTTTCACGAGATAACAGGCTGTGCATAGCGCTTACCAGGCTGTCGATATCCAATGCATCGCAGACATAGCCGTTGCGGCCGTCAATAATCAAATCGGCGGCACCTGATTTGAAACTGGTAATCAATGGCAGACCAGAAGCCATGGCTTCAAGCGCGACATTAGGGAAGGGATCATAAAGTGTCGGCAATACCAATGCATCCGCCGCACCGTAAAACGGCGTGACATCGGCCTGCGGCCCCATGAAATGCACCCGCTGTTCTATTCCCAAGCGCTTACTTTGCAGTTGGTAGTGTTTGGTGTTTTTGTCCTTGCCAACCACCACCAGGTGGCTGTCTAAAGGCAGTCTCGACATGGCCTGCAACAGCGCTCCCAGACCCTTACGTGCGAATCCAGAACCTACAAAAAGAAACACTGTAGCCGCTTCGGGGATGGCGTAGCGCTCGCGTAGCGTATTACGATGAAGCGCCTTCAGATTCGGGTGAAAAGTTTGCGTGTCAACTCCGCTATAGATCACTTCGATCTTATGGTCTGGCAGTCCGAAATTTTCCTGGATCTCACGCTTGACCATCATGGAGTTGCAGATCACCATCCGCAATCGTGGACTTAAAAACAGACGGCGCTCGGCGGAAAGTACATAACGGTGATAAGGACTCAACAACAACTGCAAGCGGCGCGGCACGGATACGACGCGCGCCCATTGTTTGAGCCACTCCCGATGCACACCGTCACCTGCCCGGTAAATATCACAGCACGCGATACGCTCATGGGACTGCACAAGGTTCCCAGTCACGCTTTGCAGTGTTTTGCAGACGCGCCGGGCAAATCCCCAATCACGCCAGAGTCTCCCCAGGTAAAAAGGATCGCAGGGCAAAACGAGGATACCTTCTTGTGCTTGCCATTTTCGCGTAATCAGCGTTACTCCTACTCCTTGCGCCCGCAACGCACCCATCGTACGTGACACGAAGCGCTCCGCACCCCCGTGAGGAGTGTAGCGTTGGCGTACCAGCGTGATGTTAAGCGGATTCATGAAGGATCGAAAAAACCTATGGCGTCACGCAGAATGGATCGAGCATTCATTGCTTAATATAAACCTCGCCGCCGCCAGCAAATCCGCAACATAAGGTACCCGGCTATCGATCAGCTTGCGCTCATCGGAACCATAGCCTGTAGCGACCATGACTGGCTGGACACCCGCAGCCAGGGCAGCTTCGATGTCGCTGGCTTTATCGCCGATCATATAAGAATGGGCGAGGTCTATGTCCCAATCCCGCTGGGCCTCCAGTATCATCCCAGGGGCGGGTTTGCGGCAATCACATTCCCGGTTATCGCCAAATTCCGGATGATGGGGACAATAATAATAGCCGTCGACCTTTACGTTTTGACTTTCCAATATGCGCGTCACCGATGCGTGCAGTTTTTCGATATCGTCAGCGCCGTAAAGCCCGCGCGCAACCCCGGCCTGATTGGAAATAACGATCACGAGAAACCCCGCCTCATTAAACATACGAATTGCATCAACAGCGCCGGGAATCCACTCCCAGTCTTCGAACTTGAAGAGGTAGTTCTTCTCGACGTTGATGGTGCCGTCACGGTCAATGAAAATGGCGCGTCGCTGCATGATGTTTCTTTATTGCCCAGGTTGAATCAAAAATCATTCACCAAAGAGCGCGGCTTCGACGCTCTCGCAGAGGGAATGTGCCAGCACGATGTGCAACTCCTGAATGGTGCTGGTGCTCGTGCCGTTTGCCACAACGCAGTGATCAGCCATTGTCTTGGCCTGGCCGCCATCCCTGCCGCAGAATACAATGCTCGGCAGGCTCATTACCCGGCACTGTTCAAGCGCTCGCAGAATATTGGGCGAGCGTCCCGAGGTAGTGAGGGCCAGGAAAACATCGTGATCACGCATCTTGCCTGCAACCTGCCGCGCGAACACCTCGTCATACCCATAGTCGTTGCCAATGGCGGTCAGGATTGAGCTGTCCACAGTCAACGCCTCGGCGGGCATGGATGGACGATCCTTGCCGAGCCTAACGACAAATTCGGCCGCCAGGTGCTGGGCATCGGCAGCAGATCCGCCGTTGCCGGCGACATAGAGACGTCCGCCACTCCGGTAGGCATTGACCACGACATCCACCGCCCGGCCAAAGTTCTCAATCTGCTCGGCGTTGCCAAGAAATTCCTGCTTTGCCGCAATAGAGGCGGCTAGGTTTCTTTTGAGTCTTTCTATGTGCGTCATTACGCGTTCAGCCATTGCAGGTATTCGTGCACACCTTCGTCAACCGTTTTAAAAGATGCGGTGTAACCCGCCGCGCGCAACGCGCCGATATCCGCTTCGGTAAAGCTCTGATAACAGCCGCGCAGTTTTTCAGGAAAGGGAATGTATTCGATCTCTCCACGGCCATGCCAGGAAACGACGGCGCGCGCAACATCGTTAAAGGTTTGACTGCGGCCGGTGCCGAGATTGAAGATGCCCGAACATTCCGGGTGGTCCAAAAACCATAACTTGGCGGCGCAAACATCCTCGACATAGACGAAATCGCGGCGCTGCTCGCCATTGCCATAGCCATCGCAGCCCTCAAACAGCTTGATCCGCCCTTCCGCCAGCAACTGGTTATTGAAGTGGAAGGCGACGCTGGCCATCGAGCCCTTATGCTGCTCGCGCGGGCCATAGACGTTGAAATAACGCAGCCCCACTATCTGGCTTGCCGGGCGCGGGAGATGACGCACATATTGATCGAACAAAAACTTTGAGTAACCGTAAACGTTAAGTGGCGCCTCATACTGGCGTTCCTCGCGGAATACCTGTCCGCCACCGTATACGGACGCCGACGAGGCATACACATAAGGAATGCGCCGATCCAGGCAATAGTGAAGCAATGTCTTGGAGTACTCGTAATTATTGCGCATCATATAGCGCCCGTCCCACTCTGTGGTGGATGAGCAGGCGCCGAGGTGAAACACGGCATCCACCGGCGCAGCATGCTCATGCCCTGCGGCCACCTTGGACAGAAAGTCTTCCTTGTCCAGATAATCCATGATCTCGCAATCGGCGAGATTTTTGAATTTCACGCCATTGCTGAGATTATCCACCACCAACACATCGCTCCGGCCACGCGCATTGAGCGCCCTGACGAGATTACTTCCGATAAAGCCGGCGCCACCAGTCACAATAATCACTGCGAATTTCCTCGTTCCTTGCGGATGGTTTCAATAATATTGGTGGTCGAACAGCCTTCCTCATAGTTGAGTATCATGACCCGGCCACCATTGGCGGTGACGCAGCCGTAGCCAGCCACTTCTTCAGCGCGGTAATCGCCACCCTTGACCAAACAATTGGGTACGACACGGCAGATCAGGCGCTCCGGGGTGTCTTCGGAAAACGGCACCACCCAACTCACAGAGGCCAGGCCGGCCAGCACCGCCATGCGCCGTTCAAGAGAATTCACCGGGCGTCCGGCACCCTTCAGGCGCTGCACCGATGCATCATCGTTGACAGCCACGATCAGGTGGTCACCAAGGCGTCGCGCCTGCTCCAGGTAAGCCACATGACCTGCATGCAGGATGTCGAAGCAACCATTGGTCATCACTATCGTCTCGCCATGCGCGCGCGCATCCTGTACCGCGATCAGGAGCTGTTCCTCCGTCATCACACCCCGCCCCGGCGCCTGACCATCGCGCAAGGCGCGCCGCAGCTCCGGTACGCTGACGGTGGCAGTGCCGAGCTTGCCGACGACGATCCCCGCCGCCAGATTGGCCAGCGCTGTCGCCGTACCGAGATCCTGCCCGGCTGCAAGCGCGGCCGCCAGCACTGAAATCACGGTATCGCCCGCACCGGTGACATCGTAGACCTCGCGCGCCTGCGCTGGCAGGTGCAACTCCTCGGCGCCCTTGCGCAGCAAGGTCATGCCATGCTCGCCGCGCGTGACCAGCAGCGCTCCGAAATCGTGTGCCGCCAACAGCGCCTGGCCCTTATCCACCAGTTCGCGCTCGTCACAGCAATGCCCTACAACCGCCTCGAACTCAGACAGATTGGGCGTGATGAGGCTGGCACCCTGATACAGGCTGAAATCCTTGCCTTTTGGGTCCACCAACACTGGCTTTCCGGCGGCACGGGCGGCGCTGATCATTTGGCGCGCCTGGCGCAGGGCACCCTTGCCGTAATCGGATAAAACCACGACATCGACATCTGGCAAGCGGCGGCGGAAGTGTTCCAGCAGCAGCGCGGCATCGGCATTCTGAACGGCATCCTCGAAATCCAGGCGGATGAGCTGCTGGTGCTGGCTCATTACGCGCAACTTGGTAGTGGTGGCCAAACCAGGCTGGCGCTGGAAGAGACACACCACCCCGGCGGCGCCCAGTCGCTGCTCAAGCACATCTGCCGCCGCATCCGCGCCGGTCAGTCCAAGTACTAGCGCACGCCCCCCCAGCGCCGCGATATTCAACGCCACGTTACCCGCCCCACCGGGACGCTCCTCGATATGTTCCACGCGCACTATCGGTACCGGTGCCTCGGGAGAAATACGCGAGACAGGGCCGTGCCAATAACGGTCGAGCATTACATCACCGGCAACCAGAATGCGGCCGGAATCAAAGGCGGGAATCTCGATACGCATATTTTTTCGATGAGTCGCGGGGTTATTGGCTTAAAAGGTATTATATATCTTTAGCGAGGCAGATGTTATTCCACGAGATGCGCGCTACAGGGCGCCTCAATAGACGCGCTTGCTGCCTGGCGGCCGCGACTTGAACCGGCGGTGCACCCACAAATATTGCTCAGGGATGCGGCGCACCTGTTCCTCAAAAAGCGCGTTGATGCGAGCAGTATCCCGCTCAATATCCCCGCTGGGGAGATTATCCAGCGCCGGCTGCAAGGTGATCCTGTAGCCCTTGCCACCCGGCAAGCGCTCCGGGAAGATGGGAATCACTACTGCACCGCTAAGGCGCGCCAGCTCCGCCGTGGCCGTCATGGTCGCTGCGGGCACGCCGAAAAAGGGCACGAACACACTATGCTTGCCATCATAGTCCTGATCGGGGGAATACCACACCGCCTTGTTGTTTTTGAGCGCGCGCAGCATGACGCGGATATTGCCATGATCAATGACCGGAGCATGCCTCTGGCGCGCACGGCGCATCACCTCTTCAAATAACGCATTATTATGCGGACGGTAGGTGGCATACAGCGGCACATTCATGGCCAACAATGTTGTGGCAATCTCCACGGTAGTAAAGTGCGCCATGAGCAAGATCACCCCCCGCCCCTCTTTCAGCGCATCCTCAAAATGTTCCATACCGTCCACGCACGCCAGAGGACGCAGCCTCGCGGCCGGCGCCCACCAGGACAGCACAATCTCCATCATGCCCATACCCAGCGACTCGAAATGCCTACGAAGCAGGTCATGGCGCTGAGCATCGGTCAACTCCGGAAAACACAGCGCCAGATTGACCGAGGCGACATGCCGCCGATGCCCAGGCAGCACCAGCAACAACCTTCCCAGCACACGGCCCGCACGCATCAACCAGGTGTATGGCATCCGGGCCAGGCACCAGGTAATGCCAAAGCCTATCCAGAGCGGCCAGTAGCGGGGGGAGAGGAAACGGCGTGTGGGGAAGGAGGTATCAGTCACGGGGCAAGGATGATAACCAGCGCGAAGCGGTTTGTAAAATCAACAGACCCTACCACGCAGCCGGCAGTTTTTCATGAATAGTGATTGTTTTGCCTTCGATATTGATATATCCCCCAGTGGTGAGATCGCGCAGGATGCGCCCCACCATCTCGCGCGACGCCCCAACCCTGTTGGCGATTTCCTGTTGGGTTAAACCATTACTGATAATGAGTTTGCCATCCTCTGGCCGGGCAAGGCTGAGCAACACCTTGGCCACCCGGCCATAGACATCCATCAGCGCAAGGCTTCTGACATTTTCAGTCAGCAAGCGCAGCCTGTGGCTCAAACCCTTTATCAGGCTTAGCGCCATATCAGGATGATCCGCCAGGCACTGCCGGAAGTCACCCTTGGAAACCACCATGAAAATCGACATTTCCGTGGTCATCACCGAGGCCGAGCGCGGCTCTTCATCAATCAGCGCCATTTCGCCAAAATATTCGCCTGGCCCCTGGGAATTAAGGATGATCTCCTTGCCTTCCTCGTCCTGCAAAAACACCTTGACCTTACCCGAGAGGATCACATACAGAGAATCGGTTCGATCTCCCTCGCTGATCACGATGGTGTTTTTGGGAACAACCTTCTTTGCCGCATGCGCCAGCAGCGATTGCAACTCACTCTCGCGCAAGGCCGAAAAAAGCGGAACGTTTGTCAGCATGGCGCCTACCATTAGTGGAATCAATCACAATGCTCTATATTAATCTTATCAGGATTTTTTTACACTCCATTGACAGGGCACAAGGATGAACCGCCTTTCCAAAGCATTTACGTTGGGCGCGCTTACCAGTCTACTGGGACTGGCGGCAGGTCTTACCCCTTTTGGTGCCATGCTGGAAGAAAACCTCGGCCTGGATACATTATTCAAGCTGCGCGGCGCGATAGCACCTCCCGCCGATGTGGTTGTCGTCACTATCGACAAGCAATCCTCGGATCTTTTCGACCTCCCCAATAAACCTTCCAAGTGGCCGCGCAGCTATCACGCGCGGCTGATCGACAACCTGGCTCGTCAGGGCGTACGCGTCATCGCTTTTGACATACTGTTTGACGAACCGCGCGGCGCCGATGACGATCAGGCGCTCGCCCGGTCAATAGGCAATGCGCGCAACGTAGTGCTGGTTGAAACACTCAAGAAAGACCCGGTTTCGCTAGGCGACATGTCCGCGCAAGCTGCCATCGAGCAGGTGGCACCTTCCCTGCCGCTGTTCACCGCCAACGCGCTGGCCACGGCGCCGTTCCCATTGCCCAAGGTGCCTGTGAAAGTCAGCCGGTTCTGGACTTTCAAGGCAGGCGCGGGAGATACCGCAACACTGCCTGCCGTGACATTCCAGGCCTTCGCGCTGCCAGCGTATGACAGGTTTCGCAGCTTGCTGGCGCAGATCAACCCCGCTCGCGCCGCCGCCCTGCCCGAACATAGGGAACAGATCGTCAGCAATCACAACCTGCAACAGGTGATGCAAACGTTGCGAGGTATTTTCAGCCAGGATCCCTCTATTGCAGAAAAAATGCTGGCGGCGATAAATGGACAAAAAGATCAGGAAGCGCGCCTCCTCCGCTCACTTATAAAACTGTACGCCGGGGAGGACTATCCTTACCTCAACTTTTATGGGCCACCCCGCACTATCACCACCTTACGCTATCATCAGGCGTTACAGCTCGCGGAAGAGGCCGGCCCGGCAAGTTTCAAGGACAAGGCGGTTTTTGCCGGATTTTCCGAAGAGCACCAACCCGAGCAAAAAGACGGTTTTTATAGCGTATTTTCACAACCCAACGGACTGGATCTCAGCGGCGTGGAGATCGGCGCCACAGCGTTTGCCAATCTTCTGGAAGACCGGTCCATTCTGCCCGCCAGCGCCCTCGGGTACTTCATCATCATTATTGCATGGGGATTGCTGATCGGCATCACCAGCCGGTTCTTGCCCATCACTATCGCATTTGGCGCCGGTATCGCCTTTAGCGCCATCTACTTCGCCATTGCCGCCTACCAGTTCAACTCCGCCAATCTCTGGCTGCCACTGACCATCCCGCTATTATTGCAAGCGCCACTCGCCCTGTTTGGCGCGGCAGTATGGTGGTATGTGGACACCAACAAAGAGCGCCGCCGAATCCACAAAGCTTTTGGCTATTACCTGCCCGTCACTGTCGTCGATGAGCTATCAAAGAATGCGGGAGACATAAAAAACGGAGCCAAATTGGTGCATGGTGTGTGTCTATGCACCGATGCGGAAAAATACACATCCATCTCGGAAGCACTCGATCCCGAAACATTAAGAAAATTAATGAATGCTTATTATGAAGCATTATTTACACCAGTACGCCAGCACGACGGGATCATTTCCGATGTGATAGGCGACTCGATGCTGGCCCTGTGGACGGCCTCCAACGCCACCCATAATCTAAAACGCCATGCCTGCCTTGCCGCACTGGATATTTCACTAGCGGTCGATCAATTCAATCTGACATCAGGCCACATACCGCTTCCCACCCGCATCGGCATGCACAGCGGCATGATCATGCTGGGCAATGTCGGCGCAGTGGATCACTTCGAATACCGTGCAGTGGGCGACATCGTAAATACCGCGACACGCATACAGACATTGAACAAACAGCTCGGCACTCGCATATTAGTATCGAGCGATATTTTAAATAATCTGGAGGGTTTTTTATCGCGCGAACTTGGTACTTTTCCTTTGGCGGGTAAATCCAAACCCACTACCATCCACGAGCTGATTTGCCGCATCGAACAAGCGGACGCCACCATGCGACAACGTTGCGCCGAGTTTGCGGAGGCGCTTGCCGAATTCAAGGAACAGCGCTGGAGCAAGGCTGAAGATAGATTTTCAGCCATACTCCATGCTAACGATCTTGACGGCCCCGCACGTTTTTACCTGGAATTGTGCAATCACAAACGAAACCGCCGCCGCTCGGATTTATTGCATAGCGTATTTCCTACAGAAAAAAATGAATAAAAGTCTATTGAAAAAAATTATTTTTTGTCGCATGCTGAAAATAAAGGATGTGGCTCGAATAGAACTATAAACCTCTTGCTTGGAAAGCAGATGCGTTGTTCAGGAAACCAGCTCGTATACCTAACGTTATTCACAGGCATACTGGCAATTGCGCCCGGCAGCGGCGTAGCAGCATCCAATGAATGCGCAAACTGGGTAGCAAAAATCGTCTCAGTGGAAGGCGCGGTAGAGACGCGCACACACATGGAAGCGGCATGGCAGCCTGTCAAGCCAAACCAGGTTTTTTGCCCCGGCAACATGATCCGCACCCAGGCGCACAGCCGTGCCGCACTGCTGCTGAACAACCAAACGGTACTGCGGCTCAGCCAGAAATCCACGCTCACCTTCCCCGCACCCCAGGCTGACAAACCGTTCTGGCTGGAACTGCTGAATGGCGCAATCAACGTCATTACCCGCACCCCGCAAAGATTCCAGGTTGACACGCCCTTCGTCAACGCCGCCGTGGACGGCACGGAATTCCTGGTAATCGCCGCGGAAAACGAGGCCACCGTATCGGTGTTCGAAGGCCAGGTCAGTGCCACCAACCCACAGGGACGACTGGTGCTGAAAAGCGGTGAATCGGCCAGCGCCGGCCCTGGCCAACCACCGGTATCGCGTATTCTGGTTCGCCCGCGCGATACCGTGCAGTGGGCACTTTATTACCCCCCGGTGCTCAGCTATCGCAGCGAGGATTTCCGTGAGGGCGCCACAACCTCTTGGCAAGGCCGCGTACGCCAGTCCATCGCCGCATATCAATCGGGCAAACTGTCCGACGCTCTGGAAATCGTTGCCCAAACCCCGCCAGACGCGCAAAACGCCCCATCCTTCTTCACCTACCGCGCCGCATTATTGCTCGATGCCGGACGCAGCGACGAAGCCAGCGCCGACCTCCAGACCGCTCTCGGCCTCGACCCCAGTCATGGACCCGCCATCGCCCAGCAAGCCATCATCGCCATCACACAAAACCGGCATGACCAGGCACTCGAACTGGCTAAGCGCGCTGCCACGCATTCACCACAGGCCGCCTCCTCATGGATTGCGCTTTCCTACGCCGAACAGGCCAGCTTCAACCTCCCCGCCGCACTTGATGCCGGACAACAGGCGGTGGAAAAAGAACCCGGCAACGCCCTGGCCTGGGCGCGCCTCGCCGAACTGCGGCTGTCGCTGGCCGACCTCGACGGCGCACTGTCCGCCGCCAGCAAGGCAGCAACGCTCAACCCGGATTTCGCGCGCACCCAAACCGTACTCGGCTACGCCCGCCTCGTCCAGACCGACACCCGCGCCGCACGCCAGGCATTTGAACGCGCCATTGCCCTCGACTCCGCCGACCCACTGCCCCGCCTCGGCCTGGGCCTCGCCAAAATCCGCGACGGCGAACTCGCCGCAGGCCGCGAAGAAATCGAAATCGCCACCGGCTTAGACCCCAACAACGCCCTGGTGCGCAGCTACATGGGCAAGGCCTATTACGAAGAAAAACGCAGCACCCTCGCCGCCACCCAATTCGATATCGCCAAGGCACTGGACCCCAATGATCCTACGCCGTGGTTCTACGACGCCGTTCTCAAGCAGAGCGTCAATCAGCCGGTGAAGGCATTGCAAGACCTGCAAAAATCCATCGAGCTGAACGATAATCGGGCGGTTTACAGATCGCGCCTCCTGCTCGACAGTGACATTGCGGCACGCAGCGCCAGCCAAGCAAGGGTCTATAGCGATCTAGGCTTCCAGCAACGAGCACTGGTGGAAGGCTGGAAATCACTCAACGCCGATCCCGTCAATCACTCCGCGCACCGTTTCCTCGCCGACTCTTACGCCGCCCTGCCACACCATGAAGTCGCCCGCGTCAGCGAGTTGCTTCAGGCGCAACTGCTGCAACCACTCAATATCAACCCAATCCAGCCACAATTGGCGGAAAGTAATCTGGGCATACTGGATGGCGCGGGACCATCGAGAATGGCATTCAACGAGTTCAATCCGCTGTTTACCCGCAACAGGGTTGCAATACAGGCCAACGCCATCGCGGGTGGAAATGACACTTTGGGGAATGATCTTGTCGTTTCAGGAATGCAGGGGCGTATGTCTTATAGCATAGGGCAATTTCATTATCAGACCGAGGGATTCCGGAAAAATAACGATATAAGACAAGATATATACAACATATTTCTTCAGGGATCCTTGTCTCACAAAACCAGCGTCCAAGCCGAATTCAGGTCATCGGACAGAGCAAATGGCGACCTGGCCCTGCGCTTTTCTCCAAGCAATTTCTCATCCACACTGAGGGAGAATACTGACACCGAGACATCAAGACTCGGATTCCGTCATGCCTTCTCACCCTCATCGGACCTGCTTGGTTCAATCATCTTCAAAAACTCCGATTCAAATGTTTACGATGTAAACCCAGCGCTCAGTACCACTGCGGCAAACAAGGATCAGGGTTATATCGGCGAAGTTCAGCATCTCTTCCGCACGGGGCGATTCAACCTCACCAGCGGAATCGGACATTACTCACTGAGCCGGAAGACGGAGATCAGCATAGATTTTGGAATACCTTTTATACCTAAAACAGCAGTATCCACGACGGATGAGTTAAAGAGAGATAATGTTTATTTCTATTCACGGACGAATATTCTGGATGAAATGACATTTGTGCTTGGCGCAAGCGCCGACAGATATCAGGGAACACTCATGGATAAAAACCAGATAAACCCCAAGTTGGGGCTAATCTGGAACACCTCGCCGACAACCACGGTGCGCGTGGCCGCTTTCAGGGTTTTGAAAAGAGATTTGCTCACCAACCAAACCCTTGAACCAACGCATGTCGCGGGCTTTAATCAATTCTTTGATGATTTCGATGGAACAGATTCCAAACGTTATGGCGTTGCCATCGACAAAAAACTGACAGCATCCATATTCAGTGGAGTGGAAATCTCCAAGCGGGACATGACCATCCCTTATGAAGAAATAGTTTCGCAAGAAATGTTCACCGCAAACTGGAAAGAGAAATTAGGCCGATTTTATTTATATTGGTCGCCACAACCCTGGCTATCGACTAGCATGGAATATAATCTTGAGCGCCTCAATAGAGACCGCAACTTCACGGTGGATTTAACCGGTTTAAAGACTCACAAGTTACCTCTGACTATCAATCTATTTGATCCGTCGGGGCTCTCGATGCAGTTCAAGGCAACCTACTTCAATCAGACGGGGGACTTTGTCGACACCGTATCTTCCACGGTGACGCACGGAAACAGTCAATTCTGGATTGCGAATATCAGCGCAAACTACAGACTCCCAAAGCGTTACGGTATTATTTCAACAGGGATCAACAATTTATTTGATGAGCATTTCAGTTTCCAGGATACCAATCCAGCAACCCCGCGCGCACAACCGGGGCGACTTGTTTTCACCAAATTTACACTCACTTTTTGAATTTCATCTAAAAACGGAGATATTGAAAATGAAAAATATCAGAAATTTGTTTTTCTCAGTCACCTTGAGCATGGCAATGTTGCCGCTGAGCGCGTGCGCGGTAATGAAAGACAAAGGTGATGACGAAACAGTCAAGGAACCCCTACAATCCGAGCTATTGCCTTTCCGCATCGTCTTTGATGCCAAAGGCACCCCGCTTATCCAGGATAAAGACGGGAAAATCCTGACTCTCGAAAAAATACGGTTCCCAATAAAAGAAGTGAGAGAAATAGAAAATCTTCACAATATTTCCGTAATGGGCGTTATTGGATCGCATTACACTATTATAGTAATAGACGGCAAAGCCTATAAGATTAATTTGCCACACTAACCAAGAAAGCAATCTGATTAGCCCGGATGAACTGAAAGGGAATTCGGGGAGTATTGTTCCTCCACGGAAATCTCCCCGGATTTCATATCATCTCATCCGGCCTACGCTCGCCGGCATCAGAATACCGGACATAAATGGGTTATGTCCGGTATTCCGCATTGATCCGCACGTAGTCATAGGAGAAATCGCAGGTCCACACCCTGTCGTGACTAATGCCACGGCCTAGGTGGATGCGCACGGTGATTTCGTCGCGTTCCATCACCTGCTGCCCCAGTTCTTCATGGTATTCAGGCGCGCGTCCGCCGTTGCGGACGATGCAGACTTCATCAAGATAGATGGAGATTCGTCCAACATCCAGGCCAGCAAGCCCGGCGCGGCCCACGGCGGCGAGGATGCGGCCCCAGTTGGGATCGCTGGCAAAGAATGCGGTTTTAACCAAAGGAGAATGGGCGACGGCATAGGCCACCAGTGCGCACTCGTCAACGCTCTCGCCTTCTTGCACGTCAATGGTAATCAGCTTGGTGGCGCCTTCGCCATCGCGGATGACGGCCTGCGCAAGCTCGGTGCAAACCTCGGCGACCGCCGTGCACAGCTGCTTATAGGCATCATTGGATGTGCTGGCAATGGGCGCGAGTGCGCTTTTTCCTGTGGCGATCAGCACACATGCATCGTTGGTGGAGGTGTCGCCGTCCACGGTGATGCGGTTAAATGATACCGCCACCGCTTCGTTGAGGCATTGCTGCAAAAGCGCGGGATCACAGGCCGCATCGGTGGCGACAAAGGCAAGCATGGTGGCCATATCGGGGCGGATCATACCCGAGCCTTTGGCGATGCCGGTGACGGTGACTGACTGCCCGTCTATCAGCAGGCGGCGCGATGCGCCCTTGGGCACGGTATCGGTAGTCATGATGCCGTACGCTGCATCCTCCCAGCCTGCCTCATTCAGATTTGCGCAGGCCTCTGGCAACCCGGCAGTGATGCGCTGCACTGGCAAGGGCTCGCCGATCACGCCGGTGGAGAACGGCAGGACGGACTCGGGCATACAGCCGGCCTGTTGTGCCAGCGCAGCGCAACAGCTCAGGGCATCACGCATACCCTGTTCACCGGTACCGGCATTGGCGTTGCCGGTATTGATCAGCAGGTAGCGAGCGGCAGCAAGATGATTGCGGGCCACGATCACCGGCGCGGCGCAAAAGGCGTTACGCGTGAACACGGCGGCGCAACGCGCGCCCTCCGCCAGCTCCACCACCACCAGATCACGCCGCCCCGGCTTTTTGATACTTGCGCATGCCGTGCCGAGCCGGACGCCCGCCACCGGATGCATCTCCGGCAAACCTGTCAACCCTACCGCCATCCCCTTAATCCTCAACAATTATACTAGTATTTGCCACCGGAGTGAGCTACTGCTCATAAATCATTCACCAGCCTTAAACCTAACGGTTTCAGCCATCACATCAACTAACGGAACATCTTGTCAATGGACTATATGGCACGTCAGACGACAACCCCCGAAGCTCTATATCACCTGTGTTAGGATCACGGTCTACTAAAATTCCACGCTCCATAAAATCATCAACGTAGAATGCATTCATATTCAGGTGAATAGAAAGAAAAGGACCATCATTTGGATCACCGGTCGGATCAACCAATATCTCGCCTATACGCTGCGCCTTACCAATATCTGCTTCACCATAATTTAAAAACAGACTAATTTCTGTAATCCAGACCCTCCTAGGAAGAGATTTTATACGATAATATGTAGTGGCATAGTTAATTTGGCCACCTGATTATGGGTGATAACATCACCCTCAATATAAAACAGGTGACGAAATGGCAAAAAGCAGACGGAC